>VFQT010000342.1_pt1 | contig 70074 bp, 72 predicted proteins | sample 3512381 | NCBI WGS metagenome assembly VFQT01 (sample SAMN10412376, study PRJNA504923) | tailings metagenome | isolation source: Relicate 2 Philex TSF3 active mining site | place: Philippines: Tuba, Benguet | collected 2017-08-29
ACCAGTTCAACCGCGCCAACCAATCGCTACCGCACCAGTTCAACCGCGCCAACCAATCGCTACCGGTTTGGTGCAACTGTGCCAACTAATCACCAGCGAACCGGTTTGGCGGTGATGTTGGGCTAAATGATTGCGGTTTCTAGCGCTAAAACTCTGGGAATTGTGGGGGATTTTGAACGGAGCTTGTCTATTTTGGGGTGAAAGGGCGAGAATGTCGCCTAGAAGCTACTTACTTATCGAATTATCAAGGACAATAAAATTGGAGTATGAAGGGTTAGAGATTGTCAGAAAAGCGCAATGGCTCCAATTTTCCAAGGACTAAGTTTTCAAAATGATACCTTCTGATCGCTCATCAAAACCATCAATACCCATTTCGGTAAATGCCATACGCAGATTGGCAATTGTTTTGATAACAACAGGACTGGTCTTTGCGATTGGAGTACAGGTTGGGAGTTCGAGAAGTAATACCCATGTTGATGATGCCATTGAAACTATATTGAATACTGGGGCAAAAGAATTAGATCGTGAGGTTCTGGAAAGAGCTGCAATTGAGGGAGTGCTGAAGGCTACTGGCGATGAGTGGGCAAATTACTTCCCGCAAAGCGCGCTACAGGTCCTCGAAGAGCAAAACTCAAACATGTTCACGGGTATTGGTGTTTGGTTAGCAAAGTCGCGCGGTGGACAGGTAAAGATTTCTTCTGTTCAGGAAGATTCGCCGGCAGGAAAAACTGGCCTGCTAGTTGGTGATCAAATACTGGAGGTCAATGGCACTGATGTTCGTGGGGCATCATTAACATCGGTAATTGCGCTAATTCGTGGCGATGTCGGAAAGAGAATTGAGCTGCTTTTGTCTCGTGATGACAAAAAGATTCTCGCATCGTTGCAGACTAGGAAGGTTTCAGTAAGGACGGTCGAAGCAACACAGGTGAGCAAAGATGTTGCATTGATTGAGATTTCCAATTTTGCAATGGGTACTGCGCAAGATGTGAAGAGCGCATTGGAAAGTTTGAGTTACCAATCGGGAATAATTTTGGATTTACGAAACAATCCGGGAGGTTTGATAGAGGAATCAGTTGCTGTTGCTGAAATGTTTATTGGCAACGGTGTTGTGGTTTCATATCAAGTTAATGGCTCTGAGAGACTCTTCAAGGTAAACAATCCAAAGCCGATTAATGTTCCGGTAATCGTTATGATTAATAGAAATACAGCTAGCTCAGCAGAAATACTTGCCGGAGCTTTCCAAGACCGTAATAGAGGCGTGATTATTGGGGAGCGTAGTTATGGAAAAGGATCGGTACAGGAGTTCATCACCTTAGGTGATGGATCCAGGATCGAGCTAACAGTTGCCTTGTATCGAACTCCAAGTGGGCGAGTTATAGATGAGATTGGGATTTCTCCTGATTTAGAGATTCCGAGTTCGGAGATTAATGAAAAGGCGTTGCAGGTTCTTGGGGGGCTGTCTTCGCTGATTTCTAGAGATTGATGGATTACTGAGAGCATTTCAATTCAATTACTCGCTACCCTTGGCGAGTGGTCAAGGAAATAGGAAAGAAATTGATAGCCCAGAACAAGAAGGGGCGCCACGACTATTTCATTGACGAGGTTTTCGAAGCTGGATTAGTACTGATGGGCACGGAGGTTAAATCTCTGCGTGCAGGACGCGCCACTCTTACCGATGGATATGCGGTAGTCGAAGATGGTGAGCTGTGGTTAAGCGGCGTGCATATTCCTGAATACAACGAGGGGTCTTGGACTAATCATGAGCCGCGTCGCAAGCGCAAACTTTTACTTAATAAGCGCGAGATTTCTAAGTTGATTGGAAAGCTAAAAGAAGGCGGAATCACATTAATACCGCTCTCTTTGTACTTCAGTGATGGAAAAGCAAAAGTCGAGTTAGGTTTAGCGCGCGGAAAGAAAGCTCATGACAAGAGAGCAACATTGATGGAGAAACAAGCAAGTCGTGAGGTAGATCGAGAGTTGTCCCGACGCACATCTGGCAAAGCTGGAGCCGGCCGGCGTGGAAGTTACGAAGATTAGGTTAAGTTCACTGATTCACCTTTGATTGTCAGGCAGGTTGTTTACGTATTTGCAATAATCGGCAAACCCGCCTTTTTCAAGTCATCACTTTTTAGAGGAGCAAACTTGCAAGCTCTATCTTCAATAACCTGACAAGAGAGCTACTTTCCAAAATTAATACTTAGTTACGTCTCAGGCGAACTCATTTCCAAATTAGATCATTGAGCACTCGGGGGAGCTGTTGTTACCAAGCCCGATTTTCAATGGTTGTACAAGAGAGCGACTTTCCCAGCTCAATAAGTAAGGACTTACCCCTCTCGAGAGTCTCACACCATTTTTGTGAAATTTTCCACGGGGTCGAGATTCTCAATAGAAACGATTTTTTTGGCTGGAATAAGGTGATTGGTCGCGGTGTTGAAACTGGCGTACACTTCACATTCAGCTTCTAATCCACGTTAATCGCGGGGGTGAACGGTCTCGACTTCGATTGTTGAGCCAGGGGAAGCGGGCCGAGGAAGCCGGGATGATCTCGTTAACCACACAAACCCGTGCATACAAACAGACGCAGATAAAACTTCGTCTGATTACACTCTCGCTGCCTAAGCGAGCTCTGTAGTCCGTTGCCCTGAGATTGCTCTCGCCTCAGGTGCCAACGTCGATAGAGGGCTTACTAACCGATAGCGTTGTGACTGTCGGAAAGGACATCTAACACAACTGAGTTCGTCGGTTACTTGTGTGCGTGAGAACCGGGACTGAGAAAGCGATTAGCACACTACGCCCGTAGAAGCCCTGTATCAGTGTCGAAGGACCCGGGTTCGATTCCCGGCACCTCCACGCTCTAAATTCCTTTGGCACCCTTTGCTTTTCTAACTTGTTACTTATTCACAATGGCGTAGCTCAGCTAGGTATTAATCAGGCGGATTCATTAATGGGTCGAGCAGGTACAAAAATCTCTTTTCCAGCGGGAGAGGTCCACAGGCAAGAACCATCAATGTTGCTCTTCAATTTCCAGCCATTGTGAGTTTTCATCCGATGATGTCTGCGACAAAGCAATCCAAGGTTTTCAGCAGAAGTTTCTCCACCTTCTTCCCATGGAATGACATGATCGATATCTGCAACTCGAGCGGGTTGACTGCAACCAGGGAACCGACAAATTCGATCACGAGCGGCAATGAAATCAACCAGAGCTTGTGGCGGAATGTAACTTTCCCTACCAAAACTAAGTAAATTGCCGGTTCCTGGATCGGTTACAAACTTCCTCCACTTAGCATCACTTGCTAAATGTCTCGCGACTTGTGCTGGAATTGGACCATAGCCTGCTAACTCAGCGGGGTTGTTGGCTAACCCCAGCGCGGTTGGAAGATCCATCGTTAAGTTAATTGAAACTGGACGACGATGTGGCTGGTAATCATCGGAAATTCGAGCAAGTACATCACCGCAAATCTCAGCTAATGCATCAGCTCTTTTCATATCAATGTTTCTTTCATCTTTTGCGTTCTGAGCATGCTGTGAATCTTTTGCGTTCCAGGTTGCAATTAGGGAATTAACAGCGAGCATTACGGTTTGGGCATCTTCTATAGGTAGTAAGGCAATTACTGTCGCCATCCCATCACTTTCGGGATACATTCGAACCGATCTGGTGTCCCGTGCTCTAACTGCACACTCCTCAAAACTCTCTGGAGTGGCCTGTGCAAAAAGAGTACGCATTTTTCTTCCAACCTGGGCGGGAGTATGAAACTCTGCATGAGCCAATGCTTTGTTTTCAATGCGAATGAGTTCTTCAGTAGAGATACCGCGCTTGATGGCCTCAGAGGCCTCTCGTGCAATCAATGTGGCATGGCTGGGGGAGATATCGCCATTTGCTAACGCTTCACATGTTGCTGGGAGATGATTGGTGAGAACTCTTGCTGTGTCGATACGAATCTGGGCAGTGCTTGATGAAAGCCGCAATGCGGTAGCGACATCCTCACGTTCCGTTTCATCAACACCCTCCCAGATATTTTCACTCTCAGAAGGGTGTGAACCGGCAATTGCCAGGGTGGCACCTTGTATTAGAGAGGTGAGCCACGAGTTCTGCTTTTCTAAAGCTGCCAAGTAATCAATCTTTCCTGCAGCTGTGAGCCTATTCGGATTGATAGAAATCAAATGTCCCAGCGCCTCATAACCGCCCGGTTGATGAAGTAGCTCGATAATCTGCTCTTCAACGGGCTTATCATGGGTTATTCGCATGAGTGAATTTTGAAACCTAGCACTGACAAACTAATTGATTATTCACAGCACAATTGCAAATTTTGGTAAGAACGCATAAAAACAGTTCTACCCAGAGTATTCTCAACCGAACAACTCAACCGAACAACTCAACCGAACAACTCAACCAAACAACTCAACCAAACAACTCAACCAAACAACTCAACCAAACAACTCAACCAAACAACTCAACCAAACAACTCAACCAAACAACTCAACCAAACAATAAGTTCAAAAAACTAATAATTAGAGCGCTTTAAGTGCACCAACTACCTTAGTTAGCGACGCCTTGGCATCACCAAACAAAAGAGTGGTCTTTGAATCAAACAACAGTTCATTCTCAATTCCAGCAAAACCAGGCCTCATTGAACGTTTTAAGAAAATCACATTTCCCGCCTGCGCCACATCTAAGATTGGCATGCCATATATCGGACAGCCCGGAGTGGTTTTTGCCGCCGGATTGACCACATCATTGGCGCCAATAATCAACGCAACATCGGTTTGTGGAAAAGTTGGGTTAACTTCATCCATTTCAGATAATTGCTCGTACGGAACATTGGCTTCGGCCAACAAAACATTCATGTGACCAGGCATGCGGCCAGCTACCGGATGGATTCCGTAAGCCACATCAATTCCTTTAGCGGTCAATAAATCTGCCAACTCGCGGACAGTATGTTGTGCCTGTGCTACAGCCAAGCCAAAACCAGGAACAATCACGACCCTGCGGGCATAGTTCAACAAAATCGCTACATCATCTGGGGTTCCAGATTTCACTGGGCGGGTTTCTGCCGCAGATGCAGCATCTTGTGGTTTGGCGGTAAAGGCACCAAATAATGTGCCAAATAATGAGCGACCCATTGCCTCGGCCATCAAACGGGTAAGAATTGTGCCGGAAGCTCCCACCAAGGTTCCTGCGATGATCAATAAAGTGGTGTCCAAAACATAGCCACCGGCAGCAACAGTTAAGCCGGTGAAAGCATTTAGCAATGAAATAACTATTGGAACATCGGCTCCGCCAACCGGCAGTACAAATAACACTCCAAACAATAAAGACAAAATTGCCAAAACCAATAGCGGGGTAGTGCCAAGTGCAATCACTACCCATATTGCGCTAACAATTGTTCCCAACAATGTTGCGGCGATTACAAAACGTCCGCCGGGGAAAACAACTGGCCGAGTTGTCATTAATTCTTGTAACTTCAAAAATGTAATAATGGAGCCGGAGAAGGAAACACACCCGACTAGTACTGTAAATACAGTTGCGACGACCACCCCGGTAGATGCATCTGTTCCAAGTTTCAAATACTCAACAATTGCAACTAGCGCCGCTGCGCCACCGCCTACGCCATTAAATAACGCAACTAGTTGTGGCATAGCAGTCATTTGAACTCGACGTGCAGCCGGAACTCCAACAGCAATTCCAAAAACAATTGCACCGATAATCCATCCCAGATTATTGAGCGGAAGTTCAGCGCCCTCAGGTGCGTAGAAGAAAACCGCAAAGGTGGCAACCGTTGCACCTAAAGCTCCAAGTAGATTGCCTCGGCGAGCGGTGCGGGGATGAGAAAGTCCTTTTAGCGCCAAAATAAACATGACGCCAGCGGCAAGCCCAATCAAATCGTAAACAGTACGGTTCATTATTTGTTACCGCCTGATTTACCCTTAAACATTTCTAGCATGCGGTCAGTAACAACAAATCCGCCCACCATGTTGATAGTTGCAAGCACGATTGCAGCCACTGACAAACCGAGTTCCAGATTAGTTTCACTGTGGTCGGCGACAATAATTGCACCAACCAAAATCACGCCATGAATTGCATTGGCGCCGCTCATCAAAGGGGTATGCAATGTTGAGGAAACTTTAGAAACCACCTCAAAACCTACAAATACCGCCAAAACGAAGATAGTAACTATCGCAACAAGATCCATAAGAAAACCTAGGCACCCTTTCGTAATTGACCATCATGGGTTAAAGCTGCCCCATCAATAATCTCATCGTTGAAATCAGGTGTAACAACACCATCTTTGGTCATAAGTAAAAGTAGGTTCACAACATTTCGAGAGTAGAGGTACGACGCGTGATACGGCAACTGACTAGGAACATCTTTGCCACCCCAGATCCTCACGCCATTTTCAGTAGTGACAATTTCCCCAGCTACTGAGCCTTCGACATTTCCACCACTTTCTGCGGCCAAATCAACAATTACCGCACCCTCACCCATGGAGGAATACATTTCTTTTGTAACTAGACGAGGCGCAGGACGACCTGGCACAGCGGCGGTTGTAATTAAGACATGGGATTTTGCAATATAAGGTTTTAACAACTCTCGTTGCTTTGCCGCTCTTTCCTCACTCATCTCACGCGCATAACCACCTGCGCCCTCCAATGCCTCTAACTCCAACTCAATAAAACTTGCTCCCATGGATTTAACTTCATCAGCTGAAGACGGTCGAACATCGTAAGCGGAAACAACCGCTCCTAGTCTTTTCGCGGTGGCAATCGCTTGCAATCCTGCAACACCAGCTCCTAAGACCAGAACATTGGCCGGAGTAACAGTTCCGGCAGCTGTCATTAATAGCGGAAAAAATCTGGGGGATAAGTCAGCGGCGACTAACGCTGCTTTATAACCAGCGCATAAAGCTTGCGAGGTGAGAGCGTCCATGGATTGAGCACGAGAAATTCGTGGCACAGCCTCTAATGAAATTGCAGTAACACCAGCTTTAGCCAATGCAGTAACGGAATCCGCAGCAGTGGCCGCAGATAGAAATGAGATTGTGATTGCGCCACGCTTTAGAGTGCCCGCGATAGATGCAGAAATAGGTTGCACCGCAAGCACAACATCTGCACCACTTAACTCTTTAGCTATTGCGGATTTATCACAGACCATAGCTCCGGCTCCGCGATATGCATCATCATTTTCACCTGCATGTAACCCCGCGCCCGATTCGATTACGACTTCAAGTCCAGCTTTGGTTAACTTTGAAATTATGTCGGGAAGTAGTGCAACTCTTTTTTCCCCAGCCTTACTTTCTGCCGCTACGACTACTCGCATGCTTAAAGCCTAGCCCTTTAGCTCTCCGCGAACTAGATGATAAATAATTGATTGAATAGTGGTGCGGCGATGAAAAGCCTCACGCCAGATCATTGATTTAGGGCCATCAATAACTGAAGCATCAACCTCTTCGCCACGATGCGCTGGCAGACAATGCATGAACACGCTATCTGAAGCGGTCAGGGACATTAACCTTTCAGTAACTTTAAAAGGCGCTAAAGCCTGCTCTTTCTCTTTTCTTTCTGATTCCGGGTCACCCATAGACATCCATACATCGGTATACAAAACAGAGGCATCCTTTGCCGCTGCGATGGGATCATGCGATATCTCCACAGTTCCACCATTTTGGAGCGCAATCTGTTTTGCCTTCGCAACTACCTCGTGATTTGGTGCCCATTTTCCTTCCGGGGTAGCTGCAACAACATGCGCACCCATAATCGCACCCATCATCAGCCAAGCTGTTGTCACATTATTTCCATCACCAAGGTATACAAATTTTCTACCTGAAACATCAATTCCAAACTTCTCTCTGATGGTTATCCAATCAGCTAACACCTGCGTTGGGTGGTCGTAATCGGTGAGCCCATTAATTACTGGAATAGATGCGTTTGCACCTAACTCATCAACCTCACTTTGTGCGAAGGTGCGAATTAGTAATGCGCTACAAAACTGACTCATTACTCTTGCAGTATCTGCAATTGTTTCACCTCGGCCAATTTGTAACTCATCACCACGTAAAAAAATCGGTGTACCACCCAGATGCGCCACAGCGGTTTCGGTAGCCAATCGGGTGCGGGTTGAGGGCTTTGACATGTAAATGGCCACGGTTTTGTGTGCCAAGGTTTCAGAGGCGCTGGTTGGATCTTTGGCGAAGCGTGCAGCGGTATCTAGCAGCAGCTCAACATCGGTTCGAGATAGATGCTCTGTCTTCAACAGATCCTTCATCCGCCTATCTTACGGCGGGGAAGCGGCCTGCCTCAGTTAATTACCGCCACAAATGGCCCAGTCAATTTCATACTCAATTTCCCAGTTAATCGCCCCAGTTAATTGAGAGCTATTGGCTTTATTATTGCGCCATGATGTATCCCCAAACCACTGACTCCCTCTCTGAGTCAAAAGCGCAACCTTCAGATTGGCGCATGGGATTGTTTTCGCGCGGCAAAGGTATTACTTCAGATACCGACACCCTGATGGATGAAAGGCTTGATACACGCACCGAAGAAGATCTAGAAGCCGGTGATCACGAAAGATTTTCTCACTATGTTCGTAAAGACAAGATTGTTGAATCCGCAGTATCTGGAAAGCCTGTTACCGCTTTATGTGGCAAACGCTGGATTCCATCCCGCGATCCAATGAAGTTTCCTATCTGTCCTACCTGCAAAGAAATACATGCAGGTTTGCGCAAAGAGCCAAATGACAATGAAAAATCTGAATAGCTGCAATCCCTTGTTTCACAAATCCCATTACAAACCAGATACCCAAATACTGGAACAAACACAACTCTAGATATGACAACCGGAACCCTCACTGATATTGAAGAGCTCGTTGACCTAAAAGCAGATCGTCCTTGGGTGTGCGTAGTTTGGGATGATCCAGTTAACTTGATGAGCTATGTGACACATGTATTTATGGTGCTATTTGGCTACTCAAAGGAGCGCGCTACTGAGTTAATGTTAAAGGTGCACAATGAAGGTAGAGCGGTAGTCACATCAGGCACTCGCGAAGAGATGGAGCGAGATGTACAACGGTTGCATGAGTACGGACTTTGGGCCACAGTGCAACGAGATGATGAAAAGTAGTGGTTAGTTAAATGTCAGCATTTCGAATCAAGCCAACTCAGGGAGATAATGGCGAGAGCACTAACCAAATTGCTATCACTTTAACCTCTCAAGAGGCCCATGTATTAATTAATCTAACTAGCCAATTACTAGAACTTCTGGCAGATGGTGATTCACAGGCCCATCAAGTTGATCCTTTGTTGCATTTGGTAGGTATCTCTAACTCCGAACTTCCACCCGAAGATCCGGTCTTACGGCGCCTGTTGCCTAATGCCTATGAAGATCAACAGGAGGCGGGAGAGTTTCGTAGATACACTGAACATGGATTGCGTGAGAAAAAGAAGGCGCACGCTTTACAGATTTATGAAGCGCTGCAACCCCAAGATGAGGATTGGAACGGGGATATCCCCTTGGACAAGGGCAGTATCGAGGTGAGTTTCCCTCTGGCTCAGGCTATGGATTGGCTGGGTGGATTAAATGATCTGCGCATTGCCCTTGCGGTGCGATTAGGTTTTGGCGAAACTCGTGGAAAGCCAGAATCAACCAATGCAAACAATGAAGAGAGTGAAGCATTACATCGCAAGTATGAGTTGATGGTTGATTCTGATCCAATGAAGGCGGTTTATGCGGTTTATTCCTGGTTGGGGTGGTTACAACAATCATTGCTCGACTGCCTTGAATGAATTCTCTGGCATCAAATTAATGTATTGAAAAGCAAATGGGGCCCGGTTTCCCGAGCCCCATTTTTAATGCACTTTCGCTAGCTAGTTACGCTAGCTGTTTATTTCTAGTGATCGTCCTTCATGCCTTCTGCAATGGACTTCATGCGAGCGATCTTTAGAATTGTTAGACCCCATACGCACTTCGCGACTACGTCAGCGATGGTGTAACCAACTTGACGTCCTACGAATGCACCAGAGCTTGCTGCTCCATCTGCATCGATGATTGGAAGTAGGTAGGAGATTGGGTAAACGCCCCATGATGCGATAAGAAGAAGACGTAGACGACCGATGGTCGCTGCAACACCTTCTGGTTGACGATCAAGTGACTTACCTAGCTCTACGAATAGAACATAGAGGATGTATAGGAATGGAAGTGTGGAAAGAACGCCCCACATAATCTTCTCACCCTGATCTGAAGACATTTCTCCAGGATATCCAAGCGCGATCATCGCTGCTGATGCAGGAACAAGGCGCATAATCATTGACTTTGAAGCTTCTTTTGCAAGCGCAAGTACTGCGATTACTTCTACTAGAAGCAATGGAACAGTAAGGATCCAGTCAACATAACGATATCCCTCGTTGAAAGCTAGCGAACTTGCATTGATGTCATGCGCAACGTTGAAGGTTCCTTCTGTGGTCGCATCTTTGAAAGAATCAAAAATACGTAGGTAGTGGTAACCAGCGATGAAGGTAACCATTGAGGAAAGTACAAGAGCGTTGCGGTACTTAGGAAGTACGCGGTGCTGTGAAACAAGGGTGTAAACGGTTGTTGCGAGCATTGATACAAGTCCGAATGAAAGGATGTTGTAGACAACGCTCCACTGTGTTGCTGTTAATTGAAGCAAAATGGCCTCCGTGGGCTATTAGGTTCGCTCGAATTTTAATCGAGCCTTATTTTGTCTCTCCCGAATGCCCTCGATGAGGGACAAGTGAGGAAAGAACTTTGTTTTTTCCGAAACCCATATGGAGCCTCGGATCGAACAATTAGGTAAAAGGGTGCTACTTACTCATGAGTTGTTCAAGCCGAAACCACGGCAATTCTTAAGATTTGTTATCTTTTATCAGTACATACAGGGGCAAATCGGACATACTTTTCTTAAAAATCCATCGGAAGGATATGAAGCAGGCCACAGTTTTGCCGGGCTTTAGACTTCCACCTGTGTCCAATCCCGCTGCTGCTGCCCCAACTTCGCAGCGGCCCATCGGAATCTTTGATTCCGGTCTCGGTGGCCTAACTGTCGCCCGGGCGATCATTGATCAACTGCCTAATGAATCAATAATTTACTTTGGCGATACCGCACGTGGTCCATATGGACCAAGGCCGCTAGCGCAGGTGCGTTCCTTTGCTCTAGAAATAATGGATTCACTGGTTGCCGCGGGGGTAAAAGCGATTGTCATTGCATGCAACACTGCCAGTGCGGCGATGTTGCGGGATGCAAGAGAGCGTTATTCGATTCCAGTTATTGAAGTTATTCAACCTGCGGTTCGCCGAGCAGTTTCTGCAACCAAAACTGGAAAAGTTGGCGTCATTGGTACTCAGACCACTATTGATTCACAGGCCTATAACGATGCCTTTGCCGCCGCACCGCAATTAAATTTAACAACAGTTGCTTGTCCAGATTTTGTTAACTTTGTCGAACGTGGAGAGACTTCAGGCGCAGAAGTAACCGCAGCCGCCCAACGCTATTTCGCTCCATTGAAATCTGCGAATGTAGACACTTTGGTTTTGGGATGCACTCACTACCCACTCCTCACCGGAGTCATCTCTTATGTAATGGGAAATGATGTAACTCTGGTTTCCAGCGCAGAGGAAACCGCGAAGGATCTATACCGCGTTTTGGTAGAAAAGAATTTATTGCGTAGCGATAACACGCCACCAACCCATCAATTCATTTCTAGTGGAGATCCCCAGACTTTCCAAAATCTTGCCAGAAGATTCCTAGGACCCGAAGTAAGTTTTGTGAAAGGAAAGTTGGAGAGTTGATGAGTAAAAATAGAGTTGATGGCCGAATCGCAACCCAGTTGCGTCCAATTTCTTTTGAAAGAGGTTGGTTAAATCAAGCTGAAGGCTCAGTGTTGGTTTCCTTTGGTAACACCAAGGTCTTATGTGTTGCCTCATTTACACCTGGAGTTCCGCGTTGGCTGGTTGGTTCTGGCAAGGGATGGGTTACCTCTGAATACTCTATGTTGCCGCGTGCAACTCACACCCGCTCTGATCGAGAGAGTGTTAAGGGCAAATTGGGTGGTCGTACGCAAGAAATCTCCCGATTAATTGGTAGATCTCTGCGTTCTATTGTTGACATGAAGGCGCTAGGCGAGAACACAATTGTTTTAGATTGCGATGTTTTGCAAGCAGATGGCGGGACACGCACCGCTGCAATTACCGGTGCCTATGTCGCATTATGTGATGCGATTAATTGGGCTATTGAGCAAGGGCATATTCCGTCAGGAAAAACTTTGAATACGGTTTTGACCGATTCCGTTGCTGCTGTAAGTGTCGGAATTATCAACGGCACCCCAATGATTGATCTTTGCTACGAAGAGGATGTTTCTGCTGAGACCGATATGAATATTGTCTGCACCGGAGATGGAAAATTTGTTGAAGTACAAGGCACCGCTGAAGGAAAACCATTTGATCGAGATTTGTTAAATCAACTCTTGGATTTGGGATCACAAGGTTGCCTAGAGCTTGCAAACTTACAAAAGGCGGCCTTGGCTACCGCGGTCAAAAGACGATAAAAAGTTTGAGATAGAGAGTATTGGTCAAAGCTTGAGCAACAACGCCGACTTGACGTTAGTACTAGCAACCCGTAATCGGGGCAAGATTGAAGAGGTTGAAAGAGTTCTAAAACAGCATACCGCCCACATCAAATTAAAGTCGGTGGCTGATTTCGATATTGCTGATGTGGAAGAAACCGGCAGCAGCTTTGAAGAAAATGCATTACTCAAGGCTGCAACAATTGCGGAAAAAACTGGATTACCTGCTTTGGCTGATGACAGCGGAATTGCAATTGATGCTTTAAATGGAGCGCCAGGCATTTTCTCTGCCCGTTGGGCTGGAACACATGGTGATGACGCAGCCAATACGGCCAAGGTGTTGCAACAACTAGAAAACACACTCGATTCACAGCGTGGCGCAGCTTTTGTCTGTGTGATTGCCCTGGCTCTGCCAAATGGAAAGTCAATTACGGTGCGGGGTGAGTTACGGGGTGTTGTGAGACGAGAGCCAATAGGGGAGTTTGGCTTTGGTTATGACCCGATCTTTCAACCAGAGGGTTTTGATATCACCACTGCGCAGATGAGCCCCGAACAAAAGGATGCAATTAGCCACCGTGGTATTGCTTTGCGTGAAATCGCCCCCAAAATCCAACCCTTTTTACTGGGCGGTATTTAGTTGGATTTACTTCCAGCGCAGGTAGGCTTAGCTCATCGTTAGACAAAGTTTGCAGCTTGCAAACCCCGGTTAAGTTGCATCAGTTAACTCAAGATCGAAGGAGAAGTTGTGGCAGCAAAGAAGAAGGCTTCTGCAAAACGCCCGGCAAAAAAAGTTGCCGCAAAACGCCCCGCTAAGAAAGCAGCGGTCAAAAAGAGTGTAAGGAAATCAACTAAGCCAGCGGCAAAGAAAGCTGCAAAGAAGCCGGCGAAAAAAAGCGCCGCTAAAGCTGTAAAGAAGAGCGCAAAGCGCCCGGTAAAGCGTGCCGTAAAGAAATCTGTCGCGAAAAAAACTAGCGGTGCAGTTGATGCAGCAAAGGTTGTCGTTCCACAGGTACCTGCACGTTCTACAACAGCTGTCACAAGCACACCGGCTCCAGCAAAAACTGTTGCTGCACCAGCCGCACCGGCAAAGAAGAGCTCAAACAGTGTTTTGTTTTTGGTTATCGCTGGCGTGGTTTTGTTAGCAATCTTTGCGCTAACAAACTCCTCAAGTGATGAGGATGCAACACCAAAGCCAACACCAACAGAATCAGTTTCTGAAGAGCCAACCGCTGAACCATCAGAGAGCGAAAGTGAAGAGCCTGCGCTTTCTGCATATGAAGCACCACAAAGTTTTGTTGCAATTGCAAATGGCACAGAAGGCGTTACTTTGCGCTGGAAAGCACCGACAGCGGTTGAAGGACTAACTGGATATGTAGTTTCAGTTTCTTACAACGCAGTTGATTTCACTGAGGTAGCAACGGTCGGAGCTGAAGAGCTTTCTTATCAGATTGCAAAGGTTTCTGATGAGGGCGGCACCCAGTTCTTGTTGCAATCTGTTTATTCAGATGGCACCAAGGTTGATGCTAAGAAGTTTTCTCTAAAGGGCAAGTTCGCCTAATCAAGTAGTTTTAGAAAAGCCGTCTCTAACTTGGAGGCGGCTTTTTTATTTGTTTAGCTCCTCTCGAATAGCAGACACATAAGCATTTACTCCAGGTGGATTTAAATGCACTCCATCTGTAGCGAAGTATTCGGGATGGTTCTCGGAAATCTTTGCCCAATCAATCAGGACTGTATTTGGATATCTAGAGACCACCGAACTAATAATCTGGTTGTTCTCATCTTTCCAAGAGCGTGGCACCGCGGTATTAACCACAATGATTTTCGGTTGATTTCTGACAATTTCCATCATTGAGACAACATCAGATTCCACTAAGCGATTGTTATTACCCAGGTTAAGTACGACCGGTGAGTTTTTTACAAATTGCTGATCGGTTTGTGCTACTTCAATCAACTCACCGATCTGTCGACCCACGCGGGCATTAATTAACTCAATCCGTTCATATTTGGCTAAAACATTTCTAATTCCCAAAATTACTGAATCTCCGGTGACCCACAGCCCAGGAGTGTCTGATGCAGTTATGACTTGCTCAACTTCATTTTGTTCTGCTGCCGCTTTTTCAGCGGCAGCAATTTGATCCGCTTTTTGCATTGCATTAATAGATACAAGAGAGGTGGCGGTCAATGTGACAACCACCGCAAATAAAGCTGCGAATTTTTGGCGCAAACGCACAGATTTGGTGCGGTATTTCATGCCGCGGAACCAGAGTTCAAAGTAGCCGCGTCTCACTGGAATCTCGATGTATCGAAGTGAGATGTCAGCTAAGGCGAAAACAATCAGGACGCGCAGTGCGTAAAGCGCCCAATCATCACCAACTAAGTCGATGGAAGGTCTGGTTAATTGGAAAACTATCCAGTGCCATAGATAGATTCCGTAAGAGCGCTCTCCAATCCAAATCAGCGGACGCAAACTCAAGATGGGTGCAAAACGTGATGCGGGATGGACTACTGAGATAAGCGTGGCGCAACCAAATATGGCAGAGAGTGGAAATGCGATTCGGTAGAGAGTTGGATCAGATTCATTAATAAAAAGGAATGTACTCAACAAACCTAAAAAGCCGAAGACACCAATAAGGTCAACAAAATCCTGTGCTCGTTTGGTGATTTCTTTGCTGAGATTTTGTGGCTTCCAACTAACCGCCAACGCCGATCCGAGAAAGAGGCCAATGGAGTGGGTGTCGGTGCCAAAGTAAACATGGCTAATTGCAGATTCTTTTGTATCGATACTTACCGAGTAAGCAAAAAGTGCAACGCCAGAGGCAAGTGCGATACCTAGCGCTGCATATGAGATGTTCTTTTTACCAAAGTACTTCAAAACAAAGAGCAGTACTAAGGGCCAAATTAAATAAAACTGAGCCTCGACCGCAAGTGACCAGGTGTGCTGCAATAGTGGGGGACGACCAATACTTTCGAAGTAATCCTGCTGTCTTGCAACCAAGGCCCAGTTCATCGAGCCGGTAAGTACGTATGGAATATCAGAGATAAATCGGCGCACCGTTTCTGGTGCATAAACTCCAATGTAAAGAGTGGTAAATACCAGCATCGCAATTAATGCAGGAACCAATCTGCGAATGCGACTTAGATAAAAGGCTCTCAAATCCAAGGTGCCAGATCGATTAATGGATTCCAAAATCAATCCAGTAATGACATACCCGGAAATCACGAAAAATAGATCTACCCCAAGAAAGCCACCAGGAATCCAATCAATTCCCAGGTGATAGAGCAGTACTGCAATAACCGCTATTGCGCGCAATCCATCAACGGAATGGATGTAGCGGTTTGCCGAATTAGACATTAACGAGATTTAGCGGCGGGTTTCTTAGCTTTAGCTTTGGTGCGATTCTTTGATTTGGATTTTGATATGGGTTTTGAGTTTTGGGAGTCGCTTACTCCAGTTTCATTTTGTGCCTGAGCTACTCGTGCTGCAACTTTGGCATTACCGCTAGGGGTGCCATCAGCTGAGATTGCTGAGGTCACTTGCTTTTGTAATTCAGCTAATCTATTAAAAGCTGATTCCAATCTAGAGCGAGATTGTGCAATTGCATTTTCTGCAGCATCAAGGGATTGAGTTTGAATTCTATAAAGACGCTCAGCTTCGGAGATAACGCCAGATAACCAACTGCGGTATTCAGAGACTTCAGTAGTTGCGGTCATTACCAGGCGTTCGGCTTCACGTTTTGCGTTGGCAGTGATTGATGAGCCTTCGCGCTTTTTGGAGTTAAGTAAATCCTCAGCTTCAGATTCAGCTTTATTGCGAATCTCAGAGGCATCTTGTTCGGCCGCCTCTAGATATTTGCGTCCGCGTGATTCTGCTTGTGAGAGGGTTGATTTAGCTTTTGCTTCTGCAATTTCAATTGCGGAGTTGGCCTGCTTCTTGCTTTCAGAAATCAAACGCTCCGCGTTCGCGTTGGCTTTCGCCTCACGCTGTTGAGCGGTGCGAATAATTGACATAGCAGTTTCGGTCGCAAGAATTTCAAACTCTTCTTTCGATAGAGAGGTGATATCGCGACGCGCACGTAGATCATTTAATTGAGATTCCAACTCTCGAATGCGTTCGAGCGCAGCGGAGCCAGCAGCAAGATTGGGTTTGTCGGTGCCTTCTTCCTCACCTTTGAAACCAACCCAAGATAAAAACTTCTTATCAGCCACTTGAAGACTCCTTTTGATGTACTACGGGGGCGGAATCTTCCCATGATTACTTGGGAGTTGAAAATGGGGTGAAGCGGGCCAATTAAGCCAGAGCTGAGCGAATCACGGATACAGCCCCCGGAGGCGGTGCGCCTGTGCAACCCGGCTGACTCCAATCATGTTTGCCGATTCACGCCAAGTGGCCTTTTTCTCTTTGGCGGTTTCAGCTACCTCATTTATCGACCGCATCAATATGGAGTTCAAATTCTCCTTCACCTCATCTGCGCTCCAGAAATAATTTTGCTTGTCTTGAACCCACTCAAAGTAAGAAACAATTACGCCACCCGAGTTTGCCAGGATGTCGGGAACAACCAACACCCCCTTGTCATTCAATATCGCATCACCAATTGGGGTGGTCGGAGCATTTGCGCCTTCAACAACAATCTTGGCTTGAATGCCGGTAGCGGTTTCTTCGGTAATGGCATCAGCCAACGCTGCTGGAACCAACACATCAACCGGCAAATGCAGTAATTCGGTATTGGTAATTTGTTCAGTACCTGGCGCTCCAATCAAAGTTCCATTAGATAGCAAATACTCATGCAGCTGGGTTACAGATTTAAATCCAGTCACACCACCATTCACATCGCTAACTGCAACTACCTTTAATCCCATATTTTCCAGGGCAATCGCGGTCCAGTAACCAACTTTTCCAAAACCCTGGATTGCAACAGTTGCACCATGGGGATCAATTCCGCGCTGCTTTAGAGCTTCACGAACTGCGATCGCAACTCCATCACCAGTTGCTGAATTTCTCCCCAGTGAACCACCTAAAACAATTGGCTTTCCTGTAACCACACCGGGAACCGCAAAGCCAGCGTTAACAGAGTAGGTGTCCATCATCCACGCCATGTTGCGCTCATCGGTTCCGACATCTGGAGCTGGTATGTCACGTTCTGGTCCAATAATGGGAAGAATTTCCGATGTATAACGCCTGGTCAATCTTTCATTCTCTGTAATGGAAAGTGTGTGTGGATTTACTGCGACACCACCTTTTGCTCCGCCGTAAGGCAGATTTGTTAGCGCACATTTCCAAGTCATAAGCATCGCAAGTGCAACTGTTTCATCTAGATCTATATCTTGATGAAACCGTACTCCACCTTTTGCGGGGCCACGGGTGGTTGAGTATTGAACGCGATATCCCTTGTACATCTCGACCTTGCCATCATCGCGCCGTAACGGCACCGCTACTTCCATTACCCGTCTTGGAGTAGAAAGAGTGTTCCAATCATTTTCAGTCAGATTGAGTTGATCAATAGCTCTGCGCAATTGAGAGAGTGCGGTAGCTAAGGGAGATTCTTTAGTGGAGAGATTTTTCCCAGGGGTGTCTACAGATGACTTCGTTGTCATGACTCAAATCTATTCAGAGCAACTTTAAATATCTATCAAGGATTGATGAACAATTTGTGAGATTCGAGATAACTGTGGTGCGGGAGGTGGGACTTGAACCCACACGCCGAAGCACAGGTTCCTAAGACCTGCGTGTCTGCCATTTCACCACTCCCGCGAGTGTTGAGTGGGAAGAATACCCACAAAATGCATTTAGAAAAAATTAACGTTAGGAATCCGGCAATCCAATCAGGTTTTACGCAAGAAAGTGCAGCCGGAAGCTAGCTCGGGTCGGTAGCCTTGCCTAGGTGTCCCTGAAAATTCGGATCCGGCAAATAGGTAAAGCCGCAAATATGGAAATGGTGGAATAGGTGAGCTCGATTCAAGATCCCTTTGAACAGCTCTGCACCTCTATTGTTGAAGCGGTCAAAGTTGCTGTTGCATCAGGTCAATTACCAGCCGAAGTTCTGGAGCTGAGTGCAGTTAACTCGCCTACTTTGGAGCGGCCTAAGAATCGTGATCATGGAGATTATGCGACCTCAATCGCTTTGGCTATTGCAAAAAGCGCCGGCAAAGCGCCACGTGAAATCGCAGATCTACTAAAGCAAAAGTTAAGCGATGATTCCAACATTGAAAAAATTGAAATTGCAGGGCCAGGATTCATCAACTTCACCTTAGTTAAAGCCAGCCAAGGTGCGGTCGTTAATGCAATCCTTACTGAAAGGGAAAATTTCGGGAAGGTGAATGTTCTTTCCGGGCAGCGCATTAATTTAGAGTTCGTTAGCGCAAATCCCACTGGACCACTTCACCTAGGTCACACCAGATGGGCTGCAGTCGGCGATGCATTAGGAAGTGTCCTTGCCGCGGGAGGCGCAGAAGTAACAAGAGAGTTTTACATAAATGACCGTGGCAACCAGATGGATTTGTTCGGTGCATCATTACGAGCAGCAGCTAGAGGAGAGCCTCGACCAGAAGAGGGTTATCAGGGCGAGTACATAAATGAATTAGCGAAATTAATTTTGGCGCAGCATCCTGAGTACAAAGATTTGGATGAAGCGGAAGGAGTTCCCGCATTTCGCGAGGCAGGCTATGCGCTGCAATTACAACAGCAAAAAGATGTCTTAGATAACTTCGGTACGCATTTTGATGTCTGGTTTTCCGAACGCTCTTTACATTCAGGAGCGGCTTTGGATCGCGCACTTGAAACCTTGAAATCCCAAGGACATGTATTTGAATCAGAGGGGGCTACCTGGTTGCGCACCACTGATTTCGGTGATGATAAAGATCGCGTATTGATTAAATCCGGGGGCGAATTAACTTACTTTGCATCAGATACTGCGTATTACATTGATAAGCGCAACCGTGGTTTTGATATTTGTATCTACATGCTGGGTGCTGATCACCATGGTTATGTAGGTAGGTTGAAGGCGACTGCAGCTTGCGCCGGAGATAATCCAGAGTTCAATATTCATGTATTAATTGGCCAATTAGTAAAAATTATGGAAGGTGGCCAAGAGTTGAAACTTTCCAAACGGGCCGGAACCATAATCACATTGGAAGAGTTGGTGGAGAAAGTCGGGGTAGATGCTGCCCGATACACCTTAATTAGATATCCAGTCGATACCCCGATGGTGCTCGATGTTGATTTATTGCGAAAGCGCACCAATGACAATCCGGTTTACTATGTGCAGTATGCGCATGCGCGTATCTGTGCAGTGATACGTAACGCAAATGAATTGGGTTTGAAGATAAATCTAGATGATTTCAAAGCCGAACTCCTGGTGCATGAACGTGAGCGCGAATTGCTAGGTGGATTGGCTGAGCATCCAAGGGTTGTAGCAAGCGCAGCAGAGCTTCGCCAACCACATCGCATTGCCAGATATGTGGAAGAGCTTGCAACCCTGTATCACGGCTTCTACAACGATTGTCGAGTGCTGCCGATGGGTGAGGAGCCAATTGGCGATATTCACCGCACCAGAGTTGTTTTATGTGAAGCAACTCGACAAGTTATCAATAATGGCTTGAGTATGTTGGGTGTCAGCGCACCGGAGCGAATGTAATTATGACTCAGCAATTTAACCCAAAGATTTGGCCGCAAACAACGACCAGTGAAAATGGTGTGATCAAAATCGGCGGCTGTTCTTTGTCTGCCCTCGCGCAGCAATTTGGCACCCCTGCATTCATTTTGGATGAAACTGATTTCAAAGCACGGGCGCAGAGTTGGTTCAATGCATTGCAAATCCATTTTGGCGAGAATGCTGGAGTGGTTTATTACGCCGCAAAGGCTTTTATTTCTAAGGAAATTGCTAAGTGGGTGGAGCAAGCTGGCTTGGGATTAGATGTTTGCACGGGAGGCGAATTAGCTGTTGCACAGGCTGCAGGATTTCCCGCAGCTCGAATTGAGATGCATGGCAACAATAAATCAGAGTCGGAAATTGTCGCTGCGATAGATTATCGAGTTGAAACTATTGTGCTTGATTCTCTGCAAGAGATCGAACGGGTTGCTCGAATTGCTCATCAAAAGGCTGTAGTACAGAAAGTGCTGTTGCGCTTAACACCCGGAGTGGAGGCGCATACCCATGAAGCCATTTCAACCGCTCACGAAGATGTGAAATTTGGATTTTCAATTGCATCTGGAGCGGCCTGGGATGCGGTGTTAGCTGTAAAGAAACATGAATCTTTGTCTTTGCAGGGTTTTCACGCGCATATTGGTTCACAAATTTTTGCCTCTGATGCTTATGCGACCTCTGCGGAAAGATTAATTGAAATGTTGGCAAAATATCAGGCGCAGTTTGGGGAAGCCTTGCCTGAGTTAGATCTGGGTGGCGGTTATGGCATCGCATATGTAGATAGCGATGATCCACTTAGTGCCGAAGATGCCATCGCACAACTTTCGATTGCAGTAAAGGATGCTTGCAAACGACATGGAGTAAAAATTCCAAAGATTTCTATTGAACCAGGACGAGCAATTGTGGGACCGGCAATGGTCACGCTTTATGAAGTCGGTACTACAAAAGATGTGAAGTTAGAGGATGGGTCATCGCGCTGGTATGTATCAGTTGATGGTGGAATGAGCGATAACTTAAGAACCGCTCTTTACGATGCGCAATACTCAGTTTCTTTGGTAAACCGTGACAGCGCAGCGCCACTACGAGCTTCGCGCTTGGTTGGTAAACATTGCGAAACCGGTGACATTGTTATCAAGGATGTAAATCTGCCATCAGATATTGTGCCCGGTGATCTATTAGCAACACCAGCTACGGGTGCGTATGGACGCAGCATGGCCAGTAATTACAACCACATGACTCGACCACCTGTTGTCGTAGTCAGCAATAAAACGGCGCGCACCATAATTAGGCGTGAAACCAGCGCCGACCTTCTAGCCTTAGAGGTGGAAGAGGCGCCAATTGGAATCTCCGCTGAGATTCCCGCAATAGGTAGAGGTATAGGTATAGGTATCGAGGGGGTCGAGTAATGAGCCAGGCAGCAAGCACCCACGCAGCAAGTAATGCGAATCAAAGCCTCAATATCGGCATGCTGGGTTGCGGCGTGGTGGGCTCAAATGTGGCTCGATTACTAAATGAAGATTCTGGGGATTTCGCGGCGCGATCTGGTGCAACTCTGAATTTAGTAAAGGTTGCAGTGCGCAATGCAAACGCCAAACGTGATGGGGTTGCTGCACAAATAATTACCACTGATGCAAACTCAGTTGTTACTGATCCGAGTATTCACATAATCATTGAGGTAATGGGTGGCATCGAGCCAGCTCGCGAATTAATTTTGACCGCGATTAAAAATGGTAAATCAATTATTACCGCTAACAAAGCTTTATTGGCGCTACATGGCGCTGAATTATTTGATGCAGCTGATCAGAATGGTGTCGATATTTACTACGAAGCCGCTGTTGGTGGAGCAATTCCAATTTTGCGCCCAATGCGCGAATCTATTGTGGGCGATCATGTTCACCGTGTTATGGGGATTGTTAATGGGACAACAAATTACATTCTCACCAAAATGGATGAAGAAGGTTTAGCCTTCGACACAGTTTTGAAAGAAGCACAACAACTTGGTTATGCCGAAAGTGACCCAACCGCAGATATTGAAGGTCATGATGCAGCAGCCAAAGCAGCAATTCTTGCTGGGCTTGCATTCCACACCCGTGTTTCCTCAAATGATGTTTATTGGGAAGGAATTTCTAAGCTCACTGCGCGTGATGTTGCGGTTGCTAAAGAGATGAATCATGTTATTAAGTTGCTCGCCATTGCAGAGCTCACAAATGACAATAGAGTTTCAGTTCGGGTCCATCCAACCTTGATTTCGCGCCAACATCCCCTTGCCGCAGTTCGTAACGCTTTTAATGCGGTTTTCGTTGAGGCTGAGTCCGCAGGAGAGTTGATGTTTTATGGTCGAGGCGCAGGCGGCGCCCCAACCGCTAGCGCGGTGCTGGGCGATTTAATCGCCGTTGCCCGCAACAAAGCCCGTGGAGTAGAGGGCCACGGGGAAAGTGATTACGCAGATCTCGATATAGCTCCAATCGATGATGTTAATTCCCGCTATTTGATTCGACTAGAAGTGGCTGACAAGCCGGGAGTTTTGGCAGCGGTTGCCCAACTTTTTGCCTCCAACAATGTTTCAATTGAAACGGTGCGCCAATCAGGTCGTGGCAGTAGTGCTGAACTTATTGTTGCGACCCATTCAGCTCCCGAGAGAGCTTTGAAAACAACGGTAAGCGCACTTGCGAAAAGTGATGTGGTGAAAAATGTTGAGAGCGTTTTACGGGTTGAAGGAAGTGCTAAGTGAGTTTGTTTAAAAGAAAAGGTGCTCATCAATGGCGCGGCGTAATTGAAGAATATCGCGACCGTTTGCCGGTAAGTAAAAAAACTCCAGTAGTTTCACTTTGTGAAGGTGGCACACCACTTATTTATGCATGTGTTATTTCAGAGATGTTAGATAATGAAGTTTGGCTCAAATTTGAAGGAGCAAACCCGACCGGATCTTTTAAGGATCGCGGTATGACGATGGCAATTTCGAAGGCTGCCGAAGATGGTGCCAAAGCTGTTATCTGTGCCTCAACCGGAAACACCTCAGCCAGCGCTGCTGCTTATGCGACTAAAGCAGGCATGACACCGGTGGTTTTGGTGCCACAAGGAAAAATTGCAATGGGAAAACTTGCCCAAGCGATTGCACATGGTTCTAAGTTGTTGCAGGTAGATGGAAACTTTGATGATTGCTTAGATTTAGCAAGAGAGTTGTCTGAAAAGTATCCAGTTTCGCTAGTTAATTCTGTTAATCCATATCGAATTGAGGGACAAAAAACCGCCTCATTTGAGGTGATTGATGCATTGGGTTTTGCGCCTGATATTCATGCGCTGCCCGTTGGAAATGCTGGCAATATCACCGCATACTGGAAGGGTTACCAGGAGTACCGCAATGATGGAATTGTGAAAACTTTGCCGCAAATGTGGGGCTTTCAAGCCGAAGGGGCCGCTCCAATTGTTCGCGGTGAGGTTGTAAAAAATCCTGAAACAATCGCAACCGCGATTCGTATCGGCAATCCAGCATCTTGGGATTTCGCAGTCGCAGCGCGTGATCAATCAAAAGGTGTCATAGATATGGTCTCTGACGAAGAGATTTTGAGCGCATATCGATTAGTTGCTGCAAAAGAGGGGGTTTTTGTTGAGCCATCTAGCGCAGCGGGAATTGCAGGATTGCTCAAATACAAAGCGCAAGGGAAACTTCCTAAAGACAAGAAAATCGTAATTACTGTTACTGGGAATGGCTTGAAGGATGTGCAGTGGGTGCTTGATGGAGCTGCTGCTCCGACAGTGATTCCAGTTGATGTTCGCAAAGCGGCAGAAGTTATCGGATTGGCCTAAATATGTCTCGTGGTTTTAAAGATCGCTTAACTTACAAAGCAACACCAATGCAGGTAAGTGTTCCGGCAACCGCTGCCAATCTCGGCCCTGGCTTTGATGCTCTGGGTTTAGCTTTTGAGTTGCGTGATATTTATGTGGCACAGATTCTTGATGAAGAGGTTTTTGATGTTGATGTCACTGGCGAAGGTGCTGATGAGGTAAAGAAAGATGGCAAACATTTAGTCATCAAAGCAATGATGGCTGGTTTTGAATTTATGGGTGGACGCCCCAGAGGAATCGCACTACGCGCTTTAAACAATATTCCACATGGCCGCGGACTGGGGTCATCAGCTGCAGCGATTGTCGGCGGGTTATCTTTAGCACGCAGTTTGGTTTTATCTGGCAATACCTTGATGAATGATGATGATTTGATCGCACTTGCAACAGATTTAGAGGGCCACCCCGATAATGTTTCAGCTGCAGCGCTTGGCGGAGCCACCATCTCTTGGATGGAAGATCGAGTTGGCGTTTCAACTGGATGCGCCACAAAGTTTTCCGTCAATCCCCAGATCCGCGCCTTGCTACTAATTCCAAACACTCAATTAGCAACAGGCAAGGCACGAAAGATGTTGCCAGAAACTGTTCCACACAAAGAGGCGAGCATTAACGCAGGTAGATCAGCGCTCTTGGTACATGCACTAGCGCAGCGACCAGATTTGCTTTTCACCGCCACTGAAGATCATCTGCATCAAAAGTATCGACGCGAAGGCATGCCGCGCTCAGTTGATTTAGTCGCAAAGTTAAGGGCGGCCGGAGTCGCAGCCATGATCTCTGGCGCCGGTCCATCGGTATTGGTTTTGCATACTGGTAGTGGTGCGGAGCATGAGGATTTTGAGCGGGATGACATTGTTCGTTCGGCGGGGGAGCAATTCTCCGCGCTGGATTTGGAGATTTCATCCAATGGGGCCTTGGTTTCTAGCGTCTGATTTCCCCTCTGATTTACCCGCTTAAATTTCCTATTACCTGGCGTTTCAGTTCGGATTTGGGGATTACCAATAGGGGCTGGTAGATTTTTAACTCGTAGGGCGGCAACTGAGCCCCTCAAAAATCCAGCTCCTTAAAATTACTCAAGTTTTCTAAGCAGCCGGAAAATAAAAAAGCTCCAATGCAATAGCAGCAAAAATCCAAAAATAAGCACTAACCAAGATAAATCACGATAAGACAAGACTGAAAAAGTCTGGAAGAGAAAATAAATGGCAGATTCAAAGAGTGCTCGGCGAGATTCTGGCGACCTATCTGCGTTGCTACTCCCTGAGTTAAGAAAAATCGCGGCAAATCTAGGAATTGAAAATGCGGCCGAGTTAAAGAAGCCGGATTTAGTAAAAGCAATTACAGATCTCCAAGCCGCAAACCGCGAGGCAGCAAAGGCAGAGCGAGAGGCACGTCGCGCCGAGCGTAATCAACGCCGCAATCGCAATAAGAATAATCAGCAAGACGATGCTGACCATGATGAAGATTCCGAAAATTCAGATGACAGTGAAGATTCAAGAGAAGATGAATCCGGCTCTGCAAGCTCCTCAGAAAGTGATGAGCGTCAGGGTGGACGCGACAACCGTAATGACAATCAAAGAGATAACAACCGCTCCAATGATCGCGAATGGCGCAGAGATCGTCATCGAGATCGCGGCGGCAGAGATCGCGGCAGAGATCGTGACCGAGGCGGACGTGACCGCGAAATCGTTATATCCGAAGATGATGTACTGCTTCCGGTTGGTGGCTTGCTAGATATTCTCGACAACTATGCATTCTTGCGTACCGGCGGATATCTGCCAGGACCAAATGATGTTTATGTATCTCTCCAACAAGTGCGCCGTTACGGTTTGCGCAAAGGAGATGTAATCACTGGGCAGGTGCGCCAGCCACGCGAAGGCGAAAGACGAGAGAAATTCAATGCTTTAGTCCGCATCGACACGGTAAATGGCATGGAGCCAGATTCAGCTAAAGATCGTGTTGAGTTCTCCAAGTTGGTACCGCTTTATCCTCAAGAGCGTTTGAGACTTGAAACCCAACCAAATGTTCTGACTACCCGTGTAATTGATTTGATTGCACCGATTGGTAAAGGACAACGCGGTTTGATTGTTTCACCGCCAAAGGCTGGAAAGACTATGGTGCTTCAGGCGATTGCAAATGCGATCACAACCAACAATCCAGAGTGTCACTTGATGGTGGTTTTGGTTGATGAGCGTCCAGAGGAAGTCACTGATATGCAACGTTCGGTGAAAGGAGAGGTAATTGCCTCAACCTTTGATCGTCCAGCTGATGATCACACCACAGTTGCAGAGCTTGCTATTGAAAGAGCAAAACGTTTAGTTGAGCTAGGACATGATGTGGTCGTTCTACTTGATTCAATTACCCGTTTGGGTCGCGCCTACAACATTGCCGCACCTGCATCAGGGCGAATTCTTTCTGGTGGTGTGGATTCTGCAGCTTTATATCCACCTAAGAAGTTTTTCGGTGCCGCCCGCAACATAGAAGATGGTGGCTCACTAACCATTTTGGCTACAGCATTAGTTGAAACTGGTTCAAAGATGGATGAAGTTATCTTTGAAGAGTTCAAAGGCACTGGAAATATGGAGTTAAAGCTTGATCGCAAATTTGCTGACAAACGCATCTTCCCAGCGGTAGATGTTGATGCATCTGGTACCCGTAAAGAGGAAATCTTGATGGGACCTGAAGAGCTGAACATTGTTTGGAAGTTGCGTCGTGTGCTTCACGCTCTTGATTCACAACAAGCACTTGAGTTGCTGTTAGAAAGAATGAAGGGCACAAAATCAAATGTTGAGTTCCTAATGCAGGTCCAAAAGACCACAGTGGGACCAGACCAGGCACCTAAAGGGGAGTAACCCCAGCTCAGAGAAGCCTTAATTGGCTTTCTCTGTATCGCCTTGGGTAACCTTGCCGGCCTACGGGAGCTGGTTCACCGGAACGCTCGGACCCAGCCATTAATTAAGGAGCATCATGAAAAAAGATATTCATCCTGAATATAAGGAAACCACAGTTACCTGTGGTTGTGGCGAGAGCTTCACTACTCGCTCAACAATCGCCTCTGGCTCACTCTTCGTTGAAGTGTGCTCCGTATGTCACCCGTTCTACACCGGCAAGCAGCGCATCCTAGATACCGGTGGACGTGTAGCTAAGTTCGAAGAGCGTTTTAAGAAGCAACAAAACAAGAAGTAGCTTTCTTAAAAGAGACCGTTGCTCCCATGTACTTGGGGGCGCGGTCTTTTTTCATTTGATTTAAATTCAAGATATTCAGCAGAATTGAAGTGAAAGGAGTAGATGAGGTGGCGGATAAGAAAAAAGATCGTTTTGCCACGATGCCAGAGATTTTGCAAGAGTACGAAACCCTAGAAGCTGCAATGGCTGATCCATCGATTCACTCCGATCAAGGAAAGGCAAGACAGTTAGGTAAACGCTACGCCCAACTCGGTCCAGTGATTGCTGGATATCGCGCTTACAAAAAAAGCGAAGATGATTTATCTGCCGCAAAAGAGTTGGCGGAGGCAGATGAGAGCTTTGCAGCTGAACTGCCTGCACTAGAACAAGCGCTAAATGAAGCTGCAGAAAAGTTAGAGGAGTTATTGCTCCCCAGAGATCCCAATGATGATCGTGATGTTATTTTGGAGATTAAAGCAGGTGCTGGCGGTGATGAGTCTGCTTTGTTTGCTGGCGATTTGCTCCGTATGTATTTGCGTTACGCCGAAAAACAGGGATGGAAAACTGAAATCATTGATGCCACAGAAAGTGATTTGGGCGGCTATAAAGATATTTCAGTGGCGGTTAAATCCCGCGGCAATACCGAACCAGGAAAGGCACCTTTCGCCAAACTTAAATTTGAAGGCGGTGTCCATCGCGTACAGCGTGTTCCTGAAACTGAATCACAGGGTCGAATTCACACCTCCGCCGCCGGAGTTTTGGTGTTACCAGAGGCTGAGGAAATTGATGTTCAAATCAACATGAATGATTTACGTATAGATGTTTATCGCTCCTCAGGTCCAGGTGGGCAAAGCGTTAACACCACAGACTCTGCAGTACGAATTACCCATTTACCTACCGGCATTGTGGTTTCCTGCCAAAATGAAAAAAGTCAGCTACAAAATAAGGAATCAGCGTTGCGTATTTTGCGAGCCCGTATGTTGGCAGCTGCTCAGGAGGCGGCAGATGCTGAAGCTGCAGCGACCAGAAAGAGTCAAGTCCGAACTGTCGATCGTTCAGAGCGCATCCGCACCTACAACTTTCCGGAAAATCGTTTAAGTGATCACCGGGTTAATTTCAAAGCAAATAATTTGGATGCGGTTTTAAATGGTGAGCTTGATGATGTTATAAACGCTTTGTTAGAAGCTGACAAAGCGGAAAAATTAGCTGCCGCAGAAGCATAATTTGAACTCTTAAGAAAATAGTTTTGCAAATGAGTATCCGCGAGATCCTACGAAACGCCAAAGAGCAGCTCTCTGCTCAAGAGATATCGGCGGTGGATGCAGAGTTAATGCTGGCGCATGTGCTGGGCATTGGGCGAATGGATCTACATGCGCGAGAGTTTTCTTTATTGCCGGAACAGTTAGAGCTATTTAATCATATGATCGAAGCCCGAATTTCAGGAACTCCAACCCAATATTTAACCGGAGAGGCACCATTTCGTTACTTAACTTTTTCCGTTGGTCCTGGGGTTTTGATCCCAAGGCCAGAGACAGAGTTATTAGTTGATGCCGCATTAGTTGAGATTGAGCGGATTCAATCTGCGCCCGGCGGAAATCAAGCCGCTGTTAGTGTCGTGGATTTAGGGGCTGGATCAGGGGCGATTGCTATTTCTATTGCACATGAAGCAGTACAGCGCAAAATGCCCATTACGGTCGTTGCAGTGGAGAAATCAGCGGCAGCACTGGAGTGGTTAAAGAGAAATATCTCAAAGCATGAAGTTGATGTCAGAGTAATTAACTCAGATGTTAAGGATTCATTAATCGATGTTAAATGTGACATCGTGGTCACAAACCCTCCATATGTCCCAAATGAAACCTCATTGCCAAAATTGGTTGTTGATAATGAACCCATCGAAGCATTGTTTGGGGGAGTTGGCGATGGCATGGCAATTCCTGCTTTATTTATCAGGACTGCAACCAGAATTCTTAAGCCTGGCGGCTGGTTAATTTTGGAGCATTTCGAATCACAAAGCGCCGCACTTGAGGCTTTACTTTCACAGGACTATTCTGAGATTTCTCATTACACAGATTTAAATAATCGGCCCCGTTGGATTACAGCCCGACGCGCCAACTATTTATAGCGGCAATTAATTTAGGAGGGTGAATTCAAATGGCAGAGCGCTTTTCACTCTTAGATGGGGTAATTGATCGAGCTGAATTAATAGAACGTGCTGTAGTTGCGTTACGTGATGGCAAGTTGATTATCGCTCCATTGGAACATGGCTATGTTTTTGTTGGCGATGCCTTTAATCATGGAGCAGTAAAGAAGATTCATCAGTTGAGACAAGATCCGCGAGGCGTTGCAGCGCAAGTAATTGTTGGTGATACCAAAACCGTAAAGGGAATAACGAGAGAGTTTGGTCCGACCCTTTCTGCGTTGTGCGAAAAGTTTTGGCCGGGTTTGCTAACCATAAATATTGCACCCGCGCTGGGTTTGGTTTGGGATTTAGGTGATGAAAGAACTTTGGATGAGATTGCGATTCGAGTTCCGGCAGCTGATTTTTTGCGGGAGGTAGCGGCTGCATCTGGACCACTTGCGGTGGGTGCTGCCGCGTTGGCGGGTAGACCAGCAACCCGGAAATCAACTTTTTTTCCAGCTTTAGATGGGGATTATGCGGCGTTGTTTGATGGTGGTGAATTACCGGAGGGATCTGCTTCAACTGTGATTTCAGTGAAGGATGATGGCATCACCCTGCGCCGCGCAGGAGCGATTTCACTCGCCGATTTACGGCAAGTAACCCCAAATATCGCAGTTCCGGCCTAGGATTTCAGACATGTCTGAAACCTTTTTCGGCCCTGACTTCTCTCAACTACAGAGCCAAGATCCCGAGATTGCTGGAATTGTTCTCTCCGAACTAGATCGACAAAGAAAAAGTTTGCAGCTGATTGCCAGTGAAAACTTCACCTCTCCAGCGGTATTAGCAACTCTGGGATCAACCCTTTCAAATAAATATGCGGAAGGTTATCCCGGTAAAAGATATTACGGTGGTTGTGAAGAGGTTGATAAGGCGGAAGTAATTGGGATTGCGCGTGCTAAAGAGTTGTTTGGTGCTGAACACGCAAATCTGCAACCACATTCTGGTGCCAGTGCCAACATCGCGGTGTATCAGGCTTTCGCCAAGCCAGGCGATACTGTTCTGGCGATGTCATTGCCGCATGGCGGACACTTAACCCACGGATCTAAAGTTAATTTTTCTGGCAAGTGGTTCAACGTTGAGTCTTATGGTGTGCGTGCTGACAACGAGTTAATTGATTACGATGAATTGAGAGATATTGCTCGCCGAGTAAAACCTAAAATGATTTGCTCTGGCGCAACCGCTTATCCAAGCTTGATTGATTTCAAACTCATTAGAGAAATTTGCGATGATGTTGGCGCGATTATGTGGGTAGATGCCGCACATTTCATCGGATTAGTCGCTGGAAAAGCGATCCCATCTCCAGTTCCTTATGCTGATGTGGTTTCATTTACGACCCACAAAGTCTTACGCGGACCGCGCGGCGGAATGATTCTCTCCAAGGCAGAGCACGCGGCAGCTATTGATAAAGCGGTATTCCCCGGCATGCAGGGCGGGCCGATTATGAGCGCAGTAGCTGGCAAAGCTGTCGCATTAAAGGAGTGCGCAACCGCGGAGTACCAGAGCTATGCCAAAACAGTTATTGCCAACGCCAAGGCCCTGGCTGCAGCATTAGAAAAAGAGGGAATGCGCGCGGTTTCTGGCGGCACTGAGACACATTTGGCTTTGATTGATATTCGCTCCACTGGAGTTAATGGCAAAGTTGCAGATGAGCGATGTGGCAAGGCGGGAATCTCCCTAAATAAGAACGCCATTCCATACGATCCAGAAACCCCTGCGGTAACAAGCGGCATTCGAGTTGGTACACCTGCGACTACAACGCAAGGCATGGGGGTTGCGGAGATGTCGCAGATTGCAAACCTAATTGCGCGGGCAATTAAAGATGGTGAGGATGATGCAAAAGCTGCACAGATTCGTCAAGAGGTTTACTCACTGACTGCGAAATTTCCGGTTTACCCACGGTAATGCGTGAGTATTTATTGACCCTGCTTATCGCAGGCGCCCTAACTTACATGCTTACACCATTGGTGCGAAGTTTTGCTTTACAGAGAAATGCCGTCGCCAAAGTGCGTGATCGCGATATTCACAAAGAACCAACTCCTCGTTGGGGTGGCATTGCAATGTGGCTCGCGATGGGAATCACCTTGGTGTTGGTGGAAAACCTAGAGCTAGTAGGCAAGGCCTACAGTCGAGAGTTATTAGGCATTTTTTTGGCTGCCAGCTTTGTTTTGTTAATTGGTGTTTTAGATGACTTATATGAATTAGATGCGATTACTAAATTGGCGGGCCAGGGCTTAGCTGCCGCAATCTTGTTGTACTTTGGTATTCAAATTTTATGGTTACCAATTGATGGAATTATAGTTTTGCCCACCAACATTGGACAACTTCTTACAGTATTAGTGGTTATTGTCATTATTAACGCAGTTAATTTTGTTGATGGATTAGATGGATTAGCTACCGGAATCGTCGCCATTTCTGCCGCTGCATTTTTCGGATTTTCTTATTTGCTGGCGGTGGAAAATGGATTTAGTCGCGCCGGCGCACCTTCCTTGGTCACAGCAATTGTTATTGGTGCATGCCTAGGGTTTTTGCCACACAATCTGCATCCAGCCCGTATTTTTATGGGCGATTCCGGATCAATGTTTTTGGGGCTGGTTTTGGCGGCGGCTGCGATAACTTTGATGGGACAGATAGATGCCAACGCTGTTTTCTCAGAAAATATCGGACCAGCAGCATTGCCATTATTGTTGCCGTTCGCAGTTTTGGCGGTGCCATTGCTTGATTTAGGTTTAGCGGTATTGCGTCGCGTTCGTAAAGGTAAATCTCCCTTCGCGCCAGATAAAGAGCATTTGCATCACAAATTGATGTCCTGGGGCAATTCTCAACAACGCACTAATGTAATTTTGTATTTAGCGACGGCAATGCTGGCAATTCCGGCGATGCTGTCTGCATTTATTCCGCTCTGGGCGGCGGTAACTGTCGGCATAATTTTTCTTGTTACAGCAATCGCCATTACCCGTAAAAATCGCAAAGGCAAAGCCACATTACTGAATGGAGTGAAATAAAGATTATGCATTCCAGCACCTCTATGTTGCGTGGCGCTATCAAGCCTTCATTATTGGTTAGTGCGCTAACAATTTTGATCAGCTTTGTTATTCAGGGTCTACCGGGATTTTGGGGCGGATTATTGGCATCACTTGTCGTGGTGATTTTCTTTTCCGTTTCTTTGCTTATCTCACGATTAACAAAGGATGCAGATCCGATCACCACCTTTTCTTTGGCGATGCTTTCCTATGTCACCAAGCTCACCCTGGTCGCAGCGCTTCTAATTGCCGTTACCCGTTTAACTCCTGAGGATGCAGTTGACCGAACCAGCTTTGGAATTGGCGCATTAGTTATATCCGCCGCGTGGCTTTTGGGAGAGATTCGAGCTTTTCTTAAATTGAAGTTAGAGTTAGATATCTCGGGCGGAGATGCCCGAAATAGCGATAATCAAGGGCGAAAGTAAAAGAGTCGGAATATAGAGCCAAGGGATCGGGGGATTCATGGTCAACCAAGAAAATGGTCAGCCAGGCGGCCTTAGCCCGCGCGGTGAGGACAACGCCTTTTGGACCATCCTGGGCTACATGATCTCTGGGCTATTGATTTGGGGCGGCATTGGCTGGGGTCTAGATCGCTGGCTGAATACCGGTTACTTCCTCTTGGCTGGTCTATTGCTGGGAATGGGTTCAGCTCTTTACCTAATCTGGCTGCGTTTCGGCCGATCCTAAGCAAAGCTGGCCATTTAGCTGGCAATTTAGCTGGACAGGTCACAGGTTTCGATTTCTCAACTATGTGCTCCAACCCTTAGGGTTGCGCCGTCTTGATTCCTCGGGAGAGCTCCTCACGGATTCCCCACGGAGGCAAAACAAATTCCCCACATGATGCATACAACTTTCCTAAGCAGATTTGCCGGATTGAATGAATGAGGAGTTTTTGGTGCTCGTCAATTATGCAGGCGAAGTCGGAAAAGATGAGGGCTTTAATCCTCCCGACGCTGGTAACTTTAACCTCCCTCCATTTATTGATGGCAATACCTTTGCAACTAAGCCCATCTTGTTGGCTTTCCTCTCAGTTATTTTGATCTCGCTATTTTTTGTTTTGTCCTCTCGCAAGGCTGCAGTAGTTCCATCGAAATTGCAGTTTGCTGGTGAGTCGATTTATACCTTTGTTAGAAATGATTTAGGTCGCGACATCATTGGTCACGAATTCATGCGCTTTGTGCCATACCTGTTGTCTTTGTTCACCTTTATCCTGGTCAACAACTGGTTCGGAATTATTCCAATGTTGCAATTCCCAACCATGTCTCGCATTAGCTTTGCTTACGTATTGGGTGCCATAACATTTTTTGTTTTCCATTACGTTGGAATTCGTCACCACGGGATAGTCAAATACGCTAAAGATATTTTGTTTATGCCTGGTGTTCCAAAACCGGTTTACATTTTGCTTACCCCAATCGAGGTAGCAACTTATTTAGTGGTCCGTCCTTTAACCATTTCACTCCGTCTTTTCGCAAATATGTTTGCAGGTCACTTGCTCCTACTAATCTTCATATTGGGCGGCGAGTACCTATTGCAGGGTGCGGTTTTGATGAAGATTGCTAGCCCCGTGGCTTTTGCGTTGGGCATAGCGCTGACCTTCTTTGAATTTTTGGTGCAGTGCCTCCAGGCCTACATCTTTACTTTGTTGACCGCTCTATACATCGCAGGAGCTCTCGCCGATGAGCACTAATGCGATCAAAAACCAACTAGATCTACTCACGGTAGCGCTCGGTTACCGTGTTGGAAAATAAGAATAAGGAAGGGTAAGAAAATGGAAGGCTCACTTAACCTCGTAGGTTACGGTCTTGCAGCAATTGGACCAGGCCTCGCAGTCGGAATGATCTTCGCTGCTTACATCAACGGCGTTGCTCGCCAACCAGAAGCACGTAGCGTTCTACAACCAATCGCATTCCTTGGCTTTGCGATGGCTGAAGCTCTTGCACTATTCGGTCTCGTTTTGGCATTCGTTCTATAGTCGCCAATACCTAAACCGTGCGTTCAAATATCATGCGTTCAATTGAATTAGCAGCAGGCGAAGAGCTCAATCCACTGATCCCGCATACCTCGGAAATCATCGTTGGATTTGTTGCTTTCTCGCTTCTCTACCTAGTTCTTCGTCGCGCCGTCGTTCCACGTTTTGAAAAAGCATTCGCGGAGCGCACTGACGCAATTCAAGGCGGCATGGAGCGAGCAGAGAAAGCACAAAAAGATGCTGAAATTGCTCTAACCAAATATCAAGCCCAACTTGCCGATGCACGAAGCGAAGCTCAAACAATTCGCGAAGATGCACGTGCACAGGGCGCCGCAATCATCGAGGAGATGCGTACCAAGGCTCAGGAAGAGGCTGCACGCATCACTGCAACGGCACAAGCTGCGATTGAAGCAGAGCGTCAACAAGCGGTGAAGTCACTGCGTAATGAAGTTGGTGCCCTTGCTACCGAGCTCGCATCAAAGATCGTTGGAGAAGCACTTGATGATCAAGTCCGTCAATCAAGAATCGTTGACCGTTTCCTTGAGGATTTGGAGAAGAGTAAGTAATCATGACTCAAACAACTTCTGCAGGGGTACCAGTGTTTGGCGGCGTTAGTCGTGAATCAAATGCTGCTGCTCGTCGTATTCTGGATGGAATCCTCAAGGATTTATCTAAGGACCAGGTAATCACTCTGGCGAGTGATCTGTTTGAAGTTGTTTCTGTACTTGATTCCTCAACCCCGCTTCGTCGCTCATTAACAGATGGGTCACGAGACGCTGCGGCAAAATCAAAGCTAGCCCAGGATGTATTTGCCAAGGCTCTTTCAGCACCGGCTGCAAAGTTGGTATCAGAGCTATCAACCCTGCGCTGGTCCAGCCCAAGCAATCTTGGTGATGTAATCGAACAGATTGCCATCGAGACTGAGGCTGCTGCCGCAAACCTCTCTAATGAGTTAGATCTACTAGAGCAAGAGCTCTTTGATTTCTCACGGATTGTTGTTCAAGATGGCGAACTACGTCAGGCGCTAAACGCCACAAAGTTCACAGCGGAAAGTAAGCGGGTTTTAGTTGCCAAGATTTTTGGTGGCAAGGTCTCAGCTTCTACTGCACGTGTAATCGCACATTTAGTCAGCGGCTTAAGAGGTAGAAATATTGAACGCACTATTTCTTTCTATGCCGCAGCGGTTGCCGCGCGACGCGAACGGGTTATTGCAAATGTACAAGTTGCAGTTGCATTAACCGATGCACAAAAAGAAAAGCTAACAAAGACATTGTCAGAAAAGATTGGTCAACCAGTTCGATTGAATGTGGAGATCAATCCAGCGGTTTTGGGTGGTTTTTCCATCCGTTTTGCAGATGAATTGATTGACGCCTCAATCGTCAGTCGTTTGGCCGACGCGGGCAGAGCGCTCGCAGTATAGGGAGAGTAATCATGGCGGAACTCACGATCCGACCCGAAGAGATTCGTGATGCCTTAGCGAACTTCGTTAAGTCATACGATCCAGGAGTCGCGGCTCGCGATGAAATCGGAACCGTTGTTGAAGCGGGCGATGGAATTGCACGTGTTGAAGGACTTCCTTCAACAATGACCAATGAGTTGCTTAAGTTTGAGAATGGAACACTTGGTCTTGCACTAAACCTTGATGTGCGCGAGATTGGTGTAGTTATTCTCGGTGAATTTAATGGAATTGAAGAAGGAACAACCGTTCGTCGAACCGGTGAAATTCTCTCCGTGCCGGTTGGCGATGGATTCCTAGGTCGCGTCGTCGACCCACTGGGCCGTCCGATTGATGGCAAAGGCGAGATCAAGGCAGAGGCGACCCGTGCTCTAGAGCTACAGGCACCAACTGTTGTGCAACGCCAACCAGTTAAAGAGCCTCTAGCAACCGGTATTAAAGCTATCGACGCCATGACCGCAATCGGCCGCGGACAGCGTCAGCTAATCATCGGTGACCGTCAGACCGGTAAGACCGCGGTTGCAATCGACACCATTATCAACCAGCGCGAAAACTGGAAGAGTGGCGATAAGAAGAAGCAGGTTAAATGTATTTATGTTGCGATTGGTCAAAAAGGTTCAACCATCGCATCTGTAAAAGCAGCGCTAGAAGAAGCTGGCGCAATGGAGTACACAACAATTGTTGCAGCTCCAGCATCTGATCCAGCAGGTTTCAAATACCTAGCTCCTTACACCGGTTCTGCAATTGGTCAGCACTGGATGTACAACGGCGGCCATGTGCTAATTGTTTTTGATGATCTTTCAAAGCAAGCTGAGGCATACCGTGCAGTTTCATTGCTATTGCGCCGTCCACCAGGACGTGAGGCGTATCCAGGCGATGTGTTTTATTTACACTCCCGCTTGCTAGAGCGTTGTGCAAAGCTTTCAGATGAAATGGGTGGCGGCTCAATGACCGGTCTACCAATCATCGAAACTAAAGGCAATGACGTTTCTGCCTTCATTCCGACCAACGTAATTTCTATTACCGATGGACAGTGCTTCCTTGAGACTGATCTTTTCAACTCGGGTGTGCGTCCAGCTATCAACGTTGGTATCTCCGTATCCCGCGTTGGTGGTTCTGCTCAGACCAAGGCGATGAAGAAGATTGCTGGACGTCTACGTCTTGATCTTGCACAGTTCCGCGAACTAGAAGCTTTCGCAGCTTTTGGTTCAGATCTTGATGCTGCATCAAAGGCTCAGCTAGAGCGCGGTGCACGTCTTGTGGAGCTGTTGAAGCAGCAGCAGTACACCCCTTATTCACTAGAGCGCATGGTGGTTTCAATCTGGGCCGGAACAACTGGGCAGCTTGATTCAGTGCCGGTTCAAGACATTCGCCGTTTTGAAGCGGAGTTCTTGGATTATGTAGCTCGCGAGCAAAAATCAATCTTCGATGTTATCGCTGAGACCAAAGAGCTAAGTGATGACACCATTGCAAAAATGACCGCAGCGGTTAATGAATTCAAGACTCAATTCAAATCATCTGCAGCGCAAGCTGTAAATGAAGCACCAGCTGAGGCTGAAGGCAGCGACGGCACCGAGCAGATTACGAAGTACAAGAAGTAATCCATGGGCGCCCAACTTCGCATCTATCGTCGACGCATTCGCTCGGTTAAAGCGACCAAGAAGATTACGCGTGCCATGGAACTTATTTCGGCATCACGTATCGTCAAGGCGCAACAACGAGTATCTGCATCGACGCCGTACGCAAATGAATTAACCCGTGCGGTGAGCGCAGTTGCAACCTTCTCAAACACCAACCATCCATTAACTACAGAGTCGGCAGCTCCAAAACGCGCAGCTGTTTTGATTATTACCGCTGATCGCGGCATGGCTGGTGCCTATTCATCCAGCGCAATTAAAGAGGCTGATGGATTAGTTGTGACTTTGAAGCAACGCGGCCTTGAAGTTGATACTTATTTGGTCGGACGCAAAGCGGTTAATTACTTCAAGTTCCGCAATCGTGCCATCAAAAACTCGTGGACCGGTTTTTCTGACAATCCAACTTACGCCCACGCGAAAGTTATTTCAGATGAATTGATTGCAGCCTTCATCAAGGATGCGCAGGTAGAGATTGATGGCGTTGATGAGTTGCATATCGTTTATACCGAGTTCAAATCGATGATTACTCAGATCGCAATGAATAAGCGGATGTTGCCGCTGGAGGTTGTTGAAGCGGATGGACCGGCGCCAGCAGGTTTGTTGCCAGCTTATGAGTTTGAACCAAATGCCGAGGAAGTTCTCAACGCACTTCTTCCACGCTATATCGAATCACGTGTCTACAACGCATTACTGCAATCCGCAGCTTCAGAGCATGCGGCCCGTAGACGTGCGATGAAATCAGCAACGGACAACGCTGATGAATTGATTAAGTCGTTGACCAGACTTGCAAATGCAGCCCGTCAGGCTGAAATTACGCAGGAAATCAGTGAAATCGTGGGCGGCGCAGACGCGCTCGCCTCAGCAAGCGCAGGGAGCGAATGATGACAACTAAGACAGCAACCGGACGCGTAGCACGCGTGATTGGACCGGTCGTTGATATCGAATTCCCATCGGATTCGATGCCTGCGATCTACAACGCGTTGAACGTGGATGTAACACTTGGTGGTGAGCAACGTACACTGACACTAGAGGTAGCCCAACACATCGGCGACAACCTAGTTCGTGCAATTTCGATGCAGCCAACAGATGGCATGGTCCGTGGTGTAGAGGTACGTGACACAGGTTCAGCAATCTCTGTTCCAGTCGGAGATGTAACCAAAGGACATGTATTCAATGCGCTCGGCGAATCACTAGATGTTCCAACATCATCACTTGATGTTAAGGAGCGTTGGCCAATTCACCGCACTGCACCTGATTTCGATCAACTTGAGTCAAAGACTGAAATGTTCGAGACCGGTATCAAAGTTATCGATCTCCTAACACCTTATGTAAAGGGTGGAAAGATCGGTCTATTTGGTGGTGCTGGTGTTGGTAAGACCGTTTTGATTCAGGAGATGATTTACCGTGTAGCAGAAAACTTCGGTGGTGTTTCAGTATTCGCCGGTGTTGGTGAGCGTACCCGTGAAGGTAACGATCTATTCCTTGAAATGACCGAGACCGGTGTTATTAATAAAACCGCCTTGGTTTTCGGCCAGATGGATGAGCCACCCGGAACACGTTTGCGTGTTGCGCTTTCTGCTTTGACCATGGCTGAGTACTTCCGCGATGTGCAAAAGCAGGATGTATTGCTCTTCATCGACAACATCTTCCGCTTTACCCAGGCTGGTTCTGAGGTATCAACCCTGCTTGGTCGTATGCCTTCAGCTGTGGGTTACCAGCCAACCTTGGCTGATGAGATGGGCGTGCTCCAAGAGCGCATCACCTCAACCCGTGGTCACTCGATCACATCGATGCAGGCGATTTATGTTCCTGCCGATGACATCACCGACCCAGCTCCACACACAACATTCACCCACTTGGATGCAACCACGGTTCTTTCCCGTCCGATTTCAGAGTTGGGTATCTATCCTGCGGTGGATCCACTGGATTCAACTTCACGCATTTTGGATCCACGCTACATCGGTGAGAATCACTTCCGAGTTGCAAACCGTGTTAAGCAGATATTGCAGCGTTACAAAGATCTACAAGACATCATTGCAATTCTTGGTATTGATGAGCTTTCTGAAGAGGATCGCATTTTGGTGGGCCGTGCACGTCGTATTCAGCGCTTCCTATCGCAAAATACTTTCGTTGCAAAGGTATTCACCGGTATCGAGGGATCCTTTGTTCCGCTTAGTGAAACCATCGCAGCCTTTGATGCTCTTGCAAATGGCGATTATGACCACATTCCAGAACAAGCATTCTTCATGTGCGGTGGCCTAGAAGATGTAGAGCGTAAAGCAGCGGAGTTGGCCAAGTAATGTCTGACAAACTGCTTACCGTTGAATTTGTAACACCAGAGAAGCGTCTTTGGTCGGGCAAGGCCACTATGGTCTCTGCCCGCACCTTAGAAGGTGATCTTGGAATTCTTCCAGATCACACCCCGCTTCTCGGTGTTCTGGTGGATGGCAAGGTAAGCATCAAGACGGAATCAGGCGCGGTGGAAGAGTTCACAGTTAGTGGTGGATTTCTATCTGTAGCAAACAACCGGGTATCGGTTTTGGGAGAAAACGCAGCTCAGTAACGGTTTGGCAATCCAACTCACTGCAATCGTTGCAAGAGTTGCCCATTGTTGCTTCTTAGCAACAATTTAATATAAAAGCCCCTGTTCTCTGGGAAATGTCTCACCCCTCTGAGATGATTACATGGCTCGAGTTCAGATAGCACATGGATCTGATTCGTGAGCTAGTTTTTCAACAGGGGGGATGTTTTGTACCAAAAGTTTCTCAGCAAGATTCAAGTAATCGCAGATTTTCTAGCCAAAACCCCGTTTCCAGAGCAGGCCGTTGATTTCCTAAGCGCCAATATTTCTCCCTTTGACGAGGTTGCGGTGGTTTTTCGCGGCAGCGTAGATCACGATGGCATGATCCGATGCGAGCAGCTCTATGGATTTAGCAAAAATGAATTAATGTCTCAAACTTCAATGAGCATTTCCGAATCTCGGCCGATCAGTCATGCTGCACGTACTCAGCATTTAGTTTGGGCGCATGTTGACACCGTTAAGCAAGAATTTAAAGATTTCTATTATTTTGATACAGCCACACCTTGGAGCTGCATGATGTCTATTCCAATCGGCGTGAGCAGAGTTTATGCTTTTAGTTTTCCTAGCGATTTAACCAAAATCGATGGAATCATGAATTATTTCGAAGCAATTCAATCTCTGTTACGGGTTTATGAAAGCTCATTGGAGATTCGCACTCTTTCTAGCTCGCGCAATTTAATTGAACAAAGTGAGTTACAACCATTGAGTCAGCGCCAAGAGAAAATTCTTGAACTGTTGCGATCTGGAAAAACTAATAAGGTAATCGCACAAATAATTGGCTATAGCGAATCCTTAGTTCGACATGAAACCATGATTATCTACAAGAAGTTGCGTGTCGAAGGAAGACACGAACTGCGCGAATCCGTTTAAATAAAGGTACTTACTCCACCCGAGTTACATCTGCGCCAAGAGCACAAAGCTGTTGGGCAAAATCTGGATAACCACGGTCCACGTGATAAGCATCCTCAACAAAGGTAACCCCATCTGCCACCAGACCTGCCAGCACCAAGCCAGCCCCGGCACGAATATCTGAGGCCACAACCGGAGCGGAGGAGAGTTGGCTTACGCCGGTGATTGCGGCGTGATGACCATCCACCTTGATTTTGGCACCCAAACGTATTAATTCATTTACAAACATGAACCGACCTTCAAACACATTTTCGGTGACCAGCGCATCGCCATCGGCTATCGCATTTAAGGTGATCACAAATGGTTGTAGATCTGTAGGAAATCCTGGGTAGGGCAGGGTTGCAACATCTATCGCAGATGGTCGTCGATCCATTTTTACTCGGATGCCATCGGGAATCTTTGTTATAACTGCGCCGGCAGAAACTAGTTTTTCCAGAGGAAGCTCTAGATGTTCTGGGCGAGCGCCATGAATTGCAATATCTCCTTGGGTCATCGCCGCTGCAAATGCCCAGGTGCCGGTAACTATGCGATCTGCAACCGCGGTGTGCTGTGCAGGGGAGAGCTTTTTAACTCCACGAATTGTGATAGTTGGTGTACCCAGCCCTGAGATATCTGCACCCATCGCAATCAGAAAGTTTCCGATATCAACAATATCTGGCTCACGTGCTGCGTTATCTAGAACTGTAACCCCATTTGCCAAAACTGCAGCGGTCATAATATTTTCAGTAGCTCCGACACTTGGGAAATCCAAAGAAATTTCTGCACCCTTCAATCCATTGGGCGCAGCTGCGATGATGTAGCCATGCTCGTTATGTGCGCTTGCGCCGAGTGCAACTAAGCCTTTGGTGTGAAAATCTAAACCGCGGGAACCGATTGCATCTCCACCGGGCAATGCGACCTCTGCTTTACCTAATCTAGCAACCAAGGGTCCTAAGACATTTATGGAGGCGCGTAATTTCCTCACTAATTCATACTCTGCACGATGTCCAGGTTGATCTGGAACCTCAATTGTCACGCTCTGCTTCACTAAGTCCCGCTTAACTTTGCAGCCAAGTCGCTGTAGCAAATCCGCCATCATGGCAACATCTGCGATATCTGGAACATTATTAATGGTTGAGGTGCCGGGGGCCAGCAAGGTAACCGCCATCAACTTCAAGACAGAGTTTTTTGCGCCGGTAATTGTCACATCGCCAACTAATCTAGCTCCGCCAACTACGCGAAAACGATCGGTCTGCGACATGGCCCTCTTTCTTGGCAATAGTTGGCAAATTACCTTGAGCACCTTGAAAAATCCGCCTCACGACAGCATCCAAGTGGTGTCATAGTATCGACTCCAATAGGCTCACCCCATGGTAAATCTGACGCGAATTTATACAAAAACTGGTGATGATGGAACAACCTCACTAGGAGATATGAGTCGCACCTCAAAAAATGACCCGCGTCTTGAGGCTTATGCCACCGTTGATGAAGCCAACTCATATATCGGTGTAGTTCTTGCTGTTACACAGCTAGATGATTCCATCCGTAAGCTGTTAGTTCGTGTACAAAATGATTTGTTTGATGTTGGTGCTGATCTTTGCACCCCTGTAGTAGATGCACCTGCACACGAGCCGCTGCGAGTTTTGGAATCACAAATTGCCTATTTAGAGGAGCAAATTGATTTTTACAACGCCAATCTTGCGCCGTTGAAGTCTTTTGTTTTACCTTCTGGAACAGCTGCTTCTGCTCATCTTCATGTAGCTCGCACAGTCGTACGTCGAGCAGAACGTTGCACCTGGCAGGCTATACATGCTTTTGGAGAAGGTGTAAACAAGCTGACTGCGAAATACCTAAATCGTCTTTCAGACCTACTCTTTGTTTTAGCGCGTTATGAAAACCGTGAACTTGGGGATCAACTCTGGGTTCCGGGAAAAAACCGCTAACTTCGCAATTTTCAATGTCTAAGCAATTTTCAATTGCTACGCAATATAGCTTCTGCCGCTTTAAGCTCCTCTGGAAAGACAAACAAACGTGGCCCAGATTTAGTTTGGGTAAGTGAAGCCTTAATTCCATGAGAAATTAATTTTTGTCGCATCATCTCACCTTCAATGTGATTCATTGGCGCAGCAACTACTTTTAGTAGTCCGTACTCATCATCTGTGCCAATATGTTTTGGTCTTTCCACTACCGAGCTACCGCGCGAAAATGCCCAACGCAACAAAATGATCAGGACCCCTAAAACCCCAAACCCGGCAAAAGATGAGAAGAAGAGAGTGTTATCAATTCCGCCCAGCATCTTTCACTTTTCCTTAATTTGAATCAGGGGTAGGTGAAGGTGTGGGAAGTTCTAGAGCTTTGTAAGTGTTGCCATTTTTCGGTTTATTACTTCCATCTCGATGGCAGGTGACTTTGATTCCGCTTATGGATAGGCCAGGGCTTACCTCGGCGCCACTGATGAGAAATATTGTTTTTTGCTCTCTTTTGTCACTGCCACCAGTCACAGTCATTAAGGTTCCGATGCGCTCACGGGTTAAATCCTCCGGAACCAATCTAAAGACTGAGGAGTTGACCTCCCACCAAACACAGCCGGTTTCGGCAGCTGCAATAACCGCGCCACAGCCGTACTCTTCACAATTTTTTACAACTGATTGCAAAGTCCGCTTTGCAGAAAGCAAGCCAACCAACTCTTTGCTAGTTGGGACTTTGGCAAAGACTCCATCTTTACCCTTAAACCCTTTTGGTGGCCATTTAGGTTTTGGCGAGGGGATGGGCTTGGCGGTCTTCTTGGCAACCACTTTGATTTCACCAGATTTTTGACTAGCGAACGCGACGGAAGAAGCGCTTAACGGGCTCCATGCCGCAACCGATGAGGCAAGAAGAGTGATTGCTGCAGCCACCGGTAATCTCATGGGCCCAATCTTGCCTTAATTATTGGAGAATATCCCTGTGAGTCCGCGGAGAAACAAAGCACGACGAAGTGGCAAAGCCAACAATTCAAAGGCTCAAGAGCGCGATATAGCCGCATCACACCAAAGTATTGAGGAGCATCATGAGGGTATTTACATGGTGCGAAAAATTACCGGTTCAGGTTCAACCAAGCCATATCGATGTCCTGGCTGTGATCAATTAATTCCAATGGCAACACCACATACCGTAGCTTGGATTGAACATGATGTTGAGTCACGTAGACATTGGCATACTGCATGTTGGAATAATCGCGAAAACCGTAAGCCGCGGATAGAGAGAACACGAAACGCTCCGCGTTATTAATTTTTAGTTAATGATGTTATTTAGCGAATTCTGCGGCGATGCAGGATATTCACCAAACTAACAATAATTTTGTCTGCAAAACCAGTGCGATTAAAGGTAGTGAACTGCAAAGGAATATTGAAACGTGTCTTTACAACGGTGCGGGGATATGTGAACTCCAACAAACCCTCAGCACCATGAATGCGGCCATATCCGCTGTCCTTAACCCCGCCAAATGGCACCGAAGCTATAGCAGCAAATGAAAATGCTGAGTTGATTGAAACCATTCCACAATTAAGCAGCGATGCAATCTTTTTTCCATTGCGTTTTGACCACACCGCAGCACCCAATCCATATGAAGTTGCGTTGGCTAAATCAACCGCTTCATCCATATGACGCACTGAGTTAATCACCAAGGTCGGACCAAAAGTTTCTTCAGTCATTGCTTTGGAATCCTCTGGGACATTGCGCAGAATTACCGGCTGTACATAGCCATCCTTGACTGAGTTTTTATCACCAATTAGAAATTCACCACCGCGTTTTACCGCGTCATCAATATGGGATTTGATTACCTTTAGTTGGGAAGGCATGGTGGCAGGTCCGTAATTAGCGCCATCCTCATAACCTGGTTTGAGTTTTTCAGCCAATGAAACAATGAGAGTTGTGAACTTCTCCACCACATCTTGATGAATATATACACGCTCTGCGCCGATGCATGATTGGCCCGCGTTGGACATCGCGTGCCACAACGTAACTTCAGCGGCTTTTTTTAGATCAGCATCTTTATCAATCAGAACTGGATCTTTGCCACCACACTCCAAAACAACCGGTGTCATATTTTCTGCACAACTCGCAGCCACCTTTTTCGCAGTTTTGGTGGATCCAGTGAAGGAAATTTTGCCTACTGCACTTTTTGTAAGTGCTTCACCGGTTAGGGCATCACCAGTTACCACTGTGAAAATATCGGCAAATGGCGCAATTCGGCGCCAACTTTGTTCTAGCCAAACTCCGATAGCTGGAGTGAACTCACTAGGCTTAAACACCACGGTATTACCAGCGGCCAATGCGTAAGCAATTGATCCCATTGGGGTAAAGATCGGATAGTTCCAGGGGCCGATAACGCCAACCACACCAAATGGAACTCTTTGAACCTGTGCTGCCATGTTGAACATCAAAAATCCAGAGGGGCGAGATTGAGTTCCTAAAACTTTTGGTGCGAATTTGGCAGCCCAAGAGATATGTTCGATGGCTAGTGCTGCCTCCAACTTTGCATCACTGACTGGTTTTCCAGTTTCGCGATGAATCAATTCAGCGGCGGTGTTAATCTCTTTGGTAAGTAAAGAGGCCCAATCCTTCAATACAGTTAGACGTTTGCGAAAACTCAATTGACCCCATTGTTGTGCTGCAGTATTTGCACGCGCAACAACTTCATTCATCTCTCTTGCTGAAGTAATGGGAAACTCACCAATTACCTCGCCGGTCGCTGGATTTACTGATTCAAAGGTTTTCATAGGTGTGGTTTTCATAATCAGGAACTAAACTTACCGCTATGCCTGAATTGATTCGACCCAGCACTGTGTTGCCAGCGCTGCGAGAGCCAATTTCATTCCAGACCGCTGATGGCCTAAAGCTAATTGGGGAGGTGGCTACTCCGGTAAGTGGAGATCGCAGCCACGGCTTGCTTTGCCTACATCCACTTCCTACCCATGGCGGCATGATGGATAGCCATATCTTTAAAAAAGCTGCTAATCGATTGCCAGCTCTAGCTGACATAACCGTGATCAGATTCAATACTCGAGGTACCCAGAGCGAAGCTGGAAAGAGTGAGGGTGAATTTGGTTCTGGTGTGGCGGAAAAAGAGGATGTAATCGCCGCAATTAATTACTGCTTTGATTCATTGAAAGTCGAATCACTTTGGGTAGTAGGTTGGTCTTTTGGCACTGATTTGGCCTTGAAATTTGCTACCGATCCTCGAGTGCAAGCGCTAATTTTACTTTCTCCACCTTTGCGCTTTTCTCAGATTTCTGATTTAGAGTTTTGGGCAAAAGATGGCAGAAAAATCGTGGCTTTAATTCCTGAGTTTGATGATTTTCTACAACCCGATGCAGCACGCCAACGTTTTGCCGTTATCCCACAGTTGGAATTAATTGCAGTTTCTGATGCCAAACATCTCTGGGTGGGCGAACCATTTGTACACCGCGTGCTATCTGAGATTGTTGCAGTGGTAAACCCTCAAAAACTACCGCTTCCGTTAGAGATTTAAATCAAAAACAAACTAAGCCACTAGGCGTTGTCAGTTTTAGGAAAAACCACTTCATCCATAATTAACAACACAGCTGCTGCGATTGGAACCGCAAGTAATCCGCCAACCAATCCCAGCAATGAGGTGCCAAGCAAAGCAGCAACAATTGTGACCAATCCCGGAATAGATAGCGAGCGCTTCATTATGCGTGGGGTAATTACATAATTTTCAATCTGCACATAAAAGGTATAGATAAGTATGGCTAACAATGCTTTGGTTGGAGATTCAGTAAGTGCCACCAAGGTAACAATGCTGGCGCCAATGAAATGTCCAATCAATGGAATAAGGGCGACAAAAAGGATAACCATTCCCAATGCCGCTGCGTAAGGCAGCTCTAGACCTAGACTTAAGAAAAAGACAAATAAAGCTGCCAATGCGGCAATTAATACCTGACTACCAACAAAGGCGCCGACCCGGGAAATAATTGCATCACCGATTCGAGAAATTCGCTCTCTTCTAGAGCTGGGAGCCAAACGGTAAAACATTTTGGTTACTGATGGCAGTGATGCGAGGAAATACAGCGTCAAGACCATTACAGTTAATGCGGAAAATGCTCCGGACAAAACGGTGCGCCCAACGCCAAGTACTCCACCAAAAGCACCGGTAAGAATCTGGCCATCAGATATCAACTCTTCAAATTTGCGTTCCAGAGAATCGATGAAGCCATACTCTTTATTAAGTTGATTGAGAGTGGCATTGTTTCGCAACGAATCCAAAAGTTGTGGTGCGCTATCAATCAACTCATTGGCTTGGCTAAAAACAGGTGGAATCACTACTAGGGCAAACAAAGAGATGACTAGCAATGCGGTAATTACAACGATTGCAACAGATGTGCCGCGCTTTAGCTTTCTTGATTGCAGCGCCTCAACAGTTGGATTCAAGCCCATGGCAAGAAATAGTGAAATAATAATTAAGACAAAAACTTGGCTCGCGGATTGCAGCGCGCGCAATAGTGTTATGGCAACGAGTGCGCCTGATGCGGCGAGGAATCCAAAGTAAAAAGGATGTTGGGTGTTTAGTGGTGCGCCCTTGATTCCAAAATCCTCCATCTCCTTTGCGACTCTACTCTTGGTAGATGATTTGGCAATAAGGGGTGATTTTGGTGTGACTTTGCTCAACACTCGGTTAATTCGCGCCATGCAACTAGTGTAAAGCCTGAAACAATGAGGCAGTGGCAGCCCTGAATTCTCAATTGCATATCACCGGCGTGGGGGATGAGATATCCGCTTTGGCAAAACTGCCATGGGATTTGCCATTAGAGCAATGGCCGGAAGATCCGTCACTGGCTGCACAACGCGGTATCTCAAGACACATTGTGCGATTGGTTCGCTCTACCAATGAGCCAGATAGTGAAATTTATGCGGTTAAAGAGACGGTTGAGGAGTTTGCTTCGCGCGAATACGAAGCGCTTAAAGAGCTGGGTTTGCGTGGTGCGCCCTCTGTATCGCAAATTGCGATTGTTAATGGTCGGCGAGACGGCAATGGCAATGAATTGCCATGCGCAATTGTCACTAGATTCCTGCCTTACTCCTTACCGTATCGCGTAGTACTCAGCGGTGATGTAACTCAGCATGAAATTACCAATATGGCTAATGCATTAGCTTATTTATTGGTGCGTTTACACCTGCTGGGATTCTGGTGGGGTGATTGTTCTTTATCAAATACCTTATTCCGTAGGGATGCTGATGGATTTGCTGCTTATTTGGTTGATGCCGAGACCGGTGAATTTCAAAAGCATTTAAGTAATGGGCAGAGAGAGCATGATCTAGATATCGCTAGATTTAATGTTGCAGCGGAGCTTGAAGATTTGAAAATTGCGGGGGTTTTATTTCCTGCCATGGATCCAATTCGTGCTAGCGAGTCAGTAATTACTCGTTATAGAAGAATTTGGAAGGCCTTAAGCGAACCACAGGTACTTCCAGTAGATGATCGTCATGCTGTTGAAAGAGCTATGCGAGCTTTGCAGGATATTGGTTTTGCGGTTGAAGAGGTAGATATTCAATTGGCCGGAGATCGTTCAACTCTTACTTTTACGCCAAAATTAGTTGCGCCCAATTATCACTCTCTGAAATTAAAAGAGTTACTTGGTTTGGATGCAGAAGAGTTTCAGGCCAAGAGATTGCTAGCTTCATTTGAACGTTTTAGGTCCCGAGAAATTACCAAGACTCCAGATAAAGCTGCGGCGGCGGAGCGATGGCTCAATGAAGTTTTCTTCAAAGTCGTTAAATCGGTTCCGGAGCATTTGCAGGGCAGGGTTGAAGAGGCCCAGATGTTTCATGAGATTTTGGAGCATCGTTGGTATCTAGGTGAAAGTGCCGGCCGCGATCTGGGATTGGATTACGCGACCGCTGATTACGTTGCCAATATTTTGCCGCACCGCACAGATTCGGGTAGATAATCCTGCTATGAGTATGCCTCCATTACCTGGAAACTTTGGTCGAGCCTTTGATCTAAGCTCCTTGTCCAAACCAAAGGTTGAGGCAACCTCCAACTCTCTCGCCGTTGAGGCCACAGTTGAAAACTTCATGGATAGTTTTGTTGCACAATCTAAAAATAAACCAGTTGTGTTGTTGGCCTATTCGCCACGCAGCCAAGCATCAATTGAGCTGCGGGATTTGCTGGCAGAAATGTCAGAAGCTGATGGCGGCACTTGGCTATTTGGCGCCATTGATGCTGATAATCAGATTCAGCTCGCGCAGGCGCTGCAAATTCCTTCCGTGCCCTACGCGATTGCATTTATCGCCGAACAACCCTTAGCACTTTTTGATCGACCATATCCACGGGAGCAAATCTCAATGGTCATAAGTAAATTGTTTGAGATGGCAAAGGAGCGGGGTCTACAAGTAGAGGTGCCCGCAGTAAAAGAAATTCCCTTGGATCCAGAAGAGGAGGCCGCTCTTAGTGCTCTGGAGCAAGGTGATTACTCAGGCGCAGCTATGGCATATCGCAATTGGCTACAACGCAAACCTGATGAAACGATGGCCAAGATTGGATTGGCTCAATGTGAATTGATGATCCGCATTCAAGGAGTAAATCCTCAAACCGCAATTGCATCAGCAAACCAGGAGCTCAATTCGGTGGAAAAGCAGATTGTTGCTGCCGATATAGAGATTGCCCAAGGTGAAATTAAAAACGCGTTTCAACGTTTGATTCAAGTGGTACGAACCGCGGCTGGAGATGACAAGAAAAAGGCAAAAGAGCATCTATTATTGCTATTCCAATTAGTAGATCCTGCTGAGCCGGATTTAATTCGTGCTCGAGCCGAGTTAGCGAGCGCATTGTTTTGAATCAGCCCATGCAACGCCAGGAGCGCCGCGATCTACAGGCTTTTTTCTTCCTTTTCGGCTTAGGAATCATGTGCCTGGCGCCCAGATTGCCAGATATTAAAGCTAATTTAGATGTGTCCACCACATACTTTGGGTTTTTGATGAGCTCTGGCTCTATCGGAGCCCTTGCTGCTCATTTAACTATGGGCCACATTGTTCATCGATTGGGTGTTTATAAAGTTTTAGTTTATGCCGCTACCGCAACTTATCTAACAGTGGGCATTTTGATTGAGCTAAAAAGTGCTGAGCTTTATTTGATTGTAAATATTTTATGTGGCTTTTCCTGGGCTTCGTATCACATTGCAATCAATGCCCAGGCCCTGCATAGACAATCTGAAACTGGTGTTCAAATCATTCCGATGCTGCATGGATTATGGAGCGCAGGTGCGGTCACTACCGCCTTTATTGCATTATTGATTTCTTCATCGGTATCTCTTAACTGGCATATTTATCCATTAATTATTTCAGTGTATTTATTGAAACTGCGCGCGATAAACAGATCCCGACCTTTATTATTGCAGGGCAATGAGGTTACTGAGGCCGATGAGGTAGTTACATTTAGAAAGATGCTTTCATCTTTCAGTATCGATTGGGTAGTAAGCCTAGGCTTCCTATGTGCGTTGATGCTTGAGGTTTCAATTGGAGACTGGGCTACTATTTTGGCTCGCCAAGAGTTTGAGGTCAGCAAATCAGTTGCAGTTATTCCTTACTTTCTATTTATGGGGGCCATGATTATTGGCCGATTGGGATACCACCGCTTCAAAGGCGAGCGCAGCGATAAAGAGATTGTTCAGCCTTTTGCTGTCATGGGTGGAACCATTTTCCTAACATCACTGGGCTTGAGTTTGCAGTTACGTGAAACCAATTTGGCTCTGGCATTCACCATTTTTTGTTTAGGTTTCTTTTTGTGTGGAATCGGAATCTCCTTCATTGGCCCGCTGTTTTTTGGCTATGCAAGTGCACGTTCAGATAAACCTGGCGGCGTTGCAGTTGCCGAGCTAGGTGCCTTGAATCAGATATTGACCTTTATTGGTCGCGGTGTGATTTCGGTAGTCGCAGGGGCAACCACCCTGCCGCTGGCTATGACCATACCTGGCGTAATGTTGATTTTTGTGGCTTTTTTCGTGGCTGCTGCCAGCCAACCTCGTAAATAAAATTATCTGGGCTGATTACTTAGCCAGATAGTTCCTAATGGTGGAACTCGAAGTTTTGTGGAGTGTTTAAAGCCTTTATGCTCGAACTCTTCTACATGAATCGCAGTGTTAGTTACGCCAGATCCGCCATATTTTGGATCATCGGTATTTAATAACTCATGCCATGAGCCACCGCTAGGTAGTGGCAGTAAGTACTGCTCGTGGGGTACCGGAGAAAAATTAGTGACGGATACAACGACCTCGCCAGAATCAGACCAGCGCGCAAATGCAAGGGTGTTGCCCGATGCGTCATCTCCGACTAACCACTGAAAGCCATCACTGAAAACATCTTTATGCCACAGCGCCTGCGACTTCTTGTATAAATGGTTGAGATCTGAAATTAGTTTTTGCACACCGGCGTGTTCATCATATTGGGCCAGGTGCCAGTCAAGTGATTTTTCAGAGCTCCATTCATCATTTTGCGCAAACTCACACCCCATAAATAGTAGTTTCTTTCCGGGATGCGCCCACATATATCCGTAAAGCGCACGCAATGTAGCCAATTTCTGCCATCGATCACCAGGAAATTTATTTACTAATGCACCTTTGCCATGAACAACTTCATCATGGGAGAGCGGCAGTAAAAAGTTTTCACTCCAGGCATAGAGAATTGAAAATGTTATTTCATTGTGGTGGTAGACCCGATGCACCGGCTCGTGATGTAGATACTGCAAAGTGTCATGCATCCAACCCATATTCCACTTAAAACCAAAGCCAAGGCCGTTGTCAGAGGTTGGTTTAGTTACTCCGCTCCATGCGGTGGATTCCTCTGCAATCATCATAATTCCAGGATGCTTCTTATATGCCGTGGCTGTTGTTTCTTGCAAAAGTTTTACTGCAGCAAGGTTCTCTCGACCGCCATGTTCATTGGGAATCCATTCACCTTCTTTACGTGAGTAATCGAGATAGAGCATGGAAGCAACCGCATCCACCCGCAATCCATCAATGTGAAACTCATCCAGCCAATAAAGAGCGCTGGCAACTAAGAAATTACGCACCTCATTTCGACCAAAGTTGAAAATCAGTGTGCCCCAATCAGGGTGCTCACCCAATTTGGGATCTTCATGCTCATAAAGCGCGGTGCCATCAAAGCGCGCTAAGGCCCATTCATCCTTGGGGAAGTGTGCTGGAACCCAGTCCAAAATTATGCCGATTTCATTTTTATGTAGATGATCTACCAAGTATCTAAATTCATCCGGAGTTCCAAACCGTGAGGTAGGTGCAAAGTAAGAAGTAACTTGATAACCCCAAGAAGGAGAGTAGGGATGCTCGGTTACAGGGAGAAACTCGATGTGAGTAAAGCCTTGATCCTTTACGTAATCTGCTAACTCCGCAGCTAATTCTCGATAATTCAATCCGGGCTTCCAAGAACCTAGATGAACCTCATAAACTGAAACCGGAGAGCGCCAAGGTTGATACATCGATCTTTGATTCATCCACCTCTCATCACCCCATTTGAAATCAGATTCATTAACTATTGAGGCTGTGTGAGGGGGAGTTTCTGTCTGCCTAGCCAGTGGATCTGCATGATCAACCCACCTGCCATCTCTGCCTTCAACTGCAAATTTATATTTAACTCCAGGCCCAAGATCTGGGATAAAGATCTCCCAAACACCACTGGGTCCTAGCGGAATCATGGGATGGCTTTTTCTATCCCAAAAATTTAAGTCGCAAATTAAACTTACATTTCTGGCATTAGGTGCCCAAACTGAAAATGCGGTACCAATCAACTCGCCAGCTGTATTTCGTTTTACCTGGGCACCCAAAACCTGCCATAACTTCTCATGACGTCCCTCAGTTATTAAATGCAAATCCAATTCACCCAATGTTGAATGAGGATTTAAATATCCAGCGGGAGGGGATTGATAACTAGAACGTTTTGAAAAAAGCCTCATCAAACGTTCACGCATAGCGCTACTTTACTTAGTTTTCACCAAAGCGATATGGGCAACCTGACCATTTGGTCGTGCAGGATTTAGCCTTACGTATGTGTCTTTGCTCCAGCTGTATTTACTACCATCAAGCAGATCTTTGACCTCAAATTCTTCGCTTGCTAGACCCAGAGCCCACATATCCCAATGCACCATAGTTTCCTGGGCATGAACTCCATCCAAATTCACCACCATCAATAACAGGTTGTCACCCTCTCGTTTTGAGTAGGCAATTACCTGATCTGAATCGGTCGGATGAAAGTGCAGATTGCGCAGACGCTGTAGTGCAGGATTGTCGCGACGAATTTGATTTAATGCCGATATAAATGGCGCAAGGGAAAGCCCCTTCTTTTCAGCTGCTTGCCAATCACGCACCTTGATCTCATATTTTTCGCTGTCGCGATACTCCTCTTTGCCTTCGGCAATTGGAATATGTTCATAAAGTTCATAACCTGCATACATTCCCCATGAGGGTGTTAAGGTCGAAGCAAGTACAGCTCGCATCGCAAAGATTGCTGGATTTCCACTTTGCAAATGGAAAGGGAGGATATCTGGAGTATTTACCCAGAAATTGGGACGGAAGAATGCGCTGGTGTGATGAGCTACTTCATTGCCGTAATCCATCAACTCTTGCTTTGTAGTGCGCCAGGTGAAGTATGTATAAGACTGTTGGAACCCTGCTTTCCCTAACGCATGCATCATGGCAGGAACAGTGAAAGCTTCGGATAGGAAAATTACCTCTGGATACTTAGCATTTATTTTTGCAATTAACTCTTGCCAGAAATGCACAGGTTTAGTGTGAGGGTTGTCAACCCGGAATATGGAGATTCCCTTTTCAATCCAGAAAGTTACTACTCGATAAATCTCAGCAAATAGGTTTGGGTAATCATTATCAAAGTTGATTGGATATATATCTTGATATTTTTTCGGTGGATTTTCGGCGTAGGCAATGGTGCCATCTGCTCTTTTTGTAAACCATTCTGGATTGGATTTAACCCAAGGATGATCAGGGGAGCATTGCAACGCTAAATCCAATGCGATTTCAATTTTGTTTTTCTTTGCTACTTTCACAAACTCTTCAAAATCCTTCATCGAGCCAAGCTCGGGATTAATTGCATCATGCCCACCATCAGCATTTCCTATGCCCCAGGGGACGCCTGGGTCAGTTGGCGAGGCCTCGAGAGAGTTATTTTTTCCCTTGCGATGTGAATATCCAATGGGATGAATAGGGGGTAGATATAAGACATCAAACCCCATCTGGGCCACGGCCGGGATGCGTTTTGCGGCGGTGGCAAAGGTGCCGCTGGTTATGGTGCCATCTGAATTCTTTATCGCACCCTCGCTGCGGGGAAAGAACTCATACCAACTTCCAACCAAGGCCCGTTCACGTTCCACATAAATTGGAAAATTCGCGCTCTGAGAATTTAGCTCTTTAGCGAACTCGCCTGGGTTTTGCGCAACGACCTCGATGAAATAACTCCAATTACCTAAAGCATTAGGTTTTATAGTTGCTTCATACCTCGAACTTTTTGGCCAAGTTTCGCGCATTGCGGTGCGGGAAAACTCTTTTCCTTTTGGATCAAGCAAAATAACAAAAGCTGAGAAACCATCATGTCCTTCTCGAATAATGGTTGCACTGACTTTTAGCTCTTCATTAACAATCGCTTTCGCACCAACCAGCTCTCCGCCGAATTCAACTACGGGGGATATGTCTAGTATGGGAAAGCGACCGATCATCCAGTGCCTTCTGTATTTCCTGGGTCTGCAGCGGTAACGCTATCGAGTTGATACTTCTCTATCGCTGACTTCACAACTTTGGCAGAGATCTTTCCTTCTTTTGCTAACTGAGAAAGTACTCCGACCACAATTGATTCAGCATCTACCTTAAAGTGACGACGTAAGGCGCCACGGGTATCAGAGAGACCAAATCCATCGGTGCCCAGAGCTGCAAACTCTTGTGGGATCCATGGAGCGATTTGATCTTGCACCGTGCGCATGAAATCACTTACCGCCAAAACGCTTCCATCGTAGCTCTCTAACTTTTCAGTTAAGTAAGCCTTCTTCTTTGCGGTTGGATTTAACAAGTTGTGACGATCAACCTCAAGACCATTACGACGCAATTCATTCCAAGAGGTAACGCTCCAGACATTGGCTTGAACCTTCCAGTCTTCTGCCAAAAGTTTTTGCGCTTTAAGAGCCCAATTCATTGCAACACCTGAGGCCAAAATATTGGCGCGACGCTTTTTACGGCCAGATTTTTCACTCTTGGAGTAAAGGTAAATACCCTTCAAAAGGCCTTCTACATCAAGGTTTGCTGGCTCTTCTGGCTGGGCATATGGCTCGTTATAGACCGTTAAGTAATAGAAAATATTTTCGCTATTTTCACCATACATGCGACGCAAACCATCGCGAACAATATGGCCAAGTTCAAATGCGTATGCAGGATCGTAAGAAACTACAGCTGGATTGGTTGAGGCTAACAATTGAGAATGACCATCCTCATGTTGCAGACCCTCACCATTTAGAGTGGTTCTTCCAGCTGTCGCACCCATGACAAATCCACGGGCCATTTGGTCCGCGGCTGCCCAGAATGCATCACCAGTTCTTTGGAAACCAAACATCGAGTAGAAAATATAAACCGGAATCATCGGCTCATCATGAGTGGAATAAGAGGTTCCGACCGCGGTGAATGAAGCGGTTGATCCTGCTTCATTAATTCCTTCATGCAAAATAACACCAGAGGTTGATTCTTTGTAGGAAAGCATCAGTTCGCGATCAACAGCGGTGTACTGCTGACCGTGTGGTGAGTAAATCTTCATGGTTGGGAACAGTGAATCCATACCAAAGGTACGAGCTTCATCAGGAATGATCGGAACAATGCGATGTCCCAATCCTTCAACCTTGGTTAGATCCTTCAATAATCGAACAAAGGCCATAGTGGTTGCGACCTCTTGATGACCTGATCCACGACGGGTAACTTCAAAGTGAGAATCATCAGGTTGTGGCAAAGGTTTTGAGATTGCACGGCGCTTTGGTACTGAACCACCCAGCGAGCTACGGCGCTCCATCATGTACTGATATTCAGGAGATTCTTTTCCGGGGTGGAAATATGGCGGCAACTTCTCATCTAACTTCTCATCAGGGATATCCAAGTACAAACGATCACGCAATGATTGAAGATCTTCCATCTTCAACTTCTTCATTTGGTGAGTCGCATTGCGACCTTCGAAATGAGATCCCAAAGTCCAACCCTTGATGGTCTTTGCCAAAATAACAGTGGGGCGTCCCTTGTGGTTCATGGCAGCTTGATAAGCAGCGTAAAGCTTTTGATAATCATGCCCGCCGCGCTTTAGATTCCAGATGTCATCATCGCTCCAGCTAGAGACCATTGCTGCGGTACGTGGATCGCGACCAAAGAAATTGTCCCGAACAAACTTGCCGTTTTCAGCCTTATAGGTCTGGAAATCTCCGTCAGGAGTCTTGTTCATTAAATCAACAAGTGCACCTTCATTGTCTTGAGCAAATAGCGAATCCCACTCGCGGCCCCAAACAACTTTGATTACATTCCAGCCAGCACCGGTAAAGAGCGCTTCAAGCTCTTGAATAATTTTTCCGTTACCGCGCACTGGGCCATCTAGACGCTGCAAATTACAGTTAACAACAAAGGTTAAGTTGTCGAGATTTTCACGGGCGGCAAGGGTTAATGCAGAAACGCTTTCTGGTTCATCCATTTCGCCATCACCTAGAAATGCCCAAACATGTTGCTGTGAAGTGTCTTTGATTCCGCGGTTGTGTAAGTAGCGATTGAAGCGCGCTTGATAAACCGAGTTTATTGGTCCAAGGCCCATAGAAACAGTTGGGAACTCCCAAAACTCTGGCATCAATCGGGGATGAGGATAAGAGGAGAGACCGCCACCTGGATGTGACAACTCTTGTCTAAATCCATCGAGTTGATGTTCGGTTAAACGACCTTCTAGAAAAGCGCGCGCATACATTCCAGGAGATGCATGACCTTGGAAAAAGATTTGGTCTCCGCCACCTGGATGATCTTTGCCTTTAAAGAAATGATTGAAGCCAACTTCATAAAGTGCAGCAGAGGATGCAAAAGTAGAAATGTGTCCACCAACTCCAACCCCTGGACGTTGAGCGCGGTGCACCATAATCGCAGCGTTCCAACGAATGTAGGCACGGATGCGGCGTTCTAAAAACTCATCACCAGGAAACTTTGGTTCTTTCTCTGGTGGAATTGTGTTCATGTAATCGGTGACGCGAAGATTTGGTAAATCAATATTTGCCTCATGTGCACGCTTTAAAAGTGAGAGCATCAAGTAACGAGCGCGGGTAGGGCCAGCATGTTTAACCAGAGAGTCGAGGGATTGGTGCCACTCAGCTGTTTCCTCGGGGTTGGAATCCACAAGCTGGGTGATGTGCTGGTCCTGAAGGGGGTTGATCTCATTCTGGTTTGGGCTCACGGGGCTATCTTTGCGCGCTTGCCGCCTAGAGTGAAATCGGGCGCGTGTGAAATCCGCCCAATTTTCCAACCCCAATTCACCAACCCAATGGAGTTGCGCAATAGGCCTTTGCCGTGTGGACTTATCCCACTTAAATTCCGTCGGTTAAAAGTTGAGAGTTAAAGGAGAAGGCATTGAGTACCCCGGTGGGGCCAGGACAGCTGGCAGCCCGTATGGGAATCCAATCTGGCTTTCTAGTTCTAGAACGCGGCTTCGGTGAAGATTGTGACGAAGCGATGCGTAAAGAAATTTCCGCTGCTGCTGGTAATGAATTGCTGGATGAAAACTCGCAAGAGGTTGTTGATCTTGTCATGTCTTGGTGGCGAGAGGATGACGGCGATCTAACTGATGAGTTGGTTGATTGTCTAACTTATCTCTCTGAAACCGGTCCGATTTGGTTGCTCACTCCAAAAGTGGGACGCGACGGTCATGTCGAACCAAGTGACATTCAGGATGCGGCTCAAACAGCTGGGCTGAGTCTCACCTCAACTATTCCTGCATCCAAGGATTGGACCGCAACACGACTTGTTGCCAGAAAGAGTGGAAGAAAATAATGTCGATTGCTATTGGTCAAGAAGCGCCAGATTTTGAACTTCCAAATCAATTCGGTGAAAAGGTAAAGCTCTCCTCGTTTCGCGGCAAAAAGAATGTTGTAGTGGTGTTCTTTCCATTTGCATTTACCGGCACTTGCACCGGCGAGCTTTGCGCTCTTCGTGATGATCTCTCAGTTTTCCAAAATGAAAATGTAGAACTTCTGGCTATTTCCTGTGATGCGATGTTCACGCAAAAAGTTTTTGCTGAAAAAGAGGGATATCAGTTCCCACTGCTTTCTGATTTCTGGCCACATGGTGAAGTTGCTCAAAAGTATGGCGTTTTCAACGCAGAGCGTGGATTGGCCCTTAGAGGCACATTTGTTATCGATAAGAGCGGAATTGTGCGCTGGAGCGTTGTAAATAGCCCCGCTGAAGCGCGTAATTTGGCCGATTACAAAACTGCACTATCTTCGTTATAGACTTCGCGGGCATTTCCAGTAGGGCGCTTAGCTCAGCGGTAGAGCGGCTCGTTTACACCGAGTAGGTCGGGGGTTCAAAACCCTCAGCGCCCACCAAAGGATTTATTCAGTAAAGGATTTATTCAGTATTTGCCGAAGCGCCGTTACCGCCTGGCTCTTTGTGGTCCCACTCCAACTTCATCTCTCGATACCTGATTAACGTGAATTCTGCGTGGGTGCGAATCACCTCATTTTTCGACAAAGCTGCTTGTTTTAGCGAAGGAATAATCTGATCTCCGATTGCGCAGAGAAATCTCGTTAGGCCAAATTGAATATCTGCGTCTCCACGGCCAAGTTGTGTAACCAATAGGTTCACTAGTTCGGACTTCTTTTCTTCTGGAACCAGAACAGAGGCGCTACGCCACGCAGTTGAAGCAACAAAGTCATCTTGGTCCAAGAGCAAGTCTTTGGTTATTAGGTGGTAGTTGGCCTTATCTCCAATCTTCGAGAGAGTATGCAAAGCCTGGCTGCGCGCTTGGTTAATTGGCGAGTGCAACTCAGGAATGAGTAATTCAACAACTCTCTCGCGTTCTTGACGCATAAGCGCCCATGAAAGGGTGTCTCGCACAAAGAAATCAGGTTCTGTCGCGCACTGGGAAATTAAGATTTCAATGAACTCTGATTGGGGGTAGGTACCTGCCATTAGGGCTGCATTCAAGCGAACCGACTGATCGCCAGAAGCAAGTAAATTTGAGAGTCTTGCAGACAAATCATCTGTGCTCATGCGACTCAGAATCTATACATCCGCCCTTTATGGTCGCTTTGCGGTTTCGTGCGTTTCCGTTAAACCACGAGCAGTTTACTAAAGGCATAGTGCGAGTCTATCCTTCCAAAATAATTTTACTTACAGGATCACGGCTTCTTGCCAAGGCTGAATTCAATAGTAATTTCATCATCAAGATGTAAATCAAGTTGCTTTCTAATAGCATCCTTGATTGGAACGTAGTAGCAACCATCTTTTGGAATTAGTGTGGTTTGAAACTCCACTTTTGAGATTGATCCATGAATGTAAACAACACCCCAGCCGTAGCTGTGTACAGCCGCTAGTTTCTTGATGACCGCCGAGTTTGCCGGATCTACTTTAATAAAGTGGAACGGCGCAGGTCCCCGCCATTCAAACAGGTTGCCTGTGCATTTGAATTCATAAAGCATGAAACCTAACCCTATTCCTAAAGTTCCATGTGAATGGGAATTTCAAATTGCTTTTGTCTTATCGGCTTGGTTGACTTAGCAACATTGGGGAGTACCTCTAGCAGCTTCATCGTCATTACGGGAAAGTCCCCGGTGAAGCGGTCGCAAGCGCGATGGTGGGAGACCAAGTTGAGCCTGAAAGGTTTCTTGGTGAAGCGCTACCTGTACACAGTTCTTGCGTCTGCAGTTTTGGTTGGAATTACCTACTTTCTCCCATATGGAACTTGGGCTGAACTTAATGGACTACCTGCACATCCATTGATAGTTCATTCAGTGGTTGTCTTGTTACCCATCGTTGCAATTTTCCTATTGGTTTCTCTCTACAAGAAAGAGCTAATTCGTAGGTACCACCTGTATTTAGTTGGAATTCTAGGTTTGGTGACTATTGGCGTAATTGCCGCAAAATCATCAGGAGATTCTTTATCGGCCGCCGTTGGTCTGCCGAAGTTGCACGCTGAATGGGGCAATAACTTGGTTCCTTTAGCAATGGCGCTATTTGTCGCCTTTTCGGCTCTAGCATTTTTCTCAGTTTACAAAAAAATCGCTGTCATATCGAAGGTCATGACTTTTGTAGTCGGTTTACTTTCCGTAGCATCTTTAGGAATGACTTATGTAGTCGGTCATTCTGGTGCTGAAAGCGTTTGGAAGAATAAGTACCAAGAAAGCAAAAAAGCTATCACAACCGAATCACGCCTAATATCGAGAGAAGAGGTGCGGCTACATAATGTTTCTACCGACTGCTGGACCATTGTCGGCAAAGGTGTTTATGACGTGACCTCATTTGTTGAAAGGCATCCTGCAGGCAGTCCGGCAATTAAAGAAATGTGTGGAAAGAACGCTAGCGAAGATTATCTAAGCGAACACAGCGGTCAAGCTGAACCAGAAAAGTGGCTTTCAACATTAAAAATTGGAGATCTGAGGGATTAACTTTTGAATTTAATCCTTTTGGTTTTCATTTCCCCCTTAATCAATTTCAAAGCAGTCGGTCCAATTGCGTGAACCGACTTCAACTCTTTCTCGGTTATTCTCTTTAAGTCTCCTAATTTGTAAAAGCTGTTGTCGATTAGCCCCCGACGGGCTGGGGCGGCTAAACCGATGGATTTCCAGTATTCATCTTTGCCTTGATATTTCGCGCTAGAACTTTGCCCATTCTTGAGTCCGCATTGAGATATTCGCGCATTAAGAAGTTTTTTTATTATTCCCTTTGAAAGTGGGGAGTCCACGGGAACATGGAGCGCGCTTTTGGTTTTGGAGTATTTCTTTAGCTCCTCATCAAAAAGTTGCAGTACAGATCCACTGAATGGGTAATAGCCAACATGGTTTTTGGCCGCCATTAATCCGGCTACCACTTTTCCTTTGTGGCGAAAGGCCGGCATGCCGTAGCTCACAACCTCCTCCGCCTCGGGCACCAACTCGAGAATTATTTTGCGCATGGCAAGCATGGTTTTGCGATGTGGTAGCTGAGTATCGGCGTAATGTTTTGCGGCGGAGCCGCTCGAGGTAGATCTCACAGTTTAAATTTTGGCATGTTAAATGAGTAAAGGGTGGATAATCGGCCCATGAGTGAAAACAGCGGAACCTTCCAGTGCCCATGCGGCTGCCCACCAAACAACTGCACTTGTTGCTGCAGCAAGCCTGAGGGCTGCGGCCACCGGAAGTAGTTATTACTTGGCATTAGATAAATCTGATCGCAGCTCTTACTTTCCCAAAATAGAGGCCAAATATGGCCAGCCAATGGGATATTGGTTTGGGGTCATGAAAGAGATAGCGGATCGGAAATATCCGGAACAAATTGCTTTTTTAAAAGAGGAGCATGGCTTTAGTCAGGCTCACGCCAATGCTCTTGTCATGTATTCGCGCGGCTCTAAAAGCTCAAAGCGATTTGATAATTTGAGTGGATTTCTTGAGAAACATGACGCGGTCAAGCAAAAGACCGTGCGGAAGGTTTTTAAGGTTATACAAGCTAAGTACCCAAAGCTGGAGATGGTTATTGCTTGGAATCAGCCGATGTTGAAGTTGGGTAATGAATATATTTTCGGTTTATCTATCTCTAAGAATCATTTAACTCTGGCGCCATTTAGGTCTGAAGTTTTAGATGAAATGAGCAAGGAGCTTGAAGGCTATAAAAGAAATAAGAAAACCTTCATTGTGCCTGCAGACTGGAAAGTTGATGAAAAGTTGCTGCACAAGTTGATTCGCTTAACGCTCAAACAAGTTAAGGAAAATAAAGCCTAATTACTTGCTAAGTGGCCCAAGCAGATAGCTACTTAATCTTTGTGCAGGATTGCGTTGATTTTCATGTTGGGCTTTAAATGAACTAGTTCCATCCACGCCGCAAATTGATCTAATTACTCCAGGGCCACCAGGATGCGCTGAGATCCAATTGGTTAAGTCGTAAACAAAACCATCAATCACAGTCCAACAGCTAGCACTGGAGTTGTTTGCTCGCACCCGATCCATTGTGTACACAGCTTGAGTAGCTGATGGTGTTGCGGAAACTGTAACTGTCGGCGAGACGCTCGGTGTGGGGGTTGGCAAAATTGACGGTGACAACGTTGGCGATGGTGAAGGAGTGATTATTGGCGTTGGGGTAGGAGTGCTTACGGGAGCAGGAGTGTTTGTTTGAGTCGTAGCTGATGCCTTAATTCGAACACCCTTATTCCATCTCAAGCCACTCTTTGTTTTAATGCAGGTAAATGTTTTACCTTTTGAAACCTGAGTTAGCTTTGCTTTGCTGCATTTAGCACCTGGTGCAGGAGCTTTAGAGGCATGGCTAATAGTTGGCGCCCCAGATAGCGAAAGAGTGAGAGCAAAAGCTACGAATATTCGACCCAGTTTCTTCATAGTGTGGTGAGGGTAAAACATTTAAAGCAATGGCGCGAGTTATGGAAATCTGAGAATTACCCTAAAGTGGGGGAGTGATGAAAGCGAGCAAAACTGCACAAGAGAAGCTGCTAGCGCTTCAGGCTTTGGATTCATCTTTAATTCAACTAGAACATAAGGCCAAGAGTTTGCCGGTAGCAAAACTGCTTGACGAAAAGATAATCGCACATGCGACAGCTCGAGATCTTTGCGTAGCTGCAGAAACTGAGAAGAGCGATATCAAGCATGAACTTTCGAAATCTGAGGTAGATGTAGAGCAGGTAGTGTCGAGAATTGAAAAAGATGAGAAACGATTGGCATCTGGACTTGGCACGCCTAAAGAACTAGAGCAGTTGCAACATGAGCTGGCATCTCTTGCCAAACGTCGTGCAGAGTTAGAAGAGATTGAACTCGAGGTAATGGTACGAATTGATGCTCTCGATCAACGAATTGCATCACTGAGTGCTGAACGAGATATCTTGCATGAAGAGGTAACAAAGTTAGCCAAAGAAAAAGAAACGGCCTTGGAAGAAATTACTCGTGCCAAGAACGCTACTGTGCAGGACAGAGAGATATTGTCTAAAGAGATTGAACCAGAACTTTTAGCACTCTACGAAAAAATTAGAAGCACTGCCGATGGAGTTGGTGCTGCAAGACTTCATGCTGGCCAATGCCAGGGTTGTCACTTAACCATCAATGCCGCTGACTTGAGTCGCATCTCAGCACTGCCGGAAGATGAAGTAGTCCGCTGTGAAGAGTGTCGCAGAATTCTGGTGCGTGTTTAATAAATGTCTCGATCCCTCATAGTCACAGCTGATGGAGGTTCCCGCGGAAATCCTGGACAAGCGGCGTATGGCGCCGTGGTTTACGAAGGTGACAAGGTATTAGCAGAGGTTTCAGGAAAGATTGGTGTTGCAACCAATAACGTGGCTGAGTATCGCGGTTTGATTGCGGGATTAAAGGCAGCACACGACATTGACCCAAACGCCCAAATAGAGGTGCGCCTTGATAGCAAATTAGTTGTCGAACAAATGAGCGGAAAGTGGAAAATTCGACATCCCGAGATGCGCGAATTAGCACTTGAAGCAAAGAAAATCCACGCCCATGAGTTGATTAAGTTTGTTTGGATTCCGAGAGAATCAAATTCTCATGCCGATCGCTTAGTAAATGAAGCGCTGGATGGCGTTATGGCAACAGCTAAAACTCCGATTCGACTTAACTATTTGACGGAAAGATTAATTTCAAAAGAAACCCCAACCATGGTCTACATGGTGCGACACGGTGAAACTCCACTTACACCTTTTAGAAAGTTCTCCGGAGATGGTCCGTTAAATCCTGGTCTTACCGCAAAAGGATTGATGGAGGCAGATTTGGTTGCAAATGAAATAGCAAAGATTGCACCAGATGTTTTGATTACCTCTCCATTGCAACGCACAATGCAAACAGCAGCTTCAATAGAGAAAGCGACAGGTTTAAAACCAATCATCGACCCAATATGGATTGAGTGTTCTTTTGGTGATTGGGATGGAATGTCGATTGATGAGGTAGCAGGGAAGTATCCGCAAGAGTATGCGGAGTGGTTGGCTAGCACTTCATATGCACCACCAAGAGGAGAGTCTTATGAATCAGCCATGGCCCGCGCCGTACAAGGTCTACTTTCTTTAGTAGCGGAGTATCCCGGCAAGAAAGTTTGCGTTGTGACTCATAACGGCATAATCAAAACCGCATTGGCAGCGGCCATGAAAGTAGACACAACCGCGATTTTCAACATTGATGTTTCTCCTTGCAGCATTTCATCAATCTCTATCTGGCCATCCGATACTTTGATGGCTATCAGATCAACTAATGAACGTGGTCATCTCCGGGATTAATTTCCGGGGCTGACAGTGGACATATTGAAATCGCGAATCACCATTGGCGGCACCGCCATGCTGGTTACATCTCCCGCCCATTCCCGTGGCTGAGTCCATTCACTGGCTCCTGCATGTGCGATTCGAGAAAGCGCATTTACCGGAGAATCATTCCAACGGAAATTGTTTGTAGCGCCTTGCACCTCGCCATTTTTCACGTAATAAACGCCATCTCGAGTCAATCCGGTTAGCAGTAATGAGTTTGGATCAACCATGCGAATGTACCAAAGCGTGGTTAGAAGTAATCCGTTATCTACTTTCTTCACCAAATCTTCTAATCCACCTGCGCCACCATCAACACTCATAATTAAGTTATCTCCGATTGGAGTGTATGGAAGTGAGGTTAATTTAGCACTAGCTCTAGTCTGTACAAGAGATTGTAAAACTCCGTCTTTAATCCATTCCACTTTAGATTGCTTTTGTCCATTATCAAATACTGAAGTAAATGGACTGCTAGTTGAAGCAGATACAAAAGGCGAACCTGGAAGTGTTGAGTTTGTTGGATCGCTAAATAGTTGTAATCCAACATTTGCAAGCTTCTCACCAACTCGTGTTCCGCCGCCTTTTTTGGAGAAGACACTTTGACCTTCAAATGCGTCGCGTCCACCAGCGACCCACATCATGTAGACATATAGATCGGCGATTGATCCAGAAGGAAAAATCGTGTCGTATTTTCCAGCGGGGAGATCGATTTTCTTTTCCTGCCAAGCCAAACGTTGACGAATATTTGCGTCGATCTTGGCCACTGATACATTTTTAAAATCATGGGTTTCAACCCCATCCCAGGTAGAGCGGGAACGTTGATGAGATTTACCAGTCATCTCTACTCGGCCGACTGGGGAGTCGTGACGCAATCTCATGCCGCCCTTTGAGCCAATCCAAATGGTTTCATGGGTATGTTCTGCATAGCCAAATAATTCAATGGAATCTGATTGAGAACGGCGCATCATTTCGCCAAGTTCGGGGGCGAAATTGGCGAAAACTTCCGGGCCGGTTGGAGCATGTGGTGCGCTCCAATTGCCAAAGCTCACATCTTTAGCAAGCGGGGCGAAATCCTCCGCAGCACCTGCCGCTTTTGCAGCTGCTGTGGCTTCGGCCAGTAGGGCGTCAATATCTGATTCAGAAACGTTGGTTCGTGATACTGCGCCAGATGCCATAGATCCATCCATGGCAACAAATGCAATTACAGTTACATTGCGTTCCTGAATTACACCATTGGTTGTCAAAGTGCTGCTGGCCCAACGTAGGTTTGCTTGAGTTTTATCTTTTACAACAACAATGCAATCATCAGTATTGGCGCGAGACAGAATCTTTTCAACTAAATCTTGTGCTGAAATCATTTTCCGGCCTCCGCAACTGTGTTTAGAACATTTATTTTGTCGAATACCGCCGCAGGGCAGCCATGGCTTACTGCTGCAACCTGTCCGGGTTGTGCTTTACCGCAGTTAAATGCACCGCCAAGAACATAGGTAGATGGTCCGCCTACAGCTTTTAGTGCACCCCAGAAATCGGTTGTGGTTGCTTGATAGGCAACATCCTTAAGTTGTCCAACCACCTTGCCATTTTTAATGCGATGGAATTGCTGTCCGGTGAATTGGAAGTTATAACGCTGCATATCAATGGACCAAGACTTGTCACCCAGGATGTAAATTCCATCTTCAACCGACTCAATCAACTTTTCCAAGGTGGGTCCGTTTGGATTCGGTTGTAATGACACATTTGGCATGCGCTGAATAGGTACATGAGCTGGAGAGTCTGCAAAGGCACACCCATTGCTGCGTTCTTGATTTACGCGGGCTGCGATGCGGCGATCTAATTGATATCCAACTAATACGCCATCTTTAACAATGTCCCACTTCTGAGCCGCAACACCTTCATCATCCCAGCCAACTGTGCTTAAACCATGCGGTGTATTGCGATCTCCAGTTACATTCATTAAGGCAGATCCATACTTCAAATTGCCCAATTTATCTGGGGTCGCAAAGGAGGTTCCAGCGTAATTGGCCTCATATCCGATGGCGCGATCCAATTCTGTGGCGTGGCCAATGGATTCATGAATAGTTAGCCAAAGATTTGAAGGATGAATCAATAAATCGTAACGTCCCGGTTCGACAGAGGGAGCAGCCACTTTCTCTGCCAACAAACTCGGAAGCTCTTCAATCTCTGCATCCCAGTTCCAAATCGAATTGCCCATCCACTCCCAACCATAACCAGCTGGTTGAGCCAGAGTACGCATTGATTCAAAGCCATGATCACCAATTGAAATAGCTTCAATCTGAGTTTGAACTCTTACTCTTTGTTGTGTTGTGCTCGTGCCTGCAGAATCTGCGTAGTGCTTTTGTTCCTTCACATACATAGTGTGGGCACTTGAATGATTTACTCCAGCTGCGGCCAACAACTTCGCGCTAAGTGATGCTAAACGTTCTTTCTTGTCCGCATCTGAAACCGAGAATGGATCGATTTCATAAGCTGATACCCAACTTTGTTTTGCATATACAGGCTCTGGGGCAAGTGCAATTTCTTCAGTAGATAACGGCTTTGAGGTTTTTGCCATAGCGACCGCAGTCAGTGCTAATTTTTTTGCAGTATCGACGCTGACATCAGGCGAGGAGGCAAATCCCCAAGCACCAGCGACGATTACTCGTACTCCAATTCCAAAATTAGTTTCGTCGGATTGGGTCTCTGGTTTGGCGTCGCGCAGAGATAAAAACCCGGTCCGAGTTCTTTCAATTCGCACATCTACATGAGAGGCGCCAGAGGAAACTCCGGTGCTTATTGCTGCATCTGAAACTGCTTCCAGGGGAAGCGCCAGAAAATCCGCATCAACTGTTGTAATCATGTGCGTCACCCTAAGGCAAGGGGATTGGGTAAGCAACGGAAAACGCCACTGGTCCAGCACCGCTGTTTTTATGCTGATACTAAGTAGATTTCATCCGTGGGTGAAAAGCGCTCTCGTTTGGACTACATAGATCTACTAAGGGTCTTTGCTTTGGGATATGTGATCTGCTTCCACTATTTATTTAGTGGAATATCGAAAGGCAAAATCGACTCGGTCTCGCTTTCCTCCTTCGCACCAATAGCCAAATATGGCTACTTAGGCGTGGAGTTGTTTTTCATGATCAGTGGTTTTGTAATTCTCTACTCCACAAACAGAACGGCCGGGGATTTTATTCGGCGCCGTTTCTTGCGCTTATTTCCGATGTTTTGGATGGCTTTAATTCTTATTTATCTAGTCCTTTCACTTCCTATCTGGGAGCGACCCACCCCTCCGTTTACAAGATTTCTTTGGAACTTCACCATGGTTCCAACAGCATTTGGCCAGGATCGAATAGATGAAACTCACTGGTTCTTGGTTCGAGAATTACAGTTTTATATCTTTGTAGCAGTCGTCTTAGCAATAGGTGCGGGGAAACTCCTACCCAAGATTTTCCCTTTATGGGCGATTGTTCTTTGCGTTTGGAATTTAATGAATCTTCCCGATTTCAACATCTGGTACTTCTCCGGTTATTTTTCTTTAATTACCGGCGGTGCGATCATTTACTCAATTCGCGAGTGGGGTTGGAATCGACTTAGAGCTCTTGGCCTTTTGGCCGCGTATGTGGGTGCAATTGATACACGTATTAGCATAATTCCAGTTATTGAATCTCGAAGAAATACAGATTATTCAGCTACAGTAATAGCAATTATGGTGACCGCGATATTTTTAATCATGTTGCTGACACTTTGGAAAAACCTTGATAAATTCAAAATGAGTTGGATTGGTTATGCAGGAGCAATCACTTATCCGCTTTATTTGATACATGGTCGCCTGGGCGGAACTTTGGTTCAACAATTCGCAAATGATGGAAATAAATGGTTGGTTTATGCATTAATTCTCTTATTGTTTATCGGAGTTGCGAGCTTAATGTTGCGACTTGAGAAAAAGGTTTTGCTCTGGAAACCGTTCCGAATAATTGCCGGAAATCGCAAAGATTCCGCCAAAAACTAGATTGCCCACACGTTACATTCACAGTTAAGTCGCATTAATCCAAAAAGCGGCAAAATCATTTGCTTCTTAATTGTTTACTGTTCTATCCTTCCTATTACGAAGAGTCGCCCGGATCACCGCGTTGTTCTTGATTCACTTTGAGGATACCGAGGAAAGTCCGGACTCCAATGGGCAAAGTTGTGGGTAATCCCCACCCGGAGCAATCCGCGGGACTAGTGCAACAGAGAACAGACCGCCAATAGCAATATTGGTAAGGGTGAAACGGTGGTGTAAGAGACCACCAGTGCGCGAAGTGATTTGCGTAGCTTGGTAAACCCAACTTGGAGCAAGACCATGCAGGTGGCGTTTGAGTGTGCCCACACAAGTCACCGGGTAGGTTGCTTGAATCTGTAAGTAATTACAGATCTAGATGGATGGTGATCTCGCTAGCAATAGTTAGACAGAATCCGGCTTACAGGGCGACTCTTCTTCTAATTAGCTGCAACTTCAATTACTGCGCATTAATGGCATCATGAATATATTGAGCCAAGCCCCGATTTCTGCTTTCGTAATACTCTTTGAATCTAGGATCCTCGATATACATAAGTGCTAATTGTTTCTGCATTTCTATTGAGCACTCATAAAACCACTTAGAAATGGCTTCGCGATGCGCACGCACCGCGTTCTGTGCTTCAGCAGAATTTATTGATAGTCCATTTCCAAAGGCAGACACGAAAAGTTCAGTTGCCGCTTCTTGATCAACTTTTGCAGCCGCAAAATCAGCAGGTGAGTACTTGGAAGTCCTTGCCTTTGACTCTCGATAGGCGTCAGTTGAGCCCCAACGTTCGCGGACTTCTGCTTCGTAATTTTCCATATAGCGCGAAGTTTCTACCGAGAATGAGCTCGAGTCAAGGAACCTTTGTTCTCGGATAGTATTTTGCAATGGCTGAGAAAAAGGTTCAGGGACCTGCTTCTTACTTTCCTTCAATCGAGAAGAAATATGGGAAGCCGATTGAGCATTGGATGAAAGAACTTAAGAAAGTCTCCAAACTCGCACATATGGAGCAAGTTGTTCATTTGAAAGAGAAGTTTGAAATGGGGCATGGTCACGCGAATGCTTTGGTGGCTTACTTTCGCAAGAAAAACAATCTGTAGATGAGTGCGGCACATAAGGTATTCGAGATGCCGGTTGCGGATGTTTATGTTCACTATGTAAATAAAGTTGTGCGTAAAGATAGAACAGAATCGGAACTTATCAAGGTAATATCTTGGCTCACGGGGTTTGATTCAAAAACTTTAAAGGCTCACTTAAAGGCGCGAACTTCCTTTAGAGATTTCTTCGAAGCAGCCAGCATTCATCCAAATGCAAAGCTGATTACAGGCTCTATCTGTGGAGTGAAAATTTCTGAGATAGAGGACCCTTTAATGAAGAAAATTCGATATATGGACAAATTAGTGGATGAACTAGCTAAGGGGCGTCCATTGGAGAAAATCCTTAGATCCTAGGATTTGGGGTTTGAGAGATTGTCCGGTAGCCTTACGACTGATGCAACAGCATCAACAAAATGAAAATCAAGATTTCCTTGATTTATATGTAAGTCTTATCTTTTCGTAAATACGTCAAGTCACCACGAGAC
>VFQT010000343.1_pt1 | contig 70016 bp, 65 predicted proteins | sample 3512381 | NCBI WGS metagenome assembly VFQT01 (sample SAMN10412376, study PRJNA504923) | tailings metagenome | isolation source: Relicate 2 Philex TSF3 active mining site | place: Philippines: Tuba, Benguet | collected 2017-08-29
CAAGCCGCCTGAAGCGGGAATCCCCCAGATTCAGCTGGAGCTGCGTTTGCTCTAGTGGTGGGCGGGTCACGCAGGGCGGAAAGCGTGCGGCGTCGCAACGCCTTCAGCGCTCATCAGGCGAAGGAGATCGGCCTTGATGCGCTCGATAAGTGTGGGTCCATGAAAGACAAGCGCGGAATAGAGCTGCACGGCCTGCGCGCCCGCGCGGAACTTGGCGACGACATCGGCAGCAGAGGCGATCCCGCCAGCGCCGATGAGATCGAGTTTATCGCCGACAGCGGAATGAAATTCGCCGAGAATGCGAGTTGATTTCTCCATCAGAGGGGCGCCGGAGAGACCCCCCGCTTCCTGCTTGTGCGAACTTGCAAGTGAGTCGGGGCGATCAAGCGTCGTGTTCGAAACGATCAGGCCCGAGAGCCAGTCCTGCGCCAGCGCGACATCGGCGATATCCCTTACCGCTTTGTCATCGAGATCGGGCGCGACCTTGAGAAAGACGGGGCGGTTCTTCACCACCGACACCATCTCGCGCGCGGCGGCGCCGACACGGCCGAGCAGGTCTTCGAGTGCGCCGCGATCCTGTAGGCCGCGCAGGCCAGGCGTATTCGGGGAGGAGATGTTGACCGTCACATAAGAGCAGTAGGGCCAGACCGCCTTCACGCCAGCGACATAGTCGGCGATGCGATCTTCCGAATCCTTGTTGGCGCCGACATTGGCGCCGACGACGCCGCGCGCGCGGGGGGCGGCAGAGAGGCGTCTGACGAAATAGCCGATGCCGTCATTGTTGAAGCCCATCCGGTTGATGACGGCGCGATCTTCGGTGAGGCGGAACAGACGTGGGCGCGGATTGCCGGCCTGCGGGCGCGGCGTCACCGTTCCGCATTCAACGAAGCCGAAGCCAAAGGCGAGCATCTGGGCGAACACCTCAGCGTTCTTGTCGAACCCGGCGGCGAGGCCGATTGGATTGGGCAGGAGGAGGCCGGACTTCTTCAGGCGCACGCCGAGGCGCGGATCCTCAAGCCCCGGGGTCGGCTTCGCGACGCCGGACTTGAGTGCATCGATGGTTGCGCGATGCGCGGTCTCGGCCGGCAGCATGCGGACCGCGCGCGTGGCGAGATCGAAGAGACTCACCCGCGTGCGCCTGCGGACGTGCGTGGCGGCTTGACGGCGGGTTCAGGACTGCGCGTCACCTCATCAGGCGCGAGCGGCACGCCATCGGCGTCGAGCGTGTCGAGCGGCCAGAGCGAAGCGATGTGATGATGGCGCACCTCGGCGTAGACGTGCGGGAAGAAATCCGCGCCGCGTGATTTTTCCCATTTGAGGTCAGGCCCGAAAGCAGCGCCATCAACGGAGGCGAGTACAAGGCCGGTCTGGCCCCTGAACCATTTGGCCAGCGTTTCCTGCACCTGCTTTGATGTCGAGAAGTGGACAAAGCCGTCGGCGATGTCGACCGGCGCCTGCATCGGTCCGCCGGCTTCGACGCGTGCGAGTTGTTCGGCAGTGAGTATCTTGTAGATCATCTGGCTCATGGACGCGGGTTGTGCGGCGGAAGGAGCCGGGTGGCAAGGGGCGGGGGGGCAGGCGAGAGCGGATACGCTTGACCCGGCGCGGGTGGGGCGGCATCGGGAGCCTATGAAGACGTCTACGGCACTGGTGTTGTTTTCGGGGGGGCAGGATTCCGCTGTCTGTCTGGCGTGGGCGTTGGCGCGCTACCAGCATGTCGAGACGATAGCCTTCAACTACGGGCAGCGGCATCGCGTGGAGCTCGACTGCCGCGAGGGGTTTCTCGCAAAGCTGCGCGGACAGTTTCCGGAGTGGGGCGCGCGGCTGGGTGAGGACCGCGTGCTCGATCTTGGCGTGCTGGGAGAGGTGTCGGACACTGCCCTGACGCGCGAGCAGGCGATCGGGTTTGCGGCGAGCGGACTGCCGAGCACGTTTGTGCCGGGACGCAATCTCGTCTTCCTGACATTTGCAGCCGCGGTTGCTTATCGTCGCGGGCTTGAGGCGCTGGTTGGCGGCATGTGCGAGACGGATTTTTCCGGTTATCCGGACTGTCGGCGTGCGACGATGGATGCGATGGCGCGGGCGCTGACGCTGGGCCTGGATCGCGCGACGCCGATCGAGACACCGCTGATGCAGCTGGACAAGGCGCAGACGTGGGAGCTGGCCGATCAGTTGGGCGGGCATGCGCTGGTCGACCTGATCGTGGAGGAGACGCACACCTGCTATCTCGGCGACCGGTCGCAGCGGCATGACTGGGGTTATGGCTGCGGGACATGTCCGGCGTGTGAGCTGCGGGCGAAGGGCTGGCGCAGGTGGCGGGGCGCGGCGTGACCTATTCGGTGAAGGAGTGCTTTTACACGCTGCAGGGCGAGGGCGCGCAGACAGGGCGCGCAGCGGTGTTCCTGCGTTTTGTCGGGTGCAATCTCTGGAGCGGGCTGGAGCGCGATCGCGCGGACGCTGTCTGCAAGTTCTGCGATACGGATTTTGTCGGCGTCGATGGCGAGGGCGGGGGGAAGTTCGCCGATGCAGATGCACTCGCGGCGCATGTGGCGGCGCGATGGGGCGGGGCCAGCGGCAAGCCATACGTTGTGTGCACGGGCGGCGAGCCGTTGCTGCAGTTGGATGCGGCGTTGATCGCGGCGCTGCACGCGTGTGGCTTCGAGGTGGCGGTGGAGACCAACGGGACGATCGAAGCGCCGGCCTCGCTCGACTGGGTGTGCGTGTCGCCAAAGTCGACGGCGCAGCTGCGGCAGCTCTCGGGGGATGAACTGAAGCTCGTCTTTCCGCAGGCGGACGCGATGCCGGGAAAATTTGCCGGACTGGCCTTTCGCCACTTCTTTCTGCAGCCGATGGATGGTCCGCAGCGCGAGGCGAACACGGCGGCGTGCATCGCCTACTGTCTCGCAAACCCGCAATGGCGACTCAGCCTCCAGACGCACAAGGTCACGGGAATGCCGTGAACGAACGTGGCCGCCCGAAAGGGCGGACACGTCGCGTGGCAGAGTTACCGATCAAGACAGCTTGTCGGCGAACTTTCTGGAGAAGCGGTCGAAGGCGGTGCGCGCATCTGTCCAGGTGGTGGAGGCGAGCGTGTTGCGCAGGTCTGTTTCGTACCAGTCATAGTCGAGTGTGCCGAGCTCCTTGCCGGAAGCGTCGTAGGCGATGCCTTTCACCCGCGCGCCGCCGATACTGATCGAGCGCATCGAGTCGAGGCCAGGTTTGTTGGCGACCTGCTCCATCGTCGGGCGGTTAGGCTTGGCATCCTCAATGGTGACGACGACGCGCTCGGCGTTGATGCCACGGCTTGTGAAGATGGAGTTGACCTTCTGGGTCAGCGACTCTGTGAGGACACGGGCCTCGCGGGCGCCGAAGTCATCATCGAGCTTCTTCTGGAATTCCGGGGATACCTTCGCCTCGACCGTAAGGGCTGCGGCCGGCATGGCGAGCGCCATGGCGAGGAGGGCGGAAGTGGCGAGGGCGGCGATACGCATGTTCTGCTCCCTGTCTTGCTTGATCTTGTCCGGGTCCGGTCGCGCGCATGGCGCGTTGACGGAACCAGACCAGACCCAACATGAAAGTGGGATGAACAGGCGCGTTGGGGAAGGGGCTATTGAGGTTGTGATGCGCTTTGCTGGCGGCGCAATTCCTCGTTTTCCCGCTTCAGCTGGTCGATTTCCTGCTGCTGGCGCTCATCCTCGTCGGTGGTGACGAGGTCGATTGCGGCGCCGCCGACAGCGCCGACGGCTGCGCCAGTGACGCCGATGACCGCGCCGGCAGCATCGGCCACAAGGCAGCCAGAGAGGAGCGGGGCGCATGCCAGTGCGCTGGCGACGACGATAGCTTTCTTCATGGCGCAATTCCCTGCTGGCCCGGCCTGCGCGAGGTTAGCGCAGGCCGGGTCAGAGGAGAATGCCGGATGTCAGGCGCCCCTACAGCGTGTCGGTCAGGACGATCTCGGCGGGGCCTTCGATCGCGCGGAAAACGATGCGGGATGCGCCGGTAACGGCCACGCCGTCGCGGGCGTTGGCCCGGCTGCCCTGCTCTTCAGAATTGGCGACTTCGATCGCGCCTGTCGCGGCGACCGCGTAGACGTGCCGCTCGGGGCTTGTTTCCCAAACGATTTTCTGGCCGGCCTCCAGGGTCACGCCGGCGACGCGGGCATCGGCGCGGATCCCGAGCGCGCCCTCGTCGCCCTTGCCGGAGGCGAGGATCGACCACTGGCCGGACCGGTCAGACTTGGGGAATTGCTTGGCGCCCCAGCCGGGCTGGCCGCCGGAGCGGTCCGGCTCGATCCAGATCTGGAAGAGCGTGGTGGTCTCCTCTTCCAGATTGTATTCGGCATGGCGCACGCCCGTGCCTGCGGACATCACCTGCACGTCGCCAGCCGCGGTGCGACCCTTGTTGCCCATCGAGTCCTGGTGGGTAATGGCGCCCGTGCGGACATAGGTGATGATCTCCATGTCGCGGTGCGGGTGTGGCGGGAAACCGGACTTTGGCGCGATCAGATCGTCATTCCAGACGCGCAGGCGCCCCCAGCTCATCCGCTTCGGATTGTAGTAGTCCGCGAACGAGAAATGGTGGTGAGCGTCGAGCCAGCCATGGCTGGCCCCGCCCAGGGTATTGAAAGGACGGACTTCGATCATCGCGAACTCCTTCGGCTTCGCTGATGGCGCGAAGATGGTTGCAAATGCAACCAGGTTCAAGAGCGCGCTCGCCTGACGCAGAAAGGTAAAGATTCCTCAGGAATAGGCCAATTCCTAACGGTCGCAGGAAAGGGGCTATTCCTAATTCCGGCAGGAATTGGGGTAGTCCTAACCCTCATTAACAATGGAAAAAGGAAACGCCCCGGCTGTGAGGGCCGGGGCGTTCGGTGGGTTCACGGAAAGCTTAGCGCAGGGGCGAGTAATCCGTCGGCGTTAGCTGGACGGAGACGACGCCGCCGGGCGATTTGAGGAGCTGGCCGTCGACCTGACTTTCCGCAGAGACTTTCTGCCATTCGGGATCCTGCGCGAAGGCCTGCCACATCGTGGTGCGGGCAGCGGGTGTGGGGTAGGCCATCAGATACATCATCTTGTCGGTCTGCGCGGGTTGGTCAGCGACCGGGCGCCAGTAGAGATAATTGGTCATGCCGAGGCGCGAGAAGATGCGCATCGTGTGGTCACGAAAGCGCGCGTGAATGTTTTCGAGTTTGCCGGGGTTAGCCGTGTAAGTGCGGTACTCGAAATGGCGCGGCGTCGCTGATGGCGTGAGGTTGAGCTTTGGCGAGTATTCGGCCGGGCTGAGGAAGATGTTCTCGATCTTCGAGGTGAGTGAGCCATCCTTCTGGCTTTCGCCATAGACCTTCTGCCAGTCAGGGTCCTGTGCGAAGGCGCGCCAGGAAGCATCACGCGCTGCCCGGTCCTTGTAGCCCATGATGTAGAAGAGACGGTCGTCCGCCGCTGCCCCCGGCGCGGCGTAGACGTGGAAGAAGCCGATCGGCGTCATGCCGTGCTTCTTGAAAAGTCCGATCGTGTGATCGCGAAAGCGGGCGTCGAGCGCCTCTTTCTTGCCAGGCGCGGCAGTGTAGATGCGCATCTCGTAGAGGCCGAGCTCAGGCTGCTGGGGTTCGCTGGTCTTGGTGCTAAGGCCTGCGCAAGCCGAAAGAATTAGCGCCGATGTGACGGCAAGAAGGCCGGCGGCGCGGCGAAGAATTGAGGGGCGAGAGGGAGCTTGTGCGGTGAGGGTCGTCATGTTTCCTGCCTGGACGTTTCTGGTCGGCCTCAAGGGCCGTTGCGCCATCCCTAGCGCAAACAGTGGCAGAGAAACAGGGCTGTAGCGCAGCCTTGTCGGGAGGGGGCTGGCCTTGCCGTCGGCAGCCACTTCGTCCACAAATCGGTTGGGGAATAACTCTGTCTGCGGGAATGAAATGTTGAAGATCGCAATCGGCGTCGTGATCGGCGTGGTCATATCGGCATTTCTGATCCTGGCTTTTCCAACGCAGACCGTGGAGGCGATCCACAAATACCTGCCCAGGACCACGGCGGCGGCGGAGCGTATCAATCCCGGCGCGGCGTCTGCGCCAACGGTCCCGACCAAGCCGCCGGGTCAGTAGGACCTCGCCCCCTTGCTCTGAGGGGCTCGTCACAACGCCCTGGTGTGCTGTTGCCAGAGCGGCTGCAGCGCAATTCAGAATCGAGGCTCAGCCGAACGCGAACGCGTCCATACGCAGGATTCCGTAAGTTGTGCTCCGGTGCAGGTGCGAAATGCGGCCCTCGCCGGCGCCGAGGGCGACATAAAGGGGCAGGAGATGTTCCTCGGTTGGATGATTGTGGGCAGCTTCCGGGGCCAGGCGGCGGTAGTCCAGAAGCTCAGCGATGCGACCTTCCCTGAGGGCCGTGGCCATCCATTCCGCGAAGGCGTTCACCCAGTCCTGTTCCGGTGCATCGATCCGGCCGGCAGAGGTGCGGAAGCTGGAAAGGTCGTGCGTGAAACTGCCCGAGCCGAGTATGAGCACGCCTTCAGCGCGCAAGGGCGCGAGCAGCTTGCCGAGACGGAAGTGGTGCTCAGGACCGAGACGGGTCTGGACCGAGAGCTGGAGGACCGGGATCTCGGCCTCCGGCCAGGCCACGATGAGCGGGACCCAGGCGCCGTGGTCGAGACCGCGGCTTGTGTCGATGTCGGCGGGCAGGCCGCCGGCGGCCAGAAGACCGGCGACGCGATGCGCGATGTCCGCTGCGGGCGGGGCAGGATACTGCAGCGCGAACAGTGCGGGCGGGAAGCCGCCGAAATCGTGGATTGTGGTGTTGCGCGGGGGCGCGTTTACGACCGGGCGCGAGCGCTCCCAGTGGGCCGAAACGACGAGGATGGCTTTCGGGCGCTCGGGCAGGATCTGCGGCAAGCTGGTGAGGAAATCACGCGCAGCGGCCGGCTCGATTGCGAGCATGGGTGAGCCGTGGGAGACGAAGAGGGCGGGCAACATGACCACAACATGGCGGTTGTTGCATTTGCAATCAAGTGCTCGCCACGGACCCGCCTAGCTCTCCATGTCCTTCCTGATCGTGAAGATCGCGAGGGCGAAGGAGATGAAGCTGAAGACGTGGATGCCTGTCGACCAGTAGACGGTGTTGCGGAGGCCTTCGACCTGGCCGGCAAAGCAGGTTGCAAAGTCGGACGCGCCCGGGGCGATCGCCTTGCAGGCGGCGACATCGAGGCCCGTGCCGGTCTGCGCAAGATGCCAGTTGGCGAACGCGTCGCTGGCCATGCCGAACAGGGTGGGCCCGGCCCCAAGGCCGATAATGTTGATGACGAACAGAAGGATGGCTGCCGCCGTCGCGCGCATCGCGGGCGGGACGAGACCGGGAACGCCGCCATAGACGGGGCCATACCAGATCGCAACGCCGATGTTCGGAATGATGAAGAGGATCATCGCGAGGACCATGTCCTGCATCTGTGCGACGTACCAGAAAACGGGAAGGGCGATGAAGGGGAAGAGCAGCGGCAGTGTCACGAACTGGCGCAGGTCTTTCGCCCCGAACTTGTCGCACCACCAGCCGCCCACCCATGAGCCGATTACGCCGCCGATGCCGGCGGCAAAGCCGAGGCCAAGACCGAGATAGGCGACGCCCGGATTGTTTCCGCCGATGCCGTAGAACGCGGCGGCATCCGCCAGACCCTGCGGCTGCGTGTAGACGAAATAGCCCGCGATGAAAAAGGAATGGGAATAGGAGACCATGGCGGCGAAGGCGCCGCCGAGGGAGAACAGCCAGAAGGTCGGCTTGTTGGCGAGCACCTTCATCGCCGCTTTTGTGGTGATCTGGTTGGCGGCTTTGGCCGCTGCCTGCTCTGCAAGGAGCTTTGAGGCGCGTCGCGGTTCGAGAAGCGTGAGCGCGGTGACCACGGCAAGGACCAGGCCAGGCGCCCCGGCGACAAAGAAGGCGACGCGCCAGCCCCAGTTGGCGGCGATGATGCCGCCCAGCCCCATGCCGAGCAGCGAGCCAATCGAGATGCCCATCGAATAGATGGCGAGGGCCCGGGCGCGCGATTCCTTCGGGAAGTAGTCGGTCAGCAAAGAGTGAGCAGTGGGGGTACAACCCGCCTCGCCAACGCCAACGCCAGCGCGACTTATCGCCAGCATCAGGAAGTTCTGTGCGAACCCGGCCAGAACGGTGAAGCCGCTCCAGACCGCCAGCGAGACCGTCATGATGATGTTGCGATCGCCGCGGTCGGCGTAGCGCGCGATGGGAATGCCCAGCGTGGTGTAGAGGATGGCGAACCAGAGGCCCGCCATCGCGCCGACTTCGCTGTCCGACAGGTTAAGGTCGCGCTTGATGTCGGGGATAAGGATGGTCACGATCTGGCGATCGAGGAAATTGACGGTGTAGATCGCGACCAGCAGGCCGAGCGCATAGCGCCTGTAAGGCACCGGCATGGGTGCAGACGCAGGTGGTGCGGCAGCCGAAGCCGCTGTCGTGGTGCTCATGGCCATCCCTCTCCCGCCAGGGCGCTTTGCTCGCCTCTGCCAAGACTATGCAGCACGCGGCGGCGATGCCAAGCCGATTGCGACGAACTCGTGATCGCAGAGTCACCGTTGTGGGTTGACGTTCGACCTGAGAGGCGTAGCCTTCTCGTGTCCGCGGGGCTCAGCGGCTCCCGCGTCGTAACACTGCAGGCGGAGCGCGGTTGTCCGACAGCGGCAATCCGCATCCAGCAAGGTGAGTGCGAAGGCCGGTCGTAGCGCTGGGCGGCGGACGTGGTGAAACAGACACGGAGAGTCAGATGGAGGCTCCACCTGCTTAGCGACCCGGGCTCCCCGCGCGGCGGAGCCCCGGCTCGAACGGATGCGCACCTGGCCAGGGCGTTTCGAGTCGTCAGTACGCAAAATCAGATATGCATTTGCCGGCCTTGAGTGGCCGAGTGGTTGGTTGCTCTCTTGGGCGACCTGGGCGAAAGCCAGACGAGCCCTGCGTTCTTCGAACGCGGGGCTCTTTGCGTTAAGGTGCCTGGCGCCCGTAATCGGCGCTGGGCTTTTTTTCGCCATTGATTGACAGTGCGCGCGAAGCACTTTCCGGGGCAGACCACATGCTGACTGTTCATCACCTCAACGAGTCGCGCTCGCAGCGGATTCTCTGGCTGCTTGAGGAGCTGGAGCTGCCATATGACCTAAAGATCTACCAGCGTGATGCACAAACGCGGCTCGCGCCGGACGAGCTCAAGGCTGTGAGCCCGCTGGGCAAGAGCCCGGTCGTAACCGATGGCGATAGGGCGATCATCGAAACCGGCGCGATCATCGACTACATCATTCGTCGGCACGCGGGCGGCCGCATGCAGCCCGATCCTGCGAGCGCAGACTACGACAGCTATGTCCAATGGCTTCACTATGGCGAGGGATCGGCGATGCTGCCGCTGATGCTGCGGCTTTATGTTGGTCGGCTGAAGGAAGCGGGAGCGCCGCTGGAGCCCCGCATCAGCAGCGAGACGGCCAACCATCTGGGCTTCATCGAGGGGCATCTGGCGGGGCGCCAGTTCTTCGTCGGCCACAGCCTGACCGGGGCCGATGTGCAGATGAGCTTTGTCGCCGAGGTCGCACGCGCGCAGGGTGCGCTGCCCGCGTATCCGAGTTTCAACGCGTGGCTCGATCGTATCCATGCACGTCCTGCATGGAAGCGTGCAATCGACAAGGGCGGGCCATACGCGCTGGGGCGCTGATCGCCATCACAGAGGCGCTGCGATCTGCCGGCGGACTTTGCCGACGCCGCGGATCACGGGTTTGATGCCGTCCTCTGGCGTGGCTGACAGCGCGCCGCGATAGCCTTCAATTGTGAGATCGGGGCCGACCAGCAGGTAAGCGGGCAAGGCCGGGGCGCCGATGGCGGTTGCGATCTTCCCATCGTCGATGACCAGCGGCCACGGCCAGACATCACCACCTGCCGGGCCTGTGCGATGGATCATGAGGAGGTCGAGGTCGGGGTCCTGATCGACGGCGGAGTTGAGGGCGGCAGCGAAGCTGGCTTCCTCCGCGGGCGGCGGGGCCGCGCCCCATAGGCCGAGGATCGTCCAGCGGCCACGGAGGGACTCGGATGTGAGTGCGACGCCGCCTGATCCTGTCGTGCTGAATGCGGGCAGCTGGGTGTTGAGCTTTGTGTAGGCGGTCTGGTCGATCTCCCATCCGTCGATCACGGCGGAGGGGAGGGTGGACGCAGGCGGGGAGGCTTCCTGCGGTGCGGCAGGAACGGCTGCGACCTCAGCCGTCGGCTGCGGGCTGCAGGCAGCGAGGGCGAAGAAAATAAGCAGTGCGCGCATGGCTTGTCTCCTTTCGCCAAGCTTGCGGGCGAATGGGGCGGCAGGATGGCGTGTCGCCCAGCTACTGAATCCAGATATCGACGTGATGGCTCGTGATGTGGTCCTTGTCGTCAAGGCAGATTGTGATCGCGATGACGTTGCTGAACGCGCCGATGCGGTCGACCGCCTCGTGCCCTGTCACGGCTGCCTTCGGGTTCGGGCACAGGGAGTGCTCGCTCCCGTCGTCACGAACTTCTGTGTAAGTGCCGCGAGCGGGTTCGATGCTGCGCGCCCGAAGCGCAGCTTCGCCAGCGGAGGCAGGAGCGCCCAGGGGCGCCTCCGCCGCGAGAATGCTGCGCCATTCGCGTTCGCGCTGCTGGGCGCCGGATGTGGCGCAGGCTGTGAGCGTTGTCGCAGCAACTGCGATGGATAGGACGGGGAGGAGTTGGCGGTTCATGGTCTTGTCCCGGGCCTGCTTTGCCTGGATCAGGCTCAACCGGCATCATCGCCGGTGCGGGAGAAGTGGGTACTGCCAGATGCCGGCCACAAGAGGTTGTGATTTCCATACGTGGCGTTCCAGCTTCCGCAAAGATTTTCAGGCCGACAAACAGGAACGGCCCGGTGTTTCCACCGGGCCGTTTGTCTTCAGCGTTGTGCGATGCGTTCAGTGGAAGATTTCGAACAGGCCCGCTGCACCCTGGCCGCCGCCGATGCACATGGTGACGACGCCGTACTTGGCCTTGCGGCGACGGCCTTCGAGCAGGATGTGGCCGGTGCAGCGTGCGCCGGTGACGCCATAGGGGTGACCGATCGAGATCGATCCGCCATTGACGTTGTACTTCTCAGGATCGATGCCGAGCTTGTCGCGGCTGTAGAGGCATTGCGAAGCAAAAGCCTCATTGAGCTCCCAGAGGTCGATGTCCTGAACCTTGAGTCCGTGGCGCTGCAGCAGGCGCGGGACCGCGAAGACCGGGCCGATCCCCATCTCGTCAGGCTCGCAACCGGCGACGGCGAAGCCGCGGAAGGCGCCGAGCGGAGAAAGATTGCGGCGCGCCGCCTCCTTCGCTTCCATCAGGACGAGGGCTGCGCCGCCGTCAGAAAACTGCGAGGCGTTGCCGGCAGTGATATACTTGCCTTCAGCGATCTTCTGGCCGCCCTTGAACACGGGCGGAAGTTTCTGGAGATCAGCAAGCGTCGTCTGCGGACGGTTGCAGTCATCGCGCGTCACTTCTGTGTCTTCCATCGTGACCGCGCCGGTTTCCTTGTTGGTGACCGCCATCTTGGTCTTCATTGGAACGATTTCGTCCTTGTACTTGCCAGCGGCCTGCGCAGCGGCGGTGCGCTGCTGGGACTGCAGGGCGTACTCGTCCTGGTATTCGCGGCTGACGCCGTAGCGCTCGGCGACGATTTCGGCTGTCTCGATCATGGTCATGTAAATGGCCGGGATCTTGGCAAGCAGTTTTTCGTCCAGGGCGCGGTTGCGGCCATCGGGCGCTGCCGGTGCGCGCGGGCCGAACTGGACAAGAGAAATCGACTCGACGCCGCCCCCGACCATGATGTTCGATCCGTCGCGGATCTGGTGGGCGGCAAGTGCGATGGCGTTGAGCCCGGACGAGCAGAAGCGGTTGATCGTACCGCCGGCCACCGTAACCGGCATATCGGCCCAGAGCGCGGCCTGGCGGGCGATATTGCCGCCGGTGGCGCCTTCGGGGTTGGCGCAGCCGAGATAGACGTCCTCCACTTCACCCGGCTCCAGCTTGGCCCGCTCGACGGCGTGCTTGATCGCGTGACCGCCAAGGGCCGCGCCGTGCGTCATGTTGAATCCGCCTCGCACCGACTTTGCGAGCCCTGTCCGGGCGGTCGATACGATTACTGCCTCACGCATTCCATCCTCCGTAACGAGTCTTAGGGTTTTGGCGCTAGCTTAAGCGCCAGATTTCGCCTGAATGCAACAAGACCTGGCCGGAGGCGCAAGGCGGGGGTTTGTCGGCAGCCGTACGACTGCGTAGGCTTTGCTGATGAGCGCCGACCTGGATGAACTGAAGACCCGACCTGCCCCATCGTCGGTGGAAGCGCAGGCGCGCAAACGGGGTTATCGCACCCAGGTGGCGATTGCACTTGATGGCGCGCTGGCGAACGAGCCCTGTGTCGAGGCGCGTGACTTGGGGCTCGCGGGGGTCAACCACTACAATACGCCCTTCAATCCGCCCTACCATCAACGCATCCCCGGCTCGATTTCGCAGCTGTTTGTGCGGCGGACGGTTGCCGACAGGCTGCTGGCCGTGAATGCGCGGCTCGCCGCTGATGGACTGGAGGTGTATCTGTTCGACGCCTGGCGACCGCAGGCGGTGCAGCGGTACTTTCACGATGTGTGGTTCCCCGCCTGGCTAAGGTGCCGCGCGCCACACCTCGACGGGCGAGAGCTGGTCGAGGAGATCCAGAAGTACTGGGCGGCGCCGAGCGATGGCGCGCAGTCCCCTTCGCCGCATTCGACGGGCGGAGCTGTCGATCTGACCCTGCGGTTCAAGGCCACTGGCCAGCACCTGTTCATGGGAGGTCTGTTCGACGATGCCACGGAAGAGTCGTGGACGGATGCCTGCGAGCGGAGGCCTGTCGTTTCGATGTCGGACGAGGACGCGCGGGCAAACCGTCGGCTACTCTACTGGGTCATGACGGAGGCCGGGTTCGCCAATAACCCTACGGAATGGTGGCATTACTCCTGGGGCGACCAGATGTGGGCGAAGCTGCGCAACGAGCCTGCAGCGGTTTTCGGCGCCTGTGATCCCGTGGCTGATGGAGCCAGGGCGCGCGCTTAAGACCCCGGCAACCTTGCACCGGCAGTATCATCTCCTCACGGTGCGGAGTTCCGATGCTGAGCGCATTCATCGACGAAGTGTCCAGAACCACCGGGATGACGCAAGCGCGCGCGCGGGCTGCGATCGGCATCATCCTGAACGCCGCAGATCGGCAAGGCGCGCCGATCGCCGACGAGTTCTTCGAACGTATTCCGGGTGCACGAACGCTGGCGGCGCAGATGGGCGGCGAAGTTGGTGCGCCAACCGGCGTGCTGGCGCGCCTGATCGAGCGGACGCCCGGCGGCAGGATGGCCGTCGTGGAGCGCCTGATGTGCGATCTGCATGCGGCAGGTCTTGGTCCGCAGGAGATCGGCCAGCTGTTTCCGGCAATTGCCATGTTTTCCCAATCCGCGTTCGGCGTTTCGGGTGTCGGCCATCTTGGCGACATCTTCGGGGCGCTGAACGCCAACCGCAGTGGAGTGCGTAGCGTCGCGTGATGATTGAGTAAGCGTAGATTTATCGGCGGGCGGCCATCGGCCGCCCGTTTGTTTTTGTTCGAGAAATCTCGCGAGTGTGCCGGCGGTCAAATGATCGCCAAAATTCTAGGGCTCAGGTGATCCTGCCGCACGCGCGTGACGCTGTTGCGGTGTGCTTCCCGGCGAGGGCGGTCTTTCCCGTCCCCCCCGACCCCCCGAGACCCCTTCGTCGGGAAGTCACGATCTCCGCTCTGTGAAGGGAGCTGCCCGCTTCACAGCACGCGTTTCTTTATCTAGGCCTCAGGCATGGCCGTCCCAGACATGAGCGCTTCTGTCCTGCCTGCCGAACACCTCGGCGGTCCGGGCGCCGCTGATCCCAGCCGATGCTCCCAGCACGCCATGGCGGCGCTCGGTGAGACGGTCGGGCCAGGCCTGCGGCTCACCTCGCTCTCGCTCGATGTCGCTTCGCATGCACTTGGCCAGGCTCCAGTCGATGTTTTGGTTCGCGCCGACAAACGCTCGCGGTCGATTGTCTTTGCGTCGGTCGAGGCGCGCTCGGAGGGGCGGCTGGTCTACAGCGCACAGGGCCTGTTCAGCCGAGGGGACTAGATGCCGCCCTCGCGCAAAGGCAGGAGATCGGGATAGACCGGCTCGCGCTTCTCCGCCTTCGCGACGAATGCTTCCTTCATGTGTGCGCCCGAGAGCATGGCGGCATTCCAGACCCCGATATAGTCGAGGCCGTCGGCGATGGTGTGGTCGCGGGCATAGTTGATCATCGCCTTCGAGCCCGTGACGGCGAGCGGATTCTTTGATGCGATCTCGCGGGCGAGCGCCATGGCGTGGTCGAGCATCCCTTCCTGCGTGTCGAACACTTCATTGACGAGGCCGAGGTCGCGGGCGCGCGGTGCGGGCAGACGCTCGCCCGTATAGGAGATCTGGCGCACCCAACCCTCCGGAAGAAGCTTGCACAGGCGTGGGAAGGTGCCCACGTCGGCGGTCATGCCGATATTGATCTCCTGGATGCAGAAGAAGGCGTCCTTCGTCGCGAGGCGGATGTCGCAGGCGGAGATCATGTCGACGCCAGCCCCGATGCAGCCCCCCTGCACGCAGACGATGACCGGCATGCGCGCCTTGTCGAGACAGGTGAAGGCGTCCTGCAGGGCCTCCAGGTCGGCGCGGAACTTCTCGGCGCGCAGATGATGGTCACGCGGCGCGCTGGTGAGACCTTCGGGTCTGGTGAAGACCGCGAGGTCCATGCCCGCGGTGAAGTGTTTGCCGGAGGACGAAATCACGATGCAGCGCGCGCGGGCGTTGCGGTCGATGTCCTTCACGATCGCTGGGAGTTCGACCCACGCCTCCGGAACGAAGGTGTTGAGCCGCTCCGGACGGCTGAAGCGGATGTGCGCGATCCGGTCGGTGATCGAGACCTCGAAGCAGGAGGCTGGCGCTGACATGGTTTTCGTCCCTCGGCAGGTGATTTGCCGCCAACCTAGCCAACCTGCGCCCACAGCGCGACCGGTTTGACGGGGAGGCCCTTTGCCTGTCCTATTCGTGCCGGTCGGGACTTGGGGAGGCTGCATGCGCGCACGACGAGCCGGACGACCCCTTGTGCTGTGGCTTGGCCCGGGCCTGGCGCTCTGCCTGGGGCTGGCTGCCCCTCTGCAGGCGAGCGGGCAGGACTTTGGGAAAATCGCGTCCGACATACTTCACAAGTCGATGCCGGGGGACAAGGGCAACCTCACCAAGGGTGACGTAACGGAGGGACTCAGGGAGGCGATGTCCGTGGCCGGGGGGCTTGCAACCAAACGGCTGTCAGCGCCCAACGGATACATGGGCGATCCAGCCGTGCGGATCGCGCTGCCCGGCGTGCTGGGGCAGGCCCACAAGCGGCTTGCCCCGTTTGGGATGGCCGGGCCGCTGGACGACCTGCAAAGGCGGGTCAACAGCGCCGCGGAATCCGCTGCCCCTGTTGCCGGCAAGCTGGTTGGCGATGCCGTGAGATCAATGACGTTCGAGGACGCCGTGACGATCCTGCGCGGCGGGGACAACGCCGCTACGACTTTCCTGCAAAGGAAGACCGAGGCGAACCTGCGCCAGGCTCTGAAGCCGCACTTTGCCGAAGCGCTGCAGGCCTCAGGCGCGCTAAAGGCGCTGGACGGGGTTGTGGCCAAGTATGGCGCGGGTGTTATCAGGACTGACACACGGAGCTGGCTCGCCGAAGAGGCGACGACTGGCGCGCTCAAAGGTTTATTCTATTACGTCGCGCGGGAGGAGCAGGCGATTCGGCGCGACCCCGTGAAGCGGACCAGCGATCTTCTGCGCAAGGTGTTTGGAGGTTAGACGCGCGGCATGCGCAGGTTCCGTGTAGAGTTGAAGGATGGGGAAGCATCGGGCATCGCCTTTGGCGATCCGGTCCGGCCCATTGACGTGCTGTTCCTGCATGCGACGGGCTTCAACGCCATCACCTATGAATCGATTCTCGAGCCGCTCGGCGGGCAGATGCATGCTGCCGCGATCGACCTGCGCGGACATGGGCGCTCGCGACTGCCGGCCAGGCCGCCTCGCATGAAGTCATGGAACAGATTCCGCGATGATGTGATCCAGGTTCTCGAGAAGACGGCGCCCGATGGGGCGGTGCTCGGCGGACATTCAATGGGCGGCACAGTGGCGCTGCTGGTGGCGGGCAAGCGGCCTGACCTGGTCAAGGGCCTGGTGCTGGTCGACCCTGTGCTGATGCGCGGCAGCGTCTATCGTGCCTACAACTTTCCGATCCTGAACATGTTCATCGGGAAGAATGCGATGTCAAAGCAGGCCCTGCGGCGCCGACGCGATTTCGCCTCCGCGAGCGATGCGGCCGAGTCCCTGCGCGGTCGCGGCGCCTTCCGGACCTGGCGTTCGCCGTTTCTGGATGACTATGTCGTCGATGGCGTGCTGCGGCAGGACGATGGACAGTTCCAGCTCGCCTGCACGCCGGAATGGGAGTCGGCCGTGTTCTCGGCGCATCGCTACCGGCCCTGGTCGGCGATGCGCCGGCTGCGCAAGAAGCGCATCGCGATCATCCTTCTGCAGGCGGAGAAGGAGTCGACGACAACGGCCGATACGGACGGTCGTGTCCACGCCATTCGCCCCGACGCCGCGGTGACGCGCGTGCCGGGCACCACCCACTTCCTGCCTATGGAGCGGCCCTATGTGGTGCGCGATGCGTTGAAGATGCTCTATGAAGCAATGATGGAAGGACACCAGCTCGTCGACTATGTCGGCGCGGTGAGGCGCACGATCGACGATAGTGTTGGGATCATGGGGTGAAGATAGCGCCGGGGCCGCCAGGGCGAGCCCCAAAAGCAGCTTCCTGATTTCTGCGCTGCCTCATGGTTCTTGCTCAGTTTCGCTGTGCCCGCTGGCGGGCGTGATCTGCCAGTCGGCGAACCTCGACGACCTCGTTTGTCTCACCCCCTGAAACATGCCGGGCGGCCTTGTTCGTTTCCAACTTGGGGCTGTGAGAGAATAGCTGATCGTCACCTTCAGGGCGTCAACAGGTACGCGACATAGGCGGCGTATCCGGCCAGCATGATGACGCCTTCGAGGCGTGTCAGGCGTTTGCCGGTCATGGCGAAGATCATCAGGAGGATGACGCTGCCGATCAGAGCAATCCAATCAACCAGACCCATGTCAGCCGGAATGGGGATGGGATTGACCAGGGCAGTCACGCCGAGAATGCCCAGGATATTGTAGATGTTCGAACCCACGATGTTCCCGAAGGCGACATCCGAGCGCCCCTTGAGAGCGGCCATGAGCGTCGCCACCAGTTCCGGAAGCGACGTGCCGATCGCCACGATGGTGAGGCCGATCACGGTCTCGGAGAGGCCGGCAAGGCGCGCCACGGTGATGGCGCCGGTCACGAGAAGGTCGGCGCCCCAGACCAGGATGGCGAGGCCGCCAACCGCATACACGACGGACAGCCACAGGTTCTGGGGAGCCGGATCGTGGGTGTGGCTTTCCTCCGCGTGCATCTGCGCAGCGGGACCGCCAGCGCGCTCCATCCGCCAGACGACAAACAGATAGACGAGCAACCCGCCGACCAACGCCGCTCCCAGCCATCGATTGATCTCGCCGAAGGTGATTGCCGCAATCGCAAGCGCGATCGATACCGCGATCGCAATTCCACCATCGCGGCCGACAGCCGCCGGGTTCACAGACAACGGCCGGATCAGCACCACCAATGCGAGGATCAGGAGAACATTGCCGATGTTGGAGCCCACGACATTGCCGATCGCGATGCCAGGCGATCCGCTGAGCGCAGCATTCACACTTGTCACGAGCTCAGGCGAGGATGTCCCAAAGCCAACCAGTGTGAGGCCGATCAGTAGCTCGGACAGGCCGAAGCGGCGGGCGATCCCGACGGCGCCGCGGATCACGCCTTCGCCACCCACAGCGAGAAGTGCGAGGCCTGCAACAATCTGGACGGTCGCTTCCATATTGACGTGATCTCCAGGTCAGTTCGCGGCAGGCGTCCGTAGGCGGAAGGCGATTGCAGCCATCAGCAGCGACAGGGCTGATCCCATCAGCACGCCAAGGCGCGCAGCAGCTTCGCCCGTGTCGTCACCTGCAAATGCGAGCCCGCCGATGAAAAGGCTCATGGTGAAGCCAATGCCGCACAAGAAGCCGACTTTGAGGATCTGCATCGGCGGGAAGGGCAGAGCTGTGCGGGCAAGGCGCGCAGCCCCAAGCGTGAAGAGCGTTACGCCGATCGGCTTGCCGAGCGCCAGCGCCAGTGCAACCGCGGCGGATACCCCGCCGGTCACCTGCACCAGGTTCAACCCCTGGAAGGATACGCCCGCTGCGCAGAACGCAAAAACCGGCAGCACAAAAAAGGCGGAGAAGGGGTGGATCGCATGCTCCAGCTTTTCGACAACCGTGCTCTCATCCCCGCTGGATCGGGGCGGGACCACAAGCGCAGCCGCGACGGCCATAACTGATGTGTGGACGCCGGACTCTTTGGCCAACGCCCATGTCACGAGAGCTGCAAGCGGATACAGCCAGATCGGAAGGTCCACGCGCCGGCCCACAAGGTAGAGCGCGCCAAGCAGGGCGCCTGCAATCAGTAACGGAACAATTGCTAGGTTGCTGGTGAAAAGCACAGCAATCAGGATGATCGCCATGAGGTCGTCGACAACGGCCAGCGTGAGCAGGAACAGCCGCACGCGCGGATCGACCTTTGGCGAGAGGATGGCCAGAGCCGCGAGCGCAAACGCGATGTCTGTTGCAACCGGAACCGGCCAGCCGCGCGGATCAAGCGTGCCGGCAAGCAGCAGATAGATCGCGATTGGGGCCAGCGCTCCGCCGATCGCGCCTGCGACCGGCAAGAGAATCGTGCGGGGGTTGGATAACTCACCGATCGTCAGCTCACGCTTCAGTTCCAGGCCGATCACGTAAAAGAAGGCGGCCATCAGGCCATCCTTCACCCAGTCCTTCAGCGTGGCGTCCAAGCGCCAGACGCCAAGGTCGAGCGGGAGCGACGTCTTCAGAATGGCAAAGTAATCATCCGCGAGGGGGGAGTTGGCCACGATGAGCGCGAGCACGGCGGCAGAGGCGAGCAGGGTGCCGCCGCCAGCCTCGGTCTTGAGAAATCTCAGAGCTGACCCGGCCATTAGATTTGGATATCCAGCCGAGGGGCGATGTCCAGTTGAAACGGATCACGAAGACGATCCGCCAGACCTTGCCGTTCTTGGGGCCATTTCGCCGAGGCTCATTGTTTCGGCGATTGGTGTTGTCCGCTTCGATCTTGCCGTGATCCTCTGGCCGGATCAGGATCGAGCGCATACGACTGGCGGGATAAGTCATGACCCACATCGACACTCTCCTCGGCCTGATCCGCGCATGGCGGCGCAAGGACATCGATGGCGTCCTTGCTCTGATGCATGACGAAGTCGTCTGGCACTATGCCGCGGTCATTGCGCCACCGCTCAAGGGCAAGGCCAAGGCCCGCAAACTACTCGAATCGATGGCGCTGCAGGTCCGTGACGTCACCTGGCGGATTTTCGACCACGCAGAGACCGGCGACCGCCTGTTTGTGGAAGGTGTCGATGAATATGTGTCCACGGAGGGGCGGCTTGTGTCGGCGCCTTATGCGGGAGTTGTCGAGTTTCGCGATGGTCTGATCATTGGGCTGCGCGAATACTTCGACATTGGCGCCGTAAACGCCCTGAAGGCCGGCGAGCCCTTGCCGGAGCACGTCAGGGCCCTGATTGCGCGCGAGGCTCTGGGCTAAAGCTCTGCGGCGGACACTGGCACGCCAAGAAGGGCCCGCCCTGTCAGCTCGTAGGTTGCAGGTGCGATCATAATGTGCGCGGTCATGGCCTGCGCGTCGGCGAGGCGGCGGTTGAGGGGTTCGGCGGAAAAGACGGCCGCGCCGCCAGCCAGGTCCTGCACGACCCTCACAACTTCGGCTGCAGTCCGTGTCATGTGTGTCGCTGCAAGGCGCAGGCTGGCGCGCTGTTCCAGCCTTATGGCGGCGCCGCCCTGCGCCTGCTTCCACGCGTTTTCGATCTCAGCGAACAGGAAGGCGCGCGCTGAGCCAAGGCGCGCCACGGCCTCCGCATAGGCCGACTGCACAGTTCCGCGCTCGTTGAGCATGCGGCCCGCGGGTGTGCGCTTGGTCGAGACGAGCGAGGCGAATTCGCGGACGGCAGCCGTCGCATTGCCGCTTGCTACCGCTGCAATTCCGATCGCCAGAAGGCCGAACACCGGGAAGGCATATAGCGGGCTTACGATACGCGGCTTGTCTGTGACGAAGGACACCGAGTGAGATTGCGGAACCAGCAGATCACGTACCGCCATGTCGCCGCTGCCGGTGCCCCGCAAGCCGGATGTATGCCACGTGTCCACGAAGGTCGCTTTGCGCGCGGGGAACAGCATCATGCGATGATCAGGAATCGTCTCTGTCAGCATGCGTGGAGCGCCATTCTCGTGGATGACGCAACCGCCGCAAAGCCAGGTCGCGTTCTGCCCGCCGCTGTTCCATTTCCATTGGCCTGTGACGCGATAGGCGTCGCCCTCGACAACAGCCCGGCCCATTGGCGCATAGACGCCTGCGAAGACGAGCGAGGGGTCAGGAAAGATCGCAGCCGCGGCCTCGGGCGGCAGGTAGGCGCCGAACGCCCCGGTCGTTGAGCAGATCATCGCGCACCACGCCGCCGCTGCATCGGCTTCTGCGAGCGCCTCAAGTGTCTCCACGATGATGCGCGGTTCGGCCTCGAGGCCGCCCTGCCTGCGGGGAATGCAGAGCCGGTAGAGTTCGGCGTCGCGGAGGCGGTCAGACAGGGAAGCCGGAAGGCGTCGAAGGCGGTCCATCTCTGGCCTGGCTGCGACGATCTCGCTGTGGAGGCCGCGAGCACGGGCGACGAGTTCGTTCATCCCCTCAGCCTCCACAGGCCGGCGAGATTGTTGCGCTGCATGTCGGATGAGCCGCCAACGATTGGCATGCCGAGCAAGTCCCGCACATTGCGGTCGATGTCGTAGGCGTCGGAAAGCGCATAGGCGCCCATGACCTGCTGGCAGGCCAGCCCGATCTCGACGCCTGTATCGGCAATGAAAAGCTTGGCCATCGATGTTTCCACCCCGCACGGCTTGCCGTCATTGGCGAGGTGAGCGGCGTGATAGAGCATGTGCCGGCAGGCTTCGAGCTTTGTTCGCGCCGTCACCAGCCGGTGTGCGACGGCCTGATGACCTGCAATCAGCTTGCCGAACTGTACCCGTTGCTGCGCGTAGGACCACGCTTCGTCCAGCGCCGCCTGGGCAAAGCCAAACGTGCAGGCGGCGACTTCGAGCTTCTCGACGTCGAGCGCGCGCCCGGCGAGCATGCCCCAGCCCTTGTTGAGTTTCTCCGGTCCGCCAACCACTGCATCGAGCGGGACGCAAACATCGTCGAAATGGACGTCACACGAGGCCGTGTAGCGCAGGTTGACGTGCTCGATCGGCATAGTCGAGACACCGGCCGCCTTGGCCGGGATGAGAACGAAGGTCAGCGCCTCGCGGCGTGGCGCATCGGGCGCCGTGTTGATCAGGCAATAGATGTAGTCTGCCCAGTCCGCTCCCGTGCACCAGCGCTTTGACCCGTTGATCACAAGCACATCGCCTTTGATGCGGCCGCGTGTTTTCACGCTGGACAGGTCGCCTCCGACATCGGGTTCAGAGAGGCCGTAGGCGAACAGGAGCTCGCCGCGCGCAAGCTTGGGGAGGAGGTCGGCTTTCTGGGCCTGTGACCCGTTCTCCGAGATGTTCATGCCCCCATAGAAGGCGCAGTGGATGAAGGGGCCGGCAAGAAACGGACCCGCACGGGCAAGTTCCTCGATTACCGCGACGGCTGCGACGATGTCCTGCCCAAGCCCGCCATGCTCTTCAGCGATGGTCAGTCCGCATACACCCACATCGCAAAGTTCGCGGAACAGGTCGCGCGGCCAGTCATGCGCTCTATCCCAGGCGCGGCGTTTCTCGCGCGATGTCTTCTCCGAGACAAAGCGGCGTAGCTGGTTACGCAGGGCCGTCACGTGCTCGGCCTCGGGCAGGGTGCTTACAATCATCACTGCCCCGTCAGTCTTGGCGGGCGCTTCTCGACAAAGGCCGCAACGGCCTCGCGTCGATCGTCCAGCGAGTTGGAAAGGAGTTCGTAGGCCATCGCTGCATCGAGCAGCTGGGCGGCAAGCGCGCGCAGCGGAATGTTGGCGGCCGTCTTGGTCCAGCGCACGGCCCATTTAGGGTTAGCGAGAATCCTCTCGGCGACTTCTGCGACCTTTGCCTCGAGTTGATCATGGGGAACCACATGATTGAGGAGGCCGAGCGTCATGGCCCGTTCCGCAGTCAGCATCTCGCCTGTCATGAGCAGCTCTTTTGCGCGGGCAAAGCCGATCAGCTGCGGCCAGATGATTGCGCCGCCATCGCCGGCAACGAGGCCGACCTTGACATGCGGGTCCCCGATCACGGCCTTGTCGGACGCGATGATAACGTCGCACATGAGGGCGATCGTGGCGCCAAGACCGGCAGCAGCTCCATTGAGCCGGCAGAGGATTGGCTTTTCGAGGTCCAGCAGAGAGGTGATGATCCGCTTGGCCTCAGGAGCGATGGCGCGAAACGATGCGGGGCTTTCAATCAAGGTCTTGAACCAAGCCGTGTCCCCTCCAGCGCAGAAGGCGCGGCCAGCGCCTGTGAGCACGACCAGGTCGCTGTCAGGATCGTCCTGAGCATCGAGAAAGATCCGGGACAGCTCGTGATGCATGGCGCCGTCAACCGCATTGACTGGATTGGGAGCCGTCAGGGCCAGCGTGAGGATGCGGCCGTTCCGGCTCGCGTGAATACGCTCGTATCGGGAGAAGTCTGGCGTCATCGCATCGGTCCTCAGCCTGGTTCCGCGCCAATCTCGATGATCCGGCGACCGAAGGCATGGTCGGTGAAGAGGTCGATGAAGGCCCTCGGTGCGGATTCAAGTCCCTGGTATCGGTGTTCGCGTACTTTGACCTTTCCCTGCTCGATCATGGTCCCCAGCTCTTCCTGCGCCCCAGCGAAGGCCTTGAGATCGTCGAACACGACGAGCCCCTCCATGCGCAGCCGATTGGCGATGAAATATCGGGTGTTTGTGACGCCAGGGACTTCTCCAGCCGCCGTGTTGTAGTCTGCGAGTTGGCCGGAGATCACGATGCGGCCCCCCGGACGCAGCAAGGGAATGACCTGATCGATCATGGCGTTGCCGACATTGTCGAACAGGACATCGTATCCTTCCGGGCTGGCCGCCTTCAGGTCGGCGACCAGATCCTTGGCCGCCTTGTAGTCGACGACCGCATCGAGTCGCGCCTCTTCACGCAACCACGCCGACTTATCGGGGCCGCTGGCCGTGCCGACCACGCAGGAAGCGCCAAGGTTCCGGGCAATCTGCGCTGCGGTTGCGCCAACCGGGCCGGCGGCGGATGTCACCAGAAGGCGGTCGCCCGGCTTCAGTGCGGCGACACGCTTCAGGCCGAACCACGCTGTCATGCCTGGAACGCCCAGCACGCCGATCCAGTAGGACAGGGGCAGGCGGCGATGAGGGATCGCCTGGATGTAACCCCGGCCGGGGAAAATCGCGTGCTCTGCCCAGCCGCCGCCGCTGGCCACAAAGTCGCCGACCTTGAATCGGGGGTTGGCGCTCTCGATCACTTCCCCGACAGCAAATCCGTCGATGGGATCGCCAATCCTGAGCGGCGGGGCGTAGCTGGCGCCGGCCGAGAGCCGGGAGCGCGTGCCGGGGTCGGCCGAACAGTACAAAGTACGTGTCAGGACCTGGCCCTCGGTGAGTTCGGGCAAGGCAAACGCTTCTAACCGGAACGTCGCAGCGGTCGGAAGGCCAGCGGCCCGCTCGGCCAGCACGATGCGCCGCGACGTCGCTGGACGTTGTGTCATTGTGGCCCTTGCCCAACCTTGGAGTTCGTTGAGCCATCAGGCTGGACTCCATCCGGTTGGAAGTCCATCCGTGCGCGAATTCGTCGCCATACCCGCTCAGGCGGACTTTTCCCGAATCTATAGCCCCTCAACCTCTGCGGAATGAGAGCGCTACGAGCGGGTGTCAGGCATGTGAACTTCCCTACGGGCATGACTTGCGCGGCGCCTTGCATCCGCGCAACGTCGCCTCTTCGAACAGTCTCGAAAGGCAAGGCATGCAGCTGATCAGCCAGACCGCGGTGGAAGGCCGGCCCGGACCCGTTTATCCGGAAGCCTACCCTCGGATCGAGGGGCTTCAGTTCCACGAAGCGAAAGCCTTCGTGAATGGCCAGCCATTCGACGCTTTTGCGCGGCTCCGGAAAGCGTCGCCTGTCTGCTGGCATCCGGAGCCGGGTGACCTGCCTGGCTTCTGGGTCGTTACCCGGCATGCCGATGTCATGCGGGTGAACGGGGATCCTGCGACCTTTTCCTCGCAGCGTGGCGGCATCCTGATGATGACGCCAAAGGAAGGGCAGGGACACATCCTGCTGCAGCGCGCCTCGCTCGACACCATGATCAATCTGGACGCGCCTCAGCATCTGCAGCTGCGGCGGGAGCACATGCCGTTCTTTACCCCTGCCTACCTCAATCAGTTGAAAACCAGGGTCGTGGGCGAGGTCTCCCGGATGCTGGACGAGATGGCGCCGAAGGGCGGGGGCGATCTTGTCGAGATGTTTTCTTCGCGCTTGCCGCTCTACACGCTGTGCGAAATCCTCGGCGTGCCCGAAGCGGACCGTCCCAAATTCCTGCACTGGATGCATTTTCTCGAGCTGGCGCAGAACCTTGCCGCCGAGCAGATGGCCGCGCCGCTGACGCCAAGCATCGAGCTGATGCAGTTCGTGGCGGACTTCAACGCCAATGTGGAGGAGATGTTCGCCTACGGTCAGCACATGCTGCACAAGCGCCGTCAGGACCCGCAGAATGACCTGATGAGCGCCATCGCACGCGCGCAGGTGGACGGAGAGTTGCTGAGCGACGAATACCTCGACGGATCATGGCTGCTGATCATCTTTGCCGGCAATGACACCACCCGGAACACGCTCTCCGGTGCGATGAAGTTGCTGACCGAGTTTCCGGACCAGAAAGCGAAGCTGATCGCCAATCCGGACTTGCTCGCCAACGCTGCTGACGAATTCATCCGCATGGTGAGTCCCGTGATCTACATGCGCCGGACCGCGTTGCAGGACGCTGAGATCGCCGACCAGAAGATCGCGGAAGGTGAGAAGGTGGTGATGTATTACGGCGCCGCCAATCGCGATCCGGCTGTCTTCGACAATCCCGACCAGCTCGATGTCGCGCGCGTGAATGCAAACAAGCATATCGCCTTTGGCTACGGCCCGCATGTCTGCCTGGGCAAGCGCGTGGCGCAGATTCAGCTCGAGGAGGCCTATCGCCAGATCCTGGGGCGCTTCCCGGACATCGAATGGACGGGCGAGATCGACATCGCGCCGAACAACTTCGTACACGCGATTCGCAAGTTGGGTGTGCGCTACACCGCCAGGAACTAGGGTCGCACCGCACCCGGAAAGCCGGGGCCGCACAAAGGGAGAAGGACGCCTTGGGCGATATCATCAGTGGCATGCGCCGCCTGTCCACGGGCAAGCTCGACGAACGCGCGGCGCGTGCAGCCGCCGGTCTCGCAAGCCTTGGCGTGGCCCGCGGCGACATCATTGCCTTGTTCCTCCGCAATGACTTTGCCTTCTTCGAGGCGAGCACCGCTGCTGGCCTGCTGGGCGCCTATCCGACGCCGGTCAACTGGCACGGCACGCCTGAAGAGGCGCGCTACATCTTCGAGAATTCTGGCGCGAAGGTTCTCATTATTCACGCCGATCTCCTTGCCCCCATCTTGCCGGTTGTTCCCGCCGGCGTGAGCGTGCTGGTCGTTCCGACGCCGCCTGAGCTGGCCGAGGCGTACGGCGCTGCCGCCGCCGCCTGCGCCGTGCCCACGGGCATGACGAACTGGTCGCAGTGGCTGGAAGGCTTCGAGCCGTACACGGCGCCACCAGCGCCATCGCCGGGAACGATCATCTACACGTCCGGCACGACCGGGCACCCCAAAGGCGTCCGGCGCGCCCAGCCGACGCAGGCCCAGCACGAGCTGAGCATGCGGAACCTCCTCTACATCTTCGGCTTTATGACCCGGCCGCCGCAGCAGATCGTGACCGCCATGACAGGTCCGATGTATCACTCCGCGCCGAATGCCTATGGCACGGTGGCTGCGCGCGTGGGAGCAACAGTGCTGCTGCAACCGCGCTTCGACCCTGAAGATCTGCTCAAGCTGATCGAGCGGGAGAGGATCTCGCACCTGCACATGGTGCCGATCATGTTCAATCGGCTCTTGCGACTTCCCGAGGACGTGAAGCGCAAGTATGACCTGTCCTCGCTGGAATTCGTCGTCCACGCCGCCGCGCCGTGCCCCGCGCCAATCAAGCGCGCCATGATCGAGTGGTGGGGGCCGGTGATCAATGAATACTACGGATCAACCGAAACAGGCGGCGTGGTCTTCTGCACATCGCAGGAATGGCTGGACCATCCCGGCACGGTCGGCAAGCCGATCCCCGGCGCAGATGTGAAAGTGATCGATGCGCAGGGCAACGCAGTCCCGGCCGGCGAGATCGGCGAGGTGGTGGCGAAGTTTCCCGAGATCGCCGACTTCACCTACCACAAGGATGACGCCAAGCGGGCCGCCACGGAGAAGGCCGGCCTCATTGCGCCGGGAGATGTCGGCTATTTCGATAAGGACGGCTTCTTGTATCTGTGCGACCGGGCGAAGGACATGATCATCTCCGGCGGCGTCAACATCTATCCGGCGGAGATCGAGGCCGTGCTGCAGAGGATGCCCGGCGTCGCAGACTGCGCCGTCTTCGGCGTGCCGGATGATGAGTACGGCGAAGCGATCCATGCCTGCGTCCAGCCGCAGCCAGGGACCTCAATCTCGGAGGCGGACGTGAAGGCCTTCGTCCGCCAGCATATCGCCGGCTTCAAAACGCCAAAGGCGGTCGACTTCCACGCCGAGCTCCCACGCGAAGACTCAGGCAAGATCTTCAAGCGCAAGCTTCGCGAGCCGTTCTGGGCCGGCCGCGCCACACGCATCTAGTTCGAGGGACTGCAGATGAATTTCGATTTTTCAGACGACCAGAAGATGCTGCGCGACCAGGCGCGGAAGTTTCTCGACGAAAAATGCAGCAAGAAAGCCGTGCGTGAAGTGCTGAATGATGCAGCCAAATCTCATGACACTGCGCTGTGGAAGGGCGTCGCCGAGCAAGGCTGGCTCGGCGCAGCGATCCCCGAGGAGTTCGGCGGGCTTGGCCTTGGCGGGCTAGAGCTCTGTGTACTTGCTGAAGAGATTGGTCGTGCGGTCGCCCCGATCCCGTTCTCCTCGACCGTGTACTTCTTCGCGGAGGCTGTCCTGGCGGCTGGTTCGACCGCGCAAAAGCAAAGCTTGCTGCCGAAGGTCGCCAGCGGCGAGCTCATCGGCGCATTCGCCGTTTCGGAAGGCCCGGGCGCGCCCTCGCCCTCGAGCATCGAGGCCAGTTTCGATGGTTCACGTCTGTCCGGCGTCAAGATCCCGGTTACCGATGGCGACATCGCAACGCATGCGGTGGTTCTGGCGCGCGAGGCGCAGGGCCTGTCGCTTGTGCTGGTCGCGCTCGATCAGCCTGGCGTCAAGCGGGAGACCCTGACAACGCTCGATCCGACGCGCGGCCATGCCCGCCTCTCTTTCGACAAGGCCAATGCCGAAAGGCTCGGCAAGGCTGGCGAGGGGTGGTCGCTGACCGAAGCGGTTTTCGATCGTGCCGCGGTGCTCATCGCTTTCGAGCAACTTGGCGGCGCGCAGGCCTGTCTCGACATGGCGGTGGACTACGCCAAGAACCGCTATGCCTTCTCGCGCCAGATCGGCTCATTTCAGGCGATAAAGCACAAGCTGGCGGACATGTACGTCGCCATCGAGCTTGGCCGGTCGAACGCCTATTACGGGGCGTGGGCGCTTTCGACCGAGTCCTCGCAGCTGCCGCTGGCTGCCGCCGCTGCGCGCGTTGCGGCGAGCGACGCATACTACTTTGCGGCAAAGGAAAACATCCAGGCGCATGGCGGCATGGGCTTCACATGGGAGGTCGACTGCCATCTCTTCTATCGCCGCGCCAAACTGCTGGCTGTGCAGGCTGGCGGACCTGGCGTCTGGAAGGAAAAGCTTGTCCGTCGCCTTGAACTCAAGAACGCAGCCTGAGGGAGACATCACATGGATTTCAACGACACTCCCGAGGAAGCCGCATTCCGCGCCGAAGCGCGAAGCTGGCTCGAAAAGACCCTTGGCGCGCCCAATACGCGGACCAATGTCCGTATCGAGGGGCCCGAGGCGATGAAAGCGGCGAAGGCCTATCAGAAGAAGAAGGCCGAGGCCGGCTATGCCGGTCTCACCTGGCGCAAGGAGGTCGGCGGTCGCGAGCTTCCACCCATCTTCTCGGTGATCTTCGGGCAGGAAGAGCAGAAGTTCCAGGCGCCAACCGGCCCCTTCGCCATCGGTCTCGGCATGTGCATCCCGACGGTGATCGCCTTCCATTCACCCGAAGGCATCAAGCGCTATGTCGCTCCGGCCCTGCGCGGGGAGGAGATCTGGTGTCAGCTTTTCTCTGAACCGGGCGCCGGCTCGGATGTCGCCGGTCTCAAGACGCGTGCGGTCAAGGACGGCGATGATTGGATAATCAATGGCCAGAAGGTGTGGACCTCCGGCGCACACTATTCCGACTATGGCATCCTGCTGGCGCGGACGAATCCCGAGAAGGAGAAGCATAAGGGCCTCACCATGTTCGTCCTGAACATGAAGGCGCCCGGTGTGGAGGTGCGACCGATCCATCAGATGTCCGGCGGGTCGAACTTCAATGAGGTCTATTGCAACGACGTTCGCATTTCAGACTCCGAGCGCCTGGGCGAGGTCGGCAACGGCTGGAACGTTGCGCTCGTCACGCTGATGAATGAACGCCTCGCCGTTGGCGGTTCGTCCGGTCCGGAGTACGCCGAGATTCTGGAACTTGCCCGCAACACGCCCTCGCCTTCAGGCAAGGGGACTTTGCTGCAGGACCAGGCCTTCCGTGAGAAGCTGGCCAGCTGGTATGTCAGCGCCGAGGGGTACACGCTCGGCAAGTACCGCACGATGACGGCCCTCTCGAAGGGGCAGACGCCAGGACCTGAAAGCTCGATCGGCAAGATCCTCAACGCCAACCGCATGCAGGATATCGGCAACGCGGCCATCGAGGCGGAAGATCACTATGGGATCATCAGCGACCCGGCGCTCGCGCCGATGCAGGGCGCATTCCACAATGCATACATGTGGGCGCCCGGGCTGCGGATCGCCGGGGGGACGGATGAGATCCTGCGCAATATCATTGCCGAGCGCGTGCTTGGCCTGCCGCAGGATGTCCGCGTGGACAAGGGCGTGGCCTACAAGGATTTACCAACTGGCCGCTGACGTGGCCAGGATGGCTTGCGCCGGACTTACGATGCGCTAGTGAGGCGGTCCTTCCGCAAAGGGATTCGCCATGGCCGATGGGCCTGCTTCGAAAGCACGCGACGTTGTTGCGCGTCCGGAATGCGCAGTCGGCGCTGCAACTGCGCGGATCGCTGAGGCGCTCAGCCGCAGGAATGTGCTGGCGATTGTCTCAAGCGACTATCGGGCGCGGGAAATCTTTCTCGCGCTGCACGGCGCAGCGCCCAAGGCGGAGGTGATTTTCTTCGCGCCGAGCGACGCGCTGCCCGGAGATGCGCAGCCACCCACTCCAGCGAACACTGGCGTGAGGCTTGCGGCCCTGCGGCGCATCCGTGATCTGGCGCGCGCGAAGGGGCAGCGCATCGTCTGCGTCACCACGGCCGAAGCCGCCAGCGAGATGCTGCCCAAGCCGGCCACATTCGACGGCGCATCGACCCGCTTCGTTGTAGGCGGGCGCATTGAGGCAGATGCTTTTCGCAAGGTGGTGAGCAGCATCGGCTACTTCGAAGATGATCGGGTCGACGAGCCGGCCGAGTTCGCGATGCGGGGCCGTGTCATCGATATCTTCCCTGCCAATGCGCAAAGCCCGGTCAGGATCGAACTGGTGGACGGCGCCATTCAGCGCATCCGCGAGTTCGACTCGGTCAGCCAGCGCGGCACACGCGACCTGCCGCATATCGAGCTCGGCGGCGCAGCCTGGCCGGTTCTGCTGGGACGAAGCAACACGCTGTTCGATTACATTCCCGATGCGATCGTAGCGCTGGATCCCGGCGCGATCGCCGAACGTAACCGGTATCTGAGTCTGGCCGCCGACTCGGCTCAAGGCGTGCGCAGGAAGAATTCGCCGGCCTTGCAGAACATCGTACCGCAGGCCGCTTGGGACGCTGCAACGCAGAAGCGGGGCATGATCGATCTGGCCGCTGGCTCTGCCGAGCGCACGATCCGCTTCTCGTCCAGTCCAGATCCCGTCAAGGCGATGAATGCTGAGATTGCCGCAGCCCTGAAGGAACGTGCGCGGATCGTCCTTGCTGGGTCGGATCATGACCTGCGTTTCATCAAGAAGCGCCTGCCGCGCAAACTGGCGCAGGGCGCCCGCCCCATCACCAGCTGGAGCGAGGCAGACAGCGGCTGGCTGAACCGCGTCAAGCTCCTCGAGATGAAGCTGCAACTCAGCTGGCGCGATCCGAAACGCCTGGTTGTCTCGGCGGCCGAGGTGCTCGGGGGCAATGCGGGTCTGGCGGCTGCCTCGGACGGTGGGGGCGAACACCTGCTCGAGATCGGCGATGTCTGCGTGGGCGATGTGGTGATCCACGAGGACCACGGTATCGCCGTGATCGCGGGCCTGAGCCGCCCGGGTGGATCAAGCGCTGTCGTTGAGGCGATCGAGCTGGAGTATGCGGGCGGTGCACGGCGGCTCGTTCCGGTGGAGGAGGCCGATCGTATCTGGCGCTATGGCGCTGACCGGACTGCTGTCACGCTTGACGGCCTCGACGGCGCCAGTTGGCGCAAGCGTCGGCTTATCATCGACAGAGCCATGACGGAAACCGCATTGAGCATGACGCGCCTGGCAAAGGAGAACGCGAAACGCAAGGCTGTTAAGATAGAGCCTGATCCGCGCGCTTAGGCCGAGTTTGTCACCGGCTTCCCCTTTTCCGAAACACCTGACCAGACGCGAGCGATCAGCGCCGTCCGCGACGATCTCGCCTCGGGCAGGCCGATGGATCGGCTGGTCATCGGCGACGTCGGCTACGGCAAGACGGAAGTGGCTCTTCGCGCCGCAGCCCTCGTGGCGCTATCGGGTCGGCAGGTGGTTGTTTCTGCCCCAACGACGGTTCTGGTGCGCCAGCACTACGAGACTTTCCGGCAGCGTTTTGAGCGCAGCGGGCTCAAGGTCGCAGCGTTGTCGCGCCTGTCAGACGCCGCAGACCGCAAGCGCGTCAAGGCCGGCCTCGCCGACGGGTCAATCTCCGTCGTCGTTGGGACGGGCGCTGTGGCCTCCGAAGGCCTCGCGTATGCGAAGCTGGCCCTCGTCGTGATAGATGAGGAGCAGCGCTTCGGCGCCGCCGACAAGGCGAAACTCCGCGATCTCGCGGGCGCCAGCGGGCATCTCCTGAGCCTGACAGCGACGCCGATCCCGCGAACGCTCCAAAATGCCCTGCTGGGCTTGAAGCAGATGTCTGTCATTGCAACGCCGCCGGCGCGCCGCCAGCCGATCCGGACCCTGGCCGGCACGTTTGACGAGCACCAGGTGCGCACTGCGTTGCTGAGGGAAAAGGACAGGGGCGGGCAGAGTTTCGTCGTCGTTCCGCGAATCCAGGACATCGCCGCCATGGAAGCGACGCTTCAACGGCTGACGCCAGATCTTGAACTGCTCAAAGCGCATGGCGACATGCCCGCCGCCGAAATTGACACCTCGATGGTGCGTTTCGCCGGTGGACTTGGCGACGTGCTGCTTGCGACCAACATCATCGAGGCCGGCCTCGACGTGCCACGTGCCAACACGATGATCGTCTGGCGCGCTGACCGATTTGGCCTCGCCCAACTGCACCAGCTGCGCGGGCGGGTCGGCCGCGGCAACAGGCGTGGGCACATTCTGCTCACGACGGAACCTGGTGCTTCGCTCACGGAAGCCACCAGAAAGCGTCTGCGGACACTGGAGTCGCTCGACAGGCTGGGGGCAGGGTTTGCGATCAGCGCGCGGGATCTCGACATCCGTGGCGCCGGCGACATCGTGGGCGATGCGCAGAGCGGTCACATGAAGCTGATCGGGATCGATCTCTACCAGCACTTGCTTGAGCGCGCCGTGCGCGAGGCGCAGGGTGAAACGCTCGAGCGCTGGACGCCCGTGATCAACCTTGGCGTCAGCGGCCGCATTCCGGTCGACTGGATTCCAGAGGCTGACTCGCGACTGTCGCTCTATCTGCGCCTGGCGCGCCTGACATCGCGCGAAGAGCTTGACGCGTTTGAGGACGAGCTGATCGACCGGTTTGGCGAGGAACCGGATGAGGCGGCCATGCTTTTGAGGATTGCCAATGTGAGGACGCTGGCGCGGGTTGCCCACATTGCCAAGGTGGACGGCGGCCCGACGGCAATTGCGTTCACACCGCGTGTGGAGCCGACCAAGAAAGCTGTCGCAGAGGCTGGTCTCACCCCGCGCAATGGCCGGTTGATCCTCGAGGAGGCCATTGTCGAGCCAGCTGATCGCCTTGCCCGCGTGGAGAAGGTGCTTCAGCAGCTTGCTGGCGGACGCAAGCGCAGCTGAAGCTGGTAGCCGGCGCCAGTCTTTGCGCTGCGTTTATGGCGCCTCGGCCTCGTGCCGCATTCGGGCAAGGCGGATGCCGCCGTCCATGGCGTCAGCCATCGGTTCGGTAAGTCTCACCGCCGTTGCTGTCGGAATGTAGGGACGGATGAACTCCACGAGTCCGCCGACCAGGGCGACGCGTGGCGCGCCACGATCCAGCACCGCTTCGGCGAGGCCGGCGATATGCATCGCGGCGTCGCGCAGGAGGTTGCTGGCCGCAGGTTCGCCCAAAGCGGCATGCTTGATCACGATAGACGCGAAGGCCGCGTAGTCGGTCGCATTCGCCGTTTCGGACCACCGGATGACAACGGCCGGATCGGACGAGAAACGGTCGAGAATCTCCTGCGCGAACGCCGTTGGCCTGGCGCGACCGTCAAGCGTGCGTAGCGAGTAGCGGATGGCGTTGAGGCCGATATGGGCGCCGCTGCCTTCATCCGAAACGGGGAAACCGTAGCCGCCGACCCGGATCGTCTTGCCTCTGAATGTGATGCCGATGCTGCCGGTGCCGCAGACCACGATGCCGCCCTCATCGCCGCCGAATGCGCCGAGCCAGGCAAGATAGCCATCACCCTCGAACCATGCATTGGCGAACGGATGCCGCCATGACTCGAGGGCCTGCCGCGCGCCAAGATGACCAGTGCCGGCAAGGCCGATTCCGGCGTAGGTGCGCTGGAGCGCCTCTTCACCAAGACCGGCCTGGGCGAGTGCTTGCGATGTCGCCGCCAGGATGGACGCGCTCACGGCCTGGATGCCGAAACGCATGCTCGCTGGGCCGGAGACTCCCTCGCCGAGCGTCCTGCCGTCTGGGCCAGCCAAACGCGCGCGGCAGCGGGTGCCGCCGCCGTCGACGCCGAGATAGAGTGTTTCGGTCATGTTGCCTGTCTAACGCGGTTCGTCGCCCGTTCAATGCCGCCGGATTTCGTGAAATACGTCCAGCATGAGCACTGAAGATATCGATCCGCGCTTTCTCGACCTCGACAGGCTCTCGCCGGTCGATCAGGTGCGCTTGCTCCATGCCGGGCAGGGCGAGGCAATTGCTGCTGTCGAACGCGCTTTGCCGGCGATTGCTGCGGCGACGGAAGCAGCGGCCCTTCGCCTCAGCGGCGCAGGGCGGATCGTGTACTGCGGCGCAGGCACGTCAGCGCGGATCGGGGTGCAGGATGGGGCAGAACTTCTCCCCACCTTCAACTGGCCGGCTGAGCGGGTTGCCTTTGTCATAGCCGGCGGCGAGGCAGCCTTGCTGCGCGCCGTCGAGAATGCAGAGGATTCTGCGGATGACGGCATCCTTGGCATCGCCGCACTCGCCGTCAACGCAGACGATGTCGTGCTGGGCATTGCGGCGAGCGGGGCAACGCAGTTCACCGTCGCAGCGTTGCAAGCTGCGCGGCAGCGCGGAGCCCTTACCATCGGGATCGCCAACAATGCGGGATCGCCCCTTCTTGCCGCCGTCGATCATCCCGTCCTTATCGAGACTGGCGCTGAGGCCATTGCCGGATCAACGCGGCTCAAGGCCGGCACGGCGCAGAAGATCGCCCTCAACCTGTTCTCGACAAGCGTGATGGTGCAGCTAGGACATGTCTACCGTGGCCTGATGGTCGACATGCGGCCAACAAACGCCAAGCTGAGGCGGCGCGCCGTCGAGATGGTTGCACACATTACCTCCTGCGATCTTGAGGCGGCGCACAGAGCCCTCTCACTTGCGGATTGGGACGTGAAGCTCGCCGTTCTGGTCCTCAAGGGACTAACGCTTGAGGAGGCGCGGAACCTGATCGTGCAAAGCGGGGGGAAGCTGAGAGCAGCGCTCGGGCATTAGCATCAAAGGATTTCCTCGCCCGCGACCCAGACCCTTTTGACGTCGAGAGCGTCGCTGAAGAGCACAACATTGGCATGCGCTCCGGGTGATATGCGGCCGTACTTCGTGTCGACCCCCAGGAACTCCGCCGGCGTCAGGCCTGCCATGCGCAGTGCTTCGGCGTCGGTGACCCCAAGCATTTTCATTGCGTTCCGTGCGGCGAGGCCAAGGTCCAGATGTGCGCCCGCAAGCGTGCCCGATACCGTACGCAGCGCACCGCCAGCTAAGGAAACTGTCTCGCCAAAAAGGTTCATCGATGCGTTCGTTGCGCCAACCGTGGCCATGGCGTCAGAGACGAGCGTGAGTCGCATGGCGCCCTTGGCTGCGAAGGCGGCCCGGGCGGACAACGGGTGAACATGAATTCCATCGAGGATGAGACCCGCCCAGGTTCGCCTGTCAGCCAGCGCGAGGCCGATTGCGCCTGGCCTGCGCCCCTCCAGCGGCGCCATGGCGTTGAACAGGTGTGTGAAGCCGGTCGCGCCTGCGGAGAGGAGCGCCTCGATGTCTTCATGGGGCGCAGCGGTATGGCCGATGCTCACCGTTACGCCAGCTGCCACCAGCCTGCGAACATCCTGCGGCGAAGCCTGCTCAGGCGACAGCGTCACCATCACCGGGAAGGGGCGCTTCTGAGCGATGAGGTACAGATCCTCCTGATCAAGCGCGCGCAGGAATCGCTCCGCGTGGACGCCGCGACGTGGCGCGGAGAGCCACGGACCTTCGAGATGCAGACCCAGCAATCCGGGCATGCCATCGCTCACCGAACGCGTCACGGCGTCAATGGCCGTCGCGATCTTGCTGCGTTCGTCGGAGATCAGCGTGGCCATTATGCTGGTAACCCCGAGCCGTGCATGGGCCTGCGTCATTATGCTGAGCGTGTCGGTTGTTGGGGCGTCGTTGAAGAGGACGCCGCCGCCGCCATTCACCTGAACGTCGACCAGGCCTGGCGCCAGCAAGCCGTCGAGTACGGTTGCTTCGGCTTCCAGGCCGGAGGAGATACCCGCGATCACGCCTGCGTCGATGTGGAGGGTCGCTCCCGCCAGCATGACTTCACCCGTGAACACACGTGTTGCAGCGAGCTTCAGCATGTCAGCGCGTCTCCGTGACTTTGCTCAACATGGGCGGTCGATCCGGCGAACGCCCTCGCCGCAAGGCTGCGGTGTTTGCAAACAGGTAGAACCGCGCAAGCATGGCGATGAGTTCCAGGACGGGTTCGTCATCCTCCGGCGTGTGGACGCCGGGCAGAGACCTATCCGGCGATATCAGCAGAACTGACGCCCCCTGCTGCACGAGATCCGACGCCAGCGTCTTTAGTCCGGCGAAGGCGGCGTCGCGCTGGGCGAAGATGATCGCACGCAGCGCCGGGCCAGCAAGGGCGTAGGGGCCATGGCGGATCTCGGCGGCGCTGATCGACTCCGCATGCAGGCCGCTCGTCTCCTTGAGTTTCAGCGCAGCCTCCGCGGCGATCGCCAGTCCGGGGCCGCGGCCAACGACATACACTGGTCCATCGCTGTCCAGGAATGCCTCAGCGCCGGACCATTCAGCGTCCATGGCCCTGTCGAGCACCGGCGCCGCCCGTTCGAAGGCCGCGGCCATGCGTGAGTCCGGCCGCCAGTGACCGACGAGGCCAAGCACAAGCGTCATGGCCGCGATGCAGGACTTGGTGGCTGCGATACTGGTTTCCGGTCCGGCCAGCAGAGGCAAGGTAACGTCCACAGCTGTCGTCAGCGGCGAGGTCGCATCATTGGCCATGGCGACGCGCAGGACATCCGGGCCGACGGCGGCGCGGCAGAACTCCACAAGGTCGGGACTGCGGCCTGACTGCGAGATGGCGATCACCAGCGCTCTTTCGAGCTGGAGCCGTACGCCGTAAATCGACTGGACCGAAGGGGCGACCGAAACGGTCGGTAGGCCAAGCCGGGTCTCGAAGACGTACTTCGCTAGCAGCGCCGCTGCATCCGAGCTGCCGCGTCCGGCCGCGAGGATGAAACGCGGCGCCAAGAGCCGCAGGCGCGCGCCGAGCTGAGCCAACACGGCGGCGTTCTCCACCACCAGCCGTCGCAAGACATCGGGCGCCTCGCGCGCCTCACGCTCCATAAGGGTCATATCCGTCATCGGTGTGAGGATGAACCAATCCTGGCGAAGCGACAAATCCCGCAGTGATCCCCTAAAGGGAAAACTGCTCGCGGAGAATGCGTTCGTCGAGGGCGTGTCCGTCGTCAAACAGCATGGTCATCGGCTTGCTCCGATCCTCGCGGATCGTTACCCGCGCCACGTCGCGGACTTCTTGCGTGTCGGCGGAAGCAGCCACCGGCCGCCGGTCGGCTTCAAGCACGTCAATCTCTACCCGGGCATCTGCGCTGACAAGGGCGCCGCGCCAGCGACGGGGGCGGAACGGCGATATCGGCGTCAGCGCCATCACGTTTGCCCCGATGGGCAGGATCGGGCCGTGGGCGGAAAGGTTGTAGGCGGTCGAACCTGCAGGCGTGGCCACCAGGGCGCCGTCGGCCGACAGCTCGGCCAGCCGTTCCTTGCCATCGACCAGGATGCGCAGCTTGGCGGTTTGAGGGCTCTGCCGGAGCAGCGACACTTCGTTGATCGCCAGCTTGAGCGTGGTCGTTCCGTCAATGCGCGTGGCGCTCATTTCCAGAGGGTGGATCACCTGCGTGACCGCAGCCGCCAGGCGGGCGGGAAGGCCTTCTTCCCGGTATTCGTTCATCAGGAAGCCGACTGTTCCACGATGCATGCCGTAAACCGGCAGGCGGTCGGAAAAACGGTCCCGGAGTGTGTCCAGCATCCATCCGTCGCCGCCGAGGGCGACGACCACATCGGCGCGATCGAGCGGCGCCTGGCCATAACGCCGCGTCATTGCCGCGAACGCTGCCCGAGCCTCGGGCTTGTCTGAGGCGGAAAAGTGAATTCTTGTTTCGGCGCTCATGCGGGCTCCCGTCGGGCGGAATGCTATATGCCCGAAATCGCAAAGGCGACAGAATGACTTTCGCCCTGAACCATTCTAGACTTCACCGTGCAGGAGACTTTCCATGGCAGATGATCTGAGAGCCGTCAGCGTCAAGGACCATTGCACCGCCGAGGAGTGGCAGGTCAGGGTCGACCTTGCGGCGCTCTACCGGCTGGTCGCGCTATACGGCTGGGACGACATGATCTTTACCCACATATCGGCGCGCGTGCCCGGGCCGGAGCACCATTTCCTGATCAACCCCTACGGGTATTTTTTCAACGAGATCACCGCGTCCTCGCTGGTGAAGATCGATCTCGAGGGCAACATCGTCGAGCCGACGGAGCACATGATCAATCCGGCTGGCTTCACGATACACTCAGCGATCCATGCCGCTCGCGAGGACGCGAAGTTCGTGTTGCACATCCACACGGACGCCGGCATTGCCGTCGCGTGCACGAAGGAGGGCCTGCTGCCGATCAGCCAGCAGGCGCTCGTGGTGCTGCCGAACCTTGCCTACCACAACTATGAAGGCATCGCGCTCGACCTCGACGAGCGCGAACGCCTGGTCGCCGATCTTGGCGACAAGACTGCGATGATGCTGTGGAACCACGGCACGCTGGCGGTCGGCGCCACGGCCGCGCAGTGCTGGACCAATATCTTCTTCCTTGAACGCGCCTGCCAGATCCAGGTGATGGCTTCGGCCCAGGGCCGCGAGCACCTGCGCATGGCGCCCGATGATGCGATCGAGACCGTGAAGCAGCAGCAGGCCATGGCGGCGGGTATGGGCGCCATGCTGGCCTGGCCCGGTTGCCTGAGGAAACTCAACCGCGAGTCTCCCGGATACGACAACTGAAGAACCGCCTGTCCGGGGGATGCCTCGGCAGTCCGCGCGGTGGCGCGGGGCGCTTGTCGTGGGCCGCAGTGTGACCGTGTCAGGTGGTCATCCCTGCGCACGCGCCAAGGGCGCGCAGAGGTGGTTTGAAACCGTTTGTCGAGAGGGTGGCCATTTCCGCAAGGCCTGGCGCACGTAGGACTCCAGCAAGATGGGGCTTGGCGATGGTTGGGGCCTCACCGTCAGGTTCGAGCGCTAGATCCGCCTGGACGCCACTTTCAACGGCTTGGGGCGAGAAGGCGTCATCGACCCGCAAGCGGGTCATCGTTCGCGCGGCCGGTGCGAACGGTCCGTCCTGGAATTTGCCAGTGGCGAAGAGTTTGCGCCGACCTGGATGCCGGGCTTCAAGTCCTGGCGTGCGGGCGGGGGCCAGATTTGCGGTGCAAAGACCAGGATGTCACGTGCCTTCAATTGCGATGTGGTCGCCGCAGGCGGCGGCTGGCGCGACGAGATCCCCAGCAATTTGACGAAGCGTGGTTGGGTGCTGGCCGCACGGGACGCGTTTTGATGTTCCGCGAGAGTGCGTTGCCTTGTCACTAGGCGCCGGGCAGCCGTTTGTTAACGTTCGCGCCAACGGCGTTCCCAGGTTCCGGGCGCAGCCGGGTTCGCGGAGGCGAGACATGACCCGATACAAGCCTACCGAGGCTATCACGCCGCCAAACGTCCTGAAGGCGAAAGTCGGCGGCCAGCTGCCTGCGTTTGACCAGCAGGCGATCGCGCGCGCCGAAGCTGCGCTCCAGAAGATGTCCACGCAGTTTGCCGACTGGATCCAGGAAGAGCTCGACCACCTGATGGAAGCGTGGGCCGCCTATGAAACATCCGGCGGTTCGCAGACGGCGCGTAACGAACTCCATCGCCGCGCTCATGATCTCAAGGGCCTTGGGCCGACCTATGGATATCCTCTGGTCAGCCGTATCTGTGCGTCGCTGTGCAAGCTGATAGGCGAGGAGCATGGCGAACTGAGAGTGCCACACAAGCTGCTGAAGGCGCATGTCGATGGCGTCAAGGCAGCGGTGGTGGGCAAGATCATGGGCGCTGATCATCCCGCAGGGCTTGTGCTTGCGACCGAGCTTGAGTCGCAGGCTAAAGCGCTCATTGCCGCGCACGAGGCGAAGAGCTGAGATCAGCCTGCGACGTCCTTCAGGCTTTCCTCTGTCAGTCCGTAGCCTGCAGCCTCGGGAATGACGAGGACCTTGCCGGCGCCACGGTCCTGTACGACCGGTTCGACCGTCACTACAGGGCGCGACTTCGCGTTACGTTCGGCGCCAGCCGCGTCGGTGGCGCGGGCGAGGACTTCAAGATTGAGACGGGTGGGGAACATCAGCTTGGCCTGTCCCTCGCGGCGGCGCGCGAGAAGCGAGGACGGCGCCACCCATTCATGATCGACCGCTTCGCGTCCGTCATGCCGGACGACCTGCGCGAGGGGCGCACGCACCAGGTAGAAATGTGTGTCGAACCGGCGCGGCTCGAAGCTGGGTGTGATCCAGTGGGCGAAGGGAACGAGGCGGTCGAGCGTCAGGCGCAGGTCAGCCGAACGGACAAGGTCCAGGAAGCTGGCCGGGTTGGCCTCGACCTCGGCGCGGCGTGAATCAAAGGTTGAGAAGGCGTCGGCGTCGAGCTCGCGCCCTCTGGAAGTGGCGAGCAGCAGTCCCGATTCCTCGAAGACTTCGCGCGCTGCGGCGATGCGCAGTGAGCGCTGGTAATGATCATAGCTGCCGTCCGAAAGATCGTCCCAGACCGGGTCCGCATCCGCCGGGGCGACCTTGCCGCCGGGGAAAACCCAGGCGCTGGCGCCAAAGGCCATTCCTGCGCTCCGCCGAACCATCAGCACTTCAAGTCCGGGGGCGTCGCGGACGATCAGAACCGTGGCGGCTGGCTTGGGTCGGTCGGCGCTGTCGCTCATGAAGACTCCGTAAACGCTCAGGAAAGCCGGGGGATTTGATGAAAATTCACCGATCCCGTTTCGGCGGACCTTCAGGCGCGTCTGTTATCCATCAGGACAACTCAGCACCTCCCGCGAGACCCTGCAATGACCCACGCACGCGCTTCTCATCTGCGGCTTGTCGTGAACGAACCGGTTGCCCCGGCCGTCCGCCAGCCCCGCCTGCGCTTCCGTCCTGTGGTGCGTCTTGCCGATGGCCAGGCGTTCGGCATGCATGCCGAGGCCGACATCAGCTTCGAGGACACATTCCGTCCGCGCCACCTGTCGGATGCGGCGCATCCCTCGGCGGCCGGATGGCTGGGCGACTTGATCGAGCGGGCCGGGCGGCTGGCCCAGGAAGCGGGCGCTCCTCATCGCCCGTTATCGATCGCTGCCCCGATGGCGGCATTGGCTGACAAGGATGCGCCGATGGCGGCGGAGGCCGGAGCGGCCCGCGCGGGCATCCTGCCCCAGGAAATCCGGGTCGATTTTTGCGACGCCTCGGTGTGTGCGCTGGAGGATCTGGCACTCGATCGCGTGGATGCGTTTCGCCGCAAGGGGTTCAGGGTCGGGCTCGATGCGCGCAAGTCCTGGCGCACGGCGATGGGCGCACGCGCGCGCATGACCTTCGAGGCTGTGCGCGTCGATCCTTCGCGTTTTGAGATCCTCGACGTGCCGATGTCGCGCCTCGAAGTCGCCTCGGCTGATGGCATTGCGCTGATTGCGGAGAATGTCCGTTGGCGCGATACGGACGCCTTGGCCGAGTTGGGCGTCGGCTTTGCGATGTCGCCGCGCGCCGACGGCTAGGTGCGATTTCGCGATCCCTGCGGCGCAGGTCTGGGTTTGAGATCGGCAGGCCTTAGCGTTCCTGGGTGTCAGGCCCGGCCGACGGCCAGGCGTTGTCGTGGCGGCTCGCACGAGGCTCACGCACGCCATCAACCTTGGGCGCGATTCTGCGCCCGCCACGCGCCCCGAAGATCTCATGCCTCCCTATTCGCCGATGTCCGGTGGCAATGGCTGAAATCGTGCGTGACGCTTTTGTCTCCCCCCAGTTTCACGCGGCGACTTTCCCTCAAACCTGGCATCAAGCTCCGCAGGCGCGGGCGCTTCGGGTTGGGGGGATGACGGTCCCAAGGATGGATCCGCCGGGGGTTGAATTCTCCCCTCGGGCAGGTGTTCGCATGGTGGCTGTGCACGGATTGACCTTCTGGCGGGACCCGCGTAAACACTCGGCCCCATGCAACGTTCGTTTTTCAAGCGCTATTGGAAAACCATTACCCCGATGGGGCTGATGGCGCGCTTGGCTGTTTCGAACTAGCCAGAAGCCCGCCGACCAGCCCCGCCGGACACCGGACGGGGCCGAGATCGCCCCGTCTCCCGGCTCGAGAGGAGACGACAGTGACCCACCCCACCCAGGCATTGGCGAGCCAGAGCGCCGAACGGAGCGTGAGCGGAAGCGCTGGCGCGAAGACCGTGGCTGTCGTCGGCGCAACGGGCGCTGTCGGCGCCGAAATGCTGCGGTGTCTCGAGGAGTCGCGCTTTCCGACCGATACGCTGAAGGCATTCGCGTCGGAGCGTTCGGCCGGCAAGCGCTTCAAGTTCCGCGGCAAGGATGTCGAGATGCAGGTGCTGACGCCGGACGCGTTTGCGGGTTGCGATGTCGTGCTGTTCGCCTCCGAGACGGATATTTCCAAGGAGTATGTGCCGGTTGCGGTGAAATCGGGCGCGTATGCGATCGATAACTCGTCGGCCTTCCGGATGGATGCATCGGTGCCGCTGGTTGTCCCGGAAGTGAATGGCGACCAGATCCGCCCGAGCCAGAAAATCTACGCCAACCCCAACTGCGTCGCGGCGATTGCCGTCATGGCGCTGTGGCCGCTGCACCGGGAAGGCAAGCTGAAGCGCGTGATCATGTCGACCTACCAGTCGGCCTCGGGGGCGGGCAGGCCGGCGATGGACGAGCTGGAGGAGGCAACGCGCGCCTATCTCAAGGGCGAGGCGTACCAGCCGCGCGTTCTGCCACACCCTTACGCGTTCAACCTGTTCAGCCACAACACCACGATCGGCGAGGATGGCTATAACGGCGAGGAGCAAAAGGTCGTCAAGGAACTGCGCAAGATCATGAACCTGCCGGAGCTGCGCGTGGGCGTCACCTGCGTGCGCGTGCCTGTTCTTCGGGCGCACTCGATGGCGATCACGGCGGAGTTCGCCGACAAGGTGTCGGTGGACCAGGCCCGCGCCGTTCTGGCCAAGGCGCCGGGCGTGAAGGTGGTGGACAATCGCGCGGCGAACCATTTCCCGATGCCGAACGAGTCGAGTGGACAGAATGATGTGTTGGTGGGCCGTATCCGCGAGGACGTGTCGGACCCGACTGGACATTCGCTCGCGCTGTTCATTTCGGGCGACCAGCTGCTGAAGGGCGCGGCCCTCAACGCGGTGCAGATCGCAGAACGTCTTGCCTGATTCCGACTGGGTGTGTGTGCTATGCGTGACGAACGGATTGATGCGGGCTTCGGCGATGTTCTTGAACGGCCGGGGTCGATGGGAGCAGGCGACGAGATGAGCCCATCAGATGGATCGAGGGGGGGTGGAATGAGCGGACCGTCAGGCTGGACGCCGGATTCCTGGCGTCGGAAGCCCGCGCTTCACATTCCGGCTGACTATCCGGACATGGACAAGCTCGCCGCCGTCGAGACGCAGCTGACGAGCTATCCGCCGCTGGTGTTTGCCGGCGAGGCTCGGACGCTCACGGCGCGACTGGGCGATGTGGCGGAGGGCAAGGCCTTCCTGCTGCAGGGCGGAGATTGCGCCGAGAGCTTCAAAGAGTTCCATCCGAACAACATCCGCGACACGTTTCGCCTGATCCTGCAGATGGCGGTAGTCCTGACATTCGCGGGGAAGAAGTCCGTCGTGAAGGTGGGGCGGATTGCCGGGCAGTTCGCCAAGCCGCGCTCGGCGCCGACGGAGACGATCGACGGTGTGACGCTGCCAAGCTATCGCGGCGACAACATCAACGGGATGGAGTTCACACCGGAAGCGCGGACGCCCGATCCGCAGCGACTGCTGCAGGCCTATCTGCAGTCGGCCGCGACGCTGAACCTGCTGCGGGCGTTTGCGCAGGGTGGTTATGCCAGCCTTGGCAACATCCATCGCTGGATGCTGGGCTTTGTCGAGCGTTCGCCCACCGCAGACCGCTACAAGGCCATGGCGGCGCGGATCACGGACGCGATGGAGTTCATGGAAAGCTGCGGCATCACGCCGGAGACGACGCCGGCGCTGTCACAGACGGACTTCTACACGAGCCACGAGGCGCTGCTGCTCGGTTATGAGCAGGCGATGACGCGGGAGGACTCGACGCGCCCGGGCGAGTTCTACGACACCTCCGCGCACATGATCTGGATCGGCGATCGCACGCGGCAGCCGGATGGCGCGCATGTGGAATTCTGCCGCGGCGTGCGCAATCCGATCGGACTGAAATGCGGACCGAGTCTGTCGACCGACGACCTGCTGCGCCTGATAGACATCCTCAATCCGGACAACATCCCCGGCAGGCTCACCCTGATTGCGCGGTTCGGGTCCGACAAGGTGCGTGATGGTTTGCCCAAGCTGGTGCGGGCCGTCCAGAGCGCCGGGCGCAAGGTGGTATGGTCGTCCGACCCGATGCACGGCAATGTCGAGAAGACGGAGTCGGGCTACAAGACGCGGCCGTTCGAGCGCATCCTGAAAGAAGTGAGCGACTTCATCGATGTGGTGGAGAGCGAAGGCGCACATGCGGGTGGCGTCCACCTTGAGATGACCGGGCAGGATGTGACCGAGTGCACGGGCGGCGGGCGGCAGATCACCGCGATGGACCTGCAGGACCGCTATCACACGCACTGTGACCCGCGGCTGAACAACGAACAGGCGCTCGACCTCGCGTTCCTGCTAGCGGAGAAGCTGGCGGCGAAGCGGTAAGGATAAGGAAGAATGCGTTGGGCAATTGGTCTTGCGTTTTTCCTTTTCGGGCTGTCGGGCGTTGCCAACGCACAGGTGGAGCCGTCGCAGATTGCCGGCGCGTGGGTGTGCGATCAGGCCGGAGATTCGGGCCGCTTCGGCGTCGAAATGGAATTTGAACACAAGCTAGCGTTCTCGGCCGACGGAACCTTCACACACGGCATGGTCGGCATCGCTAGAGGCGAAGTGTCGGGGTCAGGCCCACGCAGCGTGACTGTCCGCACGTTTGTAAATGGGACGTGGAAGGTGGATGGCTATTACGAGAAAGGCAGCCTGTTGTTGTTCAACAATACGGAAGCAAAGGTGACGGACCTGCTGCTCAATGGCTACAGCGTGGACCCAGGGCCATACCAGCAAGCGTTTATTGTGGAGATGGTGGGCGAGAGGGGAGGCTGGGCAAGCGTTGTGGATGACCAGTTGATGCTGGATTACGGCGGACCGATGCTCTGCAGCCGACAGGCCCTCGCCGACGAGAATTAGGATATCCAGCAGAATCTGGACTACACCAAGCAATGGAAGCGTCGGAGCGTTTCGATGCCGCGACTGTCTGGATTTGTGATTCCGATCCTTGTACTGGCGTCGGCCTGCGATGAGCTGCCGCCGGCTGCGACGCTGAGCGAAGTGCCGGCGCAATTTGTCGGCAGGTGGGATGCGAGCATTGGCGATTGCGGGCGCAGTGGACCGTATGCAGTGACGGTCACGCCGACGGACTTGCTGATGGAAGACACGCGCGTGCAGGTTACCGGGGCGGCGCCGGATGGCGAGACGGCTGTTCGTGTCGACGGCCACTTCACGGGGCCCGGCGCTGAATGGGATGGGTCAGTGCGGCTGGAACTCGGAGACGGCGGGCGGGAACTCAGCGTCGTGAGCGGGTCCGCCATCGTGCCGCGCGTGAAATGTCCATAGCGCAGCCGCGCGTGGACTTCGCCCTGTTCAGCGCGTATTGCCCTCTCCGGTCAGGAAGTTTTGCAGGGGTCTCGCGCATGATTCGCATTGCCATGAGTTCAGTGGTGCTTGCAGCGCTCGGCGCTTGCGGATCGACGCCGGAGCCACAGACGCCGCAGCAGATGATCATGGGCAAGTGGACGTGCGAGACGGAGTCCGAGAACATCACCATCAGCGGGGTGTTCGACTATCAGGCCAATGGGCTCGCGCAGAGCCAGTCGAGTATCGGCGTCGATGCCGGCGCGGTGAAGATCGCACTGACGGCCAATGCGGATTCGACCTGGGGCTTTGGCGAGGACGGCAAGATGACAGAAAAGGTCACCGCCATGAGGCTCATCTCGGCGACGATGGCCGGTCAACCCATGCCGACGGACATGGTGGAGTCGCTTGTGCAGCCGATGATCGACGGCGTCGTTGGCCAGTCGTCGACGAGCACGGTGGTGTTCGGCGAGAATTCCTTCACCTCAACCACGGACGAGGACATCGTCACCACCTGCAAACGCTGATGAACAAGCCGTTCAAACTGAAGCCGGAGGATATCAGGCCGCTCGCTACCGGGCGTGGGGCCTGCATCGCCACCGACATGATCACACGGCAGGGCAGGCGCGTGGGCTTCATGTATCGCGAGGCGCCTGACAATGCTCAGGACTCTGGCTGGCGCTTCCTGTCGGGCCTGGAAGACCAGGACTACATGGACGAGGTGGACAACCATGGCGTCTATGACGTCAACACGATCGCCAACTACGACCCGACCATAATCCCCCTGCTTGACGAGCCGCGGGGCGCTGCTTTCGAGCGTGTGCCCGGCGCGGCGAGATTCAGGGCAGTTGACGACTGGTCGCCGCCGGAGGATTAAGCCCTCCCCGGGGCGCCTGACACAGCGGTCCACGGCCAGAAGCGCACGGCAGATGCGCAATGGAGCCAGCCATGACCGCCTCCCGCCTGCCCGCCTGGGCACGGCCATCCGAGATACTCGACCTGACGCGGCTTGCTGTTCCCGTTGCGATGTCGCGCGCCTCGTTCATGCTGATGGGGCTGACGGACGCTGTCGTGCTTGCGCAGCACGCGCCTGGACAGTTGCCGCTCGTGCTCAATGGCTGGTTGCCGAGCGGCGTTACGATGGGCTTCGGCATGGGCCTGATGCTGGGCGTCTCGGTGATGTCGGCGGAGTTGAGCGGATCGGGCAAGGCGGAGGAGACGGGACGCATCCTGCGCCGCGGACTGTGGGTCGGTGCGCTTTATGGCGTGCTTGCGACAGTGCTGGTGTTCCTGATCGCCGAACCCCTGGTGCGCGGCTTCGGGTTCAGCGAGGACCTGGTCGGGCCGATCCGGCAGACGACGGAAATCCTGGCGCTGGGGACGGTGGGGCACATGCTGGGCATGGCGTGCTCGATGTACCTGGAGGCGTTGCGCAAGCCCAACCTCGTCACGGCCGTGTCGATGACGGCGGTGGTCTTGAACCTCGTGCTCGACCTGCTCCTGGTGCCGCAGTACGGCGCCATCGGCGTGGCGTGGGCGACCACGGGCTCGCGCATCTTCATGATGGTGTGCTTCCTTGTGATCATCGCGTTCGTGACGCCGGCTTACAAGCCTTCGCCGAAGGGACCGCCAGGCGAGTTCCTGCGCCAGAACAAGGTGGGCGTCGGCACGGGCGTGGCGAACGCGGCGGAGTGGGGCGCGTTCAACCTGACGTTCGTGATCGCAACGCTGGTGTCGATCGACGCCGGTTCGATCTACGGCCTCACCGTGCAGATGATGGGCGTCATCTTCATGATCTATATGGGCATGGGCACAGCGACGAGCGTGCGTGTGGCGGAACGCTTCGGGCGCAAGGATGGCCTTGGCGTGCGCGAGGCCTCGCGCCTTGGCATTGTTGCCGCAATCGTGGTGGGGCTGGTGCTGGCGCTGATCCTCGTGCTGCTGAAGGATGTTGTCGCGCACTGGCTTTTGACCGGGCCCGAGGCGCAGGCCGGCGGCGCGGCGCATGCAGCGAGCCTGATGCCGACGCTCGCGCTGATGCTGGCGTTTGCAGCGGGCGTGACGCTGTTTGACGGGCTGCAGGTCGTTGGCGCGATGGGCCTGCGGGCGCAGGGCGTCGTCTGGCTGCCGACCTTCACCCATGTGGGCAGCTACATCATCATCATGTTGCCGCTGTGCGTGTGGATGGCGTTCACGCCCGACACAGCGCCGGCGGCGACGAACGCGTTCAGCTCGCTGCTGTTCTGGCCGGCGCACTGGCCGGGCGCCATGGGCCTCGGTGTGTGGGGCGTCTTCATCGGCATAAGCATCGCGTCGGTGGCAGCCGGCGTGGGGCAGGTGCTGGCGCTGGAGATCAAGAGCCGCACGGCAGGCGAGCGGGCGGAGCTTCAGGACGCGTCGGCGACGGTGATGGCGCACTGACCCGCGCTATTTCAGATCCTTCATCGCCTGTGCCGGCTTGAACGCGGCTGCGGTGCGTGCGGGTATCTTTATCGCCATCCCGGTTGCGGGATTGCGGCCTTCGCGCGCTGCACGGGTCTTGGTCACGAACGTTCCAAAGCCCGAGATCGCAACCTGCTCGCCGCGTTTCAGTTGCGCGGTGATGGTGTCGAACACCGCATCGACGAGCCGCGTCGCTTCGGTGAGCTTGATGCCGTTGGTGTCGGCGATCAGTTTGATCAGGTCAGACTTGTTCATGGCCCCCCTCGCAGGATGAAGCCGCAATACGGCGGCGCCAGATCGGGCGCGCTCAATTCCGATTCTTCAATCCCGGACGTGCGCGGAAGGCGCGATTATATCCCCAGAATCCAGCCTTCCTCTTGCGTCACGGCCTCTTTTTGGGTGTCCGTCAGCTTGGCTTCCGTGGCGAATACCTGGCCGAGCTTTCCGTTTGCGTCACGCTCGGCGAACCATTCTGCCATCGTCCGAACCTGCGCCTCGTCGCGGATCTCGCTGGCGCCGACCTGCTTGGCGACAAGCTGCGGATAGGTCTCGGCAACAACGATGCGCGTGCCAGCCAGCGCCTCTTCATCGATCTTCGCGAGCGGCAGTTCGAAGGGCCAGATCTTCATTGCAGGAAAGGTCGTGCGCAGGCGTTCGACGGCGGGCAGGCCGGTCAGGGTCTGTCCGCCGACGGCGCCGGCATAGGCGATCTTCCACACAGGTTGCGGGCGAACCTTGCGTGTCTCGGCCATATGCTCCTCGGTGATGCGGAACTCGGGGGTGTCCTTCGGTCCGTGCTCGCGCACTTTCTTCATCGCGAGTGTGGTGAGTTCGTCCTTCTTCGAGCAGCCCCAGAAAGGAAACGGCCCCTCGGAGATGAGCCGGTTCATCCGCGCCGCGAGGGCGAAGCGGTTGTTGGAATTGTCCGGCTTGTCTTTCATTTCCTTGAGCAGGAAGTCGCGTGTCGCCCGCCATGGCTCGCCTTTCAGTTTGAGCGCTGCAGCCGTGCCGGTCGGAAAGCCCATGGGAAAGTCCATGCCGAGCAGCACGCGGTCGCCACGCTTGAGGCAGCGGCCGAGCAGGTCGGCGAGCTCTTCGAGCGCCTTGGCGCGCGTGGGCGGGTTCGACGCCTTGAACGCCAGCTTGAGGCGGGAGTCCGGTGTGAGGGCGCCGATCCAGATGGAGTCGGCGCCGGTGGCGGGTTTGGAGGCGGCGCTCCAGTCCACCATCACATAGCTGTCGAACAGGCGGGCCATGGCGAAGTCTTCTTTCAAACAGGCGGCAGCAATCGTTGCGGCGGGAATTGTCAGGCGGGGAAGGCAGGAGGCCCCGGGGCAGGGCCTCAGAGGCAATATAGCCCGGTCAGCCGAGTTTCACGAGCATCTTGCCGGTGTTTCCGCCGCTGAACAGGGCAAGGAAGGCCTCGGGGGCCTTTTCAATGCCGGTCATGACGGTTTCCTCGTACTTGATTTTCCCCGTGGCGATCCAGCCCGCCATCTCCTTCACGAACTCGGCGTAGGTGCTGGCGAAGTCTGAGACGATGAAGCCTTGCAGCTTGATGCGGCGGCCGATGATGTTGGTCATGTTGTTGGGGCCGGGCACGGGACCGGTCGCGTTGTAGAGCGAGATCATCCCGCAGATCGGCATGCGCGCATGCATGTTGGCGCAGGCGATGGCCGCGGTCAGGTGGTCCCCGCCGACATTGTCGAAATAGACGTCGACGCCTTTCGGGGCGGCCTGCTGCAGCGCCTTCGTCAGGCCGCGCAGGTCGCCTGCCGCGCGGTAGTCAATGGCTTCGTCGAAACCGATGGACTTAAGGTAGTCGCACTTGTCCCTCCCCCCGGCCGAGCCGACGACGTGACAGCCTTTGAGTTTGGCAATTTGGCCGACGAGGGAGCCGACAGCGCCGGCGGCGCCTGAGACGAACACCGTCTCGCCCGGTTTCGGTTCGCCGATCTTGAGAAGACCGGACCATGCCGTATGGCCGGGCATTCCGGCAACGCCAAGATAGGCCTGGGTCGGCAGCTGGAGGTTGGGGAGCTTGGCCAGGTTGACTGCGGCGGGCGGGGCGGTGAACGCCTCGCGCCAGCCGGCGAAGGAGGTCACAAGGTCGCCGGCCTTGAAGTTGTCATCACGCGAGGCCAGCACCTGACCCACAGCGCCGCCGTTCATCGCCTGTCCCAGTTCGAACGGGGCCGCATAGCTCTTGGCGTCATTCATGCGGCCGCGCATGTAGGGATCAACCGTCATCCAGAGGTTGCGGACCTGGACCTGTCCCGGTCCTGGCTCGGCCGATTCGACCGTTGCCAGTTCAAAGTCCGACGGTTTGGGCTCGCCGACCGGGCGGGCCCGAAGACGCCATTCACGCGATGTTACAGACGGCATCACGGCCTCCAGAGTGTCGCACCGCGCTCATTGCGCGTTTGCAGGGAATTTTCCAGTCTTTTCGGACATTTACCTATTGAAAGATACTGTAACCAACCTTGATGCCCCCGCACATTGTGCGGCTGCGTTATTCGCGTATCTGCTGCAAACGTGCCTGGGGGCGTGGGCAGAGGTAGAGTCGTGAAGCGTATCGAAACCGCGGCCAGAACGGCCACCGTCGTCGGGCGTCACCAAGGCAAGGTCCGGGTGGGCGTGGTCGGCGCAGGTGTATTTGGCGGCTATCATGCCCAGAAGTTCGCTGCGAGCGAACATGCCGAGTTCATCGGCGTCTTCGACCTCAACCCGGAAGCGGCCGGCAAGGTTGTGGCCAAGGTCGGCCAGGGTGGTGTGTTCGCGTCGTTTGAGGCGCTGGCTGAGGCCTGCGATGCGCTGGTCATCGCGACCCCCGCATCCTCCCATGCATCGCTGACGCGCAAGGCTCTCGAAGCCGGTAAGCACGCGCTGGTCGAGAAGCCTTTGGCGCTGACCGGCGCGGAGGCGCGCTCGTTGGCCAAGCTGGCGCTCGATCGCGATCTGGTTCTCTCGGTGGGCCACCAGGAGCGGCTGGTGTTCGAGGCGATGGGCTTGTTCTCCACTGGCGAGCGTCCCAAGCGCATCGAAGGCGTGCGCATGGGCCCCGCCTCTCCGGAAGGCCGCTGCGAAGACGTTTCGGTCGTGTTCGACCTGATGATTCACGACCTCGATCTCACGGCTGAGCTTTTTGGCGGCGAAGTGCGCGGTGTCGACGGTTCGGGCTATAGCGCACACACCCACCTGCTGGATCATGCGACGGCTGAATTGCATTTCGCAGGCAATGGTCACGCGAAGCTGGCCGCTTCGCGCTGCGCCGAGAAGCGCGAGCGCTGGATGCGGATCGAATATGCCTCCGGCCTCGTTGAGATCGACTTCATCACGCGCCAGGTCACCAACACCACGGGCTTTGACATCCGTGCGGACGTGTCGGCGATCCTCCCCGACCCGCTGAAAGCGGCGGACGAGGCCTTCATCGCAGCGGTGCAGGGGCGTGCGGCCCCGGTGATCACAGGCGGCGTCGGCGCGCGGGCTGCGGCCATGGCGGAGCTGGTGGAAGGCTCTGCGTTGGCCGAACAGGCGGTGGTTGCGGCTTAAGACCTCTTTCGCTGCATCAGGAAGTGGACTAAACGCGCGCCAGCCCATCGCGCCCCCTTGCGATTGGTGCGGTCCCGCCCAGAGGGAGCGCGGATCCCAACACCCGACCTCCGGAGCCTCCCATGCCGAAGAAGCCGACGGCGCGGACAGATTTTGTGCTGTTTAATGTCGTCTACGAGGACGGCAGCCAGAAGTCCAACCGCAAGGTTCCGGCCGATGTGCTGGACGACCCCTATGACAAGGACAGCGCCATCCGGGCCGCGATCGAAGCGCAGGACAAGGCAATCTCCGAACGCTCGGGCCTGCCGCCGCTCGGGATCAAGTCGATTACGCGTGTGAAGTAGCGCACGTATCCTGCCGCCGCGGCGCCGATTGTCACGAGACGTCAATTCCCCTTACTTTTGCGTGGTATTGCAAAAAGGGGAGGCCGGGATGCCCGACATCGGATCGACTGAAATGACCATGCTCTGGGCAAGCGCACTGCTCGGGGTCGTCTATCTGTTCAGCTCAATTCTCGCGAGTGTCGCTGGCCGCGGCATGCCGTGGGCGATGGGGCCGCGTGATGATGGCAGGCCGGAACTGGGCAAGGTCGGCGCCCGCCTTGAGCGCGCATGGAGCAATTTTGTCGAGACGTTTCCGCTCTTTGCGGCGGCCGTCCTGCTTGAGGCGACGGTTCAGCAGGATTCCGAACTCGCAGGGCTTGGTGCGCAGCTCTACTTCTGGGCCAGGGTGGCTTTTCTTCCCGTTTATGCGCTCGGCGTCCCTGTTGTTCGCACGCTGGTGTGGACGGTGGCCCTGGTTGGCATCGTGCTGGTGCTGGTTGCATGCCTCCCGGGCATTTAAGGTCGGTTTCCCGCGAATTGACTGACACGTCAGGCTTGTCGGAGCTTCGGCCGAGGATCATGCTCTTGTCCTGACAGGTCGCCCCGCGCGCGGCCGGGCGAGAGGACGCCCATGATGCAGCTGACACGAAGGCTGATGCTGGGCGCGCTGCCGGGTCTTGGCGGTGGCGCAGCGTTCGCGCAGCAGGTGCCGCAACCTGCAGTCACGACAGGAACGCGGGTTGGCGCGGCCAGTGACGTCGAGATCGACTATTTGCCGGATGCCTGGGTCGACGAGTATGGACGTCCCACAGCCAAGGTCACTATTAACGGCCAGGGCCCGTTCCAGTTCATGGTCGATACTGGTTCCACCACGACCGTGATCGCGGGCCGCCTGCTCGAGCAGCTGGCGATCCCCACGACCGGCATTGCGACAGTTGCAGGAACCACAGGGACTGCCGAAATGCCGGTGGCGCGCCTGGCGCGCGTTGCCTGCGGGGTCGTCGCAAAGGAGGATCTGCGCGTTGCGGTGCTGCCGAACTCCGCCATGGCGCTGGAGGACGGCATTCTGGGCGCCGACATGTTTGCAGGGCGCCGGCTGGTGTTCAACATCCGGCAGAAGCAGGTGCGTGTGGAGCCGACACGCCGGCAGGGCCGCACCGCCATGCTTGGCAACATGAACCTGCGCGATGGCCTGCTGGCGGAGATCGATGGCAAGGTCGGAAGTGTCGGTGTGCGGCTGATGCTGGATACCGGCGCCCAGAACTGCATCGCCAACCTGGCGCTGAGTGCGGCTCTGCAACGTCATCACCCACGGTTGCGGCGCGTGGATCATGTGCGGGTCTTTGGCGTCACCGGGCACAAGATCGTCGGTCAGTTCATTGCCTTGCCGCGCGTGAACCTGAAGGCCTTCAATGTCGAGGATGCCGGCTGCGTCGCGGCCGATGCGCCGATCTTCGATCTGTGGAACCTCACGCGTGAGCCGGCCATGATTGTGGGGGTCGATCTTCTCTCGCGACTCGACTCCTTCACGATCGACTATGGCGCGCGCGTGTTCGATGCCACGCTGCTATCGAACCTCATGGCGCGTAACGCCTCTGCGCTGGGGTAACTGGACCGGCCGGAACACGCCTCGCTTGCCAAGCAGGGCCGGATGGGTACATGCATCCGCCCACTCCCTCCGCAACCCGGAAGCCTCAGAAATGACCGTCAAAGTCCGCTTTGCGCCTTCGCCCACGGGCAAGCTGCACGTCGGGAACATCCGCACCGCGCTGGTGAACTGGCTCTTTGCGAAGGGCCAGGGCGGGACGTTTGTGCTGCGTATCGACGACACAGACCTCGAGCGCTCGACCAAGGAGAATGAGGACGGCATCCGCAACGACCTTACCTGGCTCGGAATGACCTGGGACGAGACGTTCAAGCAGTCGGAGAAGTTTGCACGTTACGCGGCCGCAGCTGAGCAGCTCAAGGCGAAGGGGCTGCTCTATCCCTGTTATGAGTCTCCAGAAGAGCTTGAACGCCGCAAGAAGATCGCCCAGAGCCGCGGCCGTCCGCCAGTCTATGACCGTGCCGCGCTGGAGCTGACCGATGCGCAGAAGCGCGATCTGGAGGCGCAGGGCCGCAAACCGCATTGGCGCTTCAAGCTGTCAGGCGGTCGCGCCGAATGGAACGATCTCGTGCGCGGACAGCAGTCGATCGACACCTCGTCGGTTTCGGACCCGGTGTTGATCCGCGAGGACGGTTCCTTCCTCTACACCATGCCGTCGGTCGTTGATGATGTCGATGCGAAGATCACGCATGTGATCCGCGGCGAAGATCACGTCACGAACTCCGGCGCTCAGATCGAGATATTCCTTGCCCTTGGTGCGCAGCCGCCCGAGATGGCTCACATGCCGCTGCTGATCGGCGCGGACGGGCAGGGTCTTTCCAAGCGGCTGGGTTCGCTGTCTGCGGAACAGTTGCGCAATGAGGGCTACGAGCCGATGGCGCTGCTGTCGCTGCTTGCGAAGATCGGCACGTCCGATCCGGTCGAGGCGCGCGAGAGCCTGCAACAACTGGCGCTGGAGTTTTCGTTCTCAAAGATGGGTCGCGCGCCAGCGCGCTTCGATGAAAACGAGCTCAACGGGCTCAACGCCCAGATCGTTCATGCCATGAGCTTTGACACGGTGAGGCCGCGCCTGGCGAAGCTGGCCTATGGCGACAAGGCGACGCCAGAGTTCTGGGATACGGTAAAGGGCAATCTGAAGGGCGTGTCCGATGCCGCATTGTGGCTTGCCATCGTCTATGGCGGCGGCCTGACCGGCCCCGATCTCGAAGCCGATGATCGCGCCTTCATCGGCGAGGCGGCAGCGTTATTCCCCGACGGCGCGCTCACCCTCGACAGCTGGAAGGCCTGGACCGACGCTGTTAAGGACAAGACGGGCCGCAAGGGTAAGGGGCTCTACCAACCGCTCCGCCGCGTGCTGACCGACCAGGAGGCTGGTCCGGAAATGAACCGGATGCTCGTGCTCATCGGCGCCGAGAAAGCGCGCGCCCGACTGGCGCAGGCATCCGCCTAGGGCGTGTCGAGGAACTGCTTGTTCTGCTCGCGGATCGCCGCCGCTGCGTCATCGTATAGGAAGGGCAGAAAGGCGTATCGCCGTCCGCGTGTGACCTGTGTCACCGCGTGCAGCAGCGAGCATGAGAAGACAACCGCACCGCCAGCCAATGGTCGGAATCCGCGTGACCCGTATTCTGGAAACTGGATCTCGCCGCCGTCGAAATCGTCGCTGAGATTTATCGAGACGGCAAAGCGCCGGTGCGCAGTGCCCTTGGTGGTGTTGTCGCGGTGAGGTCTGAAGTGGGCCGCGTCCTCGGCCGCATAGCAGGCCACCAGATAGCGCTCGATGCGGGTCGCGTGGAATTGGTGGATCTTTTCGATCTGCGGCACGATGCGGCGGCGGATGAGAGCGGTGACGAACTTTCGTTCATTCTCGTCCTCGATCATGTGGTCGCGTCGGCGCTTGTGATTGTCGTCGAGCACGAGGCGCGTGCGGCCTCCGATCTCGCGCATGACGCCGGACAGATCACGATCGGCTGCATCGTAGGACGCGATCAGGCGGCGGCAGGTATCCGGGTCGAAGATGTTATCGAGCACGATGACGGGCGCCTGCACGTCCAGACCAGCCACCCGTCCGGCTCGTGGCAGGCGGGCGATGTGATCGAGCGCTTGCGCGATATCGGTCTGATCCTGTCGGAACGGAATGACCGCCGTGATCCGCATCATCGGGTTGATGATGACCCATCGGTTCAGATAGAGCCCATCCTCGCCCTCCGCCGGGGCGACGCCGTAGGCGCGTGCGATCAGGTCGTCATGATCCCAGAAGAAACGGTAGCCCGGCATGATCGTGTCGACGCGCCTCTTGGCTTCATCGTCCCTGTCGTGCGTGACGCCGAAGAATGCGGCGTGGACATCGTCGAAGAGGTCGCGGCGTTTCTTCACCGCAGCCAGCACCGCGGCCGCGTGCGGCGTGGTGCTGCTCCCGAAAAAGCAGAGCACAAGCGTGCGCCCGGCTGCGAGATCGAGATTGTAGCGGTCGTTGCTTGAGTTGCGCTGCATCACGCTGGGCGCTGGATCGCCGGGTGTGAGGAGGGCGTAGGTCGGCATTTTCAATCCACACAGGCTGCCGTCCACCAGCATGCATGAGGGGCGGCATTCGATGGTTCAAGACTAGGTCATGCGCCTTAACATTTTGTCGAGGTGTTCGCGCCCGCAGGCACTGCGCGCGGCAGGCGTTTTGCCGCGCGCCGGATCGCCAATTGCCAGAATTCTGGCCTCTGCGGGGGCAAAATTAGCGCCGCAAGGTACAGCATGCAGCTGGGCAGGGGTGGCCCTTCCGGGTTACTGTCATCTCCTGCGTCGGCGCCATCGCCCAGAAGCCAGTTCGGTACCCGGAGCGGTTCCGGGGGGCGAAGTGGAGGTTGGTCATGGCAAGACGTGGGATGGAAGCAGGTATCGGGAGCTCGGTTCCGAGTCAGACCGAGAAGGTGGGCAACATGTCGGAATTTACCGATCGGGCGAGGCGGGCGTTGGGAAGCGCCCAGGACTTTGCTGGCGAGTTCGCTGAAGGTGCGGCGCGCGGCGGCCGCAAGGCGGCGAAGTTTGTGGTTCGCGAGGTGCGTGAGCATCCGCTGCGGACCCTGGCGATCGGCGCGGCCATCGGCGCCGTGGTTGCTGCGGTGATCATGCTGCGCAATCGCAGCGAGGATGAATAGGCGAGCTTGAGGCCGGGTCGCCTCGAGGCAGCCTGAGTGACCCGAAGCGCGCGAACAGTTGGAGCCCTTGCTGGGGCAGCGCCTCTCCGGGTGCGCCAGCACGGGATCGGGCTTGAACTGTTGATCGAACATCCCGAAGCAGCTGCCTGGTGGCGTGATAACGCGCCACACATGATGGGCACGGCGTTCATTCTTGACGAGCCCGCCTGCAAGCCTCTCTGGCCCGGCGAAGATCAGGCCGCTTGCCTGCCCACGGCGGCAAGCGCGACAGCCTCGGCAACCTTGATGCCGTCGACAGCGGCCGAGAGGATGCCGCCTGCATAGCCTGCCCCTTCGCCGGCTGGATAAAGGCCTTTCACATTCAGCGACTGGAAATCAGCCCCGCGCGTCATGCGCACAGGGCTGGACGTACGCGTCTCGACGCCGGTCATGACGGCGTCGTCCATCGCAAAGCCCTGAATCTGCCGGCCGAAAATCTGCAGCGCCTCGCGCATGGCGAGGATCGCAAAGTCCGGCAGGCACAACCTGAGATCGGTTGGCGTCACGCCGGGTTTATAGGAGGGAATGACCGACCCGAGAGCCGTCGACGGCTGGTCCTTCAGGAAGTCGCCGACCAGCTGGCACGGCGCAAACCACGACTCGCCCCCGGCACGGAAGGCCTTTTCCTCCCAATGACGTTGGAAGGCGATGCCTGCCAGCGGATTGTCGCGTCCGTCGCCGGGAAAATCCTCAGGCGTCACCCCGACGACGATTCCTGCATTGGCGTTGCGCTCGCGGCGGGAGTACTGGCTCATTCCATTGGTGACGAGCCGGCCGTCCTCGGAGGCGGCCGCGACGACCGTTCCTCCGGGGCACATGCAGAATGAGTAGACGCCGCGACCGTTGCTGGCGTGGTGCGCCAGCTTGTAGTCAGCAGCGCCAAGGATCGGATGGCCCGCGCTCGCGCCGAACCTTGCACAATCGATGATCGACTGTGGGTGTTCGATACGCACGCCGATGGAGAAGGGTTTGGCTTCGAAGTAGACGCCGCGGCCATGCAGCATCTCGAACGTGTCGCGCGCCGAATGGCCCAGCGCCATGACGAGGTGGTCCGTCTCGATCGCATCGCCGGTCGCGAGCGCAACTCCAGTGATCTGCTTTTCCCCACGCTGCTCGCGCAGCAGGATGTCGGTCACATGATGCTGGAAGCGGATCTCGCCGCCCAGCCGGGTGATCTTCTCGCGCATATGCTCGATCATCGAGACGAGGCGGAAGGTGCCGATGTGGGGTTTCGAGACGAACAGGATTTCCTCGGGAGCGCCAGCTTCGACGAACTCTGTCAGCACCTTGCGGCCAAGATGGCGCGGGTCCTTGATCTGCGAATAAAGTTTGCCGTCGGAGAATGTGCCGGCGCCGCCTTCGCCGAATTGTGCATTCGAGGCAGGATCCAAGACGCCCTTGCGCCAGAACCGGAATGTGTCGACGGTACGTTCGCGTACGATCTTTCCGCGCTCGAGAATGATCGGATTGAATCCCATCTCGGCGAGGATAAGCCCGGCGAATAGGCCGCATGGGCCCATGCCAACCACAACCGGGCGCTTTGTTCCGCCGGGGGCCTTCACGGGCGGGCGGTAGTCCAGGTCGGGCGTGCGGCCGATCTGCCTGTCCTTTGCCAGCCGCTTCAGGACCGACGCTTCGTCTTTCACGACGCAATCGATGGTGTAGATCAGCTGGATCGCGGAGGTCTTCCGCGCATCGTAAGCGCGTTTGAAGGTGGTGTAGGAGACCAGCGCCTGGTCTGCGATCGACAGTCGCCTGAGGATCGCCTGGCGCAGCGCCGGTTCGGCATGGTCAAGCGGCAGCTTGAGTTCCTGGATGCGTAGCATCGGACCCTTCCTGATGGGGGCGGCGCCACGCCGGCCAGACCATGCCGCGGCATATAGGGGAGGTTGCGGCGATGCGCAAACCTGTCGCGCTATTCGTCGAGCAGGCCGATCAATCGTTCGCGCGCTTCGAGGAAGTCTTCCCGGAACTGCTGGACCACCTGCGCGCAGGACATCGCCTGGTCCATCAGGCCGACCCCCTGGCCGACCCAGTAGGTGGCGAGTTGCTTTGCGCCGGCATGGCCGCCTTCGGCGAGCTTGTTCACCCGTCGCAAGGCCGGCTCGGAAACGAAACTCTGCAACGGCATGCCCAGCGGCGGCGGCGCATCCTCGCGCTCCCATGCGTCGGTCCAGGGCGAGCGCAACTGCCGCGAGGGTTTGCCGGTTCGCGACCGCGACCGCACCGTGTCGCGCGAGGAGGCGGCAAGCATCTTCTCCTTGACGACTGGAGTGGTCTCCGCCTCGCTGGTCGTCAGCCAAACGGACCCACACCAGGCGCCAGCTGCACCCATGGACATCGCAGCCGCCATCTGCCCACCCGTGGTGATGCCGCCAGCAGCGAGGATTGGTGTCGAGGCGCCCATCGCCTTAAGCGCGCGATGCACCTCCGGGATCAGCACCATGGTCGAGACTTCTCCGCAGTGGCCGCCGGCTTCGCCGCCCGCGACAACGAGGATGTCTACTCCCGCCTTCACCTGCGCAACCGCATGCTCCTTTGCCCCCACGAGCGCGGCAACCGGCACGCCCTTGCGCTTGCCCAGTTCCAGCATCACTGGAGGCGGAACGCCGAGCGCGTTCGCGATCAGTCGGATCGGAAAGTCAAAGGCGACTTCAAGCGAACTTGCTGCACCTTCAGCGCGCATGTTGCGCGCGGCGATGGCGCTGCGTCGACGGTCATCCTCCAGGTTTACCGGTTCGATGCCGTGCGAGCTCAGGATGCTGTCTGCGAAATCCTTGTGCTGCTGAGGCACGGCAGCGAGCAAAGCATCATGGCTGAATGCTTCCGACTTGCCCTCAATGCTGTTGGGGACGATGAGATCGACGCCATAGGGCTTGCCGCCGCAGTGCGCATCGATCCACGTCAGTTCCTCGCGGAGACTTTCGGGCGGCAGGTTGACTGCACCGAACACGCCCATCCCGCCTGCGCGCGAGACGGCTGCCACGACGTCCCGGCAATGGCTGAATGCGACGAGTGGAAAGTCGATGCCGAGCATCTCGCAGATGGGCGATTTCATGCCTGTGTCCTGACGTGTCCTGAGCCAATGCAGGGTGAGCTGCCCCGGAGCAAACGTCAATTTCACGCAACGGAAGTCCCGGCGCTCCTAGCGTGGCAGATTGCTCGCGCCCATCAGGTGCTCGTCCACAGCGCGCGCGCACTGACGCCCTTCGCGGATCGCCCACACGACAAGCGACTGGCCGCGCCGCATGTCACCGCAGGCGAAAATGCGATCGGCGCTCGTCTTGTAGTCGTTCGTGTTCGCGGCGACATTGCCGCGCGGGTCCAGCGCCGCCTTCGACTGATCGATCAGACCGGGCACGACCGGTCCCGTAAAGCCCATAGCAAGAAGGACAAGATCGGCCTTCAGTTCGAATTCCGAACCGGCGACCTCCTTCATTTCCATGCCTTTTGCGCCCCGGACCCACTCGACGCGTGCGCAGACCAGCGCCCTCACCTTGCCGCCTTCGCCGATCGCGCGCTTGGTGATGACTGACCAGTCGCGTTCGGCCCCCTCTTCGTGGCTGGAAGAGGTTCGGAGTTTCAGCGGCCAGTCCGGCCATGTCATCGCCTTGTCTTCCTGTGCAGGCGGCCTTGGCATGATCTCCAGCTGCGTCACGCTTGCCGCGCCGTGGCGGTTGGATGTGCCGATGCAGTCTGATCCCGTGTCGCCGCCGCCGATTACGACAACATGCTTTCCCTTGGCGGAGATCGTTCCGCCAGGGGCAGCGGTGTTTTCATCATCACCTGCGACGCGCTTGTTCTGCTGCGTCAGGAAATCCATGGCATAGTGTACGCCGTCCAGCTCACGACCGGGGACAGGCAGATCGCGGGGCTTCTCGGCCCCGCCCGCCAGGACGATCACCTGATAGTCGTCGAGGAGGCGCTGCACCGATACATCGATCCCCACATGCATGCGCGGCCGGAAGATGACGCCCTCGGCTTCCATCTGGCGAATGCGCTTGTCGATAAGATGCTTTTCCATCTTGAAGTCGGGAATGCCGTAGCGCAGCAGACCTCCTATACGGTCAGACTTCTCGAACACTGTGGGCGAATGCCCTGCGCGCGCCAACTGCTGCGCGCAGGCCAGGCCCGCCGGGCCCGAACCCACGATCGCAACGCGCTTGCCTGTACCGCGGGGCGCTGACTGAGGCTTTATCCAGCCTTCATCCCAGCCGCGATCGACGATCTCGCATTCGATCGTCTTGATCGAGACCGGGTTGTCATTGATGTTCAGGACACACGAAGCTTCGCATGGAGCAGGGCAGACACGGCCCGTAAATTCCGGGAAGTTGTTGGTGGAGTGCAGGTTCTCCAGCGCCGCTTTCCAGTGGTCGCGCATAACCAGATTGTTCCAATCCGGAATCTGGTTGTTGACCGGACATCCTGGCGCGCCAGGCGCAACGGAGCCGTTGCCCTGGCAGAAGGGAATCCCGCAATCCATGCAGCGCGCGGCCTGAGTGCGGATTTCCGCATTGTCCATGCGCTTGAGGAATTCGGACCATGTCTTCTTGCGCGCTTCCGGCTTTTCGTATGCGCGCTCCTTTTTCTCGTATTCGAGGAAGCCTGTGGGCTTGCCCATGGTTCTCTCCCTCTACTCGGCCGCAACCGTGGCGTGTTTCGTCGCCTTCAGGTCGACAAGCGCACGTGCATAGTCCGTCGGCATCACCTTGATGAAATTCGCAAGGGCTGCGTCCCAGTTGTCCAGGATTTCGCGCGCGCGAGCGCTGCCCGTGTGCAGCAGATGCCGCTCGACAAGAATGCGTAGCCGCTCCGCATCGAAGGCGAGCATATCGCCCATGCCGCTGTTTTCAGCCGACGGCGCGCGCTGCTGCGGCGCATCGGCTTCCGGCCCGCCTTCTGCTGGCTTCACGGTTTCAAGTCTGACCATGGCCGTGTTGCAGCGGGCGGCGAACGCCTTCTTGGGATCGTAGACATAGGCAACGCCGCCCGACATTCCCGCTGCGAAGTTGCGCCCGGTGTCGCCGAGGACCACCACTACGCCGCCGGTCATGTATTCGCAGCCATGGTCTCCGCAGCCTTCCACCACTGCCACCGCGCCTGAGTTGCGGACGGCAAAACGCTCGCCGGCAACGCCTTCGAAATAGGCTTCACCTGCGATGGCGCCGTAAAGCACCGTGTTTCCGACGATGATGTTCTGCGTGGGCTCGCGCTTCGCCTGGGCGGGTTGGCGTACAATCACCCGTCCACCTGACAGTCCCTTGCCGACATAGTCGTTTGCGTCGCCAACAAGATGCAACGTCACCCCCCGCGCAAGGAAGGCGCCGAAGCTTTGCCCGGCCGTACCGGTGAGGGCGATCTGGATTGTGTCGTCCGGCAGCCCGGCATGACCGAACTTGCGAGCTACTTCACCGGAGAGCATGGCGCCAACCGTGCGATTCACGTTGGCGATCGTCTCCGAAATCTGGACCGGCTTTGGCGCCTTGGCCAGCGCAGGTTTGGCCGCCTTGATCAGCTTGTGGTCAAGGGCGCCTTCGAGGCCGTGGTTCTGGGTTTCCGAGACCTTCACCGCGACGCCCGCCTTCGCCGGCGCCTGGTGGAGCAGTTTCGACAGGTCGACGCCCTTTGCCTTCCAGTGGTCGACCGCCTTGCGCATGTCGATCAGGTCGACGCGACCCACCATCTCTTCGAACTTGCGGAAGCCGAGCTTCGCCATGATGTGACGCACTTCCTCAGCCACGAAGAAGAAGTAGTTGATCACATGCTCAGGCGCGCCGGTGAAGCGCGCGCGCAGCACCGGATCCTGTGTTGCAACGCCGACGGGGCAAGTGTTGAGATGGCACTTGCGCATCATGATGCAGCCGGCGGCAATCAGCGGCGCAGTTGAGAAACCGAACTCGTCTGCGCCGAGCAGCGCGCCGATGGCCACGTCGCGGCCCGTCCGCAGGCCGCCATCGACCTGCACGGCGATACGTCCGCGCAGTTCATTCAGCACGAGTGTCTGCTGTGTCTCCGCCAGGCCGATCTCCCAGGGCGAGCCGGCATGCGTCAGGGAGGTGAGGGGCGATGCGCCGGTGCCGCCCTCGAAACCTGATATCGTGACATGATCCGCACGCGCCTTCGAGACGCCGGCGGCGACTGTGCCGACGCCGACTTCCGACACGAGCTTCACGGAAATGCGCGCTTCTGGGTTCACGTTCTTGAGGTCGTGGATCAGCTGCGCGAGGTCCTCGATCGAATAGATGTCGTGGTGGGGCGGTGGCGAAATCAGTCCCACCCCCGGTGTCGAGTGGCGCACCTTGGCGATGTTTTGATCGACCTTGTGGCCCGGTAGCTGGCCGCCTTCGCCGGGCTTGGCGCCCTGCGCCATCTTGATCTGGATATCGTCGGCGTTGACCAGGTATTCCGTCGTGACGCCGAACCGACCCGATGCGACCTGCTTGATGCGCGAGCGCATCGAATCGCCATTCTTCATTGGCTTGAAGCGATCCGGTTCCTCGCCGCCTTCACCGGTGTTGGAGCGTCCGCCAATGCGGTTCATCGCAATCGCCAGCGTCGTATGCGCCTCGCGGCTGATCGAGCCGAAGCTCATCGCGCCTGTCGCAAAGCGCTTCACGATGTCGGCCGCGGGTTCGACCTCCTCGATCGGGATCTCCTTGTCCGCGAACTTCAGCTGCATCAGGCCGCGGATGGTCAACAGACGCTCGTTCTGCTCGTTGATCGACTGCGCGAAGGCCTTGTAGTCCTCCGACACGTTGCCGCGCACAGCGTGCTGCAGCTTCGCCACCGTGTCTGGCGTCCAAGCATGGTCCTCGCCGCGGAGGCGATAGGCGTAGTCACCGCCGACATCGAGCAGTTCGCGATAGAGCGGGTCGTCGCCGAAGGCGGCCTTGTGGCGCCGCACGGCTTCCTCACCGATCTCGTCGAGGCCGACGCCTTCGATCGTTGTCGCCGTGCCCGTGAAATACTCGTTGATCAGTTCGGACGAGAGGCCGACGGCATCGAAGATCTGCGCGCCGCAATAGGACTGGTAGGTCGAGATGCCCATCTTGGACATCACCTTGAGGATGCCTTTGCCCACGGCCTTGATGTAGTTCTTCTTGACCTCCTTTGCGGAAAGCTTGAGCCCCTCACGCTGGCGGATCTGCTCCAGGGTCTCGAAGGCGAGGTAGGGGTTCACAGCCTCTGCGCCATAGCCGGCGAGCGTGCAGAAGTGATGCACTTCACGGGCCTCGCCAGTCTCGACAACGAGCCCGACCTGCATCCGGAGGCCTTGCCGCACGAGCTTGTGGTGGACGGCCGAAAGCGCCAGCAGCGCCGGCACGGGTATGCGTTCGGCCGACACGGCGCGGTCGGAGAGGATGAGGATGTTGATGTCCTGCAGCACGTGCTCGGTCGCCTCGAGGCGGATGCGCTCGATCGCGGCTTTGAGGCCAGCTGAGCCTTCGCGCGCATCCCAGGTGATGTCGACCGTTGCCGTCCGGAAGGCGCCATCGACCAGCTCCGAGATCGAGCGGATCTTGTCGAGGTCGGCATTGGTGAGCACCGGCTGGGAGACTTCCAGCCGCTTGTGCGTACCCGCCGCCAGGCCGAGCAGGTTTGGACGGGGCCCGATCATGGAGACCAACGACATCACCAGCTCTTCCCGGATCGGATCGATCGGCGGGTTGGTGACCTGTGCGAAGTTCTGCTTGAAGTAGTTGTACAGGAGTTTCGGCTTGCGGCTCAGGACGGCGATGGGGGTGTCGGTGCCCATCGAGCCGACCGGATCATCGCCGAGCTGGGCCATCGGCTCGAGGAAGAACTGAAGGTCTTCCTGGGTGTAGCCGAACGCCTGCTGGCGATCGAGCAGGCTGACGCTCGAGTTCGAGCCATTGGTCTGTTCGGGGTCTGCTTCCGGGTCGGAAAGTTCGGACAGCTTGAACTGCATCTCCCGCAGCCAGTCTTCGTAGGGATGCTTCCCCGCGACGCTGGCCTTCACCTCTTCATCCTCGATGATCCGGCCCTGTTCGAGGTCGATCAGCAGCATCTTGCCCGGCTGCAGCCGCCATTTACGGACGATCTTTTCCTCCGGGATCGGCAGCACCCCGGATTCGGACGCCAGCACGACATGATCATCGTCTGTGACGATGAAGCGGGCCGGGCGCAGCCCGTTCCTGTCGAGTGTCGCGCCGATCTGGCGGCCGTCAGTGAATGCGATAGCGGCCGGGCCGTCCCACGGCTCCATCAGCGCGGCGTGATACTCATAGAAGGCGCGGCGCTGGGGGGCCATGTCCTGATGCCCGGCCCAGGCCTCAGGGATCAGCATCATCATGGCGTGGCTCAGCGGATAGCCGCCTGCCACGAGCAGTTCGAGCGCATTGTCGAGGCAGGCCGTGTCCGACTGACCGTGCGGGATCAGCGGCCACATCTTGTCGAGATCGGCGCCAAGCAACGCGCTCTCCATCGAGCGCCGCCGCGCATACATCCAGTTCACATTGCCGCGCACAGTGTTGATCTCGCCATTGTGCGCGATGAACCGGTAGGGGTGCGCGAGGCGCCATGAGGGAAAGGTGTTTGTCGAGAAGCGTTGGTGAACCAGCGCCAGCGCGCTCTCGCACAGCGGATCGGTCAGATCCTTGTAGAAGGTACCTACCTGTCCGGCGAGAAGCAGGCCCTTGTAGACGATTGTGCGCGTCGACAGGGAGGGCATGTAGAACTCGGCCAACCCCGGCAGGTTCTTCTTCTTGGCGATCTCCGCCAGAGGGTTCTGCGTCTCCTTGCGGATCGCGAGGAGTTTGCGCTCGAACGCATCCTGGTCCATCGCTGGCGAACCCTTGGCGATGACAGCCTGCTTGATCACCGGCATCGAGGCGATCACAGCCTTGCCGATGCCCTTCGTGTCCGTGGGTACGTCGCGCCAGCCAAGCAGCACCTGCTTTGATTTGGCCAGGTAGTTCCCGAACTGCTTCATCGCGAAGTCGCGCGCCGCCGCGTCCTGCGGCAGGAAGCACATGGCCACAGCATAATGGCCCGGCTGGGGCAGGTCGACTTTCGCGCCCTTCGCCCAGTCACGGAACAGCGCATCGGGAATCTGGATCAGGATGCCCGCGCCATCGCCCAGCAGCGGGTCCGCGCCCACGGCGCCGCGATGGTCCAGGTTCACGAGAATCTGGAGCCCTTGCGCCACGATGGCGTTCGATTTTCGGCCCTTCACATTGGCAATGAAGCCGACGCCACAGGCATCGTGCTCATTGCGGGGATCGTAGAGTCCCTGTGCCGGGGGCAGGCCCATTTCCATGCGCGTAAACTCGTCCAGTCCTCGTTGAAATTGAGCGCCTACCAGCTAGGCACAGAATTTCAATCCAATAGCCGAACCTGCGGCGATATTTGCGTGAAGCTGCACTGAAGAGGGTGTGCGCGCACCTCTCTTGCCTCTGGAAGCGACTTTCGACTTCCGGGCCGGGCGCGACAACCTCGCCTGCAAGGCCCCCCTGCGGCGCAATCGCTTGCCGTAACGGGACCAGATCGCGAAATTTCCTTTGTTCTGGCTATGGAGCCGGAGCTGCCCGGCTGGCGGCCGCAAGGGTGCGCACCACCTCCCGCTCCTCGGGCGCGAGCAAGGGATTCCAGACGTCGAAAATGAGAACCACCCGCAGCGCGTCGCTATCGTTGCGCGCCGTATGCTCGATCGTGTCATCGAAAATGAGAAGTTCGCCTTCTGTCCAGGTGCGATGTTCGAAGCCCACCCGGTAGGAGCATTTTTCGGGCACGATGAGCGGCAGATGGACGACCAGCCGCGCATTGGTCTCCCCGGTGTGCGGCGGGATTTCCGTGTGTGGGGCAAGGGCGGAAAACATTGCATTCGGGCACAGGCCGGCAATGGCGGCCATGTCGACCGCCTCAAGCGCCTGGCGTGTGCCGGGGCACTGGGCGAGGTGCGCCTCTTCGGGCTGGCCGTTCCGCCAGAGGCCATAGTGGCTCCACCGCTGCGAATTGTTCAAATCGCGCCATTGATCGACCGGCTGGCCGGGTCGAAGCGCGATGTAGGGTGCAAAGTCCTTTCTCCCGTCAGCTAGCGCCGCGCGCAGCTCGTCTCGGATCAGATCCGTCTTTCCCTCGAGTTCGCTTGCCCAGGGGAACATCTCGCGGTCGTAAAAGGGTATTGCGGGCAGCCGCGGCACATGCAGCTGGTTTGCGTGCTGGGGGTAAGGCTTCGAGACGCCCGCCATGACCGACGCTGCTTCCCGCCAGCGTTCCGCCTGCCCGCGCGACAGTGAAGACAGCATGGGTGCAATCGCGGATTCCAGATGCGCATGCATGGCGCCTGCATGAGCGTTCGCAACCTCGCGCGCCTGTTCCAGCTGTCCACGCAGCACGGCCGGCCATTCTTGCTCCGGCCCCGCGACACGCACCGCTATTCGAAAGAAGGTCGCAGCTGTCGCGCCCTGACCAATGCGACGCAGGTGCTGCGCCTTGGTGAGCAGTGCCGGGACGAAGTAGGGATCGATGGCCAGCGCGCTCTCGATCGCCTGGGCCTCACCGGCATCGTCGTTGAGTGCTTGCCGCGCGCGCGCGAGCGCGAGAGGAATGAACGGATCGCGCGGGGACAAACGGTGAGCTTCCGTGATGAGTTCCGTCGCGCCGACAAAATCGCGTCGCTGCATGGCATGCACGCCCAGCCCGAGCGCGGCCTTGCTGCTTGCGGGGTCGAGTCGCCGCACCTCGCGCCAGGCCTGTTCCGCCTCCTGCCATCTGCCTGCATTTGCTGCTGCTTCGGCCTGCCGGATCAGAGTGGCCAAGGGGGTCGTCATCGTCGAATGCTGCATCTGTCCGTTACGCGCGGCAACTCTGAAAAAAAGGAGGCGGCGGCCCCCGTGAGAAGCCGCCGCCTTTAACGCCCCCAGACTAGAACTTCGTGGTCACGCCAATCGTGAACACCCGGCCCAGCACGTCATAAGTAGAGGGGTAGGTGTTGCCCGAGTTGAACGGCGTGGAGCCGGTCTCGGTTTGCACGAAGGGCGCTTCCTCGTCCGTGATATTGGTCACAGACATCCGAAGCTTCGCCCAGTCGGTGATCTGCCACGACCCGGCGATATCGAGGTAGTTGTAGTCCGGGATCGAAGCGGATGCAGCCGGCGTTGCGGCCGCCTGCGTAGCATCAACTTCCGAACCCGAAAGGTAGCGCCAGATCAGCGACGCATCGAAGTCGCCGAACGTCCATGTCGTCCGCTGCATGAAGCGGGTTTCCGGCGTCGGACCGCCGGTCGAGCCGGAAACGGTCGACGGCAGGCCGCACTGCTTGCCATAACGGCCCACGCACTCGACGGTCGCGCCGCCCGGCGCCGGGACGTAGCTCGCATCCATGACGTAGGTGCCATCCAGGGCAAGCTCGAGCCCGCCATAGGCGCCGAGGTCCCAGTCGTAGCGCACCGAGTAGTCGATGCCCTCTGCGTGAACCTCGCCGATGTTCTCGGTGACCTGCTGGATACCATAGATGAGGTCGCCCTCGATCGTACCGTTCACGGTGTTGCGTGCGATCAGTTGGCAGTCGACATCGGTGGCGGTCAGCGTCGGATTCCGGGTGATGTTGTAGCACCCGTCGACGATGTCGTAGTTCGGACGGATCGAGATCGCGTTCGCGATCTGGATGTCATAATAGTCCACCGTTACGGCCAGACCCGGCACGAAGTCCGGTTGCCACACAACACCGAACGTGACCGTGTCGGCTTCTTCAGGTGTCAGATTTGGATTGCCGCCGAAGAAGGCGTTGACCTGGCCGGATGTCGGCTGGGCCAGTGTTGCGTTGTCGATCGCCGTTGCAGGAACGCCTGTGGCGATACACAGGGCTCGCAAGCCGCCTGTCAGCGGCGAGCCCGCCCTGCCATTGGCGCATGGATCGACCAGCAGGTCGCCCGTGCCCGGGGTCACGGGCGCGAACAGCTCCGCGATGTTCGCGGCGCGCACGGCGCGCTGGAACATGCCACGGAAGCGGAGGCCGTCGACAGGCGCCCAGTCGGCGCCATACTTGTAGCTCTCCACCGAGCCGGACGTTGAGTAGTCCGACGAGCGGTAGCCAAGTTCGAGGTTGATCGACTCGGCGAATGGCATGTCGGAAACGAGCGGGATGATCGTTTCGCCGAAGACTTCCGAGACATCATATCGGCCCTTGGTCGGCAGGGTCTGGCCAAAGCCGGGCGAGGCGCCGGACTGCGAGGCGGCGTCCGGGCGGTAATCGGATGACTCGTCGCGATACTCGGCGCCGAATGACACTGCGATCGGCTCGACCGCCCACGGTGACTTGAAGTCGCCAAGGTCACGGCTGATCGTGGCCTGGACATAGTCCTGCGTCGTGAGCGACTGGACCTGAAGGTTCAGTGACACGAACTGCGCCGCTGCCGGCGTCACCGCAACCGCCGGGTTGAAGATGTTGATCGGCGAGCAGAGACCCGATGGATCGATACAGGCTGTTGTGCTGGCGGCGAAGAGCGCCTGCTGGAACCGGTTGGCGTCGATGTCATTGTTCTGCTGGCGTTGCAGGCTGGTTTCGCCGTGCGCGCCCGCGATGTCCCAGTCCCACCCCATGAAGTCGCCACGGAAGCCGACGAGTCCCTGAATGTTGTCATACTGGAAGCTGTACTGGCGCGGGCCGACCGGCACGGCGCGCCAGCGGACGCCCACGTCAACGCACTGGCCAGCGGCTGCGACCGAGCAGGTGATGACCGGGTTGTTCGCAGCGAGATAGCTGGAGGCCTGCGCTGACAGGAACGGGTTGGTGAGTGGCACCTCGAAGGAGAAGCCGAACGTGCCCGAAGAGGCCAGCTGCGGGGCAGAGGTGGAGCCGGAGTAAATGAACCGCGAGTAGGCCTCGACATTGTCATTGATCTGGTACTTGGCGAGCGCAAGCGCCTGCCAGCGTTCCTGGGGCGTCTGGTAGAGATTTTGAGGGTTGAAGTCGAAACCCCGGTAGAATGGCACGAGGTTTCCTGTCGCGTTGAACTGCGTCCGCCCTCCGGTGGCCGAGTCGATTGCCGCCGGATTGGTCGTGGACGAGGCGCCCGGGGTGGACGAACCCGGCGGACGGGTCTGGTAAACGGCTTCCTTGTCCGCATAGCCGACCGAGAGCACGACATTGCCGCGGCCATCGTCGAAGCCTGCGCCGATCGTGCCCTGCACGTTGACGATCTCGCCATCGCCGTGGTCGGTGATTGAGTAGGAGGTGTCGAGCTGGGCGCCCTGGAAGTCGTCATTCAGGATGAAGTTGACCACGCCGGCGACCGCGTCGGACCCGTAGACCGCTGAAGCGCCGCCGGTCACCACGTCAACGCGTTCAAGCAGCGAAACCGGAACGGCCGTCACGTCGAACAGGCCGTTCGGGTCGAAGCCGACCATGCGTTTGCCGTCAATGAGCGGAAGGGTGCGGGGGGTGGTAAGGCCGCGCAGGTCGAGCGTCGAGGCGCCGGCGGAGCCATTGTTCACCTGGCTGCCATTGCCGGGCGAGAACTGCGGCATGGCGCGCAGGACTTCTTCGACGTCGACGGGTTGTTTCAGCCCAAGTTCTTCGGCGTCCA
>VFQT010000344.1_pt1 | contig 69941 bp, 49 predicted proteins | sample 3512381 | NCBI WGS metagenome assembly VFQT01 (sample SAMN10412376, study PRJNA504923) | tailings metagenome | isolation source: Relicate 2 Philex TSF3 active mining site | place: Philippines: Tuba, Benguet | collected 2017-08-29
CCTTATTGTGTACAGCAGCAGAATCCATCGCACGTTTCATTCCTTTTGGATTCTGTGGATCTTGGCCACATCTCTTCCAGTTTGCGCAGTCCCGATTTTAAATCTTCCGATTGATTTTGGCAAACCAGAGCATCTACAACACATCCCCTTTTATACAGAGCCCACGCTGAGTCTGGAACCTGAAGAGATGGCGAAGTTATTCTCTGCACAGAGCTTGGCCGAGAAGATGGTGCGCGTAGAACAGGATCAGATCATCATCTCTCAATCGGCCTATTGGGCTCGGGTCGATATACACAATCCGACTGATTTTCAGCAGAACATTACGGTTTTCTTGAATAATCCTTTCCTCGATTCGGTGGCGTTTTTCAGAGATGATGGTCTGGGAATATATGAGGCAGGTATTGCCGGTTCTATGGTGGATCTTCCGCGCTGGTCTTTTCCCGATCGCTTACCGTCATTACCGCTTTTGGTGAAACCAAAAGCCCGGATCATGCTGTTGATTCGGGTCAGAAACACCCTAAGTACGCGAATGAATTCGCCCATATTTGTGGCATCAACTAGTGCCTACGCTGAATTTCGCCTAAAAGAAAGCACACTATGGTCCTTGAAACTGGGGGTGCTCCTGTGTTTAGGCTTGTTGGCATTTTTATTGGCAGTCACTGAAGGTCGGCTACTCTATTTATGGCTCTCAATGCTCGCCTTTACTTTAGGCTTGCTTGCACTGGTGAAATCCGGCCATGCGCGCGAATTTGGCTGGCTGTTGCGTGGTGGCACCGCCAATCATGTAGCCTGGGTTTTGGCAGCCATCTTGTATGCCCTGTATATTCGCTTTGGCATGGCTTTTTTGCGCACCGAGCGATCTGTACCGCTGCTGGATCGGTGGTTGAATGGGATTAGCCTGGGGGTGGCCCTGAGCATCCCAGTCTATGCGATTTTTTGGCCATATCTAAAAGAATGGCGCCACAGCATTATCCCAGCGATGATGATCCTGCAATTACCGGGTCTCTTTCTCATGTTGTGGAGTTGCATTTTCGCATATCCGTTGGCAAAACACCGATCGATGGCCCTCTTAGCGGCTACCCTCAGTCTCATTGTTGGCGGGTTCATAGAGGCATATGGTTCCCGGCCTTGGCTCAGTGTTCTTGATCTATTCGGATTTTCAGTATTCCCGGGCGCGCTCATCGCATTGGGGATCATTACTTGGGAGTCTTTTTATGAACTCTATTTGCAAAGAAAACGTCGAGAGCAATTGTCGGATTTACTTATGCGAAAGCAAAATGACATAGACAGATCGTTTGTAATGGGACAAGAGGCAGAACGAAGGCGGCTTGGCCAAGAGCTTCACGATCATCTCGCAGCACTACTCATGAATGCCCGCATGATGATGCCGATGAAAAAAGCGGATCAATCAGAATGGCAACCGAAGGATTGGGAAGGTTATCGACGGGGTCTAATCTCTCTTGACCAGGGGTTGAATGAAGTCCGTGCATTATCCTATCAAATGGATCCACACCCTATGGATGCCCCGAAACTTAAAGATGAACTTACCCGGTTGTTACGGTTTTTCAACATATCTCGCCCCACTTGTGCCTTTCATCTGGATTACGAAATTGAGCAGGTACAACTTTTTCCTTCGACCGCCCTGGATCTCTACAGAATTTGTCAGGAATGTCTTTCCAACATTGTTAAGCACTCGGCTGCAACCTCTGTATACGTTGAATTGACTGAAACAGATGGATGCGTCCAATTGTGTGTTACCGACAATGGAGTAGGTTTCGAAGTTACTCAATCGAGGGGTGGTCTTGGGCTAAAAAGTGTACGCAATCGGCTGAAAAGGATGAAAAACCATCAAGTGCGCATCGAAAGCGCACCGGGTCAGGGAACGAGCGTTTATGTCAGTTTTACCAATGAATTGATCGAAACAGATTCCAACATAAACGAAACCAGATCGTAATCATATGAACTACTTTAATGCTGCTTAGATCACAGCAGTATGGCCCGCGAACTCAACGCACAAAAAGCAGAGCTTAGGCTCAATTGGTTGCTTTGAGCCCATTTGGTCGAAAGAAATCTGGTGATTCCGCTGGGATTCGAACCCAGGACCCATACATTAAAAGTGTATTGCTCTACCTGCTGAGCTACGGAATCAATGAACCGGTTCTTCCAAAACCGAATTTTTTATACGCGGGTGCAAAGATACGGATTTTTAGGATACATAGTAGGTGAGATTAAATACTCAGCGTATCAAATCGACTACCCCTTTCAACGTTCTGCGAACACCATTTTTTTGTACAGCACGTATGATATACGGATAAGACCCAGCCGGCAGTGGCATGCCCTGCTGTGTGCCATCCCAATAGACTCGAGGTAAGGAATCGGTGTGCACCAAACGCCCCCAACGATCAAAAATTGAGATGCTTAAGGTCTCAAAACCATAAGTAAAACCAGTAAACACATCATTGACGCCATCCCCATCGGGTGTGAATGCTGTTGGCAGGCGTATTCCAACGGAATCGATCCATATATCGGATTGTGCGGTATCGAAACAGGATGGGTCATCGCCGTCGATCCGCAAGACAATGGTGTATCGCCCCGGGCGCATGTATGTATACACGGGGGCTGGAAGGGTGCTCGTGCCTCCGTCACCGAAAGTCCACAGATAGCGCCTCACCGCTGCCCCCGAACTGAGTTGGGTGAAAGAAACGGTCTGCGGGGCATAACCCGTATCCGGTCTAAATCCAAATGCGGCCTGGAGGGGCTCGAATGTAATTTGAATGGTATCTGTTAAACTCGAACAGGGTGGATCAAAGGCCCTAACCCAAATCGTCTGACTCTGTCCGGCGAAAAAACTAATTTGTCGACTGGTATCGCCTGTGCTCCAAAGAAAACGCGCCTGCGGCGGCGCTTGAGCCACAAATGTTAGTTGGGTTGGGGAACAAATGGTTCGGTTCGGTCCGGCATCTACCGAAAGAGAGATAAACGGGCTTAGGCGAAGGCTATCACGCAGCCGACAACCCGCTGTGTCTGTTAGCTCCAGATATACCCAACGGGCTTGCATTGAAGCGAATTTCTGGTTAAATGCAGTAGTGGAGGTTATCTCTGGATCTGAAATCCACTGCACGCTCGAATAGCCTGCAGCGGGCACACTAATTCGTGCGGTATCTCCTAAACAATAGCGATATATCGCGCCCGAAAACACCCTTCTGGGGACGTTAACACGTACCCAAACACTGTCGGTCACTGGGCATCCGAGCGAATCGTAGGCCACCACCCTATACCACCGGCTGGCTGGAGGAGCAACCCGAATGCTGGAAGACCGGTTTCCGCCACCCGAATAGAGGGAATCCCATTCGTAGACCCGAGCGCCTGAGGCAGTGAGGGTCGCTGAATCACCCAGACAAATAGCAGGAACTTGTTGCATCAGTAGTGTCGGAACTGGTTTCACGATGATGTTGCGTCCGACGGTATCTGTGCCTACACAACTGCTGATGCGTTGGGTAACCCTATACGTACCTGGCGCCGGAAAGGAGTAGGTGGGATTGGGCTGTGTTGATTGTGCACCCGGAACCCCAAAGTCCCAAAGGAATGTGCCACTCAATGTTCCTGTCGAAAAAAACTGGACTGGTATGCCCATACAGACAAAAGTGTCTGGGTATTGGGTGGCAAAACCCGCTACCGGCTGAACATACTGAAGATCAATTTTAAAGACAGCCGCATTGCAATTCAACGAATTATTGGTGGCTGACCAGGCACCCGTTGTGGTGGGAAAATCGTCATTTCCTCCCCCGCATCCCGCACAAACGGCATGGTAAATCACTCCATCGCGCGAAAATCGACAGGTTCCCCCATCGACATGCTCCCGCGAAAGTCCCCCCCCAAAAAATGAACCATATAACAAAGAATCGAGATTGGATTCAAGAACCATGACATACATATCGTGATGATCGGTGTTGGCCTGTAGCCTCTGGGCGGTGACGGGTAGGCCCACCATAGCCGAAACATGTATGTTCCTGGCCGTATTCACTGAACCACCCCACCCGGTCAGATACACCTTACCACAAACATCGACCATAAAGGCTGTTGGCGAAAAATTGGGTCCCGCGGAATTTGCTCCAATCAGGGTGCCCCGAAGCAAACTATCCAGATCTGAGCTGAACACCTGAATGAAGTGCTTTCCACCCGGATTATTATAGATTCCGCTGGGTGTAATAGCCAGTGCAGATGTACTAATCCCCGTAACGTATACCCTACCTTCTGCATCTCGATCGAGCAAATAGGCTTGCTGGTAGGTTGCGTTGCCTAGAAAGGTTCCATATATTGGTGGGCCGCCAGTGGTGCGTATGGCCATTAGGAACCCGTCGCCTCCACCCTGGTATTGAGGGATGTAGCCGCCCATGGATAATGAAATTGGAAAATTACTGCTGAATGTGCTGCCCGTTATGTAGACTGTGTCGACGCCCATGGCACGGATGCCATAGATGGCGTCTTGTTGGTCGCCCCCTAAGTAGGTGCCGTAAATGAGGCTGTCGAGGTTCGCAGATAATTTTACCAAAACCCCATCCTGCACGCCTGCCATGGCTTGCTGGTGGGCCGAAAGGCCGCTGGTCGGGAAATTCGTGGAAGTCGTATTTCCTACAATCAAGACCCGACCTGCAGGGTCGAGGGTGATCTCGCCGCGGTTGTTATCGCCGTAATTAAACCACAACGCGTTCAAGTTTTGCATCTGGGCACTTCCGAAGTTCTCTCCATCCATTCCATTTCCGCCTAGGTAGGTCGACGACAGCAGTTGCGTTCCGGTTGGGTTGAGGCGCGACACCACATAGTCCATTCCTCCGTTGTGCGAGGGATCAAATCCAAAGGCCGGGTAGTTGGTAGACAGGCTTTTTCCCAAGACATATAAACGATTTTGGGCATCCGAAACGAGACTGAGCAAGGTGTCGCCCGATGCGCCACCTAAGTGGGTGCTGTAGATTAAGGTCGTGGCGTCGGGGGCATATTTACTGACTACCATATCCGTACCTCCATTGAAGCTGATGTCGTAGGCCCCAATACTGGTGGGGTAACCTACATCAAAAACGATTCCCCCTAAGAAAATTGAACCATCTGAGGCGTATGTCGCCGAAAAACCCCAATTATCGGCCGACGATCCCGTGTACGTGCTTCCAACCAGCACTGGATCGAGCACCAGAACACTGTTCGCCGGCCAATGACCTACTTCAAAACCCCAGGTTAATGCCCTGCGTTTCAATGTCATCGGAACATCTTGCTCGTGGCCCGTGTCAGAAATGGACCAAGCCCTTGGTGCTTCTTCTGTGATGGAGTGAATTTTGGATCGGTAATTGATCCTTTTTCTTTCCTTCAAAGACCATTCGACCCCCTCTACCCTACATTGAATTTGATCGATGCGCGCACCTTGTTGCAGTCTAAACTCATACTTAAAACCGCCTTTGGTCTGAATAATTAGGTCGATTCCCGGATAAAAATTGGTTAAGATCATACCACGCGCTGGAGTGAGTCCACCTGCCCACCGATGGGGATCGTTCCCTAAAAAATAACTGACCGTATGCGTACCTGGGTCCGTAAAGGTTGGATGGCCGCTAAAGCTGCTGCCTTCAAAAATACTCTGCCAAGCATGGGCTTTCAGGCTAACCCCTGCTCCTGGATGGGCATGGGCTTCAGCCAGAGCATTTCGATCTGTATGCACCCAAGTGAGGCGATCGCGTTCTACAAAAATGCGCATCCCGGGCAAGTCGGTATGGGCCAATACTTGGGCTGGCCATTGTCCACCGTTGGGAATCATCCACCCTTCATTATTCTGGGCCGTGGCAAAGCTGTTCAACAGAATGATGAACACAAAGCAGCAGTTTAATCTACTCATCACCCCATTCTTCATAGTGGATTCTGGGATTTTTGGTGAATTTGTCTTTGATTTCCTGATGCAACAGGCCATCGTATATCAATAACCAGCGCGATTCCTCTCGACTGATACACTGCCGCGCAAATTCGCCTAATAGTAGCCCAGCGACCGAACTGCGATAAGCCTGGGTTCGCATCTGTGTGAGTAAATCCAACGGAAGAAGTGCCGCTTGGACATCCTTGGTTCTCTGTTCACCACTGCTGTTGAGCGCGATCGACAAGCGTTGGCGTTCTAATTTTTTATACAATTGATATTGTCTGTGCCACTCAGTTGACCATGACGCGCGTTGTTGCGTGCTGTATTGATCCATCGCCTGAATGGATAAAGAGTCGGGGTAGAGGCAAATTACCTTGATGGATTTAGGTATATCTCTGGGCAGAATATGTTCTGGCTTGATGGCTCGATCACTGCACATAAGAACTACTCCTGTTAATGTTCCATTTTTTAAAAACTTCACCTGAGACAAGCAGTCCTCCCACTTTCCTGCTGGTTCTGCAATGGGCTTTGCACACACCTGTGCCAACATCTGCTTGCTTTTCCATTGGTCGGTGCCATAAACAGCAGCGCCCATGAGCAGGCCCGTGATCACCAAAGTCAAACCTTGTTTCTTTTGCCACCTCATTGGTTTGTGCTATTCAGGTAAACGATCATTTTCACGATATTCAATTCGATTTGGACTGCGGATGGATCGGGAAAGATAATCCTGCACGAAAAAGGTGTGTGGATAAGTCACTAAAAGCATATTGGTATCCAATCATTCCTTGCAAGCGATGCCCTGGGGATTTCATGTCGATGCGGGCAGCGACCGGACTATCCCCATTCCCAATCCATCCTTGATAGCCTGTTAACTCAGTGCCTAATTGCCAATTTTTATAGCCAAAATGGCTGCGAATCCCCCAGGAAAATGCGTCATTTTGGGCATAGAGCGACTCCTGCCACACCAACAATCCTCCGCGTGCAAATACCGAAATTCTGTCGGGGAATCGACCCAAACGACTCCAAACACGTCCGCCTTGCAATTCGAACAAATAGCCCGGTGCGTTGGTGTGCCTGGCACTTTCAAAGTTCTTACCGGCTGTCGTTTTTGTGGCTACATGGAGCGATAAATCCCAACCTTTTCCGCGTCCTTCAGCGGCAAGTATTTTGGCCAGGAACGCAACCCATAGATCAGAGGCATTGAAGCCCATTGAATCGCGCGATCCCCTCAGAATTCGGGTTTCGTTGGTGGTGTTGAACCACTCCACTGGCCGCCAAGTCAGATCCATCACGACCTTTCCTGGTGCGAAGGGCACGCGGATCATGACAAATGGATTATGGGTGCGGTCGCCCCCACCCCGGTGAACTTCCCACAACAAATCGATCCGACCATATTTGGGGGGTGCGGGCTCCTGTGTCCAGCTCAGAGGAAGTGCATTGGGACCCATATAAGCGGGTGAGCGTTGAAGCACAGGGGCGAAGACAGGCTGAGCTTGCACATGACAGGCCATCAGGAGGCCCCATAAGCCTATATATGATGTTATCGATATTAAGGTCCTATTCTGCATGGGAGGAGAAAATTTTACAGGGATTGAGTATGCCCCTTGGATCGAATATGGTTTTGATGCCCCGCATGAGTTGCCGTTGTGTTTCGCCAACCACATCGGGCATATAGGTTTGCTGAACCCATCCTACTCCATGCTCTCCAGATAAGGTACCGCCGAGTGCTGCCACTTCCCGAAACACCGCACGGATGCCTTCTTGAACCACCCCATTCCATTGTTCGTCGTTTAGCTCACCTTTTAAAATGTTTACATGCACATTACCATCACCTGCATGGCCATAGCATACACTTTTGAATCCGAATTCATTTCCCAATTCTTTGACCTTGCCAATGAGCTGAGGCAATGCGGCCCGGGGAACTACCGTATCCTCTTCTTTGTATACGGAGGCCGCCCGTACGGCATGGGCTACTTGTCGCCTCAATTGCCACAATTGCTGTTGTTCGCCTGCGGTCTGGGCCAGGAGAATCTCTGTCACCGTTCGGTGCTGCAAGGCATCAAAAATATGGGCTGCCTCTTGCTGAAGAAGGTCGATGTTCGATCCATCCAACTCGATCAATAAATGGGCTTGAACCACATCGGGTATATGAATAGCTCGATTTAGGTAGGCTGAAACCAATTCCAGTGCATCACGTTCCATGAATTCGAGTGCCGAAGGGGTGATTCCGAGACGGAAAACCTCTGTTACTGCGGCACAGGCCGATTCCAAGCTGGGAAACGGCAGAAGCATGAGCAGGGTATGGGTGGGTTGTGGGATAAGCCGAAGTACAGCGCGCGTGACTACGCCGAGGGTGCCCTCACTACCTACCATCAACTGGGTTAGGTTGTAGCCTGTGGCATACTTGAGAACGGAAGCGCCTGTCCAAATGAGTTCTCCTGAAGCTAAAGCCACTTGCAGATTCAAAACATAATCGCGCGTTGTGCCGTATTTTACAGCGTGAGGGCCACCAGCACCATGGGCGATATTGCCTCCAATGGTACATGAACCTCGACTGGAGGGATCGGGAGGATAGTAGAGGCCGTGATTCGCTGCGGCTTTTTGGATTTCTTCGGTGATGCAGCCGGGTTCGACGGTTACCTGCATATTGTCTGTATCGATGTTTAATATTCGATTCATCCGAATCAAATCAAGGACGACTCCGCCCGTAACGGGGAGGGCACCACCGCTGAGACCCGTGCCGGCTCCCCTAGGCGTTACTGCGATTCGATGATGGTGGCACACCTTCAACAGTTGGGCAACCTGTTCGGGATGCTGGGGGCGCACCACTACGTCGGGCACAAACAATAGATCCTCGGTTTCGTCGCGACCGAATGGCGCTAAATCACCTTCCACCAATAATTCTGAACCCAATTCTTGTCTCAGTAGATTGATCAATTTTCTATCCACTGGGTTTAGGTGCTTCGGTAGATCAACCCGTTGACCCATCCCCGGTTTTGGCTTAGCATGGAAATTCTCGTGAATCGGTGTTGCGCTGGCATCCACCTCCTTTGGGGTTTGGGTTGGCATAAACATACAAATATACTTAAATCGCTTTCTCAAATGATTTGAATGATCAGTGGTTGGTCAATGGAAAAATCTCGCGTAATTTTGCAACCAATTTTTAGACTATGGCTGAAGTACTGCGTATGCCCAAGATGAGCGACACCATGACCGAAGGGGTCATTGCTGTTTGGCACAAAAAAGTGGGCGATCCTGTTCGATCTGGTGATATTTTGGCTGATGTGGAAACCGATAAGGCGACCATGGAATTGGAGAATTTCGTGAATGGGGTTCTGCTGCATGTAGGTGTTCCTCAAGGCAGTAGTGTTCCTGTAGACGCCATCATCGCCATTGTGGGTAAAGAAGGCGAAGACATTAGTGGACTTCTTACGTCTTCGGGATCCACGTTGAATACCGACGAGAAAACTATACGGCCTGAAGCATCCAGCGTGGTGTTGGAAACGCCCATGTCTTCGACGAATGCCGCCGTAGCAAGTCTCGATCATGCCCGTTTGGCTCAGACGACGGACGAACAGAGCTTGGGACGCACAAAAGCAAGTCCACTCGCACGAAAAATGGCTGAAGAGCGGGGAATCGACCTAACGGGCATTCGGGGCAGCGGCGATGGTGGCCGAATTGTACGCCGCGATTTAGAGGCGATCTCAGCAGGAAAAAGTGACGTTTCTTCTTTGGCGTCCCTATCCACTACCTATGAAAGCCAGGGCCAGGAGTCGTTCGAATTGGTGTCGATCAGTCCCATGCGCAAAACAATCGCACGTCGGTTGGCTGAAAGCAAATTCACAGCCCCTCATTTCTACCTCAATATGGAGGTCGATATGGGACGCGCCGTTGAATCACGGTCTCGCTTGAACGAAGTTTCGGGTGTTAAGATATCCTTCAATGATCTGGTTGTGAAGGCTGTGGCCATGTCACTGCCCCACCACCCGGCCGTAAATGCTTCTTGGCAGGGCGACAGCATTCGCTACAACAAACATGTGCATTTGGGGGTGGCCATGGCTGTAGAGGATGGCTTATTGGTTCCTGTGGTGCGCTTCGCTAACCAAAAGTCGTTGAGCCAGATCGCTCAGGAAACCGCATCACTCGCTGATCGGGCACGCCAGAAAAAACTACAGCCTTCAGATTGGGAGGGAAACACCTTCACCATTTCTAATCTGGGCATGTTTGGCATTGAATCATTTACTGCGATCATCAATCCGCCCGATGCCTGCATTTTAGCGGTTGGCGCGATTCGTCAGGAAGCAGTTGTTCGGAATGGTGAAATTGTTGTGGGCCATCGGATGAAGCTTACGCTGAGTTGTGACCACAGGGTGGTCGATGGCGCCACAGGTGCTGCCTTTCTGCAACTTCTGAAGAATTTACTCGAAGAGCCGCTCAGGATGCTCTTGTAGACTACTTCAATCGGTTGCTTTTTTTTTCATTAATTTTCAGATCTATTCACTGAACGATTCATTTATCTTACATTTGCAACTTTGTTGCAGGTGAAAGATATTTTCAGTCGCCGTGATTGGGTCGACAAATTGTGTGCTTACCCATTTGGGGGTTGCCCGTTTTGGGTTTGTCCATCATGGATTTATCCAATATGGGTTTATCCATTATTGGTTTTCACATTAGCGTACGTCTTCTTCCCGAATGGGGTTTATGGTCAATCGCCGCATGACACCCTCGTTGGGAAGGTATTGGATCCCAAGGGTCACCCTCTTTCGACTGTCGAGATTTATTTGGACAGCAATGATGTGGGGACATTGACCGATGAAAATGGCGTATTTCGGATTTCGCCCTTCCCTCGGCTTCCTATCAATTTATATGGTCGCCATCTGGGATATGAACTGCATCGACTTTCGATCACACAGCCACTTAAGCCTTCAGACACGGTCTTGATGATCCTGAAACCTTCATCCCTAACATTGGGTGAGGTTTTGGTTGAAGGGGATGCAGGACAATTTTCGTGGCAATTAGGTCAAACCACCGAACTGATGGGTACCGAGAATTTACGCCGACAGGGTGGAATTACGATGATGCAGGCCCTTGAAAGACTTCCCGGAATCACACAATTGCAAACCGGGATTGGACTCGCCAAACCCGTCATTCGGGGCATGTCTTTTAATCGGGTGGCCGTCACCGATGGTAACATTCGGCAAGAAGGACAACAATGGGGCATCGATCACGGGCTTGAAGTGGACCCTTTCCAGATTGAAGAAGTGCGCATTGTGAAGGGGCCTTCGAGCTTGCTTTATGGATCCGACGCTGTGGCGGGGGTTATTCAACTCGTTTCTAAGCCAATTGCTCCCTTAAACAAAATGGAAGGCAGCATGAGTATGATCGGTCGGAGTGTGAATGATCATTTCGGCGGACATCTAGCCCTTCAGGGTGTCTTAAATCGCAACTGGAACTGGTCGATAAGCGCTACGGCCCACAACTATTCTGATTATCGCCTTCCGGCCGACAGCTTCAGCTACAATCGGTTTCGCATTCCCCTCCCTAGCAAGCGTCTCGAAAATACAGCAGGACGTGAGGTGCATACGGCCTTGGGGCTTCAAAAAAGCTTTGGAAGTGGTAGAACCCAATTTACTTACAAGCGGTTCGGACAGAAAATAGGTTTCTTTCCGGGCGCTTTGGGCCGTCCACTCGAGTACAAACTCGATCCGAACCCTACACGCGGGGATGTACAAAGCCCGCAGCAACTTATCGTGCACCATCGATTGGGTTCGCATACCGAAATACAAAGTGCTCTAGGCGATTGGGAAGTCGATCTTGGGGCCCAGTACAACGACCGCCGAGAATTGTCGAATCCGCATGCCCACGGACGGGGATACCTCGACAGCAACCAGCAGCTGAGCCACGGAATGTGGCTCGGTACGGCCTCCTGGAACATCCGATTTCAACCCCATCGACACGGAAAAAGCCGTTTGATGATGGGCAGCAGTGGTCAACTGCAACAGAATCGAATTGGGGGCTACGAATTCCTGATCCCAGCCTATTCAGCCGCTCAATATGGGCTTTTCTTGATCCGAAACCTGCGTATTGGGCGGGGCTGGGAGGCGAGCACCGGCATGAGAACCGATGTGTCGAGACAAAGAAGCCAGGCATATATCGATCGTTATCGTACGGACAGTGGATTTGTAGATCGACTGCGCGCACCTGAATTACAGAGGCAGTACATGAGCACCACGGCTTCGGTAGGAATGAATTGGTCTGATGTGCGAGGGAACGCCTTGAACATGCATTTTGGAAACAGCTTTCGCTTGCCCGGACTGCCTGAATTGGCCAGCAATGGTGTGCACCACGGAAGTTTTCGACATGAGCAGGGCGACAGCAGCCTGCGCCCCGAGCAGGGGTGGCAATTCGATGTGGGGGGTACATGGAACCCGGGTCGCTTGACTTGTAGGGGCTCAACCTATTTCAATTATTTCTCACGCTACATCTACCTTAGACCCACCGGCTATTTTAGTTTTCTGCCTGAAGGGGGGCAAATTTTTAAGTATTCGCAAGGACGCGTTATCCATTCGGGCGCCGAGCTTCAGCTAGACTACCGAATGGGCCGTTCGAACACAATCACAGCGGTCGGTGAATATGTTTGGATGCAAAATGTGGCAACGGGCGTACCCCTTCCTTGGAGCCCTCCCAGCAGCCTATGGCTCAGCTGGAATCGGGTCATGAACCGATCTCATTCGAAAATAGACCAATCGCGTCCATTATCCACTGGATTTTTCAATATCGACTGGATTTTGGTGGCAGCGCAAAAACGAACCGATCGCAATGAGGAGCCAACACCTGGCTATCATCTTCTTCAGCTTCAGGCGGGCTGGCAGCGGCCTCTAGGCAACGGCTGCTTGTGGGTTTTGCGGCTTCAAGCCCAGAATCTGCTCAACCGCCATTATTTAAACCACCTCAGCCGCTACCGACTCATTCAGTTGCCCGAACCCGGTCGAAACCTTCAACTGATCATCAGCCTTCAGTTTTAGCGATCGTGAGGCCATTGGGCGAAAGGAAAGACGGCAACAGTGACAAGAAACACAAGCCGACCGCTACTTCCCGTCCATCTGGAAGAACATAAACGACCATTTGTCGGCCTGCTCGTCGATGATCATGGAGGTTGGCTTGCCCGCCCCGTGCCCTGCTTTGGTTTCGATACGAATCAGGACCGGATTGGGGCCTGTGTGACCGGCCTGAAGGGCGGCCGCAAACTTGAAGCTATGCGCGGGTACCACCCGGTCATCATGGTCGGCTGTCATGATCATGGTGGCAGGATAGGCGGTCCCCTTCTTCACATTGTGCACAGGTGAATAACCAAGTAGATACCGAAACATATCGGGGCCATCATCGGCTTTTCCGTAATCATAGGCCCAGCCTGCGCCGGCGGTGAACACGTGATAGCGCAACATATCGAGCACTCCTACAGCAGGAAAACAAACACGGAAAAGATCAGGACGTTGGGTCATGCAGGCTCCCACGAGCAACCCACCATTGGACCCCCCTGCGATGGCCAATTTCTTGCTGTTGGTGTAGCCCTCCTTGATTAAAAATTCACCGGCGGCGATAAAGTCATCGAAAACATTTTGTTTGCGCATTTGGGTCCCCGCATCATGCCAGGCGTCACCGTATTCTCCCCCTCCGCGTAGGTTGGCCACCGCATAGATGCCCCCTTTTTCGAGCAAAATAATATTCGACGTACTAAAACTAGGTGTGAGACTAATGTTAAAGCCCCCATATCCATAGAGCAGGGTTGGGTTTGTTCCGTCGCGCTTGATCCCCTTTTTATGGGTGATGATCATGGGCACTCGCGTTCCATCTTTTGAATTGTAAAACACTTGATGGCTTTCATAGAGCGATGGATCAAAATCCACCCCACTCTTTTTATACACCGAGCTCTTGCCTTCATTGATGGCATATTGGAAGATGGTAGGCGGGAAAATATAGGAAGTAAAGCTGTAATAGAGGGTTTTATCGTTGCGGCGCCCATCGAAACCCGAGGCTGTGCCGATACTGGGCAATTCAATCTGACGGATCTGGTTGCCCTCCATATCGCATTGAATAACTTGGCTTACCGCATCGCGGAGGTATTGACAGAAGAAGAACCCCCCGGCTTGCGAAACAGTGAGGGGATATTTGGTTTCGGGTATGAGGGTCTCCCAACTGTCGGTGGTTGGACTTTCAGCCCGGGCGCGCACCAAACGGCGGTTGGGTGCATCGAGATTGGTGAGAATATAAATCCACTCCCCCTCGCTGTGCACGACATCATGTTCATGTTTCATATCGTCGGCGATGACCACCATGGCTTCCCCTTCTCGTCCGAGTCGCTGCACATACAATTCATTACCATAAGTGGCGTTGGCGGCCGTTACCACCAAAAACTGTTGGTCTTCTGTTACGAATCCACCAACGTAGCGACGGGGCTGTTGATCTCCCCCAAACACCAGTTGATCGGATTTTTGGGGGCTTTCCAATTTATGGTAGTATAGTTTGTGTTGTTGCGTTTTTGCGGAAAGGGCAGAACCAGCGAGTGGCTTATCGTAGCTCGAATAATAGAAACCCTCGTTACCCTTCCAAGACAACCCACTGAATTTTACATCGAATAAGGTATCGCCCAACAATTTACGGCTTTCCACATCCATCACGAGTACTTTACGCCAATCGCTTCCTCCTTCGCTGATCTGATAGGCACACAGACTGCCGTCTTCGGTAAAGTTAATACCGGCGAGTGAGGTCGTTCCGCTGGCAGAAAATTGGTTGGGATCGAGGAATACCTCGGGTTTTCCCCCATCAACCTGACGGTAAAGAACCGATTGATTTTGCAGGCCATCATTTTTATAGAAATAGGTATAGGCTCCACGCACAAAGGGTGCCGAATATTTCTCGTAGTTCCAGAGCTTGGTTAGTCGCTCTTTGATGGCGTTGCGGTATGGGATCTGAGCGAGGTAGTTGTTGGTCACTTTATTTTGACGGTCTACCCAATCGGCGGTTTCGGCCGATAAATCATCCTCGAGCCATCGGTAGGGATCCTCCACCACCACACCATGTAGGGTGTCGCGTTGGTTGGACTTTCGGGTTTCGGGGTATCGAACGGGAGCGCCGGCTGGCGATTTTTGTGCCATGCTCATCATCGGAAGTAGACAAAGGGCGAAAATGATCTTAATTTTCATAAACCTGTAATTTTCATAGTCCTGCAAATTTCAGCCAATATACGGAGCTGTTCCTGAGTTTAAAAGGCTCGACATTTCGGACTGCAAGCGGGAGGCCTCATCCCCTGCCCGCATGGCGTAATCTTGTCCGGATGAGGCGAATAGGATGGAACGAGAGGCATTCACCAGCATACATGGGCCAGTTGATGCAGCTGCTGCGGTATATACATCCGTTAGACTCCCTCCTTGTGCCCCAACACCGGGTATGAGGAAAAAGTGCTGGGGTATAGCCGTCCTCAGATCAGTCAGTTCAGCGGTACGATTGGCTCCAGCCACAAGCATCATTTGATCCGGGTTGCCCCATTCTGCAGCAGCCAATGCCATAGAAAGGTACAGCGGGATGCCCTGCTCATCTGTGCGGTATTGAAAGTCAGCGGCCCCGGGGTTGGATGTTAAGGCCAAAACAATCGCCCATTTATCGCGGTAGGACAGAAATGGAGTAATGGCATCGCGTCCCATATACGCATTGAGGGTGATGGCATCAAAATTCATCACCTCAAAAAAAGCGCGTGCGTACTGCTCAGCGGTATTTCCTATATCGCCTCTTTTGGCATCTGCAATGGTGAAGATCCCTTCTGGGATGTAATGCAATGTTTCCTGTAATATGGCCCAACCCTGCGGACCCATGGCCTCATAAAATGCAATATTGATTTTATAGGCCACCGCATAGGCCTGTGTCGCCTCAATGATATCCCGGTTAAAACGCAGCACATCTCGTTCGTTGGCCTGCATGCCTACGGGCAAACGACGCGGATCGGTATCCAGACCCACACACAGAAAACTTTGCTTTTCTTGAATTCTATGTGATAAATGCGCGTGATTCATTGGGTATAGGTTTGTTGTGGATAGGGAATTGGTGATGTATTAGCGGTGTACTGGTGATGTATTAGCGGTGTACTGGTGATGTATTGGCTGGGTACTGGTGATGTATTAGCGGGTTGCAAATGATGTATTGGCGGTGTACTGGTGATGTATTAGCGGGTTGAAAATGATGTATTGGGAGGTAGCAGCGGGGTATTGGGAGGTAGCAGTGGGGTATTGAGGCAAGTCATCGGGTTTGAAGGTCTTCACTCATGAGGTCAGAAGTACTGGCTTGATGCACGGCAATGTCTCTGGCTAATAAAGAGGATAGCACTTGAAAATAAGGCCGATAGGGCGACTTTTGCCATTTCAACGGATCCGCCACAGCCAAATCATCATCCGATAAATGGGCCGACATTTCGTTTTCAGGATTTGAAGAATTTTTAAGATTTTCAGGCTTGTTCAGACCACTGCCTTCACGCGCCAACAGGGGAAACTGTGCGAGGATTGGGACCTCAAATTCTTTAGCCAAAACCGAACCCCCTCCTTGTCCGAACAAATAATAACGCTCATTCGAACGATGAACAGGCGAAAACCAACTCATGTTCTCCACAAAACCCAGTAGTTTGATACGCATCGATTCCATCTGGCACATAGCCGCCGCTTTTCGAGCATCAGCGAGGGCAAGCTCATGCGGTGTTGTGACCAAAACAGCATATGAATCGGGCAGCAGTTGAGCCAGTGTGAGGTGGACATCGCCTGTGCCTGGCGGCATATCGATGACTAGATAATCGACCGTGCCCCAATCGGTATCGGTTACCAACTGCTTGAGTGCGTTGCCGGCCATGGGACCGCGCCATACCAAAGGCTGACTGGGGTCTACCAGCATACCGAGCGACAATACCGCAACACCACCGCAGTCGATGGGCCTCATTTTTTCATGCACAACTTCTGGCCTTTGGTTCAACAGCCGCCAGATTATGGGTTGACTTGGTCCGTGTACATCCGCATCGAGCAAGCCAACCCGTGCGCCCAAATCGGAGAGCGACCGGGCCAAACCCGCCGCCACCGTACTTTTTCCTACACCTCCTTTACCTGAAAGCACCAAAATAACGGAACCCAAACCTTCGGGGCGTGGCTGTTGGCCTTTACGCTCCCATTTACGCACATCCATTTTGATGTCAACCCGGACGCCCGGAAAAGCTCGATTTAAGGCAACGCGACAATCATTTTCCAGCTGATCACGCAGCGGACAAGCGGGCGTAGTGAGCAAAAGAGTGAATGAGATTCGATTGGAATCGACTGCGACGTCCTCCACCATATTTAAGTACACCAAGTCCTTTTTGAGGTCTGGGTCGACTACAGTCGACAGCGCTTCAAGAATCTTCTCGGATGTGGGGTTGGCACTGCTCATCAGGCAAAATTAAGGGTTTTAAAAGTGAAGAATGCCTGCTATTTTTACTACATGTCGGAAGAGGCCCTATCGGTGAGTCAATTCAACCAGTTGGTGAAATCACTGCTCGAAAACGCACCATTTTTGCGACAAGTTCGGTTGCATGGCGAAATTGCCCAGATCAGCAGACAGTCGTCGGGCCACCTCTACTTTACCCTCCGGGATGCGGACTCTCAGTTGCCTTGTGTGATGTGGCGTGCCCAGGTAGATCGGCTGAATTTCGCTCCCATTACGGGCATGCGCGTTGTGCTCCATGGCGGCATTGGCGTGTATCTGCCTCGGGGATCGTATCAATTTACCGTTACGGGTATGGAGGAGGAAGGCGTTGGCGACCTCTATCGTGAGTTTATTCGTCGAAAAAATCGTTTGGAAGCAGAAGGGCTTTTTGATGCATCCCTAAAAAAGCCAATTCCTCGTTTCCCCGACTGGGTGGGCGTGGTGACCTCAGCAGAAGGCGCAGTTATCCATGATATACGCAAAACCATAGCCCGACGCTTCCCGGCTACCCAGATTCGTTTGGCTCCGAGTCGGGTTCAGGGCACTGAGGCACTGACTGAGCTGATTGCTGCCTTGGAATCTTTAGACCGTGATCCGCTGGTTCAGGTCATCATTCTGGCCCGCGGAGGGGGGAGTTTAGAAGATTTATGGAATTTCAATGAAGAAGCTTTGGTGCGCTGCATTGCAGGCCTGAACACCCCTGTGGTTTCAGCCATTGGTCATGAGCGCGACTTCACTTTGTGCGATTTTGTTGCTGATTTGCGGGCGCCAACTCCGACTGCTGCCGCTGAGCTGGTTAGTCCTGATCAATTTGAAATTCGTCAATGGCTCGATGAGCAAATGCTCTTGGCTGAGCAAAAAACCAAATTTAGAATACGGCGAGAAAAGCAAATCCTGTCCGAATGGGAAAGTCGCCTGCGTGAACTCATGCGTGGACGCATCAAATTGGTTTCTTCTGAACTTCAGGCACTGCAAATGCAAGCCAATGCCCTGCATCCTCAATCGATTTTGGACCGAGGCTTCAGCATTACGATCCATCGGGGTAAGAGACTGCGTCGGATATCTGAAGTTAGCCCGGGAGATGAACTACAGACCATGCTGGCCGATGGTTCAATCGATTCACGTACAGAACGCGTGCATCCAAAAAGATAAGCCCGTGGTTTACATTCGGGAGGAAGCCACCAAGTCGAGGTTGGTGTAGCCAATGCCGAATACCTCGCTCAGGTATTTGTTGGTGAGTTGGCCATGATAGCAGTAGACCCCTGCCCTCAGACCCCTGTCGAGCCAGAGGTGCGTTTCGAGTCCACCATGCTCGCCAGAATCGAGCAAAACACCACTCATAATACTGCTGAGCGCCTCCGAAGCCGTATTGGATACCCGTGAGGGAATATTGGGCACACAATAGTGGGTGACACCATATTTTCGAAAGACAGGATGGGTGTGGTTGGTTATTTCTGAGGTCTCAAAGCAACCTCCTTGATCGATGCTTACATCAATAATGACCGACCCGGGTCTCATAGATTGTACCATTTCTTCGGACACCAACAAGGGCGTTCTACCGAGGGGGGCATGAATGGCGCCCACAGCCACATCGGCCAATTTGAGTTCCATAGCGAGCGTAGTGGGCTCAACCAAGGAGGTAAAGACCCGCTGCCCCAGGTTATTCTGCAACCGACGCAGCCTACTCACACTGTGGTCGAACACCCGCACTTCGCTGCCCAAGCCCAATGCCGTTCGGGCTGCATACTCGCCTACCGTTCCGGCGCCCAAAATGACTACACGGCTGGGGGGAATGCCCGTAATTCCGCCTAAAAGTTTGCCTACACCCTCGCTGCTGTGGCTTAGATATTCAGCTGCAATCAGTATGCAACAGCTGCCGGCAATCTCGCTCATACTTCGTACAACGGGTAGCGCATCGGAACGATCTCTGAGGTATTCATAGGCTACACCAACAATTCTCTTCTTGAGCAATTCCTTCAGATATTCCTCCTGCATTGTGGGCAGATGCAATGCCCCAAATAAAAATTGCCCGCCTGTTAGATACTGCAGTTCTTTTGGGGGCACCGGACCTACTTTAAGGATCACAGGCGCTTTGTATACCTCCGCGCAATTGGACGTGATTTGGGCACCGGCCTCAGAATAGGCATGATCCGTGTAGTAGCTCGCTGCGCCAGCGCCTGTTTCCACCAAAATAGTATGGCCATTGTTGACCAACCTCCGAACAGCATGGGGACTCAGGGCGACTCTATTTTCTTGAAAACCGCGTTCACATGGAACACCTATGGTTAGCGCGGCATGTGATTTACCTACCATCAGTGGCTGTTCGAGGGCACTGACCCCAGTAGCGGAGGATGATAAACGTTCATGCATTAACGACATAGCTCAATTTTAAGTTTCGATTTTCACCTTCCAAAATAACCCATTCCAATCGCAAATAATTCAAAGGCACATATTCAATAAAAAATTGTGGCCATTCAATCAAACAAAGTTGATTACCATCCAATACAGAATCGATACCCAAAGATTCAATCTGATCTTCACTTTCCAATCGATAACCATCGATATGAAAGACAGAATGGCCTTTCTTGGTCTGATACTCCTGAACAATACCAAAAGTAGGTGAATTCACTGAATCCTGGATGTCGAGAGCGGCACAAACAGCGCGGACAAACGTTGTCTTGCCTGCACCCATAGGCCCTTCAAGCATCCATAAATTGAATCCTCGCGACCATTGCAATACCTCCTTCGCCACTTGATCGACTTCCTCCAGCGCGTAGGTCCGCTCCCATTCCCCACGCCCTTGACTTTGGTCTTGAATTGAATTTTTCATTTGGAATGAACACTTCAAACAAAACATCCCACGCGAGGTGGGATGCATATGAGCTTTACATGGATAAAATCAAAAAAAGCAATCAACCTTCATTGGATTCAGAATCGTCTGCCGTCGGTTCCACCTTCTTCTTCGAAGCAGGTTTCTTTTCAGCCTTCGACAAGGAACGCTTTTCGTCTTCCAAAATCTGATCGCGTAACCCGGCTAATACTCCAGATCCACTGAGAGAACCTTTGTCTTCCTGAGCCGCAACTGCTGCCTTGGCTTGATATTGAGCAACTTCATTGTCTTCGGATGCCTTTCCGGCCTCTTTTTTGTCTTTCCAAGTATCCGAGTGCGATAAAACAATTCTTCGGGTCTCACGGTTAAACTCGGTTACCTTGAAATCGGCGTCCATGTCGACCGAGAGTGGCTTGCCCTGCTCGGTAGCGAGTCCCTTTTTGAAGACCACACCATCAACGCCATAAGACAGCGCCACTATAGCCACTTTATCATCAATTTGGGTGATATGGCCCCTGTGCACAGTTCCCACGGCAAACACATACTCCAGGGTATCCCATGGATTATCAGTCAGCTGCTTATGTCCCAAGCTCAGGCGACGAGAAGCCGTATCGATGTCCAAGACCACGACTTCCATCACCTCATCACGCTTGGTGAATTCGGCTGGGTGGTTGATTTTCTTCGTCCAACTCAAATCGTTGATGTGTACCAATCCGTCTACACCCTCCCCTATTTCAACGAACAAACCAAAATTGGTGAGGTTGCGCACCTTACCCATATGCTTGCTTCCAATAGGGAAACGGGTGGTGATGTCCTGCCAAGGATCGGGGGTGAGTTGCTTGATTCCTAAAGACATCTTGCGCTCCTCGCGGTCGATGCTGAGCACAACAGCCTTTACCGTTTCTCCCGTCTTCATGAAATCTGATGGATTACGCAGGTGCTGACTCCAGCTCATTTCTGATACGTGAATCAGACCCTCAACACCTGGAGCCAATTCGAGGAAGGCGCCATAATCAGCGACCGTAGCCACTTTACCCTCTACAATACTTCCAGCAATGACATCATCGCTCAACGATTGCCACGGATGCGGAGTAAGCTGTTTCATGCCCAAACTGATGCGCTTGCGTTCGTTGTCGAACTCAAGCACAACCACTTGAATTTTCTGATCGAGTGCGAGCGCCTCTGATGGATGCGAAACACGACCCCAACTGATATCGGTAATGTGCAGCAAGCCGTCTACCCCTCCGAGATCTACGAATACACCGAAGTCGGTCATGTTCTTAACTGTTCCTTCCAGTACCTGACCTTGAACCATTTGGCTCATGATTTCTACCTTCTGGGCCTCAATGTCGCTCTCAATCAAAATCTTATGCGAAACTACCGCATTACGGAGAGTCGGATTAATCTTGACCACTTTAAACTCCATAGTTTTGCCCACGTATTGATCGTAGTCGCGCACTGGTTTCACATCAATCTGTGAACCGGGCAGGAAGGTTTCTATACCATTGACATCCACCACCAAACCACCTTTTGTGCGTGCCTTCACCTTACCCTCGATAACCAATTCTTCCTCATGTGCTTTCACGATGGTCGTCCAGGCGGTCATCATGCGCGCCGCTTTGCGCGACAACTGCAATTGACCGTTTTGATCTTCCTGGCTCACCACCAAAACATCTACGGTCATTCCGGGCTTAATCTCTCCCAAATCACGAAATTCCGATAAGGCAACCAAACCATCCGACTTGAAACCAACGTTCAATACGACGTCGCGGTCTGTTACAGCTACAACGGTTGCATGAACAACCTCGTTGGCATTGAGCGTGCTCAGCGTACCTGAGTACATATCTTCCATCTTGCGACGTTCCTCAGTCGGATAGTGGTGGCTTTTCCCAGAATAGGCCTCCCAGTCAAAGTCATCTTGAAGGGGTGCTATAACCGGGGCAGACTTCTTAGCCGGCTTAGGCTCCACAACTGGAGCGGAAACCGGAGCGGAAACTGGCGCTTCTACTTTCGGCTGAACCGCTATGGGCTCTCCCACTTCTACCTCAACTGGAGCGGACTCTTCTGCCTCAACTGGAGCGGACTCTTCTGCCTCAACTGGAGCGGACTCTTCCTGATTGGCTTGAGGCTCATGGTGCGCTGCTTCAGCTTCCTCTAAAAAGGGCGTTGCTTCCTCAACAGCAGCTTCTTGCTCTTCTGATGCGGCAACTTCCTCTGTTTCGGGATGGATTTCGGCTGAGGTTGACTCAAGGCCGGATTCGACTGTTGGACGGTTTTCGTCGGTGTTGTCGTTGATGGGGTTGATTTCGGGATTGTTTTCTGTCATTAATTAAATTCCTTCCTGCCTGGGTTTAAGGCGGTGCGAAGGTACGAAAAAATAATGAATAAAGAAAATCGCGGAGATTCTGGGCATTAATGCGGAGATATTGGGCATCATTTTGATGGCGCAACAGATAAGTCGCCCGATCTACGGGCAACCAATACAGCTACCATGGCATCACCACTCACATTGACCACTGTTCTGGCCATATCCAGGATGCGATCGACTGCCATGATGAGGGCAATGCCCGCTGGATCGAGGCCGACCGACTCCAGAACCACCACCAGCATGACCATGCCGGCACCAGGAACCCCAGCGGAGCCGATTGAGGCTAAAGTAGCCGTAAGCACAATCGTTAGCTGATCGCCCCAATCGAGGGGTATACCAAATGCTTGTGCTATAAAAACGGTGGCCACGGCTTGATAGAGGCTCGTGCCGTCCATATTGATAGTTGCACCCAATGGCAACACAAAACCGGCCACCTCGCCCGACACCCCCAGATTTTGCTCGACCCGCTCCAGGGTAACCGGCAACGTGGCGTTGCTCGAACTCGTGGAAAAGGCCAATAGTTGAGCGGGTGCCATCCCCCTAAAAAAGTCCGCGATCGAATATCCGGCACCGAGCCACAGAAAAATAGGATAAACAACAAACAAAACCACCACGAGCCCTGCAACCACAGTTAGTGAATATGCCCCCAAAGCCTTGAGCAACTCGAGGGCAGCACGAGGGTCGTCTCCTGCAAAGTCGGCCACCAGCGACGCCAATAAAGCGAATACGCCGAATGGGGCACCTTTCATAATCACTTCCACCAATTTGAGGATGATCTCATTGACCGACTCGAAGAAGTCGCGTACAACAACCGTTTTTTGTCGGGGCAGTAGAATTATACCTATGCCAAAAAACAGAGCAAAAAACACGACCTGCAACATTTGGGTGTTGTCGGTGAGGGCATCGAAAATATTGGAGGGCACGGTGTCGACCAGGGGCTGAAGCGGACTCTGCTCGGTTACCTGCTTGGCCGTTTCGGCCTTGCTTGCAGCCTGACTAGAAAACCGTTCCTTCAGTGCATCGCGTCGCTCTGGGGTAATGTATTGGCCCGGTTTCGCCCAATTCACCACCAATAAACCAATGCTGATGGCCAGTACAGTAGTGGACATATACAGGGCTATGGTCCGTCCTCCAAGCCGCGACAACTTGCCCACATCCGACAAGCCCGAAACCCCCACCACCAGAGAGGCCAGCACCAATGGAGCGGCTATGAGCTTCAGCAAATTGACGAAAAGCGTTCCAAAAGGCTTCACCCAATCGACCACCCAATCGTTCCATCCCAGAGCACTCGATCCTATTCCAAACAACACCCCCAGCAATAAACCGGTTAGGATCTGGAGATGCATGGGAAAGCCTCGTGACTTTTGCTTCTTTACGGGTGATTGGCCTTGAATTGCGGTTGACATTTCTGGAATATTGGTTGAAGATTCAGATTCTTACCGTACGTGCGCGCAGCGCGTGATCGGCCAAAACAAGAGCGGTCATGGCTTCAACGATCGGCAGGGCACGCGGTACCACACAGGGATCGTGGCGTCCGCCGATCGCCAATTCGATGGAATTGCCCTGTCGGTCTATCGTATTTTGCATCCTTGGAATGGAAGCAACAGGTTTGAATGCCACATCCATAATGAGGTCGGCCCCATTGCTTATGCCTCCTTGGATGCCCCCTGAGTGGTTCGTGACCGATGTAACTTTCCCGTCGATCATGGAATATGAGTCATTATATTGAGATCCCTTACCCCTCGCGGCTTCGAAACCAGCACCAAACGAAACTCCCTTGACCGCATTGATCGACAGCATGGCCTTACCCAAATCGGCTTCCAGGCGGTCAAAAACCGGGTCGCCCCAGCCCGCCGGCATTCCCTGAACGACACAACGAATGATGCCCCCGAGTGAATCGGCTTCCTTTTTAACCTCGGCAATGTGGTCGGCCATTCGTAGGTCTGTAGGCGGATGCGGGCAACCGGCCACCGAATCCGCTGCCGTCCGCAAGTCTAGATTCTGATAAGGCACATCCAGCGTAATCGCACCAATTCTTGAAACAAAAGCAAGAATTTGAACCGATAATTCGCGAAGAAAAAGCTGTGCCACGGCTCCAGCGGCAACACGCGCGGCCGTTTCACGGGCAGAACTGCGCCCGCCGCCTCGATGGTCGCGAATTCCGTATCGCGCCTCATAGGTATAATCAGCATGAGAGGGTCGGTATACGTCGCGCAGATGCTCGTAATCGACCGGTCGCTGGTTGGTGTTGTTAATCAACAAAGAAATCGGGGTACCAAGACTCACTCCTTCAAAGACGCCTGAAAGGATCGCACATTCGTCTGATTCCTGGCGTGGACTGGCCAAATCGCTTTGTCCGGGTCTCCTTCTGGCCAATTGCCGGGCAATGAAACCCGCATCTATGGTCAGACCGGCGGGGCAACCATCAATGACAGCACCGATGGCTGGACAATGTGATTCGCCCCAGGTGGTTACCCTAAATAAGCTTCCTATCGAATTACCGGACATTGAGGCCGTGCCTTGGTGCTGTGTCGACTCAAAACGACAAATATAAGGTTTAAGGCTGCCAACGCATCCCAAGTCGTTCCAATGTCTGCCAGTAGCCGGGGTATGATTTACCCACCACCTCGGGGCGATCTGGGCGAACCCCATAACCGTGGCTTGCGAGCAGGCTAAACGCCATGGCCATGCGGTGGTCGCCCTGTGTCGGTAAATCGAAAACCTGACCTTGAATGCTCGCTCGGGGGATGCCCTGCATCAACCTATAGGAACCAGGTTCTCTTTCATCGATTCGGGCACCCAACGAACGTAAACCATGCATCAAACCACCTAAGCGGTCGCTCTCTTTCACACGAAGGGTTTCGAGTTCAGTGAACCGGGCCGCTCGGCCTTTTAAGGCACATAAAACCATGGCCGTTGGAATGAGATCGGGAGAATCTAGCCCACTGAACTGGAGGGTTGAATGTCCCTCGCCTGGCTTGAAAGATGATGAACCAGGGTCGGCATACTCGAGCCATTCCGCAGACATCGGATTCTTCGTTTGATCGGTCGATGCACAAGACATCATATTTTTCGTTTGATGGGTTGATGCATAAGACATCATATTTTTCGTTTGATCGGTCGATGCAGAAGGCATCTTCATCGGACAATTGCTCAGTAAAAGTCCTCCATCCCTTTCAATAGAGTGAACACCGAGATCTGCGAAAGCATCGGCACAGATGGCATCGGCTTGCAGGCTGCAGCGTTTTAAATTCGGTACAAACAACTCCGATTGAGGCATGAGGGCCGTCCATGCGAGCCAGTAGGCCGCCGACGACCAATCCGGTTCGACCTCCACCCTAGCGGGCGGTTGGTATGTACACTGAGGAATATTGATGTTATTTTCATGGATGAATTCTATAGGAACGCCCCATTCGCGCATCAGATCGCGTGTGAGTAGGAGATAGGGACGAGATACGGTGTGGGCGAGCAATCTTAAGCGCAGGCCACCGTCGATGCAGGGCGCCATCATCATCAAAGCCGATACAAATTGTGAGCTCATGCCGGCATCGATCGGTATAGCATCGAGGCCGTCGGGCATCCTCAATGCTGTGCCCCCTTCAATCTTCAGGGGAAGGCATCCCGTGCGTCCCAGGTACTGAACTTGAGCACCTAAAAGACGAAGGGCGTCGACGAGTGGACCCATCGGGCGCTCGTGGGCGCGTTCGGTGCCGGTCATGTGGTGCGTGCCCGGGGTGAGGCAAAGCAACGGCAACACAAATCGCATGACGGTGCCCGCATCCCCAACACCAACTTCCCCATCGGAATGGGGTAGCTTTAGAGCGGCCAAAACATTTTGCATGCGTAGGGTGTCGCCGGCGGTCGATAATCCCCGGATTCTGGCCAGCGGATCACCCGCCAGGTAGTTCATCAGAAGCAAGCGGTTGCTGATGCTTTTTGAACCCGGCACCTCCACCTCGCCTTTGAATAGGGGTACCCGGCCTACAGGCAAACTCAGCTCAGCCATGTGTTGAGATCAAACTTTCTGAGCAGAATGCCAACCTCTTTTGGACTGAGGTACTGATCGGTAAGGCAATTTCCCGGGTAGGTAGGCAAGCTGAATCCGATTTTACCCGCCTTATTCTTTTTATCGGCGGCCATCCATGGCAACCAATCGGCTGTCTTGGGCCAATTTCTGGGTGTCACGAAGCGTGGAATGTCCAACATCCACACCAATGCGCCCTCCTCAGTCACCAAACCGGCCTGCACGGCCAGCCAGCCTTCCGCCATAAGTCCTGCCCAAACGGCTTGACCATGTGGTAGGGTTTGCCCTTGAGCTAGGTACCAGGCCTCCAGGGCATGCGCCACCGTATGGCCAGTGTTCAAAATCTTTCGGTGGCTTTTTTCGTGCGGATCGACACCTGCCCAATACATCTTAACTTCTGCTGCACGCCGAACCCACCCGAGCCCCGGCATCGTATTGGGGGGTAGTTTTTCCAAATAATCGATGAGCCCAACGTCCTCGATGAGTCCGTGCTTGAACATCTCCGCCTTACCATTAAGAACCTCCTCCGCCGGTAGTTTCTTGAGCATCGACGGATCGAGCAGCACCGCCTCCGGGAGGTAATAGGTCCCGATCTGGTTTTTCCACGGACCCAAATTAACGGCGGTTTTCCCACAGAGCGCGGCGTCGATTTGCGCCAATAATGTGGTTGGGATGTGAACCAATGGAATACCACGCATGTAGTTGGAGGCCACAAATCCTCCCAAATCGCATACCATCCCGCCGCCAACATTGATCCATCCTGTTTTGCGACTCGCTCCTGCCGTGCGCAGTGCCTGCCACAGTCGTTCGGCCTGCTGTAGGTTTTTATTTTCCTCTCCCGCCGGAACCTCAAGGCACAAGGCGTCGACGGCATCCGCTAACGGCTGAGCCAGGTAACGGGTATTGCTGTCGCAAAAAACGACCAATTGCTCCAACTCCTCCTTTTTGCGCCATTTAATGACCCAATCTACCGTGTTTTTGGGCTGAATCAGCGGGTGTAGCGTGTAGTACCTTGCAACCATTTCTTTTATCCTGGGGTTTGGTCAATTTTTCGAGCCGAATGCATAATCCCAAATGCTCAATCTAGACGTTGAATGCGTTTTTTGTTTCTGTCTTTCTTAATCCAGGAGTTCTGATGCGCGGGCATGTCGAAAGCGTTCAGCCTGTCGATCGATACTTTCCTGATGGATAAGAAACAACATTTGCTGCACAAAATCGGGGTTCAGTTGGGTTGCCCATGCTTGTCGGGTTTTCAAAATTTCCGTCCACCTATCGTGTTGCAAAATGGTGATGTCGAATTCTTCCTTAACCGATCCAATATCATCCACCAGCATCATTCGCTTTTGAAGCAGCGAAATGATTTGGGCATCAACCCCGTCGATCTGCGCACGAAGTTGCTCGAGCCGCGCATTCACCACCCCATCGGTGCTTTGGAGATTACGGTGTACCAGGCGCGCAAGCATATCCAACAGGGCCTGAGGGGTGAGTTGCTGTTTGGCGTCGGAAAGAGCCGAATCCGGGCTCACGTGCGACTCCACCATCAACCCGTCGAACTCCAAATCGAGCGCCATTTGCGCTACTTCCGGCACGAGTAGGCGATCGCCCGAGATGTGGCTGGGATCACATAGGATGAGCATATCGGGATATCGGCGCCTCAGCTCAATGGGGATTTCCCAAGAGGGGTGGTTGCGGTAGAGGGTGCGTCCATAACCGGTGAACCCCCGGTGCACCGCGCCAAGCTGTTTAATGCCAACTTTAGAGAGCCGCTCGATGGCTCCCGACCACAGTTCAATGTCTGGACTCACCGGATTTTTGACCAGAACGGCTATTGCGCTGCCTTCCAGTGCGGTAGCGATTTCCTGTACCATAAATGGATTCACCGTGGTACGCGCCCCAATCCATACATGACGAATTCCGGCCTCCAAAACCTGTTCTACATGCTCAGCCGAGCCCACCTCTACCATCAATGGAACACCAAGCTGTTGGGCTATTTCGTGTGTCCACCCGAGTGCGGATGCCCCTAAGCCCTCAAAATGCCCTGGCTTGGTACGAGGTTTCCAAATGCCCGCGCGAATCAAATCAGGCTGCGCAGGCAAGATTCCTTGTATGCTTGCTGAAAATTGTTGCGGCGATTCGGCACTACACGGACCCGCGATGAGCATTTGTCGGTTGTGCTTGTTCCAGGCTGACTTATGAATCATGTTTTGGCTAAGGGCGATTTGGACTCGGGGCGATTTGGACTCGGGTCGAAGCGTTTATGGGTTATTGTGTTTATGGGTTAGTGTGTTTATGGGTTAGTGTGTTCATGGGTTAGTGTGTTCATGGGTTAGCGTAAGACAAAGCTACTGATTGCCTTTTAATGGGTCGAAATTATAAAACAAAAAAAAGAGAATAAAGTTGTGCCTTATTTTTGTCGGGTGCGCCCCGAGGAATTCCGTCAATTAGAAATCGTTCTACCCGAGAGTCCGGGCGTTTACCGCTATTACGATCGATCGGAACTGCTGCTCTATGTGGGCAAGGCGAAAAATCTGCGCAAGCGTGTTTCCAGCTATTTCCGTCCGGATCTTCAACGTGAGGGGCGCTTGCGGATGATGATTGACCGCATCGCCCGCATCGACTTTACCCTCACCGAAACGGAGATGGACGCGCTATTGTTGGAGAATTCGCTTATCAAAACCTACCAACCGCGCTACAACATCCGGCTTAAGGACGATAAGTCGTATCCCTACCTGGTGATTCGCAACGAGCATTTCCCCCGGATTTTCCCTACCCGCCGCCTCCTGCGCGACGGCAGTACGTACCTGGGTCCATTTCCCTCGGTTTTGGCTATGCGCACCATGCTCGAATTGGTGCGCCGCATCTACCCACTTCGAACATGCAGCCTCCCGCTCACGCCCCTTTCTATTGCCCGAGGCAAGTTCCGCGCCTGCCTCGAATACCAAATTGGCAATTGCCTCGCCCCATGCGAAGGCCGACAATCGGAGGAGTCCTACCTGGAACAGATCGATGCCATTCGTCTCATTTTAAAAGGTCATTACCAAAAAGCTGCAGCTTTATTGCGCGATGAGATGAAGCAGCATGCCGCCGACTTGCGTTTCGAACAGGCTGCACGCGTGAAAAAGAAAATGGAGTTGCTCGAGCAGTATCAGGCCAAATCGACCGTGGTGCATCACGACATCACCGAGACTGATGTATTTAGTGTGGCGATGAAAGACGATACGGCTGTCGTTAATTTTCTACACATGCAGCAAGGGCGCATTGTGATTAGCCACAACCTCGAAATTGCGCGCCGCCTCGATGAGGATGAAGCGTCATTGTTATTGTACGGCATCGTCGAACTCCGGAACCGCTACAACAGTGAGAGTAAACGTCTGCTGTTGAATCGAGCGGTAGAGGGGCTACCTGCGGCGCTTGATGTGCAGGTGCCGCGGCAAGGCGAGAAAAAGAAGATCGTTGAGCTCAGCTGGAAAAATGCCATGTATTTCCTCAGTGATTTGATTCGACAGCGCGACGACAAGCAACAGGAATCTCGAACTACCCGCGTTTTGGCCCAAATGCAGAAGGACCTTGCTTTGAACCGTCCGCCCGCCCATATTGAGTGTTTCGACAATTCCAATTTTCACGGCACCTCGGCGGTTTCAGCTTGTGTGGTGTTTAGGGATGCCAAACCGAGCAAGAAGGACTATCGTCATTTTTTAATCCGCAGCGTGGAGGGCCCAAATGATTTTGCCAGTATGAAAGAGGCTGTTTACAGAAGGTATCGTAGGCTGGTCGAAGAAAAGTTGCCCCTACCGGATTTGGTGGTGGTCGACGGTGGAAAGGGACAATTGTCGTCGGCGCTGGAGGCCTTGAGTGCCCTTGGACTGGACCGAAAACTGCCTGTTTTGGGCATTGCTAAGAATTTGGAGGAACTATTCTACCCCAATGACCCCGTGCCACTGCACCTCGATAAAAAAAGCATCACCCTAAAAATCATACAGCAGATGCGGGATGAGGCGCATCGTTTTGGCCTAACCCACCACCGAAACCTTCGCTCCCGAAAGTTCATTGCTACCCAGCTCACCGAGATCCCTGGGGTGGGGCCCAAATCGGCCGAAGTTCTTCTGCGCCGTTTTGGATCGGTGGAACGCTTATGCAGTGCCTCGCCTGCGGAATTGATCGAGGCGGTGGGTGCCCGGAGGGCCGAAGCCATCCGGTTGTGGTGCGTAAACCAGCATTCAGATGAAACGATAAACCCGGAAATTCCGCCGGCCGAACGGCTTGAAACGGCGAAAACAGCAATGGGTGGTGACCAAAACAGCAATTGATTGCAACGAAAACAGACATAAAATTTGCGACGAAAACGAATATAAATGACCATTCAAGAAGTACAAACAACACAGCAGGCCCGCACATTTTTGGCGGTGCACGTAGACCTCAACCGGCATGAACACGGGTTTATCCGTCCACTCGACAAAGATGTAGAACAGGTCTTCGACCCTGAGAAAAACAAGAGTTTTCGTCAGGGCAAAGCCTGTCGTTGGCTCTTGTTGGATGAAAACGGCAAGGCGGTGGGTCGTATCGCTGCCTTCACCAACCGCAAGTACAAAAACAAAGGTGATCAACAAGCCACGGGCTGCTTTGGCTTTTTCGATTGCCGCAACAAACCCGAAGAAGCTGCGCTCCTGTTGCACACGGCCCGCATTTGGCTCGAGAAGATGGGGATGCAAGCCATGGACGGACCCGTTAATTTTGGGGAACGCGACCGCTTTTGGGGCCTTTTGGTGGATGGATTTGAAGCGCCTCCCTACGGAATGAATTTCAATCCTCCCTATTATGAGTCGCTGTTAACCTCTGCTGGTTTTCGCCCGTTCTACAACCAGATCTGCTACCGCAGACCCGTTCAAGATGCACTTCCTCAACGATTTTTGGACGTACATAAAAAACTTAAAGAAACGGGCATCTATCGCGCCGATCGGGTACGGCTGGGCGACTGGAAACGCTATGCCCGCGATTTTTGCACGGTCTACAACAAAGCCTGGGCCAAGCACGAAGGCAACAAAGAAATGCCGCAAGAACAGGCCATCAAGATTTTCAAGGCGATGAAACCCATCATGGACGAGGATATCGCGTGGTTTGTGTATGCCCATGATGAGCCTGTCGCCATGTACCTGAATATCCCAGACCTCAATCAAATTTTTCGGCACTTCAACGGGAAGTTGGGATGGTTTGAGAAACTCAGGTTGCTTTGGTACCTCAAACGCCGCACCTGTACCCGCTTTGTGGGCATCATCTTTGGGATTACGCCGGAACATCAAGGAAAGGGGGTCGACAAATTCATGGTGGTGGAAGCAGCCCAAGTCATTCAAAGCCGTACGCGCTATCAAGAAACCGAACTTCAGTGGATTGGTGACTTCAACCCCAAAATGATTCAAATTGCCAAGGAGTTGGAATTTGAGCAAAGTCGAACCCTCACCGTGTTCCGCCTTCTTTTTGATCCCGAACAGCCATTTAATCGGCACCCCATACTGGGCTCAGCTTCCTGAGTCGATTCAGATACCATCCAATGAACGCTTCAAGAAACCACGTCATGAGACAAAACAGTACCTTTTGGGGGTATGTATCTTATTGCCTCATGATAACGCTTCTCTAATGATACCAAACGCTTCTCTAATGATACCAAACGCTTCTCTAATGATACAAAACGCTTCTCTAATGATACAAAACGCTTCTCTGATGATACCAAACGCTTCTCTGATGATACCAAACGCTTCTCTGATTATACCAAACGCTTCTCTGATGATACAAAACGCTTCTCCGATGATACAAAACGCTTCCCGTATGAAGTCGATTTTGACCTGCTTTGCAATACTATTTGTCTTTATCAATACCTCATGCGCCCGAAAAATTGATTCCGCAGGCCAAACAGAATTGAAAACTCCACTAAACCCCTACACCAAAAAAGAATACGAAAAGGCCAAGGAAGCAAACCCAAACATTCCTTTGGAGAAACAGTAGGCGTTCGTTATTGGGAAGATACGCTCGTCCCCAATAAAAAAACACGCACCTGCGATTAAAGTACCTCGTGGTGGGCAAATTCTTTGAGGAACGGATGCTTTGCGGGAACCAGTGATACGGAGCTTAAGCCCTTCACCAGAACCCAGCCAAACAATCCTGCAAAACCGATAAACATACCAATCTCAATGAATCCGATACCTGCTTTTGCACCAAGAGTCCCTGGCATAATGCCCAGGTAGAGGTCGATCCACTTTCCAATGATGATGACCAGGGCAACAGACAGCATAAGACCGTCGTTGCGCTTAGAACCCCGAGTCATCAGTAAAAAGAATGGAGTCAAGAAATTGATGACAATGTTAAACAAAAACAAAAATTCGAAGTGTTCAAATCGCTCTTGAAAGTAAATCGTTTCTTCGGGGATGTTCGCATAGAAAATCAACAAGTATTGCGAAATCCAGATATACGTCCAAAAGATACTGAAAGCAAACATAAATTTACCCAAATCATGGAGGTGGTTATCGGTCACCATCTTGAGGTAACCCGCACGCCGCAGAAAAATCACGGTGAGGGTGATCACTGAAATGGCTGTCACCCAAGACGCGGCAAATTGATACACCCAGAATATAGTAGAATACCAGTGGGCATCGAGACTCATCAGCCAATCCCAAGACGACATGGCCCAACTAACAGCAAACACAGGCAGGAAAATGACACTAATGGTTTTATTGCGCTTCAGCATCTTTACCCCGCCAATTTCGTCTTCTAAAAGTGAATTCCGACGCATGGCTCGGGTAAATAAATACCACAATGCAAAAATAACCAGTACCCGACCGACCATAAACGGCACATTCAGGTAAGCTACTTTTTCGGCGATGATCTCATCGTAGTGGTGACTTGAGGGATCCGCAATCCCTTCCACCGCCCAATGATAGAGGTGGTTCCAATGGAATACCAAGGCCAACAGCAGTACACCCATACCCACATAAGCTACAGGAAGGTAACCCGCCATGGCTTCAGGGATGCGCTTAAATCCAGCCGACCAGCCCGCATTACTGGCGGATTGGGTAGCCAAAAACAAAGTACCCATGAGACCTAGGCCCATGAAATACCAGTTGTTTAATAAGAAATTAGCCCAAAACCGATCGGGGTTGGTGAATAAGCCAAAGGAGATGGCCAATACCCCAACACCCATCATGCCCATCAAAATGCGGCGCAATGAATCGGAAGGCGTGAACTGCTCGGGGGCAGGATGAAATTCGTGGTGATGTCCCATGGTTTATTCTCCCTGATATCCTCTTAATTGGTTGACATATTGTACGATCTGCCATCTTTCGACAGGGCGAATTTGTGAGGCTTGTCCCCACATTCTGCCCTTGCCCTTAGAGATCACATGATAGATATGGCCCGAAGAAACGTTGACAACATTGGAGGCCTTATAGTTGGCTACCCCGCCATACTTTTGACCCACCAAGCCATCACCAGCACCCGCGTCACCGTGGCAAGGTGCACAATAGGAAGTATAGAGATACTTTCCTGCGGCCAAATTCTTCTCATTTTTCTCCAACGGGTTCTTCAAAATCCGGGCAGCATCTGCGATGCTGTCTTTGTGAATGGGGTAGTTATACATCAACTCCAAACGGGTGTTGTCGTAGCCTGTGGAAGAACGAGGTATACTGCCCTCAACAGGAGCACGCATATTTTTTCCATCGGCATTCACCGTATGTTCGCGCACCTGGCTGTAGGGCTCATAGGAATCTGAAACATACATTTGGGGTGCATATTCCCAACCCGGGTCTTTCTTTTCGGCGATCAAGGCACAACCTGAAAGCGACGCGCTAAGCAGTAATATCCTGGCGATCATAATTCGAGTTCTTTTTCGTGTACTTCCTCTGCACCCAATTTGTTGAGCAATGCTGTTACTGCTGCCGCGTTGGTGCCATCGCGCTCAATAGCCATACAAAATTTATCACTGGTGACCCGTAGATCTGGCATTTTGGCCTCATTACCAGGGATAAAATCACATGCCACCAGATAAGTACCCACCATGCCCAGAGCGGTGATGAGGACGGTAAGTTCGAAGGAAACGGGAACAAAATCGGGCCATGCCAAAGCCGGTTTTCCGCCGATATTCATGGGCCAATCGATACCCAGCATCCAAGTCTGCATGGTAATGGCCAATGTAAATCCTAAGCATCCAAACAGAAAGGCCGCCTTGGGTAAACGGCTGCGTTTGTAGCCCAGCAGCTCATCCAGTCCATGTACCGGGAAAGGGGTATAGACTTCGTGGATGCGTGTTCCGCTGGCACGAATCTCCTTTACCGCCTCAAGCAGCGGTTCCTCATCGCCAAATACGCCAATAATATATTGCTTACTCATACTGATCGATTAATTGGGGTACAACAACCTGTGGATTCAACTCTTTGAGATCGACGCCTTCCTTATCAGCAGTCTTTTTAATGTACTGTGATGCGGAACTCTTGGCTACCGATTTGACCTCAGCGATGGCTATAACCGGCACAAACTTCGCGAACAAGAAAAAGAGGGTGAAGAACAAGCCCTGCGAACCAATGAACATGCCAATTTCTACCCAGGATGGTGAATACATGGCCCAACTCGAAGGAAGGTAGTCGCGGTGCAGAGAGGTTACGATGATCACAAATCGCTCAAACCACATACCAATGTTCACGAAAATAGAGATAATGAACACCGCCGTAATGTTGCGGCGCAGTTTCTGGGACCAAAACAACTGGGGTGTTATGACATTACACGTCATCATAGCCCAATAAGCCCACCAGTAGGGACCGAATGCGCGGTTGATGAACGCATAACGTTCATAGGGTACCGCGCTGTACCAGGCAATAAAAAACTCGGTGATGTAGGCCGAACCGACAATAGAACCTGTAACCAGTATAATCTTGTTCATCACATCGATGTGGTTGATGGTGATGTATTGTTCGAGGCGCATGGCCTTTCGCATGATGATGAGGAGGGTAAGCACCATGGCAAAGCCGCTGAAAACCGCACCCGCCACAAAGTAGGGTGGGAAAATGGTGGTGTGCCATCCCGGAATCACCGAAGTAGCGAAATCCATTGATACAATGGTATGCACGGAAAGAACGAGTGGAGTGGCCAAACCTGCGAGGATGAGGGATACACTTTCAAAACGCTGCCACGCTTTGGCCGATCCATTCCATCCAAAACTGAAGAAACCATAGATCTTGCGCCGAAGACCGGTGGCTCGGTCGCGGATGGTTGCCAAATCAGGGATAAGACCCACATACCAGAAAACCACAGAGACGGTGAGATAGGTCGAAATCGCGAATACGTCCCACAATAAGGGAGAGTTAAAGTTGGCCCAAAGTGACCCATATGTGTTGGGCAAGGGAAATACCCAATAAATCACCCAAGGGCGACCGGCGTGGAGCAGCGGATAACTACCCGCACAGATGACAGCAAAAATGGTCATGGCCTCCGCTGATCGATTCACCGCCGTCCGCCACTTTTGACGAAACAGCAACAAAATGGCGGAAATTAGGGTGCCGGCATGACCAATACCGACCCACCAAACGAAGTTGGTGATGTCCCAACCCCAGTCGACTGTTTTGTTGAGGCCCCACACCCCTACCCCGGTAAAGAGCAGGTATCCTACGGTGAGAAACCATAAGCCAAGGGCAGCGACCGAAACAATAAATCCTAGGTACCACCACTTGGTGGGCTTGCCCTCGACGGTCTGGGCAATGTCTTCGGTGATTTTGGCGTAGCTGGTCTCGCCGGTGATCAGCGGTCGCCTGATGGGGGATTCGTACATCTTATCGTATCGTTTGTTACAATAATATTAAACACTAAGCTTTTGCGGTATCGCGGTTTCTGACTTTCGTGAGGTAGTTGACCGAGGGCAGAACATTGAGTTCTTCAATTACGCCATAGGAACGCTCATTCAAGAATAAGCGCGATACTTCACTCTCGGGGTCGTTGAGATCACCGAACACAATGGCACCGGCCGGGCAAGACTGCTGACAGGCTGTCTTGACCTCACCGTCATTCACTCCACGCCCCTCACGCTTGGCGTCGAGTTTTCCTGCCTGGATGCGTTGTACGCAAAAGGTACATTTCTCCATGACACCCCGTGCCCGAACGGTGACATCGGGGTTCAGCACCATTCTACCGAGGTCGGTTTGTGATGGGTTGGTGTTGAACTTTGGGTTGTCGATGTAGCTGAACCAGTTGAATCGGCGTACTTTGTAGGGACAATTGTTGGCGCAATAGCGCGTGCCCACACAACGGTTGTAGACCATTTGGTTGAGGCCCTCGTCTGAATGCACAGTGGCTAGGACCGGACAAACGGTTTCGCAGGGCGCATTGTCGCACTGCATGCACATAACGGGTTGGAACACTACATCTACTTGATCGCCTGTTCCGATGCGCTCGTAGTCGTTTTCTTTATCGATCCGCTCGCCATCTTCAACAAACGCGTAGTAGCGGTCGATTCGGATCCAGTGCATCTCTCTTCGGTTGATGACTTCTTGCTTGCCCACAACCGGCACGTTGTTTTCGACTTGGCAACTCACCACACAGGCACCACAACCTGTACAGGCGTTCAAATCTACCGCCATGGCCCAATGGTGACCTTCGTAGTCGCGGTCCTGCCAAAGGGTGATGGCATTGCGGCTCTTTCCGGGGTAGACCTTCTCATAGGTTCCGTCGGCTTTCTTGCGGGTGACGTACGGACGCACATTGCCGTCGGCATGGTCGGCCATATAGCGGTCAAGGTGGGTTTCCTTCACAATATTCCGCCCCTCAATGGTGTGATGTGTTTGGGTCTGGGCGAGCTCAGTGGTTTGACCGGTTGCGGAAACCTGAACCCCTGAAACAATCGAAGAGCGATGACTACCCGCCTGCACCAATGCGAAGGCATTCACACCGATCCCTTTTCCGGCCACACCCACCTCCGTTCGGCCATAGCCCACAGCCAAGGCCACCGTACGGGGATGCATACCCGGCTGAACCAATACAGGAACCTCGACTTCTACAGATCCAGCTTTCACTTTCACCATATCACCGTCTTTCCAGTTATTCTCACGAGCGGTCTTCACATTCACCGCCAGGTAGTTGTCCCAACAAGCTTTGGATATCGGATCCGGCATCTCTTGCAGCCATGGGTTGCTTGCATGCGCACCGTTACCCAAACTCAATTTTTCGTACAAAACCAAATCCAAACCGTCGGCCTTGCCTGCTGTGATTCCTAAGGCTACTGAAGCATCAAAACCTTTGTAGGCAACTGAAGAAACAGGATTAGCCTGAGCACTGTATACCCCATTGTGGAGGGCAATACGCCAGAATGCACCGGCATCGGCGGCACCGGAAGCGGATGCGAGTCCGTTCCAAGTCGATTTCAACGCGTCGTAGGCCGATTCTGTTGACCCACACATTTGGAGCAACCACTCATTCAGGGAACGGGTGTCGTAGAGGCGAGAAATGGCCGGTTGCTGGAGGCTGTATTGACCGGCAACAGGCTCAGCATCTCCCCAGCTCTCCAGGAAGTGACTGCAAGCCCCAATCAGGCGGGCGCAAACCGTTGTTTCGTCGGGCTGGGTTGAAAAAGCTACACTCACAGTGGCTTTTTTGATCAATTCCATCCACTCGTTGCCTTTCGGGTGGTCATAAACGGGATTTGCACCACAAACAATTAAACCAGCCACCGCACCGGACTTCAAATCAGCCATCAACTGCTCCATATCTTTGTCGCGGCCCTGTCGGATCGACATCGGAGCCGACCAATCGATGGTGCTGCCATAAGAGCCCAGCATTTGGTTGATGCCATTGACCATTCGCTGTACTTTGGGATCATTGGATCCACAAACCACCAAAGCCTGGCCCTTTGCCTTCCACAAAGCAGCGGCCGATTGTGTGATCGAGTTGCCCGCAAGTTCCAAGGCTGGAACCGATAACAGGCTTTGTCCGGCCAATTTTGCTACTGCATTATAGAGGTTGGCCACCACAAGGGCTTCTTGGGATGCGCGGTAGGTTGCGCGCACATCGGCGTTGGACCCCGTGACACTCAATCGTGATTCGAACTGAATGTGTCGAGACATCTCCGGTTTATCGGGATTGATCTTGCGGTTTTGGGTGTAATCGCGTGTGTAGGCGACGGGCATCAACCAGTTGCCTAAAAAGTCGGCATCGATGCCCATTACCACACGGGCCTGAGCAAAACGATAAGACGGTAAAGCGGCTTGACCGAAATCAATTTCATTGGCTTCGAGCATGCCCGAAGCGGAAATGGAGTCATAAGATACCCAGCGAAGATTGGGGTACTTGGCCATGGCCTGGGTCATCAGGCGGCGGGTAGTAGGACTCACCACACTATTGGTGAGCATCACAACTGGGCGACCCGCAGCGGCGTCCATTTGGGCACTAAACTTCTGGTCGAATTCCGACCAGGAGATCGATTGGGTACCCGAACGTGGGCTTTTGTAGCGCGTGGTATCGTAGAGCGACAAAACAGAGGCATGTACCCGGGCATTTACACCACCTTGCGAAATAGGCGAAAGGGCATTGCCCTCCATTTTGATGGGGCGCCCTTCGCGTGTTTTCACCAATACGCTCGCGTAATCGTAGCCATCATAATAGGTTGTGGCATACCAAGTGGCCAATGACGGAGACATCTCCTCGGGATGATTTACAAAAGGAATGGCCTTTTTCACCGGAGCCTTGGTACAGGCGGCCAATGCAGCGGCCCCCATTCCGAAACCGAAAAACTTCAAAAAATCGCGGCGGTTGGAGGAAAGAGACAAACTGCCCGATCCGAGAATTTCCTCGAGGGGCAATTCTTCTTTGAATTCGCGGGAAGCTTCATCACGGAACGATTCTTCCTGCTGCCATTCGGCCAGGCTCCTCCAGTACTTGGGTTGTGTTTTATCCATAACAGTTGATCAGCGGTAACCTTCGGTTCAACGAATTTTCAAACGAGACATCAATAGTGACACTTAGAGCACTCTAAACCACCCAAATTGGCGATGGTGAGCCCTTTCTCTTTCAAAGCGGCCTGAAAGGCGGGCTTGTCTCCGTGTACGGCTTGGTAATAACCATTGTCGAGATCGACCTTGGTTTCGCGGTGACAATTAATACACCAACCCATGGTCAGCTGGGAATGCTGATACACCTCGGGCATCTTCTCGATCGGTCCATGACAAGTCTGGCATTCGATGCCCGCAATTTTATAGTGCTGGTAGTGGTTGAAATAAGCGAAATCAGGCAGATTGTGAATTCTAATCCATTCAATCGGACGGTTTTGTTCCCAGGCCGCATGAATCTTCTTGATTTCCGGAGCGTCTTTTTTGATTTGGTTGTGGCAATTCATGCAGATGTTCACAGAAGGAATCGTGGCACTTTTACCGCGTTCCACACCCGTATGGCAATAACTGCACGCGATTTGATGCGCACCTGCGTGCAATTCATGGCTAAAGGCAACAGGCTGAGCAGGCTGATAACCCTGCTGAATACCCACGTGCGAGGCCACATCAATGCCCCAACCGATGCCACCGATCAAAAACAGAGTGAGCAAAGCCCCAACCACGTGTACAGCACGGGGCTTGAATTTGATGCCGACATCTTTGAGTTTTTCGGGATCAGCTTTACCCGAATCGACCCGCTCCTGATACTCTTCATCCAGCATGCGGCTGCTGCGTACGAGCAGCCAAGCCACAGCAGCGGCGATAAAAATGAGGATCCAGATGAGCTGCGACAAACCAAAACCCGCATCTGCTGGCGCTGCTGTGGCATCCTGGGCCAAAGCGGTAACAGAAATCAACGGATTCAGCCCCAAGCCCAACGCCCCGCTCCATAAGACAACCGATTTTTGAAAATGGAATATTGCTCTCATTCGCTGTACGTTTCTACCGCACCACGCGGCATTAGACGGGGCAAAAATAGAAGATAAGCGACAAAAAAGGTAGAGGGGCGAACAAAAGAAAAGGGTAAAAGTTTTGCACAATAGAATGATTGTGGAAAACCTCCTATTCCAATAGGCGGCCACTCATCTGGAGCCTGTACATACCTGCATACAAACCGTCGGACTCCATCAGCTCGTCGTGTGTGCCGTATTCCGCTACAGTTCCCTGCTGCAATACGGCGATGCGATGCGCCCCACGGATCGTACTGAGCCGATGCGCCACCACCACTGAGGTTCTTCCACGCATCAACTCCTCTAAACCGGCCTGCACAAGCCGTTCGGATGCACTGTCGAGTGAACTTGTGGCCTCATCGAGGATGAGAATCACGGGATCGCGCAAAATGGCGCGGGCTATGGCAATGCGCTGTCTTTGCCCGCCACTCAAGCGCACGCCACGTTCACCCACCACCGTGTCGAACTGCTGGGGAAACTGCTCAATAAATTCCCATGCGTGGGCCCTAATGGCTGCATCACGGACCTCCTCATCGCTGGCTCCAGGCCTACCGTAAGCAATGTTCTCTCGAATGGTACCACCGAATAAAACGATATCCTGGGGCACTACCGCCAACTTCCGGCGGTAAGTCGACCAGCCATAATGACGGGGTTCTACCCCATCGACTTGCACGGTGCCTCCCACAGGCGAATAGAAACCGAGGAGCAGCTGAACAATGGTCGACTTTCCGGCACCACTCGCGCCAACCAAGGCCAGGGTTTCGCCGGGTGCCACCGAAAGATCCACCTGGCGCAGTACGGGCACATCGGCCCGAGACGCGTAGTGAAAGTCGACCGAGCGAAACTCAATGTGTCCTTTCATTTGCGAAGCATCGGCCGTTCCCCCAACCGATGGCTCGGCGGGTTCGGAAAAAAGATCCAGCACGCGTTCGGTGGCACCCAGTGTGCGCTGCAATTGGGCAAACAACTCGGCAAATCCTCCTAAAGCGGCGCCCACGAACGTACTGTACAAAACAAAGCTGGTGAGGCTGCCAATACTTAAGGTGCCGTCGCGCACCATGAGGGCGCCAAACCAGATGACGGCTACAATACTCCCAAACAGACCAAGGATCACAAAGCTGGTGAAGGCCGCCCGGAATAGGGCTCCCCGGAGGGCTAGTTTCACGACCGAACGCATTTTACCAGAGAAACGATGGGTTTCATAGTCCTCATTGGCGTAGGCTTTGACACTACCAATGGCTTGCAGGGTTTCTTCAACAATGGTTTGGGCATCGGCCAATTCATCTTGTGCTGCACGGGCCACCTTTCGAATCCAGCGACCAAAGACCACGGCCAGCAACACCAAAACGGGGAGAATCGCAAGCATAAATCCCATCAAACGGACACTGGTTGAAGCCAATAAGGCGAGGCCGCCCACCAAAACAACAGCTTGTCGGAGCAGTTCGGCCATGGTGGTGGTTAGGGTATCTTGAATGAGCGACAAATCGGCCGAGAGCCTCGAATTGAGTTCACCAACCCGCCGCGAACCGAAGAATTCCATTGGCAATCGCAAAAGGTGCGCATAGGTGTCGCGCCTGAGGTCGGCCAGGGTCGACTCGCCCACGCGCACGAAGAGGTAAACCCGTGCAAAGGAAAAGATCGATTGCAAAATGAGGACGCCCACCAGCACCCAGGCCAGTCCATTGAGGTCCCAAGACACTCTGGGTCCTCTGCTTGCCCCAGACATTCCTGCGTCGTCGGAAGGCAGTTGACCGAGTGAAGTGTCGATCAGTTGCCCCATGAGCCATGGAAAAGAGAGCGATGACAGGCTCGAAAGCACCAGCATGAGCAGTCCGAGGAAGTAGGCCCTTCGGTAGGGACGCATATACCGCAGCAGCTGGAGGAATCTGCTCAAGGCTGCGCCGCTGAGGCGTACTTTTGGCGCGTCGTCGGTGCCAACACTTTGGTTGCTGTTGAATTGTGGTCGTGCCAATGGGGGTTGAGGGTTTTAAAAGGAACAATTAAATGCTGAGTCGACGACTGACCAAACCATCGACATAACGAAACAGTTCGCTGGGATGGTATTTTTGCCAAGGCATATCATCGAGTTCACCCCCGTAGTGCAGGAACTGATCGATGCCGCAGCGGCTCCATTCCTCGCGCACGGTGTCGCGGAAGTTGATGGCTACGATCCAGCCATCGTCGACATCCTGGAACCAATCTTCATAGTAGCAGTCGTCGGACGGGTGAAAGTTAAGTACATGCTCGCCCAACAACAGGAACCTTTGGATCCCGTTGCGCAGGAGCACCTCCAATACTTCTGATTTGAGTTGCATGACATCGTTGTTTACCGCGTCGTTCCATTCACCGATGAATTCAAGCACCGCAAAGCCGTCGTGGTAGTCGACATATAGTATTTTGATAAATAAGGTCTCCGACCCAAATTCATCCCATTGTGGATGGATGAGGTAGTTGTAGATGCTGTGGGTGTACTGGAATTCGGAATAGGCCCGCCCGTAGAAGGGCGAATATTCATCTGCGCTGGCGCTGTATTCGTCGACCCAGCGAAAAAAGGGCTCAATATGATGCATGGGAATCTGAAGAGGTTGATTCCGTTCTGGACGACTCAAACTGCCGCATGACGGCATCAACAGAACCATGCATTTTGAGGAGACGCCGCGCTTCTGCTTCCGTAATGGGGTATTCCTGCTGCAACATTCGGATTCCGCGGTCCCAGAGCTTATGGTTGCTGAGCTGCATATGCACCATACGGTTGCCACGCACGTAACCCAGGCGCACCATAACGGTGGTGGTGAGCATATTCAGTACGAGCTTTTGCGCAGTACCGCTTTTGAGGCGTGTGGATCCGCTGATGACTTCAGGTCCCACCACAACCACCACGGGGTAGTCGGCCTGCGCCTCCAGGGGTGTGTTTTGGTTGCAGGTGATGCATCCGGTGGGGATATTGTGACGGCGGCACTCGGCCAAGGCCCCCACTACGTAAGGCGTGGTGCCTGATGCGGCTAGGCCCACCACCATGTCGCCCGCGCTTATCTGATGGGCCTGAAGGTCTTTCCATCCGCCTTCGGCTTGGTCTTCGGCAAATTCTACCGCCTTGCGGATGGCGGCATCACCCCCGGCTATGAGGCCAACTACCCGACCGGCTTCCACCCCGAAGGTGGGGGGGCACTCGCTCGCATCAACAATGCCCAAACGCCCACTGGTGCCGGCACCAAGGTAAAACAGGCGTCCGCCCGCACTCATTTGTTGGAATATGGCCTCCGCGAGCCTTTCGACTTGTGGCAGAGCCCTTCCCACTGACCGGGGCACACTGCGGTCTTCTCGGTTCATGATCCGCAGCATGGCGCGGGTCGAAAGGCGATCGAAATGGCTGTAGGTCGATGCTTGTTCGGTGGGCATTAGCATGTCATCTGTCGATACCCCTCCTTGAATCGAGGTGGATTTTCGGGGCGCTGTTCGCCGTGGTTTAGGGTTCGGATGATCGGGCATTTAGATCGGGCTATGATAGCGTATCGTTTGTCGGCACAAAAATGAGGAACATTGCATTAGGTTCACCAAAATAACCTCATTTTTGCACACGCTTTTTCTTGAATTAACCATTTCTTTCTCTGGAAACCCAATCCTCACCCCCGGAACCCTCCGAACCCCATATAGAGGGAACCAACGCCCGTTCGTTCCGCCACAACAGCAGTTGGCGCTTGCCCCTTTTGCTCGGTCTCACCACCCTACTGGGTATGTGGGCCGGATACCGCCTCCGCAGCGGTGGCCCACTCGGACCCACACCTGAATCGAACTCGGCGAATCCCCTACAAGAGGTGCTTTCACTCATCGATCAGGTATATGTGGATCCTGTTTCGGTCGACTCCCTCCATAAGCCAGCCATCGATGCGCTGCTGGCGCATCTCGACCCGTTCAGCGCCTACCTCCCCGCCGAAGATCTTCAGGCCGCCAACGAGCCCCTTGAGGGGTCTTTCGAGGGTATAGGTGTTGAATTTACCCGTCTCAACGACAGCGTGCTGGTGGTGGCTGCTCTCTCTGGGGGGCCGTCCGAACAGGCCGGCATCAGAGCGGGCGATAAAATCGTAGAAGTCGATGGCAAGCCCTTGGGTGGACCGGATCTCACCAACCAAATGGTGATCCGTCAGCTGAGGGGTAAAAAGGGAAGCCGCGTGAAACTTGGAATCTTCAGAAGCGGCCAACCCAGCCTCTTGTATTTCACCGTGGTGCGCGATAAAATTCCCATTTATAGCCTCGACTTGGCCTACCACATCAAACCGGGCACGGCATACATCCGCCTCAACAAATTCGCCGCGTCCACCATGCAGGAATTCGGCGAGGCCTTCGACCGCCTCAACCGGCAACAGAAAATTGAACAACTGATTCTCGACCTGAGGGGCAACCCCGGTGGCTACCTCAACGCGGCCACCGACTTGGCCGATGAATTTCTCGACGGCAACAAACTCATCACCTATACGGAGGGTCGCACCAAACCGCGCGAGGAATTCAACGCTTCGCGCTTGGGTCGCTTTGAGCAGGGAAAGCTGTTGGTGTTGATCGACGAGGGATCGGCATCGGCGAGTGAGATCGTCGCCGGGAGTGTGCAGGATTGGGACAGGGGGTTGCTGATGGGGCGCCGCAGTTTCGGAAAGGGAACCGTTCAGGAACAGTTCGACCTGCGCGGCGGTGCGGGCTTGCGCCTGACGGTGGCCCGCTACTACACCCCGAGCGGTCGATGCATTCAAAAGCCGTACGACGACCTGGGGCTCGAATGGCCGGACGACGAGCGCAAGGCGAAGCACTCACCGGCAAACGACACCACCCGCTACCGTACGGCTGGTGGACGTAGTGTGTTCGCCGGTGGGGGTATTATGCCCGATAGCGTGGTAAGCGAGGAAGGCCCGAAACCGGGCAGCCTGCTCTACAGCCTGATCAGCAGTGGCGAGCTCATCCGCTACAGCTACTACTGCTCCGACCGCTACAGAAAAGAACTAACCGCAGCAGGCAGCGCCGCTGGTTTCGCCGCCCAAAACAGCCTCCCGACCGCAGTGCTGAGCGGATTACCCTCATTCGTTCAACTCGACGACTTCACCCCAAGCGCTCTGCAGTGGAAGTCGGAACAAGCAGAGATTGCCCATTGGCTCAAAGCCTACCTGGGGCGGCAACTCTACAACTCAGAAGGATTTTACCGCGTGCTCCACCGCCGCGATCCCGTACTGCAGCGCGCACTCCAAGTGTTGGGGCAGTAGGATCGATTTTGATGGAGCATTGATTTAGCATTTCTTCCTATTTTGGCGATTTAAACCCATACCCCATGGCCATAGCCCCGCCCTTTAACCTTATGCAGTGGATTGGCGAAAACCGCCACCTGCTGAAGCCCCCGGTTGCCAACAAAAACCTCTATCCCCTGGGTAAAGACTACATCGTGATGGTTGTGGGCGGACCCAACGCCCGCAAAGACTACCACTATAACGAAACAGAAGAGCTTTTCTATCAGTTGGAAGGACAGATCACCGTGCGCATTCAAGAAGACGGACAAAGCCGCGACTTACATCTCGGACCCGGCGATATGTTTCTTTGCCCGGCCGGCGTACCCCACTCGCCGGTGCGCAGTGAGGGCTCGATCGGATTGGTAGTGGAGCGGGTTCGGGTGGGGCTCGGGCTGCGCGACGGACTGATGTGGTTTTGCGAGCAGTGCAACCACCCCCTGCATGCGGCCTACTTCAACCTGCAGAACATCGAAACTGATTTCATCCCACACTTCAAAGAATACTACGGCAGCGAAGCTCTGCGTACCTGTGGCGCATGCGGCCACATCATGGAGAGCGACCCCCGCTTCGTGTAGCAGTGGATCCATCCTCTAACCCTAAAGCAAACCCATGATGACCACCGACGAGGCAAAAAAACGCCAGCCGAAAGCCGACGTGCCACCCGGTCACTATGGTCATGCTCCCACCATAGATATTCACACCCACATCATCCCCGAGCATCTACCCGATTGGGCCGCACGCTTCGGCTATGGCAGTTTCATCCGACTTGAGCATCAACTCGGCTCATGCCCCAGTTGTGCCCATATGATGCAGGGCGATACCCTTTTTCGTCGCATAAATGCCAATTGCTGGGACGACCACGAGCGGATTAGCGATTGCGACCGCGATGGGGTGCGCATGCAGGTGCTCTCGACCATTCCCGTGATGTTTCACTACTGGGCGCGCCCGCAGGATGCCCTCGACACCAGTCGCTACCTCAACGACCACATAGCCCAGACCGTGGGCCGACATCCTCACCGATTTGTGGGTCTCGGCACCGTACCCCTCCAGGATCCCCAGCTGGCCATTCAGGAAATGGAGCGCTGCGTGAAGGAATTGGGACTGGCCGGTATCGAAATTGGATCGCACGTGAATGAGTGGAACCTATCGGAACCCGAGCTCCTCCCCTTTTTCGAAGAAGCGGAACGCATCGGGGCGGCGCTGTTCGTACACCCTTGGGAAATGATGGGCCACGATAAAATGCGGCGCTATTGGTTGCCTTGGCTTGTGGGGATGCCGGCCGAAACCTCCCTGGCCATCTGCAGCATGCTTTTTGCAGGCGTATTTGAGAAATTTCCCCGATTGCGTGTGGCCTTTGCCCACGGTGGTGGTTCTTTTCCGGCCACATTTGGACGCATCGAACGCGGATTTGAGGTTCGTCCCGATTTGGTGGCCATCGACAATCCCACATCACCACGCCACTACCTCGGGCGTTTTTGGCTCGATTCGCTGGTTCATGATCCCGAAATGCTCGACTACATCGCCCGGCTCATCGGTCACAACAAGATTTGCGTAGGATCCGATTATCCATTTCCGCTCGGGGAGTCAATCCCTGGCGGCATTGTGGGCGAAATGCACTGGACCGATGCAGAAAAACATCAAGTTCGCTGGAAATCGGCCCTCGAATGGCTCAACCTACCCGATCCCTTGCGAACAAAATTCGGTTCTAATAAATAATTAGGCCGGGCTTTGGCGCGCCAACTGCACTTCGGCCTCGATGCGCACCTCATCTCCAACCAATAGGTCACCTGCCTCGTTCAACACATGAAAATTCAAACCAAAATCTTTTCGGTTGATGCGTGTGCGGAGTGTGAGTCCTGCCTTGGTGTTGCCATAGGGGTCTTTGGCGAGGCCGTTGACCTCCACGTCGAGGTCGATCGGAAGGCTCACGCCGCGAATGTTCAGTTTGCCATGCATGATGTAGGATCGTTCGCTGCGTCGGGTAACGTCGACGCCCTCAAAAAGTATGTGCGGATATTTTTCAGCGTGGAAAAAATCCTCCGAAAGAAGATGCTTGTCGCGATCTGCAAGACCGGTCGTTACCGATGCGACATCGGCTTCAAATTGCACTTGTACCTTCGACAAATTATCTCCCTCAGAAATCACCCGAGCGCGGTAGGAACTGAAAGTACCCGTTACCGTGGAGATCATCAGATGACGTACCTTAAATTGAATGGAGCTGTGGGCCGCATCGAGGTCCCACTCTACATTGGGCTTGATTGTAGTGACTGACATTGTTTTTTGAATTTATATGGAATTTAAATGAACGTTCTTAGCGATTTTGAAATTCGTACACCAAACCAGCGTACATGAACCCTAACAACAAGTCCCAAACCGATTTGTTTGACGCATCTGAAGCAAGATTGCCCCTAAAAACCAGCGTGGGAGCCATTGGGGTTTTCGATTCGGGGCTGGGTGGACTCACCGTTTTGCGTCACCTCCATCAGCAATTGCCGTACTACGACTACCTCTATTTGGGCGATCAGGCCCGGGTTCCCTACGGCACACGGTCTTTTGAGACCGTACTCCGCTACACACGCGAGGGCGTCTCTGAGTTGTTTTCCAGGGGATGCGCATTGGTCATCCTGGCTTGCAACACGGCATCGGCCAAGGCGTTACGGAGTCTGCAACAAGAATGGTTGCCGTCCGTGGCCCCCGACCGCAGAATCCTTGGCGTGCTCCGACCGAGCACCGAAGAGGCGGGCAACTTCACCCGCAATGGCCACCTCGGAATATTGGCCACACCCGGCACTGTGCTTTCGAACAGTTACCCCATCGAAATCGGGCAGTTCTTCCCCAAAATGAACATCACCCAACTCGCTTGTCCACTTTGGGTTCCCCTCGTGGAAGCAGGCGAGCTCGATTCGAACGGCACCCACTTTTTCGTGGCGCGTGATCTGCAAAGCCTATTCCAATTAGACCCCCAAATCGATGCTGTTTTGTTGGCCTGTACCCACTACCCCCTGTTGATGGACGTGATCCGGCAGCACCTACCAGCAGGCATTTCTGTGATCGAGCAGGGCCCCTTGATCGCCGATAAGTTAAAGAACTACCTCGACCGGCATCCGGAGATTCAGTCGCGCTGCACCACCAACGGAACCATGCGCTTCCTCACGACCGACAAGGGTGCGGGTTTTTGGGCGAAGGCAACACTGTTTGGCATGCACATCGATCCCGATCAGGTCGAAGAAGTGCATCATTTCCTTTGATTTGGCTTTCCGTTTTCGTTTCGGGAATCCAACTTAACCTGTTTTTACATCCCCCAGTCGAGTGAATCTTCTTCCGGGACCGGGCATTCCAGCGCAAGCGGCTGCAGGGTTACAGGGTGTTCGAACGAAAGGCGCCAACTGTGGAGGGCGATTCGGTGGCTAGGCAGAGGATTCAGCGCGCCATATTTGACATCACCCAATATGGGGTGACCGAGTGCAGACAATTGCACCCGAATTTGGTGGGGCCTGCCCGTTTTGGGCATGACCTCAACTACACTTCGGCTGCTGCCATACTGCACAACACGGTAGAATAACTCCGCCCGCTTGCTGTCGCGTACTTCCTTCTCATAGGCCCTCACCACATTCCTTTCGGTATTCTTTTTAAGGTAATGAACCAAAAGACCTTCCTCTGGCCGAGGCTTTTCGGTCACTACCGCCAGGTATTTTTTCTGTACAAGTCGATCGTGGAACTGCTTGTTCATGCGTTCTAACGCCTTGCTCGTTCGCGCCAGGAGCACAAGCCCGGATACAGGCCTATCGATGCGGTGAATCAGCCCAACGAATGCATCACCCGGCTTGTTGTATTTATGAGCCAAATAGGCACCCACCCAATCCGTTAGTGCAGGGTCGCCGCTGTCATCGCCCTGTGTGAGCATACCCGCGGGCTTACCCACCGCGATCAGGTGGTTGTCTTCATAGAGTACCAATGGTGTACTGGGATTATCGTAGCGCATCGATTAAGTATTGTATTGTTCACCTGGCCCTGGAAATTCACCCGATTTAACATCCGAAACGTAATGGCGTACGGCACCGCCAATTTCCTCATAAAGGTTCAGGTAGCGCCTTAAAAACCGAGGGTGAAACTCATGGGTAATGCCCAACATATCGTGTACCACCAAAACTTGTCCGTCCACGCCACTACCAGCACCAATACCGATGACCGGAATCGACAAGGATGTGGCGACCTCGCGCGCCAGAGGCGCGGGGATTTTTTCGAGTACAAGGGCAAAGCAGCCCGCATCTTGAAGGGCATGGGCATCCCGTTTGAGTCGCTCTGCTTCCTCCTCCTCCCTTGCCCGCACGGTGTATGTGCCAAATTTATAAATCGATTGTGGGGTGAGGCCCAGGTGACCCATCACTGGAACACCAGCTGTAAGAATGCGTTCGATCGATTCCAATACCTCAGATCCGCCTTCGAGCTTCACGGCGTGTGCCCCCGACTCCTTCATGATTCGGATGGTGCTCTGCAGGGCCTCTTTCGAATTTCCCTGATAAGAACCAAAAGGCAGATCCACCACGATGAGTGCCCGTTCTACACCCCGAACGACCGATCCTGCATGGTAGATCATCTGATCTAGGGTGATGGGTAGGGTCGTTTGATGACCGGCCATCACGTTCGATGCCGAATCGCCCACGAGCAGCACATCGATACCGGCCGCATCGAGCATGCGCGCGAAAGAATAGTCGTAGGCCGTGAGCATACTGATTTTCTCGCCCCGCTCCTTCATCTCACGCAGGGAGTGGGTGGTAACCTTTCGAAACTCGGAGGAGGCAACGGACATAACGTGGGATAAGGATGGATTAAGTAAATCAATAGTGACGCCAAGCGCGCCAAATCTTGCACAAAATCCGCTTTATTTTCCAAATTACCATCTCCCCGCTCCGAAGTGGTCGGCATATTTCTATTTTTGCGTTTTGTCTGTACGCTACACATCTTTTTGCATCAATAACACCCCTTCCTGATTCACACCCTTTCGTTGTAACCCCATACCCTGTGGCCCCCTCCCCTTCAAATCCCACCCACTCATTTCGTCCGCTTGTCTTATTTCTTTGCCTGCTGTTCGTACTCAGACTCCTGCCCTCCTGTTCGACAGAGATCGACGTAACCGCCGACTGGAAGGAAACCACCTTTGTGATGGCGTTGCTGCGCACCGACGAGCAAGAACACTACATCAGGATCCACAAGGCATTTCTGGATAAAGAGCGCGACGCCTTCGTGATTGCTTCCATTCAAGACTCGATCTACTATAAAAACCTCACCGTTCGGGTGCTTAAGCAGCGGAATAACCAAACGGTAGAAACCTACTTGTGCGAGTCGGTCGATACGGCCTTGATGGAGCCCGGTTTGTTTGCCCACCCCGACATGCTGCTCTATCGTTTTCGTTCGCCCGGATTTCTTGATTCGAGTTTTACCTACACCCTCCAAATAACGACTCCCGGAGGTGTTGTGGTGACGGCTCCCAGAGAGCCCTATGATGTAAACGCCATTTATGGTGGCCCAATCGGTGGATTCGGAAGCGAGGGCGTGATCAGCTTTGCCCTTCCGCCCAATACCCCCCTACCCCCCAACTACAACGGCATCAACTGGAGCGCTGCCCCTTCACAGGTTAAGCCGCGCATTCCCCTCAATGCCAAGACTTTTGATCTCACCCTCAGGGTGTTCTATGATGAGTGGAACCGCTTCACCGTATCGCCCGGCGACACGCCTGGCTTGGCTTTGAAGCATGTAGACTGGGTGGCCTATCCAGGTCAACAAGTCGAAAACCCTGCCGTGGTAACGCCCCTCTTCTTGCGGGGCAACAATCTGTTTGCTTATATGAACTCCGCCATTCCGACTGTCGACAGCGTCAATCGGCGTTTGCGCGGAACCCTGTTTATTTTCGACTTCGCCGACCAATACCTCAACAACTTCTTGCAAATTAATCGGCCGAGTTCAAGCCTGGTGGATGTTCGTCCCACTTACACCAATGTCGACAATGGTTTAGGCCTCTATGCATTCCGCCGGAGCATTCCAAACCGTAAAGAAGTTGAATCTTCAGTCGGATATCCCTACAGCAGCAGCTTTTTCCGTAAAGCGTTGGGCGGTAACGGCACCGACAGCCTCCGCATCAAATACCCACAGTTGAATTTCGTGCCTTAATGGGTCAGCGCAAAGGGCGTTAAGGGATTTGCATCGGCTTTCCCCATTTGCAGCGGCTTTCCCCATTTGCAGCCCCTAATGCACGCTATTTTCTGCCATATTGTCAGATAAATGCATTTCTTTCAGGCCGGCCTGACATCCATCCCTCGCCTATCGCGTCACATTGGCCTGAACATCTGTGCCTAAGTGTTTTGGCATTTCAATTGTTCAAGTGGTCGAAAACCAAATAAATTCTCATCATGAAAAAAATTATTGGCATCGACCTGGGTACCACCAACTCCTGCGTTTCCGTTATGGAAGGTAATGAATATGTTGTGATCCCGAACAGTGAAGGCCGCAGAACCACCCCCTCCGTGGTCGCCTTCATGCCGAACGGAGAAATTAAAGTGGGAGACCCCGCCAAAAGGCAAGCCATCACCAATCCCACCAAGACCATCGCATCGATCAAGCGCTTCATGGGCCGCAAGCACTCTGAGGTGAAGGAAGAGCTCAAATATGTAGCGTATGAAGTGGCACGGGGCGATAATGACACACCTCGTGTTCAAATCGACGAAAAACTGTACACCGCACAGGAGATCTCGGCCATGACCCTGCAGAAAATGAAGAAAACAGCGGAAGACTATCTCGGCCACGAAGTAGACGCGGCGGTAATTACCGTTCCGGCCTACTTCAACGACGCCCAGCGTCAGGCCACCAAAGAAGCCGGTGAAATCGCAGGCTTGAAAGTGGAGCGTATTGTGAACGAGCCCACTGCAGCAGCATTGGCTTATGGTCTCGATAAAAAGAACAGCGACGTGAAAATCGCAGTTTTCGACTTGGGTGGCGGCACGTTCGATATTTCTATCCTCGAATTGGGTGATGGCGTATTTGAAGTGAAAAGCACCAATGGCGACACCCACCTCGGGGGCGACGATTTCGATCAGGTCATTATACAGTGGCTGGCCAACGAGTTCCGCAGCGATGAAGGTGTTGACCTCACCAAAGACCCTATGGCCTTACAGCGCTTGAAAGAAGCGGCAGAAAAAGCCAAAATTGAATTATCAAGCTCCACAGAGGCCGAAATCAATTTACCCTACATTACGGTGGTCGATAATGTGCCCCGTCACTTGGTTAAAAAATTAACGCGCGCTAAATTCGAACAACTCGCAGAAAATTTAATCCAGCGCACCCTAGAACCTTGCCGACAGGCCGTGAAGGACTCCGGTTTTTCCGTAGGCCAAATCGATGAAGTCATTTTGGTGGGTGGGTCGACGCGCATCCCTAAAATTCAGGAAGTGGTGGAGAAGTTCTTTGGCCGCAAGCCGTCTAAAGGCGTGAACCCCGATGAAGTCGTGGCCATCGGCGCGGCCATCCAGGGAGGCGTATTGAGCGGACACGTAGAAGGAGTGTTGTTGCTCGATGTAACCCCCCTATCGCTCGGTATTGAGACGATGGGCAACGTTATGACGCGCTTAATCGAGGCCAATTCAACCATTCCAGCGAAAAAAAGCCAGGTGTTTAGCACGGCGGCCGATAACCAGCCCTCGGTTGAAATCCACGTTTTGCAAGGCGAACGTGCTATGGCGACCGACAACAAGACCATCGGACGTTTCCACCTGGATGGCATTCCACCGGCCCCCCGCGGTGTGCCCCAAATTGAAGTAACGTTCGATATTGATGCCAACGGAATCTTGAACGTATCAGCCAAAGACAAGACAACGGGTAAGGAGCAAAAGATTCGCATCGAAGCCTCTTCAGGTCTGAGCAAAGAGGATATCGAAAAAATGAAGCAAGAGGCCCAGGCGAACTCGGAGCGCGATAAGCAATTCCGCGACGAGGCCGAGAAGCTTAATGCAGCCGACAACCTCATTTTCTCTTCAGAAAAGCAATTGAGCGAATATGGCGATAAGCTTCCCGATGAAAAGAAATCGGAGATTCGTTCGGCGCTCGATGAACTCAAATCGGCCCACGGAGCGCGCCAACTTGCGGAAATTGATGCGGCCACTGAGCGCCTCAATAAAGCATGGGAAGCAGCCTCAGCCGAAATGTACAAAGCAACCCAGGAAGCGGGAGCTGCCGCTGCAGGCGCAGGCAGTCAATCAACCAACGGGGGAACTGCAGGTGCCAAAGACTCCGAACAAGTAACGGATGTCGATTTCGAGGAAGTGAAGTAAATGAAGGGATTAAATTTTTGCAACAAAGTTGCACAAGGTAAAAATTTGTGCAACTTTGTTGCATTATAAACCCAAACCATCTATGATTCCATCTATTTCTCTCTTTCCCCTGCGTACCACTCTGGCTGCGGTGTTCACTTCCGTGCTGCTTTTTTCGTGCGCTAAAGAAGATGCCGACCAGGAAAAACCTTTAATAACCGTTCTCAAACCGGCATCCGATCATGCGGATACGCAGCTTGGCGATAGCGTGGAACTCAGTGCTTTGTATACAGACAACAAAGAACTGCTCAACGCCCGAATTGAAATTCACTCAGCTGATGGCCACAGTCACCGCCTTTTATCACCCAGCTCGTCCTGGGAATGGGTTAAAGTGTATCCCTTGAGTGGAACGAATGAGTCGATCAACGAGATCATCGTGATTCCTTCATCGGTCGATACAGGCGATTACCACATCATTTTCGAGGCAACCGATAAATCGGGCAACCAAGCCATAGAAGTTATAAAAGAACTACACTTAGAAGGGGATTGATGAATCAGTTCAGCTGTGGGGATTTTGCGTATTTTGGCAACCTATCCCAATATTCACAGGCATGAACATGAAATTTCCTGTTTCGACATTGGGTGCTGCGGCACCCATTTTTTTTGAAAAAATCGGCAGATGGCCATTTATGGTTGGGCTCAGCTTGATGGTTGGTCTGGCGACTTTCGCTGTTGAATCGCGCGGAGCGGAGCCCCGGGAGCCTCGGGAGCACCGCAAGAAAAGCAATCCGAAGAAACTGGAACTCCAGGACATCTTCGCCAGCCCGAAGTTCGGTCAGCGCGGGGTGAGTGGACTTCGATCAATGACTGATGGGGAGCACTACACTGCTGTATCCAAGGGTCACATCATCCGCTATGCGTATGCCACAGGAAAAGCGGTCGATACCCTGTTCCGATCTGGGCAACTCATTGATCCCGTCTCGGGCGATACCTTACCCTTCGACGACTACCATTTTTGTTCACGAGAACAGCGCATGCTTTTATCGACCAAAACCGAGCCCATCTACCGCCACTCTTCACGCGAATTCAACTATGTCTTCGACCGTGGTACCGGCCAGATCAACCGCCTCAGTAGAGGCGGAAAACAAGCCTTTGCCCAATTTTCACCTGACGGAAACAAGGTTGCATTCATGCGCGATAACAATCTTTTTATCATTGATTTAAGTACATTCACTGAAACACAAATTACAACTGATGGCCGCATCAATGAGGTCATCAATGGGGGGACGGATTGGGTGTATGAAGAGGAATTCGGGTTCACCCGCGCATTCTTTTGGTCGCCCGATAGCCGACGGCTGCTCTACTACCGCTTCGATGAACGGGAGGTGCCCGAATTTGTGATGCCCCTGTTCAATGGCTTGTATCCGGAGCCCTACCGATTCAAATACCCAAAAGCGGGTGAAAAAAATGCCGTTGTAGAATTGCACCTCTACGATCTGGGCAGTGGTACCCATCAAAAATTGGATGTAGGCCCCGAGGTAGATCAGTATATTGCCCGAGCGGGATGGACTTACGACCCAAACCGGCTTTGGTTTCAACGGGTGAACCGGCACCAAAACCGGGTGGAATTGGTGATGGCTGATGTCCATTCGGCCGCCACCCAGGTAGTGCTCACCGATAGTTCCAAGGCCTGGGTCGACATTCTAGACGACCTCACCTTCCTTAAAAATGGGCAAGAATTTATTTGGAGCAGTGAGAAAAGCGGCTTCCAGCAATTGTACCTCCACCAAATCGATGGCCGCGAAATCCGCGTTTTGAGCCAACCGAACCGCGATGTTACGGATTTTTATGGTGTAGACGAGGCAACCAACCGGATCTACTACGCCCTCGCAGATCCCAGCCCAATGGAACGACGCTTGTTTGTTCAATCGCTCGACGGATCCCCTGCAAGGCCCTTAGCAGGACCAGAACGGGGCAAAACCCGGGCCTTTTTTTCATCGACCTTCCGCTACTACATCCGCCAACATACAGACATCAATAATCCGGCGGTTTGGTCGCTCCACCACAGCGACGGCAGGGAAATCCGTGTCTTGGAAGACAACAAGGCATTCGTTAGCCAATGCAATCAATACGCCATCGCTCCCCGCTCCTTCTTTTCTTTTACTGGTCCCTCCGGCGATTCGCTCAACGGTTTTATGATTCGCCCGACCGACTTTAGTGCACGCAAGAAATACCCTGTGTTGATGTTTGTTTACGGTGGCCCCGGCAGTCAAACGGTTGATGCCAGCCTCGGTCAGTACTATTTGTGGTTTCAATACCTCGCCCAAGAAGGCTATATAGTGGTTTCGGTAGACGGCCGAGGCACCGGTTACCGCGGTGCTGAATTCAAAAAGTGCACCTATCTGCAGCTGGGTAAGTTTGAGCTTGAAGACCAGAAAGCGACGGCGCGCTACCTGCAAGGATTGCCCTTTGTTGATGCCGGCCGCATCGGTATTTTCGGCTGGAGCTACGGCGGTTATATGAGTTCCTTAGCGGCCGTGCAAGGCGATGGCCTCTTTAAAGCAGCCGTTGCGGTGGCACCGGTAATCAACTGGCGCTATTACGACAGCATCTATACAGAACGTTTTATGCGCACACCGCAGGAAAATGCGCGGGGCTACGACGACAACTCCCCATCGACCTATGCCGACCGATTAAAATCGGCCTATCTCCTCATCCACGGCACGGCTGACGACAATGTGCACTTCCAAAACGCCTTGGTGATGACCCAGAAGTTGACCGAAGCCAATAGGGCGTTCGATTTCATGGCCTATACCGATAAAAACCACGGGATCGGCGGGGGAAACACTCGTCTGCACTTATTCACCACCATCACCCGATTTTTGCGCGAAAATTTGTAGGGGCGCGCGGTTTTTCCGAGCACTTGTTTATTTTTCCGTGCAATTGTTTAGTTTTGGCCGATCAGTTTTAGCGCTCCTCCATTGAGTCCTGGAATTGTCGTTGTGCATTCCTACAGATAACTATAATTCGTTAACCTCACTCATCAACCTAAACCCAATATGAACACCAACGCGGAACTCGCCCACCCCAGAGGCCTCTGGATTCTTTTTGCCAGTGAAATGTGGGAACGCTTTTGTTATTATGGCATGCGTGCCTTGCTCCTGCTCTACCTGGTGAAGTCGCTGGCTATGGGGGATGAAAAGGGCTTCGCCGTGTATGGCGCCTATACCGCTTTGGTGTATGTGATGCCTGTATTGGGTGGACGAATTGCCGACCAAATTCTTGGCTCGAGGCTGGCTGTTTTGCTCGGCGGTATTCTCATGGCCATCGGGGAATTTGTGATCGTTGGGGGCTCCGAAATGCTGTTGTTTTGGGGCATGGCCATCATTATTGTGGGCAATGGCTTGTTTAAACCAAACATCAGCACCATGGTGGGTAAACTCTATGCCGATGGTGACGTGCGCCGCGACTCTGGTTTCACCATCTTCTACATCGGCATTAATTTGGGGGCCCTATTGGCCACCACGGTATGTGCCGAAGTTGGAAATATCTATGGGGCACGCGCAGGTTTTGCCCTCGCGGGCGTGGGAATGCTGCTGGGCGTGCTTATATTTCAACTGGGTGGCCGCCACTACAGCCATGTGAGCGCCCCCCCGTCGCCCGAAACCCTGCACAGCCCGAAATGGGGCCCTTTGAGTCCATTCTCCTTGGTCGTTTTGGGCTGTTTGGCTCTGGTGCCGGTTCTCTACTTTCTCTTGCGCAATACGGAAATTGCCGGTTATGTGCTGCTCGCTGTCGCTGTATATGTCCTGGGCTCGCTCATCGCCCGTGGCATCAAAGATGGCCGCGTGCAACTCGATAAAATGTTTGGTTTTATTATCCTGATGCTGTTTAATGTCGTGTTTTGGGCCTGTTTCGAACAGGCGGGCAGCAGCCTCACGCTCTTTGCCGACCGCAATGTAAATCGCTTGATTGGGGGATGGGAAATGGGAGCCGCCACCACACAGTTTTTCAATCCGGCTTATATATTGTTGTTTGGATCGCTGTTCAGCATCATGTGGGTGCGTTTGCAGCAGTCGGGCCGCGACTTTTCCATACCGATGAAATTCGGACTTGGTATTTTGCAGCTGGGCTTGGGCTATTTGGTGATTCTCTTGGCCGCTCCACTCGCCGTGGCCTATCAAGTTCCGCTCTGGACGCTCGCTTTGCTGTATATGCTTCATACCACAGGTGAACTGTTTTTAAGCCCAATCGGGCTCAGTATGGTCACTAAACTCGTGCCGAAGGACATGACCGCTACAGCCATGGGCGCTTGGTTCCTCAGCATCGCAGGTGCCAATTACGCCGCAGGCATGATCGCCAAACTCACCGGATCGGAGCATGGAGGGGGTGAAGGCGAATCGATCGATGCAGCCGCGAGTTTGGCTACTTATGTGGATGTATACAGCACCATGGGGTGGGTAACCGTCGGCATTGGGCTCTTCCTGGTTGTGTTGAGCCCGCTGGTGAACAAGCTCTTTCATGGCATTCGTTGATTTTATTTATCCATAGTACGCAAACGCTGTATTGCAGCTCAATCTCGGTACTGTACGCATACGCTAACGCATCAATCGCCTGATCTACGATTTCGATTCAACATCTCAATAACAAACTGAAGCATGACAACATCATCCCCCAGCGGTGGCAAGCATCCTTCGGGTTTGCCCTTCTTGTTTCTCACCGAAATGTGGGAACGCTTTGGGTACTACCTGATGATCGGTATTTTTCAACTTTACCTAACAGACCCGATCGCGACCGGGGGGATGGCCATGGACCGCAAGGAGGCGGCTGATATATACGGTACGTTTATCGCATTTGTATTCCTGACGCCCTTTTTGGGTGGGTTATTAGCCGATCGCCTCCTGGGTTACACCAAGAGCATTTATATAGGCGGGACTTTGATGGGCTTGGGTTATATGGGTCTCGCCCTGCCGGGAATGACCTCCTTCTACCTTTCTCTATTGCTCATCATCGTGGGCAACGGCTTCTTCAAACCCAACATCAGCACCCTACTGGGCAATTTGTATAACGACGAACGATACAAAACACAGAAGGACAGCGGATACAATATTTTTTATATGGGGATCAACCTCGGAGCGGGTGTCTGTAACCTATTTGCGGCATTTATGCGCAATAAATACGGATGGGGCGAGGCGTTTATGACCGCTGGAGTAGGGATGTTCATTGGCCTCATTGTTTTTGCCATTGGACTTCGGCATTACCGACACGCGGATGTACGCAAGCCGGCTCAAAAAGAGGATATGTCGCTGGCCAAAGTTTTTGGCACCGTTTTCCTGCCGGCTGTTGTGGTGGGCATGGCCGCTTGGATGATTCCTGGCAATCTCTTGGGCAGCGACAGTACGGATGCTTTTATATTCGCCACCATACCGGTGGTTGTCTTTTATGTGGGTTTATGGATCCGCGCTGCGGCCGGGGATAAGCGTCAACTCGCCGCACTGCTCAGCATTTTTGCTGTGAGCATCATGTTTTGGGCTGTTTTTAAGCAGAACGGCACTGCCCTCACCACTTGGGCCCAATTCTATACCGATCGCGAGGTGCCCGAGTTGGTTCGTCCGGCCGCTGAATCACTCTACCTCGCCGAGTCGGCCCCCAATCAAGTCGATTCGGTGACCGCCTACGACGCCAATTTTAAGGTGGTGAAGGTGGATGGCAAGGAGGTTAAGGAATGGGGGAAACCGGTCTATTTCAAAAATCTACAGGCCGAACGAATGCCGGCCGAAGGCGAGTCGCTCTATCTTTTCAACACCGAATTGTTTCAAAGCATCAACCCTCTTTGGGTGATTCTGCTGACGCCGGTGGTGGTGGGCTTCTTTGCCTTATTGCGCAGGCGGGGGAAGGAACCGCGTACGGCCACAAAAATCGCTTGGGGCCTTCTCATCAGTGCCCTGAGCACACTCGTGATGGTGGCCGCTGTCTATGTCTGCCAAAACGGCGCGGTGAAGGCCAGCGGCTGGTGGCTGGTGGCCTGCTATGGGGTGATCACCATCGGGGAACTGTTTTTGAGCCCTATGGGCCTCAGCTTGGTGAGTAAGGTGAGTCCACGGCGGCTCACTGCATTGATGATGGGGGGATGGTTTTTAAGCACGAGCATCGGCAATAAATTAAGTGGCATTCTGGCCACTCTCTGGGACGGCTACGCCCATAAAAGTGATTTCTTCCTGGTGAATTTTGCGCTCCTGGGTGTGGCGGCGGCGGGCATGTTTCTCATGTTGCGCTGGCTGAACCGCTCTATGGGGGAAGAATCTTGATCTCCTGATCTGAATAATTCAAATCTCCCGAATCGATTTTATATGCAGCCAAGCCTTAGTTCTATTCAAAATTTTGAAGGGAAATACCCGCGCCAATTGTGGTATTTGTTTTTTTCCGAGATGTGGGAGCGCTTTAGCTTCTACGGCATTCGGGGAATGCTCACCTATTTTATGGTGAACCAGCTTTTTATGGATGAAAAAGCGGCCAACCTTCAATATGGCGCCACACAGGCTTTTGTTTATGCATTCACTTTTATTGGTGGCTTGTTTGCCGACCGCATTCTGGGCTTTCAGAAATCACTTTTTTGGGGTGGTCTCCTGATGATCTGCGGCAGCCTCATTCTGGCCACAGACCCCAAGGCTTATTTCTTTTTAGGCATTTCTTTTAATGTGATCGGCACAGGGTTTTTCAAACCGAATATCTCCACGATGGTTGGGGCTTTATACAAGCAAGACGATGCGCGTCGCGATGCGGGATTTTCCTTGTTTTATTCGGGCATCAACATAGGTGCCCTTTTTGGGGGGTACGCTTGTATTGCCATAGGAAAGGGCAGCCTTTTTGGGGGATGGATACCGGAGGAACTGCGCTGGAATGTGGCATTCGGACTCGTGGCCGTGGTGATGAGCATCAGCCTCCTCACTTTTGTCTTCACGCGCCGAAGCATGGGTCCGATTGGGGTTAGTCCACTCTCCCCTGCACCCGCGGATTCAGCTGCCGCTCTCGCTCCTCAAGCGGAGGCTAACGCTCAGCCTGGTCGCCGAATCGCGGGCTTTTTGTGGCAAGAATGGGCCGTATTTATCGGTGCCTTGTTGTCGGTGCCGCTCATCATGAAAATGGTGGCCAATACGGTCTATACCGATTATTTTATGTATGCCATCGGACCCTTCAGTTTGCTCTACCTGGCATTTGAGATGACGCGCCACACAGCCGCGGAGGTTCGAAAGCTCGTGGCTGCTCTGATGTTTATCCTGTTTTCGGTGATTTTTTGGGCCATTTTTGAGCAGGCTGGCGGCTCACTGAGTCTATTTGCGGCCAATAACCTCGACAATCGGCTGTTGGGTAGCGTTACCCTCGACCCGAATGGGGTTAACAATGCCGCCAATTCGCTGTTTGTTATTTTGTTTGCGCCCTTGTTGGGCTTGCTCTGGGTGGCCATGAGCCGCAAAAAACTCGAACCCAATACGGTGGTCAAATTCGGCCTTGGTTTCATATTTCTTGGATTCGCTTTCTACACCTTCTATGCCACCCGTTTTTTTGCCACTGCAGAGGGCATTGCGTCACTCGACGTTTTTACGGTCGCTTATTTTGTGGTGACCCTAGGGGAGCTCTGTTTATCGCCGATTGGCTTGTCGATCATGACCAAACTTTCACCCACACGCCTTCAAGGGCTCATGATGGGCATGTGGTTTTTGGCCAGTGCCTACGGACAGTATGTGGCGGGCTTATTTGGTGCCAGCATCGTTTCTGAACAAGCCAACGCTACGGCACTCGACAAATTAATCGCTTACACCAATGGGTATAAGCTCTTTGGGGGTTATGCCGTGATTGCTGGTGTTGTTCTACTGCTTTTGTCGCCTCTTATGCGCAGGCTGATGGGCGACGTGCGTTAAGGCACTCCAGAGGCAAATCGCTTTTTGCGCACCCACTTCTGGCCCAATTATTTGGCCAATTCTATGGGTCTAAACCTAAACTCTATGGGTCTAAACCTAAATTCTATGGGTCTAAACTGTTGGGTCTAAACTGTTGGGTCGGAACTGATGGGTCAGAACTGTTGGGTCAAAAAAAAAGCCCATCATTCGATGGGCTTCTTTTGATCGGGTTGCTGATTACTGAGCAGGAGCAGCAGTAGTGTCTACAGCAGCAGCTGTGTCAACAGGAGCAGGAGCTGGCTCTTCAGCCACTACTTCTTCTGTAACCGCAGTTTCTTCTGTTGCAGCTTCTTCGCCACCACCACAAGCAACTGAGAACAACATCACACCAGCCATCAGCACTGAAAATACATTTTTCATAATTTTGTGTTTTAACGAGGCGAAGGTATAAATAAAAAACGCACCTGCAACCTTATTCAAAAAAAAAAAAAAATATCGTACATACTCCCTATTTCTCTCTGAACAAAAGGATAATGGGCACACCCGTGAGTTTGTAGTGGTCTCGTAACTTATTCTCTAAATATCTTTTGTAGGGATCTCGAATGTACTGGGGTAAATTGCAGAAGAAAACAAACGTTGGTGGCACTTGTCGCAATTGCGTGATGTATTTTATGCGAATATACTTTCCTTTCCAGGCTGGCGGGGGATAATCTTCGATCACCTTACCCATCACTTCATTCAGTTGTCGGGTGGGAATATGGGCCTGTCTCGCTTGATGTACGTTCATGGCGGTTTCTACCGCCTGGAAAATGCGCTGCTTGTCGGTCGCTGAAATAAAAATAATGGGTACATCACGAAAGGGCGCCAGCCGCTCTTTAATGGTCTTCTCGAATTCTTTCATGGTCTTGTGGTCTTTCTCCACTAAATCCCACTTATTAACGAGGATTACAATACCTCTTCGGTGTTTCGAAGCCAGGTGAAAGATCTGCAAATCCTGGGCCTCAATACCCTGGGTGGCGTCGAGGAGCAAAAGGATCACGTCCGATTCTTCTATTACCCGAAGTGTACGAAGCACCGAATAGAACTCGATATCCTCATGAACTTTTGCCTTTTTTCGTAGTCCGGCGGTGTCAGTGAGCACGAAGTGATGACCAAAACCCTTGTATTCGGTATGCACGGCATCTCGGGTGGTGCCTGCAATGGGGGTCACAATCGTGCGTTCATAACCCAACAATGCATTAAGCAGGGTCGATTTTCCCACATTTGGACGACCCACCAAGGCTATTTTGGGCAAATCGGGTGCGGGCTCTGTTGCAGGAGGCAGGTGCTTGATGAGCTCATCGAGCAATTCGCCCGTTCCTGATCCGGTTTGGGAAGAAATGGGATAGACTTCGCCTAGTCCGAACGCGTAGAACTCGCTACTGGCCGGCAGACGTTCGCCATGATCGACTTTGTTGGCCACCACCAGCAGGGGCTTTTTGTGGCGCCTGAGCATGTTGGCAAGGGATTGATCGAGGTCAGTGATACCGGTGGTGACATCCACCACAAACAACAGTATATCCGCTTCTTCGATGGCAAGGTGCACTTGTTTGCGTATGGCCGCTTCGAACTGATCCTCCGATTGGGTGACATATCCACCCGTATCGATCACGGTGAATGCCTCATCACACCATTCCGATGTGCCGTAGTGGCGATCGCGGGTTACACCCGAAAAGTCATCGACAATGGCTTCTCGCCGGCCGACGAGTCGATTAAATAATGTTGATTTGCCTACATTGGGCCGTCCTACAATCGCTACGATTCTGCTCATGATTTGTCGCTGTATCCGAAATAACGGAGTTGTCGCGGGTCGTTGCGCCAATTGGGGCGAACTTTTACCCGAATGGTTAGAAATATTTTTTGTTGCCAAAAGGCCTCCATGTCCTTGCGCGCTTCTGTCCCCACCGTTTTGAGCCCTGATCCGCCGGCCCCAATGATGATGCCCTTCTGTGATTCGCGCTCTACATACACCATGGCCTCAATACGCAGCAAGCCGTCGTCGTCCTTAAAGCGCTCGATCATGACTTCCGTGGAATAAGGCACTTCCTGTCGGTAGTTTAAGAATATCTTCTCGCGGATGATCTCAGCAGCAATGAATCGCTCACTTTTGTCGGTGAGTTCGTCGGGATCGTAATAGGCCGGACATTCCGGAATTCGGCTGAGCAGCACATGCATCAGCTCATCTTTTCCAGCGCCTGTGACCGCCGAGAGTTCCATAATTTCCTGATCGGGGAACTGATCTCGCCATTCCTGCAGTTTAACCCCACGCTCCTCCGGGTTGAGTAGATCGGTCTTGTTGAACAGCACGATTAGTGATTCCGCCGCATCGATAATTTGCTTTCGATAGGGGTCGGCTTCTTTTGCGGGCGGCTTGGAAACATCCACCAACAGCAAAACGATATCCGCATCTTTTAGGGCGGAGTCAACATAACGCATCATCATTTGGTGCAATCCATGCGCGCTTTCGAGGTATCCAGGGGTGTCGCTAAAAACGAGTTGATAGCCATCGCCACTTAAGATTCCAATAATCCTATGTCGGGTGGTTTGGGCTTTTGGGGTTATGATCGAAAGTCGCTCCCCCACCAAGGCATTCAAAAGGGTTGATTTGCCGGCGTTTGGTGGGCCAAGCAGACTTATAAATCCAGCTTTATGTTTGTTCATTTTATTTGGTTTGCAAATGTCTGCATTTTATCGTATCTTTGCAGTTCTATTGCGGGGTAGAGCAGCGGTAGCTCGTTGGGCTCATAACCCAAAGGTCACAGGTTCGAGTCCTGTCCCCGCTACCAAAATTAGACAAAAAGAAAAGTCGCCTTGTGCGGCTTTTTTTTCGTCGTTGTTATATTGGTCTCGTAGTACAACGGATAGTATGTGGGTTTCCGGAGCCTAAGATGCAGGTTCGATTCCTGCCGAGACCACCAAAAAACCCCATTTCTACATCAGGAATGGGGTTTTTTAGTTTTTGTGTTCCAAACTGTGTTCCAAATCTTAAGCACAGATACGCGCTTTATATATGGATCGATCGGGTTTCCTTCTGCTTGGATTTTTCGATCTGCGGGCATGATTGTTCAACGGGCATGGCAAATTGACCTGCGGGTTTGGCAAATTGCTCTGTGGGCATGGCCAATTGAATTCCGGGTTTGCCTAATTGCTTTGCGGGCTTGACTAATTGCTTTGCGGGCTTGACTAATTGCTTTGCGGGCATGGCTAATCGCTCTGCGGGCTGGGAATTATTGGCTCAAAATGATCCTCGTTCTACTTGTTTGAACACCACTTGGGCTTGTCGTTTCCATTTGGATGAGATAAACGCCTGGTTGGCGTGAAGAAATGTCGTAAGGCATCTCATGCGAACCAAGTGGCAATTCGGAATTGAGAAGGCCTTCAACCAACCGACCACTGGCATCGAGTAGACGGATACGGACTTGGCTGTTCTCCTCGAGGTCAAAACGCAAACGGAACGCACCGGTGGTGGGGTTGGGGAACAGCTGCAGCTCATTTTTCGATTTTGCTGCACGGTTCCGCGGAATATAAAGGGTTATCGCATCCTGTGGCTGTGCCAACCCATTAGCCCATTCAGAACCTGGCAGCGTTGTCCACTGAAAATCAGTAAAGAGATGTGCCGAACGATCTAAAGTCATTTCCCAAATCACATCACCCTCCATGAGTTCAACAGCTCCTCTTGTACTGTACGTGCCCAATCTTAAGGTGTCGAACTTTTGAATAAAATGCACATCCTCATTCATGCGCGGTGACCTAACCGATAAAACACGTACACCAGGAGGAAGAATGGCAAAGCACTGGAATGAACCGATTGAAACCGGACGGGAAACGCGCACTGGTATTATATGATTGGGATATGCTGAGGGCCATCCTTCGGGATCATCCTCAAAATTAAATCCGTTGGTTAAACGCTGTGCGGGTTGAAAGCTGCGGTTAACATCCCCGCGTGAAAGAACGCGCACTGTTCTGTTGGTGTTGGAGTCTTGAAGCGTTAACAGTACTGTATCAGTCACCCAATCCGTAGCCAAATTAGCGCTCGGGCTTTGAAGGGAATGCTGAAGCACTAAGGAGGCATCACTAATGTTCACTACTCCGTCTCCATTCGCATCCGCGGCTTTACGCGCCAATCCCGTAATTAAAGAAGGATTAGCGAATGACTGGAAAATCAAATGTGCGTCAGCGGCCGTCACGCCCCCGGGTGCCAAAGCTGTTTGGGCAGTTAGTCGATAGGCTCCGTTGGGTAGGTTCTGAAATACAAAATGCCCTCCACCGACCACAGAATACGTCTGCGACCATTGCGCATTTGATGAGTGGACACTGAAAGTTAAGCTGATGAATGCCAAAAGCACATACCGGAAATAACTTGCTAAAAGTGATGGGTTCATGGCAAAAATTAACGGTTTACAGAATTGGATATGAGATGGAGCCTTCGATTTGAGGCACGGGGGCGCAACCTTTCTGATTGAGTAGCGTTTTTACTGGGAATTGCTCGAGAAAATTGAAGTGTCGTTGGAGCTGATTGAGGTGTCGATTGAGCTGATTGAGGTGTCGATTGAGCTGATTGAGGTGTCGTTGGAGCTGATTGAAGTGTCGATTGAGCTGAATGAGGTGTCGTTGGAGCTGATTGAGGTGTCGTTGGAGCTGATTGAGGTGTCGTTGGAGCTGATTGAGGTGAATCGATAGATTGCTCTACACCTACTCCAGCACTCGGTTGGGACAACGCGGTTGAATGGGGCGAAGGAGGGGGTGCTGGCGCAGGGGCGCTGCCCAGGTTTTCAAGTAATACAGTCGCTTGCGACAAAGGAGTGAGTTGCGCATTATCGTATACCACGCGTCCACCTAGTGCGTGTCCGGTGATGCTGCTATCGACGCCCACCCGAATCGTGTCTGAACGAACACACCCATTCCCTGAGGTTACCGTAAGAACATAATTCGTACTGACCAAAGGAGAAGCAATCGGGTCAAGAGTTGTTGAATTGCTCAACCCTGCGGTGGGGCTCCAACTAAACTGAATGGGCGAAGTTCCTCCGCTGATCCGTGCTTGAAGACGAATCGATGAACCAGGTGCAATGCTAACATCCGGACCGGCTTGCACTGTCGGCGATGGATTGACAATAACAGATACGACTGCCGTGAGGGTACATCCGGCGGAATAGGCATACACTCTATATTGAATGGTAGAGGAAGGGCTAGCGATCGGTTGTGCGACATTGGGGTTGTTCAGCCCAGCTGTGGGGGTCCATTGGTAAAAAACCTGTTGTCCGAAGCCCGTGAATCCGGTGTAGTTGGCCGTGAGTGTGGTCGATGAGCCCTGACATATTACCCTAGATGGGCCGGTTGAAAGTCGCTCCACATAGACCGTCACGTTAGCCGTCGAAGTACAACCTTGAGCATTGGTTCCCGTGACTCTGTAAAGAGTCGTTTGCATGGGTGATGCGAATACAAGCGACCCCGTATTGCCGGATAGGCCTGCAGGAGGCGACCCATCAGATAAGGTCCATGTGTACGTACTGGCGCCAAAGGCTTGAAGCGCCACAGCCGGTGTGCCTGGGCAATAATTGATGGCTGTATCGGAAAGGCTGATCACAGGAGGTGCGTTGACGATTACCCGAACTGTATCGGTGGAAACACAGCCATTGGCACCGAAGCCTCTAACCACATATACTGTGCTTGACGTTGGACTGGCCACAGGATTGGGTGAGGTCAGGGAAGATAAGCCAATGGCTGGCGCACCATTTTCTAATGTCCAATAATATTGTGCAGCACCAGACGCCATAAGAACAGCACTCCCACCAGGACAGATCGTTTGATCGGGTCCTGCCGAAACCTGTATTGGCTGGATCACGACTACTTGTACGGTGTCGAAGCTGCTGCAACCAACGGAATTTGTGATTTCTACCCAATAGGAGCTTGTTGAAGTAGGAAGCACCTGTATGGAGGCGGTGGTATCGCCAATACTCCATCGATAACGAGATCCACCGCTAGCGGTTAGGGTCGCGGAGCTGCCGTAGCATATTTGTTGATCCATACCTGCACTTCCTTGGGTCGTTGTGTAGATGGTCATGAATGACTGTGTGGTTAGTACACAGCCATTTACATTGACTGTATAGGTAATTAAACGGGTACCAGCTCCTAGAACGGGAAATAATTGGTTTCCTATTACACCGCTACCACTGAAAACACCACCTGAAGGGTTCGCCTGAAGGGTGAATGGCGCATCAGCAGTACAAAGAAAAGGCAACGGGAGTATTTCGATATTGGGAGATACATTCAGAAATACCCCACCTGAAACAAATGCACTGTGCAGGGATTGACGATAGGGTGAAAACCACTGAAAACTATGAGGGATACTGTCCAATTCGAAACGAGAACTTGCCAATACCATGAAACTTGGCGACAGAATGGTCATGGTGGCTGCCGTAAGGTATCCTGATAAATTTCTTCCCGACAATTGTAGCCTACCTGGTGTGGATTGTATATGGATTCTTCCTGCCAGAGATGGGTGCAATGGACCTGTATTTTGCAATTGTATGCTATCCGGATTGTAGGTTAAGATCAAATGAAATGAATCGACAGCTTCCGCTTGCGACAACCGAATGGGTATCTGAACTGTGCCTCCCGGACAAGCCCCAAGGCTGTCAATCTGAAGGATGACGGGCGCTCGATTGCTTAAAACCGTTAACACCGCTTCATTGGAGATCAGTGTTGATGGGCAAGTGCCGAACAATACGGCTCGATATCTTGTCAGGTTAAGGCTATCGGGGGTGTTTAATATGATTAGAGAGTCGGAGTTTACCCCCTGATACAGGCCTCCGCCGAATAAATCTACCCATACCCCATTGGTGAATTGCTGCCATTGCATAGCCTGAATATTCTGAGCTTGAAGGTTAAGAACTACAGTTTGACCCGCCAAAACATCAGTATTTAGGGGCTGAGCCTGTACCATTGGCCGATTACCTGATGCGTTGATACCACCCGATCTATAGGATACCCGGTGCAAAAGCTCTTCGGGCGATGGTGTAGAAATGCCAAATGATCCAGGTGAAGGAATCTGCCAATTGAAAGATGAATTTCCTTGTGCCATGACAACCAGTCGAAGGGTTAGTAGGGTATCACTGTAGAAAGGCAAAAGGTGGGTGGCCTGCCTGCTGATGTGAATCAACCCATTCTGTTGTTGTACGATGATTCCATTTTGAGGGTTGGCGGAGTATGAAAGCCATTGTACGGCTGTGGTATCGTAGGAAAAGTCAACCTGTATGGCTCCAATTTGTGATGAACCAGAGATCCTGATGGGTAAATTTATGGTGTCGCCAGGACAGCTGGTTAATATGGGTAATTCAATTCTAATGCTATCAACTTGTGGATGCACACTGAGTAGTACCGTATTGCTGTAAATAATGCCTTGACATCCACTTGCTTTTAACCTGTACTCAGTGTTTTGAAGCGATGCGAGGGCTATGAATCGCAAATTGGGGGTGCTGGTGCCGCTGTATGGATGCTGCTCCAACAAATCCTCCCAAACATTTCCTTGTTTATGCTGCCAGCGGAAGTTTCGCGCACCCGAAACTTCCACTGCGAAAATCCCTGTATCGTTCAAGAGCAACTGACGTGCCTGTGGCTGTTGTATGAAGCTTAATGAATCTTGATCGATATGTAGATTAAGGGTAATATTACTGTCGCAACCTGCTTGATTAATGAGCGTTATATTGTAAATGCCGCTTGCACTGAATGTCTGGGAGCCTACAGTGTATTGGTGCGGTGCACAGATAGTGTCTGTGATGAATACGTTGGAGGACTGGTTGACCGTTAAGTTGAGCGTGACCACACTGTCGCAGCCTACCGCATTAATGAGCGTGGAGGTGTAGGTGCCCGTCGATCCCAGTATCTGTCCGTTGAAGTCGTAGGTCGCAGGCGCGCAGACGGTGGCTGAGA
>VFQT010000345.1_pt1 | contig 69921 bp, 79 predicted proteins | sample 3512381 | NCBI WGS metagenome assembly VFQT01 (sample SAMN10412376, study PRJNA504923) | tailings metagenome | isolation source: Relicate 2 Philex TSF3 active mining site | place: Philippines: Tuba, Benguet | collected 2017-08-29
CGGCTGATCCCCGGCTGATCCCCGGCTGATCCCCGGCTGATCGGGGAGCGCGATCAGCGGCTGAGGGACGCCCACACGGTGATGAGGTCGTCGTCCTCGCTCCAGCCGAGATCCGTGGCGATGCTCGCGACGATGGCCAGCCCGCGGCCGCTGGGCGAATCCGGTTCGACGCCGTCCAGTGGGGTGATGCGGGGTCGGGTGAGCCCGGCACCTCCGGTGACCTCGATGCGGATCTCGTCTGCCATGCGCACGAGGCGCAGGGTCGCCGGCGGGTGCCCGTGGCGGATCGCGTTGACGGCCAGTTCGCTGGCCGCCAGCTCGCAGGACTCCCGGACGTCGTCCGGTTCGGTCGGGGACAGGAAGTCGCGCACGTGCCCGCGCGCAGCCGCGCCTGCCGTCAGGTCGGGGGGCAGGTCCCACGCGGCAGTCGTCTCCTCCACCACGCCAGTGTCATACCCCCCTGACTCGATTCCAAACCTCGCTGGCCCTATCGTCGAGTGATGTCCGCGATCGTCGCCGTCGCCAACCAGAAGGGGGGCGTGGCCAAGACCACCACGGTGGTCAATCTCAGTGCAGCGCTGGCCGAGCGGGGCGAGCGGGTCCTCGTCGTCGACCTCGATGCCCAAGCCTGCGCGACCTTCTCCCTGGGCCTGGATCCGGAGGATCTCGAACGCACGGCGTCGGCCGTCCTGCTGGGGGAGGATGCCCCGGCGGCGGAGCTCATCGTGCCGACTCCGGACGGAGTGGACCTCCTGCCCGCGGCGATCGACCTGGCGGGGGCGGACCGGGCCCTGGCGGCGCGGCGCGGGCGCGAGTACGTCCTGCGCGAGGCCCTCGCACCCGTGCGTGACTCCTACGACTGGATCCTGCTCGACTGCTCGCCCTCCCTGGGCATCATCACGATCAACGCACTGACGGCCGCCGATGCGGTGATCATCCCCCTGCAGTGCGAGACGCTGTCGCACCGCGGCGTGGGCCAGCTGATGGAGACGATCGCCGATGTGCAGCGCCTGACCAATCCACACCTGCGGATCGCCGGGATCCTGCCCACGCTCTACGACGGTCGCACGGTGCACGCGAAGGCCGTGCTCGCCGACCTCGGCCCGCGGTACGGCGTGCCGTTGCTCTCGCCGATCGGCCGGTCGATCCGCTTCGCGGAGGCTCCTGCTGCAGGGCGCAGCATCCTGGCGACGTCAGGCAGCTCGCGGGGGGCCGAGGACTACCGCCGGCTGGCCCGTGAGATCTCCGGCCTCAGGGAGCAGAACCCTCAGTAGGCCGCACTAGCAGTCGCGTTCGCGGTCACGCGTCTGCAGCGGGTGCCGCGACGCTGCTGCCGCCGCGTGTCCGGCGGCGCTGCCGCTTGCGCTTGGGAGCGTCGTCGTCCTTCGTCTTGGGGGAGTCGTCCTTCGTCTTGGGGGAGTCGTCCTTCGTCTTGGGGGAGTCGCCGCCCCTGCGTCGGGGAGCGTCGTCACGCTTGGCCTTGCGGTCGCCCTTGCGATCCGTGTGCGAGCCGGCGTCCTTGCGCTTCTTGCCCGTCTCGCCGAGGTCCTCGACGGTCTCGGCCGAGAGGCCGGCGCGGGTGCGGCTGGACTTCGGCAGCGTGCCCTTGGTGCCCGCAGGGATGTTCAGGCCGGTGTAGACGTGGTCGCTGGTCGAGTAGGTCTCGATCGGGTCCTTGAAGGGAAGCTTGAGGGCCCGGTCGATCATCTGCCAGCGGGCGACGTCCTCCCAGTCCACGAAGGTCACGGCCGTGCCGGAGTTGCCTGCGCGCCCCGTGCGTCCGATCCGGTGGAGGTAGGTCTTCTCGTCCTCGGGGCACTCGTAGTTGATGACGTGGGTGACGCTGTCGACGTCGATGCCGCGAGCGGCGACGTCGGTCGCGACGAGGACGTCGATCTTCCCGGAGCGGAAGGCTCGGAGCGCCTGCTCGCGTGCGCCCTGCCCGAGATCGCCGTGCACCGTGCCGACGGCGAAGCCCCGCTCGGTCAGCTCGTCGCAGACCTTCTGCGCCTTGCGCTTCGTGCGCGTGAAGATCATCGCGAGCTGCCGACCGTCGGCCTGCAGGATGCGGGCGAGCAGCTCGACCTTGTCCATCGGGTGGACGCGCCAGACGTGCTGCTCGATCGCGTCGACGGTGGCGTTCTCGTCGCCCATGTCGGCCGCACGCAGGTGCAGGGGATTGGTCATGTAGCGACGGGCCAGGTTGACGATCTGACCCGGCATGGTCGCGGAGAACAGCATGGTCTGCCGTTGCGAGGGAATCATCGCCACGATGCGCTCGACGTCGGGCAGGAAGCCCATATCGAGCATCTCGTCCGCCTCGTCGAGCACCAGCACGCGCACGTGCGAGAGATCGAGGTCGCGACGGTTGGCGAGGTCGATGATGCGTCCGGGTGTGCCGACGACGACGTCGATGCCCTTCTGCAGCGCCTCGATCTGCGGCTCGTAGGCACGGCCTCCGTAGACGGCGAGCACGCGCACTCCCTTGATGCGGCCCGCGCGCTCGATGTCGGTGGCCACCTGGAGTCCGAGCTCGCGGGTCGGGCAGACGACGAGCGCCTGGGGCTTGCCCTGGGCGGCTGCGGGAAGGTCGCCGTACTCCGGATTCGCGGGAGCGACCATGCGCTGGAGGAGGGGGATGCCGAAGCCGAGCGTCTTGCCGGTGCCCGTCTTGGCCTGTCCGATGAGGTCGCTGCCCTTGATGGCCGACGGAAGGCACTGCGCCTGGATGGGGAAGGCGTGGGTGATGCCGTCGGCGGCGAGGGCTTCGGCGATCTGGGGATCGGCGCCGAGTTCGACGAACGTGGGGGCAGTGGTGGGATCCACGGAGGAGGTCATTTGCGCTCACCCTACCCTGAGGCACTCGCTAGCCTGTCCTCACCATGACTGAGCAGGTTCCGCCCTCGTCCGCGCTCGAGACCGATCCGCAGTACCGGGCAGCCGTCATCGATCTCCTGGGAGTGCTGGCCTACGGGGAGCTGAGCGCCTTCGAGCGCATCGCCGCCGACGCGTCCCTCGCTCCCACCATCGACGACAAGGATGCACTCGCGGCCATGGCCACGGCGGAGTACCGCCACTTCACCGCCCTGCGCGACCGGCTGCGCGAGCTCGGTGCCGATCCGGCTGAGGCCATGGCCCCGTTCCGTCGCGCGTACGAGGAGTACCACGAGCAGACCGCGCCGAGTGATTGGCTCGAGGGCATGGTGAAGGCCTACGTCGGCGACGGCATCGGCATGGACTTCTACCGCGAGATCGCCACCTACGTCGACGACGACACCCGTGCGCTCGTGCTGTCGGTGTGCGAGGACCTCGGGCAGTCGGCGTTCATCGTCGATCGCGTGCGCGCGGCCATCCAGGAGGATCCGCGCGCGGGCGGTCGGCTGGCCCTGTGGGGCCGCCGGGTCGTCGGCGAGGCGCTGTCGCAGGCCCAGCGGGTGGCAGCCGAGCGCGACGCACTGTCGACCCTGCTCGTCGGCGGTGTCGACCGGCCCGGCACGGACCTCGCCGAGATCGGCCGCATGCTCGCGCGCCTGACCGACAACCACTCCCGACGGATGTCGGCGCTGGGCCTGGCCGCGTAGCAGCCACCGCGATCGTCAGCCGCCGAAGCCGGTTGTCTCGCTCCGGCGGTCAGCCGCCGAAGCCGGTTGTCTCGCTCCGGCGGTCAGCCGCCGAAGCCGACGCGTCCCTTGGAGGCCGCGCCCACCTCGACGTAGGCGATCTTCGATCCGGGGACGATCACCGTGCGGCCACGGTCGTCGACAAGGGTCAGGTTGCCGCCTTTGGCGAGGGCCGCCTCGACGGCCTTGATGACGTCCTCGGGCGCCTCGTTGCTGTCGAGGGCCACCTCGCGCGGGGTGTCCTGGACGCCGATCTTGATCTCCACAGCGAATCCCTTCCGATGGGCCGGGCTGATCCGGCATGCAGTGCAAGCGTCGCAGACGGGGAATCTATTCCGCCTGCGGAGGGTGAGTCAGGGGAAAGCCGCTGATGCCGCGCCAGGCGAGGGCTGCCACCAGGTCGGTGGCCTGCTCCCGGGGGAGCCGGTCCGTGCCCGACCTCAGCCACCGGCGCGCGGCCACGTGGACCAGGCCCTGCATGCCCGAGGCCAGGAGCATCGCCTCCTCGTGGCTCAGGCCGGTGTCGTCGGCGATCACGGCGGCGCTCATCGTCGCGAGGGTGAGGTCGGCCGCATCGACGCGCTCGCTGACGGCGGGCTCGTGGGCAAGGTCGCTCTCGAAGACCAGCCGGAAGGCGCCGCCGGGCTCCTCCACGAAGCGGAAGTAGGCATCGACCATGGCGCGCACGCGGGTGGCGTTGTCGCTGGTTCCCGACAGGGCCAGGCGCGCGGCCTCGAGGAGGTCGTCGACCCCGGCGTCCAGCAGCTCCAGGTACAGCTCGAGCTTGCCCGGGAAGTGCTGGTAGAGCACCGGCTTGGACACCCCGGCCCGTTCGGCGATCTCGTCCATGGACGCCGCGTGGTACCCCACGGCGGAGAACACCTCGAGGGCTGCCGAGAGCACCTGCTGACGCCGCTCCTCCCGCGGCAGCCGGGCAGCCCGGGCGCTGGGCCCGGACGTCGTGCTGGCCGGCGTGGGAGACACAGGGTCACCCTACTCGCGAGTAACTACAGGCGCGTACCCTTGTCGGGTGACCGCCCTCGATCCGGACGTCGCGCCGTCGGCGCCGCTGCCTGCCTGGCCCCGGGAGGATCTCCGGCTGGCCAGCCGGACGCTCAGCGTGCGCCACGCGCCCGCCGCCCGGCCCGACCTCCCCGACGCGCTCTACGTCCACGGGCTCGGGGGCTCGTCCCTCAACTGGACCGACTTCATGCATGCGATGCAGCCCCTCGTCGACGGGTGGGCGGTCGACCTCGGCGGCTTCGGCTACTCGCCCCCACCGCGTGACGGAGACATGTCGCCGTCCGGGCATGCGAGGTCCCTGGTCGACCTCATCGCGCACCTGGACATCGCTCCCGTGCACCTGTTCGGCAACTCCATGGGCGGCGCCGTCGCGCTGCAGCTCGCCGCGCGACGACCGGACCTCGTCAGGAGCCTGACCCTCATCTCCCCTGCGCTGCCGTCGCTGACCCTGACGAAGCAGAACGCGCACCTGCCGGTGATCGCCGTGCCGGGCATCGGTGAGCGTCTCGTGCCGAAGTTCATGGAGGCCGATGCCGAGACCCGTGTGCGCGGGAGCATCGACGTCACGTACGCAGACCCCTCGCGCGTCACGCCGGAGCGACTCCAGGAGGCAGCGGACGAGACCCGGCAGCATGACCGGCTGCCCTACGCGTCTGACGCGTTCCTTCGTTCACTGCGCGGGCTGCTGCGCACCTTCACCGATGTCGGACCCAACCGCCCGTGGAAGCTCGCGGAGCGCGTCACGTGCCCCACGCTCGTCATCTACGGACGCAAGGATCCTCTCGTCGACTCACGCACGGCACATCGCGTCACGAAGCACTTCCCTCATGCGCATGTGGTCGTCCTGCCCGACAGCGGTCACGTGGCCCAGATGGAGCACCCGGAGTTCGTGCTCGCTGCATGGGAGCGCTTCATCGGCTGACCCGTGCGTCCCTGATCTCTTCGGGACCATCCTGTCAAGCCCGCCGTCCACAGTCCCTTCTCTGTCCACAGTCGGGCATCGCACTGTGGCGGTGGTGCAGCAGCCGGACGTAGCGTCCTTGACATGCCGCATGCCGTCACTGTCGAGGATCGCGTTCGCGCGCGCGTTCGCGATCGCGGCATCGATCCGTTGCGCGAGCCATCAGCCGTGCGCAGCCTCGTGGACGAGGTGCTGGCCGAACTTCCCGTCGACGAGCAGCTCGACGAGAGCGCCGAGGATGCTGCCACCGCAGCCTTTCATGCCATTGCGGGCTTCGGCCCGCTGCAGCCCCATCTCGACGATCCGCAGGTCGAGGAGCTGTGGATGAATGCACCCGGACGCGTCTTCGTCGCTCGAGGTGGGCGCAGCGAGCTGACGACCGTGGTGCTCGACTCCGCGGAGGTGCGCGACCTGGTCGAGCGGATGCTCCGGGTGTCAGGGAGGCGACTGGACCTGAGCTCACCGTTCGTCGACGCGATGCTCCCGGATGGCAGCCGCCTGCACGTGGTCATCCCCGACATCACGCGAGAGCACTGGGCGATCAACATCCGGCGTTTCGTCGTGCGGGCACGCACGATCGCCGACCTCGCCGAACTCGGTGTCCTGACGCCGCAGGCAGCTGCATTCCTCGATGCGTGCGTGCTTGCCGGCCTCAACATCGTCGTCGCCGGAGGCACTCAGGCGGGCAAGACGACGTTCCTGACGGCGCTCCTCGGCTCCGTTCCCGCGACGGAGCGCATCATCACCTGCGAGGAGGTGTTCGAGCTGCGGCTCGAGCATCCCGACCACGTCTCGCTCCAGACGCGTGCGCCGAGCCTGGAGGGGACGGGCGCCGTCCCGCTGCGGCGGCTCGTGACGGAGGCGCTGCGCATGCGGCCGACGAGGCTGGTCGTCGGCGAGGTGCGGCAGGCGGAGGCCCTCGACCTGCTCATCGCCATGAACAGCGGCATGCCGGCCATGGCCACCCTTCATGCCAACAGTGCGCGTGAGGCCGTCACCAAGCTGTGCACGCTGCCCCTGCTGGCGGGCCCGAACATCGATGCCGCGTTCGTCGTGCCCACCGTTGCCGGCTGCGTCGACGTCGTCGTGCACGTCGGGTTCGGCCCGGGTGGACGCCGTGTCCGCGAGATCAGTGCCGTCAGCGGGCGCGTGGAGAACGGCATCATCGAGATGTCGTCGCTCTTTGCCGACGTCGATGGCGCCCTGGTACGAGGGGACGGATTCCCACCGCATCGGGAGCGCTTCGCGGCGGCGGGGATCGATGTCGCCGCCCTCCTGGCGGGCGTGCTGCCGTGACCACCACCGCAGTCCTGGGTGCCCTGGCAGGTGTGCTCGCCGCAACCGGGGTGATGGTCATCGTCCGCGTGCTCGCCTCTCCGGGGGTCAGCGCGAATCGCCGAGAGTCACGGCTCACCACGCTCCTGGCCAATGCGGGCCTGGCGCGTGTCTCACCTGCGTCGATGGCGGGCGGCAGCATCGGCGCGGCTGCCGTCGCGGCTGTCGTCGTGCTCGCAGCCACCGGGCTCGTCATCGTCTCCGTGATGGCCGCTGTCGCCGCGGGGGTGCTGCCGACGCTGCTGGTGAGGCGCCGGGCACGCGCTCATGTGGAGGCGGCTCGAGCCTCCTGGCCGGAGGCGGTCGACTCGCTGGCCTCGGGCATCCGCGCGGGCCTGTCCCTCCCGGAGGCCGTGGCGGCGCTGGCGACCAGCGGCCCCGCCCCGCTGCGCAGGGCCTTCACGTCCGCTGCCCTGGAGTACCGCGCGACGGGCAGCTTCGACTCCGCGCTCGACACCCTCGGCCTCGAGGCTCGTGACCCTGTCGCCGATCGTGTCGTCGCGGCTCTTCGCCTGGGTCGCGATGTCGGTGGCACGGCGATCGGCGAGATCCTGCGCACGCTGTCGGCCGTCCTCCGCGAGGATGCCCGGCTGCGCGCCGAGATCCGTGGCCGCCAGAGCTGGACGGTCTCCGCTGCTCGCATGGCGGTCGCCGCTCCGTGGCTCACGCTCGTCCTGCTCAGCACGCGCCCGGAGGCGGTGGCGTCATACGCGACGCCTGCCGGTGCTGCCGTGATCCTGCTCGCCGGAGCGCTGTCGGTGATCGCGTACGCACTGATGCTGCGCATGTCACGACTGCCCGAACTGCCGAGGCTCGCCTCATGACCCCCTCGCTTCCCGGCGCGATCGTCGGGCTGGCAGCGGGGGGAGCCCTGCTGCTCGTCATCTCGTGGGTCCGTGCGCGACGTCCGCTCCGGCTGGCGGATCGCATCGGCCCCTACTGCGGCATTCCCGGTCACACCTCGCTGGTCGACCGTCGCGCGGTCTGGGACCTGTGGCGGGTTGCCGGGCGCCCGGGCCGTGCTCCGCGTGGCGCCGGCCGACGCCTGCCGGCCGTGGTGGGCGCTCTCGTCGGTTCGGCCCTCGCCGGCCTGCTGACCCTGCAGGAGCCCAGCCTGACCGCACTCCTGGCCCTCGGTGCCGTGGGTGCCGTGGCGGGCATCTGGGTCTCGGACCTGCATGCGCGGGTGAGGGCACGGCGTCGTGAGCAGGCGGTGGAGCAGCAGGTGCCCCTGCTCGCGGACCTGCTCGCCCTCGCGGTGTCGGCGGGAGCGCCGCCCATGGTGGCGCTCGAGCGTGCATCACTGCACGTCACCGGACCACTCGGCACCGATGCCTGCTGCGCGGTCGATCGCGTGCGCGCGGGGGACTCCGTCGAGTCGACGCTGCGCACGCTCGGCAGTGCGGCGCCCTCGCTCCAGCGACTCTGCGACGCGATGATCGTCGCTCTCGACCGCGGCACGCCGCTGGCCGAGGTGCTCCGCGCGCAGGCCCTGGACTCGCGCGCCGACGAGCGTCGTCGGCTCATGGAGTCGGCCGGACGCAAGGACGTCGCGATGCTCGTGCCGATCGTGTTCCTCGTATTGCCGAGCGTCGTGCTGATCGCCGTCTTCCCGGCCATCCGCGCCCTGGAGGTGGTCGTCCCGTGACACCACTCCGCATCGTCGTCCGTCACATCACACGAGAGGCTGGTCCCCGATGAGAATCCGCACGTACCTGCGCACCCTGCTGCTGCACGCCGACGACAGGGGTGATGTCCCCGGCTGGGTGCTGGTCAGCGTCATGACCGCCGGACTCGTGACCGCCCTGTGGGTCGTGGCGGACGATCAGCTCACGGCGGTGCTCGGTCGCGCCATCGGCTCCGTGACGGCTCCGTGACGGCTCCGTGATCCGTCCGAGGTGACACGTCCGTGCATCGGGTCCGTCGTGATCAGGGCAGCGCGGTGGTCGAGTTCGTGCTCGTCGCGCCGCTGCTCCTGCTGCTCGTGGTGGCGCTCCTGCAGTTCGCCCTTGCGCTGCATGTACGTGCCACGTTGACATCTGCTGCAGCTGAGGGAGCTCGTGCCGCCTCACTCGCCGGGGCGGATGCCGATGCGGGAGTCCGGCGCGCGCGGCTGCTGCTCGACGACACCGTTGCCCGGGGAGTGGTGCGCGGGATCAGTGCCGGAGTCTCGACGGCCGGTGCCGTCGATGTCATGGTCGTGCGCATCGATGCCGAGCTGCCGCTCGTGGGGCTGCTCGGTCCTGCGGCCCTGTCGGTGGAGGGGCGTGCCCTCCTGGAGGGCTGGACATGAGCACCGCGCCGGATCATGCTCGCCACGATCGCGGATCAGCGCTCCTGGAGTTCATCGTGGTCGGAGTCGGCATCCTCGTGCCGCTCGCCTACCTGGCCCTCACCGCTGCCGGAGTGCAGTCCGGTGCCTTCGCCAGCACTCAGGCGGTGCGCGAGGCGGGCCGCGCATTCGTGACGTCGGCGACGCCCGTCGAGGGCCTGGCCCGGGCGCAGGCGGCGGCGCGCCTGGCCTTCGACGACCACGGGATCGACCTTCCGTCCGACGCTCTGCAGGTGACGTGCACGGGCGGCCCCTGTCTGGCACCGGGGAGCACGGTGCTCGTCCAGGTCGAGTGGCAGGTCGCGCTGCCCTGGCTGCCCGGCGATCTCGCGGGTGCCGCACCCCGCGTCGTGCCCATCCGGGCCACGCACCGGGTCCCGGTCGATGACTTCCGCGGTGACCCGGCATGACGGTGGCCGACTTCCGATCGGATCGGGGGAGCGTGCTCGTCCTCGGTCTCGGTGCGGTGGTGGTGTGCCTGCTGGCCCTCGTCGTCGGTGTCGATGCCTCTGCCGCCTTCCTGCAGCGCCGGGCGCTCGTCGCGCTGGCCGACGCGAGTGCGATCGCCGGTGCGCAGGGCATCGATCTCGACACCTACTATCGCGAGGGGGCCTCAGCCTCGACCGGCCTCGACTCGCGCGCGGTCGTCCACCGTGTGGCGTCCTTCCTCGCAGCCGCGCATGCGTCGACCGACTCCGCATCCGGCGTGGAGGGCCTTCGTCTGGAGCAGGTGTCGATGGAGGACCGCACGGTCGTCGTGCGCATCAGTGCGCCGCTGCGGCTGCCCTTCCTGTCCGCACTCGGCGACCAGGACATCACAGTGGAGTCGCGGGCTCGCCTGGCATACCGTGCCGCGGGGTGATGGCCGCGGCCCGTACCCTTGACCCACCATGGCTGACATCGAACTCGGCGAGCGTCTCGCCGCCCTCCAGACCACCATGGGCAGCATCGAGGCCGTTCTCGACCTGCCCGCACTGCGCACCCAGGTGGCCGAGCTCGAGGCGGAGGCCAGTGCCCCTGATCTGTGGGACGACCAGGCGCACGCCCAGCAGGTCACCTCGCGGCTGTCCTTCGTGCAGGGAGAACTGCGCAAGGTCGGGGCGCTGCGCGGTCGTCTCGACGATCTCCCCGTCCTCTTCGAGCTCGCCGAGGACGAAGGCGACGCCGGCGCGCTCGCCGACGCCATGGCCGAGCTGGAGTCCGTGCAGGCCGCCATCGACGAGATGGAGGTGCGGACCCTGCTGTCGGGCGAGTACGACTCCCGCGAGGCATTCGTCACGATCCGCTCCGGCGCCGGCGGTGTCGATGCCGCCGACTGGGCGGAGATGCTCCTGCGCATGTACACGCGCTACTGCGAGCGTCACGGCTGGCCGTACGAGGTCAACGACACCTCCTACGCCGAGGAGGCGGGCATCAAGTCGGCGACCTTCCACGTCAAGGTCCCGTACGCGTACGGCACGCTCTCGGTCGAGCAGGGCACGCACCGACTGGTGCGCATCTCGCCGTTCGACAACCAGGGTCGTCGCCAGACCTCCTTCGCCGAGGTCGAGGTCATCCCCGTCGTGGAGCAGACCGATCACATCGACATCCCCGACGACGAGATCCGCGTCGACGTCTACCGGTCGTCCGGCCCGGGCGGCCAGGGCGTCAACACCACGGACTCCGCGGTGCGCATCACGCACCTGCCCACCGGCATCGTCGTCTCCTGCCAGAACGAGCGGTCGCAGCTGCAGAACCGCGCCTCGGCCATGGCCGTGCTCCAGTCCAAGCTGCTGGAGCGCCGTCGCCAGGAGGAGCAGGCGCGCATGGACGCCCTCAAGGGTGACTCCGCCGGCTCGTGGGGCAACCAGATGAGGTCCTACGTCCTGCACCCGTACCAGATGGTCAAGGACCTCCGCACGGAGCAGGAGACCGGCAACACCGCATCCGTCCTCGACGGCGAGATCGACGCCTTCGTGGAGGCCGGCATCCGCTGGCGCAAGCAGTCCGCGGCGAACGGCTAGTCCGAGGGGCTCCTGTTAGCCTCGTGGCGTGATCCTCTTCGACCACGTCACCAAGGTCTACGCCAACCAGCAGCGCCCGGCCCTTGATGACGTCTCCCTGGAGATCGAGAAGGGCGAGTTCGTGTTCCTCGTGGGGCCGTCGGGCTCGGGCAAGTCGACGTTCCTCCGGCTGGTGCTGCGGGAGGAGCAGCCCACGAAGGGCCAGGTGTGGGTGCTGGGCAAGGAGCTGAACCGGCTGTCGAACTGGAAGATCCCGGCCCTGCGCCGGCAGATCGGCACGGTGTTCCAGGACTTCCGCCTGCTGCCCAACAAGACGGTCGCGGAGAACGTGGCGTTCGCCCTCGAAGTGATCGGCAAGCCCTCGGCCCACATCAAGAAGGTCGTGCCCGAGGTGCTCGAGGTCGTGGGCCTGGAGGGCAAGGAGGGCCGACGTCCCGATGAGCTCTCCGGCGGCGAGCAGCAGCGCGTCGCGATCGCCCGCGCCTTCGTCAACCGGCCCATGATCCTGATCGCCGACGAGCCGACCGGCAACCTCGACCCGGGCACGTCCGTGGGCATCATGAAGCTGCTCGACCGCATCAATCGACTCGGCACCACAGTCGTGATGTCCACTCACGACTCCCAGATCGTCGACCAGATGCGCCGACGCGTCATCGAGCTCGACGGCGGTCATGTCGTCCGCGACCAGTCCCGCGGTGTCTACGGGTACGCGCGATGAGGGCGACCTTCGTCGCCAGCGAGGTCGGCAACGGCCTGCGGCGCAACCTCACGATGACACTTGCGGTGATCATCACCGTCGCCGTGTCCCTTGGGCTGTTCGGCGCGAGCCTGCTCGTGCGCGCCCAGGTGTCGACCATGAAGGACTTCTGGTACGACAAGGTCGAGGTCTCGATATTCCTCTGCAGCAAGGGCAGCGACACGCCGTCCTGCGCCGGCGGTGCGGTCACGGCAGCGCAGCGCGATCAGATCAAGACCGACCTGGAGGGCCTGCGTCCGCTGGTCGAGGAGATCTACTACGAGTCGAAGGCCGAGGCGTACGAGCGCTTCAAGGAGCAGTTCAAGAACTCGCCCATCGTCGACAACGTCACCGAGAGCGCCCTGCCCGAGTCATTCCGCGTGAAGCTGTCCGACCCCACGCAGTACGACGTGGTGGCATCGGCCTTCGAGGGCAGGCCGGGCATCGAGCAGGTCAACGACCAGCGCAAGGTGCTCGACAAGTTCTTCCAGATCCTCGGCGGGCTGCAGCTCATCGCGCTGCTCATCGCCCTGGTCATGCTGGTCGTGACGGTGCTGCTGATCGTCAACACCATGCGCGTCGCTGCGTTCAGCCGTCGACGTGAGACCAGCATCATGCGGCTCGTCGGCGCCTCGAACTTCTACATCCAGCTGCCGTTCCTTCTGGAGGCGGCTCTGGCGGCGGCCATCGGTGCCGTCCTCGCCATCGGTGGGCTTGTGCTGATGAAGACGGTCATCGTCGACGGAGTACTCGCGCCGTCCTTCCAGTTCACCGCCTTCGTCGGCTGGGATGCCATCCTGGCCATCGCGCCGATCATCCTGATCACGGGGATCGGCCTTGCCGGGCTTGCGGCGTTCTTCACGCTCCGCAAGTACCTCCGGGTGTGACCCGCACTCTCACTGAGCCACTCCCGCGCACACGCCGGGGGTGGATCGGCCTCGTCGTCGCCGGCGTGCTGTTCGCGGTCTCCTTCTTCCTGGTGCTGCGCTTCTACGACGCTGAGGGAGGCAGCTCTGTCGAGGGCGGGCTCGGGCCGTCTGGCGAGTCCGGCATCATCATGTCGATCGAGCCCGACAGCATCAACCCCACCACGAACATGGCCGAGCTGCACCTGTCCTTCGGCGCCGAGGGCAGCGACTACGTGGGCACGGACGGACGCCTGCTCGACAACCTGAGGATCACGGTCAGCACGACCGACGGGCTCGACGAGATCAAGTTCCCTGCGGGCACCGCGCTGAGCGAGCACGTCGTCGAGGTACGGGTCGACGGCGAGGAGGCGACCTACCCGTTCGACACCCACACCGGCTACGCACTGTTCACCGCCGACACCTACGAGCGCAAGGCCGACGGATCTGTCGCCTCGACAGCGGCCGTGCCGATCGGCGTGCAGGCCAGTGGCGGCGTCAACGGATGGAACACCGCGTTCGTCCTGCCGACTGACCTCGCCGAGAATCAGGGCATCGAGGTCTCGTTCACCCGCGCCTTCTCGACCAAGGTCTTCGCCCTCCTCATCATCGTCATCGCGGGCATCCTCGCCCTGCTGTCGCTGACGACTGCAGCCCTCGTCTATGCCGACCGCCGTCCCGCCGAGGCGGCACTGCTGGGCTGGACGGGCGCGCTGCTGTTCGCGCTGCCGCTCCTGCGCACCTACCTGCCCAACGCCCCGCCGTTCGGCGCATCGATCGACATGTACGCCTACCTGTGGTTCATCGTCGCGGCGGGAGCGGCGGCGATCATGGTGGTGCTCGGCTGGAACCATCAGCGCCTCCATGAGCACCGGCGGGCCGTTCGGGAGCGGCTTGCGGCGCAGACGGCCGAGAGCGGTGATTCCCGTGCCACGTGAGAAGGGCCGCAAGCTCATCGCGCAGAACAAGAAGGCGCGCCACGACTACTCGATCGAGGACGTCTACGAGGCCGGACTCGTGCTCACCGGCACCGAGGTGAAGTCGCTGCGCGCGGGCCGCGCGACGCTGACCGACGGGTTCGCCACGGTGGATGACGGTGAGGTGTGGCTGCGGGGGATCCACATCCCCGAGTACAGCCAGGGCACCTGGACCAACCACGAGCCGCGACGGGCGCGCAAGCTCCTGCTGCGCAAGGACGAGATCAGCCGCATCGTCGGCAAGGTCAAGGACTCCGGCGTGACCCTCGTGCCGCTGGCGCTGTACTTCCACGACGGCTACGCCAAGGTCGAGATCGCCGTGGCCCGGGGCCGCAAGAACTACGACAAGCGACAGGCCATCGCCGAGCGGGAGTCCAAGCGCGAGGCGGAGCGGGCCACCGGCCGGCGCACCAAGGGAATCGACTGACGTTCAGAAGGGCGGCGGATCGGGATCGTCCGCCGCGGGCAGGATCCGGGTGGGTGGCACCGCGTAGGTGCGGCCCTGGGGAGATTGCCAGGTGCATGATCCGTCGGCCCGCGAATCGGTGATCCGCCATCCGGCGTGGGTCTTGAGCTGGTGGTGCCGCACGCACAGGGCGCCGAGATTGGCGCGGTCGGTGGGCCCGCCGTCATCCCACGGACGGGCGTGGTCGATCTGACAGCGCGACGCTCGGCGCGTGCACCCCGGGAAGCGGCAGGTGGCATCCCGGTCGAGGAGGTAGTCGCGCAGGCTGTCGGTGACCTGGTAGCGACGACGCCCGCGATCGACCAGTGCACCGGTCTGCGGATCGGTGATCAGCCGACGCATGGTCGCCGGCAGGTCGGGGTCGCGCAGCAGCGTGCGAATGGTCTCGGCTGTGACGAGGTGACGAGCCCCGCCCGGGCAGGAGACGGCAGCCGGTGAGTCGGCGGCACCGACCAGGCTCGCGAGATCGATCACCACCTGGATCTCCGCGGTGACGGCGGATGCCGGCGTCGACCGATGGCAGACGGCCTCCACGAGGGCCTGCGCGCGGCGCTGGCCCACAGTCGCGTCGCACTCGGCGTGGACCCGAGCCGCGCGTGACTCGAGAGCGGCCTGGAGGCGTGCGGCATCGACGGCCGGCAGCCAGGCCTCCATCAGGGCCAGGCCGTCGTCGGCCTCCCGGAAGCGGACGTCCATTCCGGTGGCCATGCGTCGCTGCCGCTGCTCGGCCCCTTCGGCGTCGATGCGGATCACCGCACCCCGGGCGCGGGTGCGCGTGCGCTCGACAGTGCTGCGCAAGGCCGTGGGCAGCACGAGCTCCTCGAGCTCGTGGCACTGCCGGAGCACCTTGGCACGGATTGCGGCCTCCTCGTCGGAATCGCGCACCGGGTGCTGCTCCGTGATCAGGAGCGCGCCCTCGAACCTGCGCGCCTGCTCGGCGAGTACGACCGCGTGCTCGTAGCTGATGTCGCCGGCGTCGAGTGCGGCGAGTGTGCGGGGCAGGGCATTCCACAGCATGCGCGCAACTCCGATGCGCGCAGCAGCCTGACTGGGCGTGAGCCTCAGCTCCAGGGCGATCTCCTCGCGCACGATGTCGGGGATGCGCACGCGGGTCTCCCGGCCGGAGGCCGTGCGGCTGATGACGAGGATCTCGCCTCGGGTGGCTGTGTCAGCGAGGTCGATGATGGCCCGCACCTGGGCTGCGGCCAGCCGTGCGGACTCGCGCTGCAGGGAGGCGAGGGCTGCGAGACGGTCCTCCCGAGGCACCTCGAGCGGCGGCATGCTCTCGATGGAGCGCAGGCGACGGGTTCCCATGAATCGAACCTACGCGCGGGGTCTGACATCGACTCGGAGGTTTGGCTCCGGTCGGGAAGGGGCGTACCATCGTGGAAGGCCTTCGGGTCGTTGACAATTCCATAGGGGGTGACAGGTTTCGACGGACAGATGTTTCGACCGGAGAAGCGTGCCGAGAAGCCAAGGTGATCTCGTTAAGAATCCTTGGAAACCAATAACTGCCAACAAGAAGCAGTCTGCTGACGCTTACGCCCTCGCGGCCTAAGCACTAGATCAGCCGTCAGCCCGATGCGTCCCCGAGTCGGGAGCTGGCGTCGCTAGGGGACTCACCAAGCCCTCCGGTCACGGGAGGGGGCGGAACACCAAACAGTGGCTGGACCGCCCGGGGCAGTGCCGCACGAAGCCCCGGGGTCGAGAAGCGACAGCGCGGCTACGCACGTAGAAGAACGCGAGGAGCCTGCACGGACCCGGGTTCGATTCCCGGCACCTCCACGACGAATCGAGAGAAGGGCAGAGCGCATGCGCTCTCCCCTTCCGAGTGAGGAGTGGTGGTCGAGCGTGCGAAGCACGCGAGACCGACACAGACACGAAGACCCAGGGTTGAACCCCTGGGTCTTCGCGTTTGCATCGAGTTGAGCTGTGGGAATCGGGAGGGGCTTCGCGGCAGCGAAGCGACGGATCCCGGCACGACCTCCACGACGAAGCCAGAGAAGGGGAGAGCGCATGCGCCCTCCCGGACGGGCTCCGCGGGGCGGCGCCCCCGCCGTGCCAGACTGCGGGCATGGCCGAGACCCCGAACGACGACATCAAGGAGCGCATGCGCCTGGCCCTGGAGGCCAAGAACAAGAAGTCCTCCAAGAACACCCCTCACGGCACCGCGCCGACCGAGGAGAAGGGGCAGGAGCACGCCGACCGGGCCGGCGGAAAGCGCGAGTTCCGCCGCAAGTCCGGCTGAGACACACCCCTCCGGGTCGCTCGGGCGGCGACCCCATGTGATCATGGCTGCGTGGAGCGAGCCGGAGCATCGACGCTGGGACGCGTCATCGCCTGCGCCCTCCTCATCGTCGGCATCGCCGTCATGCACCACGTCGTCGTGACAGGGTGCATGGCCCTGACCAGCAGCGCAGGCCACGGTCACGCGAGTCACGTCCCTGCGTCGACGGATGCGTCCTCCGCCGACGCAGCGGTGGCCGACGGGCTCGGCGAGGTGCCTCCGGCGCAGTCGCCCGCGGCCGCCATCTGCCTGGCCATCATCCTGGGCGGCTGGCTGATGGTCCCGCTGGTCCGTGCCTGGCGCACCCGTCGTGACACCGAGCAGATGGCATATACCCGCGACCGCGCGGTCGTCGACACTCCGGCCCGACCACCCGACCTCGTCCTCCTCTCTGTCAGTCGTACGTGACGACGAGCCGTTCGCGGCTCGCTCGTCCCCCTCACACGACTCCAGACAGGAACCCCAGATGAACGCACGTATGTCCTTCGCCCGACCGTCCCGCATGCAGCGCGTGACGGCGTTGGGCGCCGCCCTGATCGCCGGCAGCCTTGTGCTCGCTGCGTGCTCGAGTGACTCGAGCGCGCACGGAGGCGGCCACGACTCCATGACCGAGGTCGCGGCTGACGTCGACCCGGCCGACGTCATGTTCGCGCAGATGATGATCCCGCATCACGAGCAGGCGGTGGTGATGGCCGACCTGGCCGACACCCGCGCCAGCGATCCGGTGATCGTCGAGCTCGCCCGTGAGATCAAGGGAGCACAGGCGCCCGAGATCGAGCTGATGAGCTCGTGGCTCGACGCGTGGGGAGCCCCGCGCATGGACTCCGACGACGCCATGGGCGAGCACGGCTCGCACGGCATGGCGGGCATGCTCAGCGACGAGCAGCTCGACGTCCTGGCCCAGGCGCAGGGGGCCGAGTTCGACACCCTGTTCGCGCAGGCGATGATCGAGCACCACGAGGGTGCGGTGCAGATGGCTCGTGACGTGCTGGCCGACGGCGCCGATCCCGATGTCGCGGCCCTCGCGCGGGAGATCATCGTCACGCAGGAGAAGGAGATCCTCCAGCTGCAGTCCTTCCTCGGTGTCGATGACGGTTCAGCGGCTGCATCTGTGGCGGTCACCCCTGCGCTCGGTCACGTGCACGGTGCCGTCGTCGACGGTGACGATCTCGTCGTCGGCACGCACGACGGCGTGCACCGCATCGCCATCGCCACCGGTGAGTCGCAGCGGGTCGGCACCTCGCAGGACGACTTCATGGGCTTCACCGGGCAGGTGACGGGCACGCTCGTGGCGAGCGGGCACCCGGGGCCGGGATCCGACAGGCCCAACCCCCTCGGCCTGCTGGCCAGTGACGACGGCGGTGCGACCTGGCAGGAGCGCAGCCTGCTCGGGGAGGTCGACTTCCACGGGCTCGCGGTGGACGGCGACGAGGTCGTCGGCTGGGACACCAGGGGCCCGGTCCAGTGGTCGTCCGACGGCGGTCGGACGTGGACGCAGGGGCCGATGCTCACCCCGACGTCACTGGCCTGGTTCGGGGGCTCGGTCTGGCTCGCCGTCCCGGAGCTGGGGCTGGTGACGTGGAGCCCGGGAGAACCCGAGGTGGCGACCGCGAACGCTCCCGGCGTCCTGCTGGCGGTGTCTGCTGACGGCACGGTGCTCTGGCGGGTCGACATGGACGGCACCGTGCATCGCACGACGGACGGAGTCGTGTGGGAGACGCGGGGCGCCGTCACGAGCATCGAGGCGTTCGCCGCTGACGCGGATCGCGCGTACGCCGTCACGTCGAGCGGCCTGCAGGTCGTGGCCTGATGACATGAGTGAGGCAGGTCCGCGATCGGCGGACCTGCCTCACTCGTCACCTGCTCATCACCTGCTCAATGCGCAGGCAGCGATCGATCAGGGGGCGATCGATCAGGGGGCGATCGATCAGGGGGCGAAGGGCAGGAGCACGCCGTTGATGCCGTGCGCCACCTGCTTGTTGCCCTTGTTGATGTCGACCTTGCTCAGGATGACCTTCGGGTTGGGCAGCTTCGGTGCGTAGTCGCCGAGGATGATGGCGGGCTTGCCGGTCACCTTCACCTTGATGGTCTTGCCGGTGACGGCGGTCTTCAGGGCCGCACCGTTGGCCTTGAGGGCGTCCTGCGACAGGATCGTGGCGCCGGGCACGACGTGGTAGAGCAGCACCTGCTCGACGGTGTCGACGCCGAGGCCCGCGACCGCGTCGAAGGCGGCCTGCTCGGTCGTGACCTTCTTACCGGCGAGGGCCGACGCGAGGTTCATGAACGCCTTGTCGGTCGGCGCGAACACGGTGAGGGCCGTCTTGCCGTCGGCGAGGAGGGCGACGCTGGACTTGGGCTTGGCGGCGAGGACGGTCTCGGCCGCCTTGGTCAGGATGTCGAAGTCGGCGTAGTCCTGATCGAAGGCGGACTGGCCGACCTTCAGGACGGATGCCAGTGAGGTGTCGCCGTCGGCGGCACTGGCGGCGGGGGCGAGGGCGGTCGCGCCGATGAGGGCAGCGGCGCCGACGATGGCGGCTCGCAGGATCGATGTGCGCATGGTCTCTCCTTGGGTAGCGGTGGTGTGCCCGCCCCGGCCGGGACGGTGATGCCCCTACTTCCGGGGCACCGGCCCCCGTGGATGCACGGAATGAAGAATTTCTGGCGCGAATTCCGGGAAACCCGTCCCGGCCTGCTGCATCCACGGGGCCTCGTCCGGCCGAAAGAGGGTCACGGGGTGGGCGTCGCCCACGCACGAGTACACCAGTGGACGACCGGACGAGCAGGGGAGGAGGACACGCTATGGCGGCATTCGCGATGCATACTGGCGTGAGAGTCCTGCCCGTCCGCCACCGTGGCCCTGCGAGGGAGTCGTCCGTGCCCGTCGACCCGGCCGCAGCCGATCCCGCTGCTGTGGATCCCGGCGTCGATACCGTCATCGATCCCGGCGTCGATCCTGGCGTCGATACCGTCGTCGATCCCGGCGTCGATACCGTCATCGATCCCGTCATGGATGCCGTGGCCGAGACGGGCGCGGCCTTCGCGGCGGGGGACGAGGAGGCCCTCGCCGAGGCCTACCGTCGGTGGGGAACCCTCGTCCACACGATCGCCGTGCGCAGCGTCGGCAATGAGGCCGACGCCGCCGACATCACCCAGGCGGTGTTCGTGAGCGCGTGGCGCGGCCGCGCGGGGTTCGACCCCGAGCGAGGAGCGCTCCCGGCCTGGCTCGTCGCGATCACCCGCCGGCGCATCGCCGACCACTGGGAGGACCGCTCCCGTCACGCTCGCCGGGTCGAGGCCGTCGCGGCCAGTGGCGTCGAGGAGACGGTCGAGGGCCCCGTCGACGGACTCATCGACCGGGTCCTCCTCGCGGACGAGCTCGAGCGCCTGGGTGAGCCGCAGCGCAGGATCATGGAGCTCGCCTTCTTCCAGGACCTCACCCACGCCCAGATCGCGAGCCTGCTTGACCTTCCGCTGGGCACGGTCAAGAGTCACATCCGCCGGTCACTGGAGCGACTGCGCGTGCGATTGGAGGTGGACCGTGTCGCGTCCTGATATGTCGCATCCTGATATGTCGCATCCCGATGACGCCGACCTCGCCCTGCTCGCCCTGGGGGAGTCGGTCAGTGCGGACGCCGATCGTCATGTCGACGAGTGCTCGCGGTGCCGCAGCCGGGTCGACCAGCTCTCCGCCGTGGTGGCCACGGCCCGCACGATCACCGACGACGACCGCCCGGTGGCGCCGCCTGCCTCCGTCTGGGAGGGCATCGTCGCGCAGACGAGCAGCGGCCAGCCGTCGGGTGAAGCGGTGGTGGTCTCGCTCGATCGCGAGCGTCGGCGTCGGCGTCCTGCCCTGTGGTGGCTCGCAGCAGCGGCGGCCGTCGGCGTCGTGGTCGGATCCGTCGTGACGACGGCGACGACCGACTTCGGCACCCCGATGCCGAACATCGTGGCGAGCGCTGAGCTCGAGCCCGTCGAGGACTCCGCCTATCGCGGCACCGCGTCGGTCGAGAGCCGAGGGTCCGATGCCGTGCTGCGGGTCTCGGTGCCCGACCTCCCCGCCGTCGACGACGGCTACTACGAAGTGTGGATGGCGTCCTCCGACGCGGCGACCATGGTGGCCATCGGCACGCTGAATCCCGGGGAAGAGGCAGTGCTGCCTCTTCCGGCCGGGATGCAGATGGCGGACTTCCCGCTGGTCGACGTCTCCGTCGAGCACTTCGACGGCGACGCCGGACACAGCGCGGTCAGCGTCGTGCGGGGCCTGCTGCCCGCGTGAGCATGCGCAAGGGCCCCCGTCCATCGGACGGGGGCCCTTGCGCATGCTCACGATCTCAGATCAGATGGAGCGAACCTTGTCGGCCTGCGGACCCTTCGGGCCCTGCGTTATGTCGAACTCGACTGCCTGGCCCTCGTCCAGCGAGCGGTAGCCGCTGGAGTCGATCGCGGAGTAGTGGACGAAGACGTCCGGTCCGCCGTCGGCCTGCTCGATGAAGCCGAAGCCCTTCTCGGCGTTGAACCACTTAACGGTGCCTTGTGCCATGGTGCTGAATCTCCTTAACGAGTGACGCATCAGGCGGACTGCCTGTCGCGCGGTGAAGTCGTATCCGCCTGCGTCCTCGTGGGGAGTCAGCGATGACATGCCTTTACCTGGGCACCAGTGTGACGTGTCCGTCGCGAAATGCCTAATGGCGGGGTCGTGTCGGCGTCAGGCAGGCCTGGCCCCGAGCACGCGCTCGACCATCTGACGGCGCATCCTGGGCTGGGCCTGCGCAGCGGGGTCGAAGGAGGAGTCGACCGCCACGCCGAGGAGGCACGACACGATCCGCTCGGCCTCACGCCGGGTCGAGGCGGTCGGTCGGGGCAGGGCCTCCTGTTCGACCAGCAGGCGCTCGAAGCGGTCGACGGCTCCGTCGATGCGGCTGCGCTCGATCGCGGCGAGCTCCTCGTCGGCCACGGCGTAGCCGAGGAAGGCGATGGTCACCCGCCAGTCGTCGAGGCGCTCCTGGTCGAGGGGGAGCAGGGCCTCGACGCAGCCGGCCACTCCGAGGCCGAGGGCCTGCGCCCGCTCGATGCGCTCCACCTGGCGCCCGGACACCCACTGGAAGGTCGCCAGGACGAGGTCGCGCATGTCGCGGAAGTAGGTGCTGACGATGGCCCGGCTGGTACCGGCCTCGGCAGCCAGGCGCCGCATGGTCAGGGCGTGCAAGCCCTCCCGGGCCACGATGCCCGCGGCCAGCTCGGCGATGGCGTCCCGCGTCTTGGCGTGGTCGACCAGGATCGGCATGGACCCATTCTGCCGGAAACATGTCATGTGGCACAGGAAACATGCCAAGTGGCTTCTCTCCATCGCCGTGAGCGGGTACGGTCGGGGTCGTTTCCTGCACCTCGCAGCCCCTGGAGTGCCCCATGACCGATCACGCCGTCCCTTTCGACCTGGAGGTCGACGTCATCGTCCTCGGCACGGGGGGATCCGGCCTCACGGCCGCGCTCGCCGCGCACGACTTCGGTGCCGGCGAGGTCCTGATCCTGGAGAAGTTCGGGATGATCGGCGGCACCTCGGCGATGTCGGGCGGCATGCTCTGGATCCCGCTGAACGACCAGCAGGGCGAGCGCGGAGTCGACGACTCCTTCGACGAGGTCGTGGAGTACCTCGACGGCCTCGCCGACGACGGGCACCTCGACCCGGAGGTGCTCGGCGCCTTCCTCGAGGAGGGCCCGGAGATGCTGCGCTGGTTCGAGGAGAAGACGCCGGTGCGGCTGCGGCTGTTCGAGGGCTTCCCCGACTACCAGTCGTGGGCGCCGGGAGCCAAGGAGCACGGCAGCCGCTCCCTCGACAACGACGTCTTCCCGTTCGCCGAGCTCGGCTCGTGGGCCAAGTGGGTCAACCCGCCCAAGACGGGCTGGCCGCGTCGCACGTCGATGATCGAGGACTACTACACCCCGAATCTGCCCGCGGACGTCCTCGCCGACCGCGAGGCGCGCGACTGCCGAGGCCAGGGGCAGGCGCTGATCGGCTCCCTGCTCAAGGGGGTTCTGGATCGCGGCATCCCGCTGCATCGCGAGTCGCGGGCCCGGCATCTGATCACCGAGGGTCGCTCCGTGGTCGGCGTCGAGACGGAGGAGAACGGCTCCGTCCTGCGCATCCGGGCGCGCAAGGGCGTCATCATCGCCACGGGCGGCTTCGAGTGGAACACCAAGCTGGTGAACTCCTTCCTGCGCGGGCCGATGACGGGCCCCGTCAGCGTGCCCGAGTGCGAGGGCGACGGCCTGCTCATGGCGATGGAGGTCGGTGCCAGCCTGGGCAACATGGGCAAGTCCTGGTGGCTGCAGTCGAGTCAGGAGCTCGCCGCCCATGGTCGGGGCCACGCCAACTACCTGATCGGCAACTCCGAGCGCACCCGTCCGCGCTCCATCCTCGTCAACCGCGCGGCGCAGCGCTTCGTCAACGAGGCGACCAACTACAACGCCATCGGCCCGGTGCTGCACAACTTCGACGCGAACACGCACGACTACACAAACCTGCCGTTCTGGATCATCGTCGACCAGCCGTACGTCGAGAAGTACCGGTTCTTCAATGCGACGACGAAGGGTGTCGTGCCACCGTGGGCGATCACGGCCGACACCATCGAGGAGCTCGGCGAGCGGATCGGCATCGACGGAGTGGCCCTCGCCAAGACGGTGTCGACCTTCAATGCCGATGTCGCTGCGGGGCGCGACACCGAGTTCGGGCGCGGGGACAGCACCTATGACCAGTTCTGGGGAGACAAGGACTTCGACGGCGTCTACCGGACCCTCGGGCCGATCGACACCGCGCCGTACTACGCCGTGAAGATGGAGTCGGGAGTCCTCGGCACCTGCGGAGGCCCGCGCACCAACGCGAGTGCGCAGGTGATCGACTGGGACGACCAGCCGATCGAGGGCCTGTATGTGTGCAGCAACGCGATGTCCTCGCCGACCGCGGGCGTCTACGGCGGTGCCGGCGGAACTCTCGGTCCTGGAATGACGTTCGGCTTCATCGCGGGGCGTCATGCCGCGCAGCGCGGATGACACCTCCTTGCGGCTGGCCGTGCATTCACGCGATTTCGTGATCAGCCGTTGATGCCGTAACCTGAGGTCATCACTCTTCGCGAGTCTTGACCTCCACGCGACACATCAGGGTCACCTTCAAGACGCGCCTGACGTCTTGAATGGATTCGCTCATGCCTGCTCGTACATCCCTGTCCTTCGCCGACCTCGGTGTGGCTCCTGCGATCGTCTCCGCCCTCAAGGCGGACGGCATCGTCGAGCCCTTCCCGATCCAGTCGGCCACCCTCCCTGACGCGATCGCCGGCCGGGACATCCTCGGCCGCGGCCGCACGGGCTCGGGCAAGACCCTCGCCTTCGGGCTCGCCCTGCTCACGCGGCTGGCGGGCTGGCAGGCGGAGCCCGGTCGGCCGCTCGGTCTCGTGCTCGTGCCCACGCGCGAGCTCGCCATGCAGGTCAGCGACACCCTCGGCCCGCTGGCCGAGCGCGTGCAGCTGCGTACGCGCCTCATCGCCGGAGGCATGCCCTACGCGCAGCAGCTGCGCGCCCTCGAACGTGGCGTGCCGATCCTGGTGGCCACGCCGGGGCGCCTCATCGACCTCATGGAGCGCGGGGCGGTGGATCTCTCGCGCACCGAGGTCGTCGTGCTCGACGAGGCCGACCAGATGGCCGACATGGGCTTCCTGCCCGTGGTCACGCGCATCCTCGATGCGACCAAGCCGCGCGGTCAGCGGCTGCTCTTCAGCGCCACGCTCGACAACGGCGTCGACTCGCTCGTGCGCAAGTACCTGCGCGATCCGGCCGAGCATGCGACCGGTCCCGTCACCGACCAGGTGACGACAATGGACCACCACGTGCTCCTCATGCATCCGGCCGACAAGAGCACGATCACGGCGCAGATCGCCGCTCGCGACGGTCGCACGATCTTCTTCGTCCGCACCCAGCGCGCCGTCGACCGCCTCGCCGAGCAGCTCGCTGCGCAGGGTGTGCCCGTGGGCGCGCTCCACGGGGGCAAGTCGCAGGCCGTCCGCACGCGCACGCTCAACGACTTCCGCAACGGCACGACACCCGCACTCGTCGCCACCGACGTCGCTGCCCGTGGCATCCATGTCGACGATGTCAGCCTCGTCGTGCACGTCGATGCGCCGACGGACCCCAAGGACTACGTCCACCGCGCCGGGCGCACGGCCCGGGCGGGCGACTCGGGGACGGTCGTGACCCTCGCGCTGACCAAGCAGGAGAGGGCCGTCACGATGCTCACGAGGAAGGCGGGAGTCAACGCCGCTGTTCTCCGCGTGCGTCCCGGTGATGACGGACTCCGCGAGGTGACCGGGTCGCAGGAGCCATCGGGCATCCCGTGGACTCCGAAGCCGGTGCGTCAGGCCTCGCGCTCGCCGCGCAGCCGCTCCCACAGGTCCTCCGGGGGCAGGGGCTTCGCGAAGAGGTAGCCCTGGGCGAGGTCGCATCCGGCCTCGGTCAGCAGATCGCGCTGCAGCTCCGTCTCGACCCCCTCGGCGATGACCTTCAGGCCCAGGGCGTGGGCGCGAGCATCGGGCTGCTTGCCCTCGACGCCCAGGACGCCAGGGGGATCGAGGAGCTCCTCAGGATCGTCGACGACGCCTGCTACCAAGCCAAGCACGCGGGCGGCGGAGTGGTGGTCGTCGGCTAGGCGCGAGGGCTGGTGCCCGCGCGCCGGCCCAGCAGCGCCAGTGCGGCCACGGTGTGCGAGTCGGTGACGAGACCGCGTTCGACGAGATCCCAGATCCCGTCGAGGCTGAACGTGCCCGTGCCCATGTCCTGCTCGGTGACCTCGCGACGTGTCGGCACGGCGCTGAGATCCTCGGCGAGGAAGACGTCGAAGGCCGTGGCGGAGCGGCCGTACCCCGCGTGCAGGCGGCCGAGGTGGGTCCACGTGGCGGCGGCGAGGCCGGCCTCCTCCGCGAGCTCGATCTCGCCGACCTCTCGCGCGGTGAGCCCGGCGGGTTCGCGCACGGATCCCTGCGGGAACTCCCATAGTCGACGTCCGACGGTGTAGCGGAACTGCTCGACGAGGGTGTAGCGCTCACCGTCGAACGGGATCACGAGCGCGAAGTCGCGGGCCTGCACGACGGCGAAGGTGCCTCGCGATCCGTCCCGGTACTCGACCTCGTCCTCGGTGAGCGTCATCCACGGATTCTGGTAGGCGATGCGGGTCGACAGGCACCGCACGTCGGGTGCGTCGTCTGCCTGGGCCTCGGGGTGGGTCACAGGACGAACCTAACGGGAGTCGTTCCTCGTCTACGCTCGGATGCGTGAGCCCCGGTCGACACGTCGCGGTGCCCGCGTCGGGCAGCGTGGAGCGGTCGGAGCTGGGCGAGGGCCCGGTGTGGGACGCGGCGCGCGGGTGCCTGTGGTGGGTCGACAGCGAGGCGGGCCGGGTGTTCCGAGGGACCCTCGGCGGCACGCACCTGGTCATCGACGAGACCCGCTCGCTGGGCGAGAGGGTGGGCTCCGTGGCACCGGCCGCCGACGGCGGACTGCTCGTGGCGGGTGAGCGCGCCGTGCACGTCGTGGGAGCCGACGGCCGGGTGAGTGCGTCGGTCCGGGTGATCCCGGAGGGAGTCAGCAGCCGCCTCAACGACGGCACCGTGGATCCGGCGGGCCGTTTCCTGGTGGGCAGCATCCGCCTCGACGACCGTTCGCGGCGGGAGAGCGTCTGGGCGGTCGAGCCCGACCGTTCGGTGCGCGAGGTGATCCCGGGGGTGACGGTGTCGAACGGCATGGGCTTCTCTCCTGATGGAGGCACGCTCTATCACGTGGAGACCCGACCGGGCGCGATCCGCGCCTTCGACTACGACGTCGCCTCGGGCACCGCCTCCCGAGGCCGCGATGTGCTCGCCTGCGGGGGCACCCCCGACGGCCTCGCCGTCGACGTCGACGGCAACCTGTGGGTTGCCTTCTTCGGCGAGGGTCAGGTGCGGTGCATCTCGACCGGGGGAGAGGTGCTCGACGTCGTCGAGGTCGATGCCCCGAATGTCACCTGCCCGGAGTTCGTGGGTGCCGACCTCGATCGCATGGTCATCACCACGGCGCGGTTTCGGATGGCAGACGTCGACCGTGCAGCCAGCCCGGATTCGGGGGCGGTCTTCGTGGTCGACCTGCCGGTCTCGGGCCTTCCCGTGGGGACGTGGCAGGGGTCGACCCGCTGACGAGGGGGTCAGCTGCCGGACGCGGGCAGGTCGATCCGCACGCGCAGGCCGCCGAGCGGACTGTCCAGCAGCTCGAGTCCACCGCCATGCTGGACGGCGACCGCCTCCATGATCGCCATGCCGAGACCGAAGCCGTCGGCCGATGACGTCGTGCGGCGGCCCGCCGCGATCGAGGCCCGTCGGTCGGCCGGGATCCCCGGTCCGGCGTCATCGATGCACACGATGACGCGGGCATCCTGCGTGCATGCCGAGAAAACCACCGCCGACCCGGCAGGAGTGTGACGAAGGACGTTCTGCACGCTGTTGGCCAGGAGCTGGCGCAGCGCGTCGGCGTCACCGGTGACGGTGGCGGGCGCGACGTCGGTGGAGACCTCGCGCGTCGGATCCAGTGTGGCGAGGTCCCGGGCGCACTCCAGTACGAGTGCCGCGATGTCCACTCGGGACTGAGCACCGCGCCGAGGAGCAGTCGACCGCTCGAGGGCCAGCAGGCGCGTGACGAGTCGGTCCAGACGCTGGCTCTCGGACTCGATCCGCCCGAGCGACAGGCGATCGGCCTCGCTGAGGGACGCCCCCTGGCGCATCAGCAGTTCGGCGTACCCGCGAATGACCGTCAGCGGTGTGCGGATCTCGTGCGACGCGTCTGACAGGAATGCGCGCAGTTGGTCCTCGGATCGCTCCACGCGCTCGACGGCCGCGGCCAGGGAGTCGATCATGACGTTCATCGCACTGGTGAGCTCGCCGATCTCCGTGCCCGGTCGGGCGGCGGCCAGTCGGCGCTCGGTGTCGCCTGCGGCGATCGCGCTCGCAGCGCCGACCATCGCATCCATCGGACGGAAGGCCCGGCGGACGGTGATCCACGCGGCAAGGGCGCCGATCACAGCGAAGCCGAGGCCGAACACCACGATGGCGCGGGCCAGTTGTGCGAGGTTCTCCTGCAGCACGGTCAGAGGCGCAGCGGCCACCACCGTTGCCAGCCCGGAGCCGTGGCTGCGGATCGCGACCCGGAAGTCGGTCCCGTCGCTGACGGTGATGGGACCCGCCATGGCCGCGGCGATGTCGTCCGGGGTGAGTGCCGGCAGCGGTATCGGGTCCTCGACGGTGCCGGCCGGGCGCAGCATCATGACGGTGACGCCGTCGCGATTGAGCCGGCCCAGGGCGATGTCGACGTAGACCCCGTCCTGAGGGGGACGTGGATTCTCCTGCAGGGAGCGGACCCGGGCCTCGGAGATGTCGGCGTAGAGCCGCTCGTCGATGCGGTCGAGCTGGATGCGTGACGTGGCGACGTAGATCGCCGTGCCCAGGGCTGCCGTCGTCAGCACCACGATGACGGTGGTGAGCAGCGTGAGCCGAAGGCGGAGGCTCACGGCGCCCTCGGCGCCACGAGCTGGTAGCCGACACCGCGCACGGTGCGCAGGGTCAGGTGCTCGCCGAGCTTGCGTCGCAGGTAGGAGACGTAGGTCTCCAGGGTCGAGCTCTCGGCTCCGTGGCCGAGACCCCAGACCTGGTCGAGCAGCTGCTCGCGCGTCATGACCCGGCCGGCGTTGTCGGCGAGCACCACCAGGAGCCGGAACTCGGTGGGCGACAGGTCGACGATCGTCCCGGCGCACGAGACTTCGTGTGCGTCGAGGTCGATGCAGATCGAGCCGACCGTTCGCACCGCCGTGGAATCGGCCGGCCGGGCGCGTCGCAGCACGGCAGCCACCCGAAGGGTCAGCTCCTCGATGCCGAAGGGCTTGCGCACGAAGTCGTCTGCGCCCAGCCCGAAGCTGGTGCGCGTCGCCTCCTTGTCCGAGCGTGCCGTGAGGACGATCGCGGGGGTGTGCAGTCCCGACGCGCGCATGCGCTCGAGCAGCTCGTAGCCGTCCATCGTGGGCATGTTGACGTCGATGATGGCGAGGTCGATGGACTCCTCGCGCAGGATGCGCAGTGCCTCCATGCCGTGGGCGGCGGACGATGTCTCGTACCCGGCGAGGCGGAGGGCGTCGCAGATGAGGTCGTTGATGCCCGGCTCGTCGTCGACGACGAGGACGCGCATGGTCATGACCGTCTCCTCCGCACGTGCTGGTCCGCCGCCCACCGGCATGGTGGCTGCGCCCGACCCTAGGACAGGGAGGTCGGTGCCGGGGTCGCGTACGTGGAGTCCGACGGACGCGAGCCCCTGTCGCGCTTCGGGGGCTTGGGGGGCTTGACGGCGCTGATCGCGTCCGCCTGCGCCTGGGTCAGCGTGCCGTTGGCGACCAGGGATGCCAGGGCCTGCGGCCGGGCCTCGCCGCGGCCCACGCCGGAGTCGCGGAGGGCGTCGGCCGCCTCGTGCAGGGCTTCGGCCTGAGCGCTCGTGATGGTGCCTGCTGCGATGAGATCCTTCAGGCAGCCTCCGTCACCGGGAGCGGCCTGCGCCGTGCCGGCGGTCATCGCGAACAGAGTCACGCCGGCAAGGGCGATTCCGCTGCGGGTGATCCAGGTGGTGTTCATGTCGTCTCCTCGGTCGGGCCGCACGGTCGCGGCTCTGGTGTGATGAACCGAGGTTCCGCCCGTCACCTTGGGCGGTGCTGGGACGAGTCTGGGAGTTTCCTGTGAGTTGCCGCGTCAGGCCGACGCTGCGTCGAGCAGGGCGACCTCGTCGGGGCTCAGCTGCAGCGAGCCCATGGGCAGCAGGTCGGCGAGCTGCTCGGGTGTGCGGGCGCTCGCGACCGGAGCCGTGACGCCCGGCCGGGTCAGGAGCCAGGCAAGCGACACCGCGCTGATCGGGACGCCGTGGGCGGACGACACCGTGTCGAGGGCGGCAAGGACACGCTCGCCGCGCTCATCGAGGTACACGACCGCGCCCTTGGCGCGCGCGCTGTCGACCTCGACGCCGGGCCGGTACTTGCCCGTGAGGAATCCCTTCGCGAGCGAGTAGTACGGCAGCGATGCGAGGCCGTACTCGGCGACGATCGGTGCGAGCTCGCGCTCGTACCGGTTGCGCTCGACGAGGTTGTAGAGGTCCTGGATGGCGACGAACGGGGCGAGTCCGTGCTCGCGCTGCAGTCGAAGGGCCTCGGAGAGGCGGGCCGGGGCGAAGTTGGAGGCACCCAGCGCCTTCACGCGCCCGGACCGCACCACCTCGTCGAACGCCTGCAGGTACTCCAGCATCGGCACGCTCTCGTCGTCCTCGTGCGCGTAGTAGACGTCGATGTAGTCGGTCTGCAGGCGATCGAGGGAGTCGTCGAGTGCACCGCGGATGGTGTCGGGTGCGAGGCCGCGTCGGGCGGTGAGCTTGGCCACCTTGGTGGCGATGACCAGGTCGCTGCGTGAGCCTCGCGAGCTCAGCCACTGCCCCATGATGCGCTCGGAGTCGCCCCCGGTGTTGCCGGGGATCCACTCGGAGTACACGTCGGCGGTGTCGATGAAGTTGCCGCCGGCGGCGACGTAGGAGTCGAGCAGTGCGAAGGAGCCGTCGACGTCGACCGTCCAGCCGAAGACGTTGCCACCGAAGCACAGCGGTGAGACGACGACTCCGGTGGATCCGAGGAGACGGGTGGGCGCAAGGGGGGCATCCGCAGCAGGCATGGGCCCATTCTGCACGTGTCTAGACGACTTCCGCACCGGCCCGGTCCGAAGGCTCAGGGGTGCGTGACGTAGAGCAGGTCGACGATGGCGCGGCCCTCGCGAAGCGCGCGGGTCTCGTAGTGCGTCACCGGCCGGTCCCGGGGCCGGACGATCACCCCGCCCGTCCACCCGGGAGCCTCGGCGAACGTCTCCTGCATGGCCTCGGCGTACTCCTGCCAGTCCGTTGCGAGGTGCCACGATGCGCCGATCCGCAGCCGGCTGCGCACGAGATCGAGGACGGCGGGCTGCACCAGGCGGCGCTTGTGGTGGCGGGCCTTGGGCCACGGATCGGGGAAGAAGCTCCGCACGCCGGCGAGGCCGTGCGTCGGAACCATGCGCTCGAGCACCGCGAGGGCGTCGCCCTCGGTGACGCGCACGCTGCCGATCCCTGCCGAGTCCAGGTCGGCAAGCAGCGTGCCGAGACCGGGGGTGTGGACGTCGACGGCCCAGATGCCGAGGTCGGGACGCTGCCCCGCCATGGCGACGGTGGCGCGTCCGTCACCGCACCCGATCTCCATGACGACGCCCTCCGGCGCGGCCCAGATCTCCCCGAGATTGATCGGTGCCTCCGCGATCGGGATGACGAGGTCGGTGCGACGGGCCAGGGCCTGCTCCGCGCGCGGGGTGATCCGCGAGCGGCGCGGCTTGAACGTGCGGATGCCCGGGCGCAGGACGGACGAATGCGACAGGGGCTCGCTCACGTCGATACGCGCAGGCGCAGGGGTGCGTTGACCCGGTGCCGGCGATCGTGCTCGATCCGCCAGGCCGATCCGACACCGCGCGAGCGGAAGGCCCACGTTTCTGCGTCCTCCGCTGCGTCTGCGGGCGCATCGTCTGCTGCGTCGTCTTCTGCGTCGTCCGGCCCGTCGGACAGCAGTGCGGTGTCCTCGTCGATGCCGACGACGACGTTGCCCGGGGAGATCAGCGGGCGCATGACGGTGTCGGGGATGAAGCGGCTGTACTTGTCGAAGTGCGGCAGCACGCGCAGGGCGGGCACGATCCCGAGGCCGTCGGTGCCGCCTTTGCTCGGATGGCGGATGTCGGGCACGTATCCGCCGAGTGCCATGGCCCCGGCGCTGCACCCGGCGAGGGATGCGCCTGCGCGCCACTCGGCCACGATCGCGGCCCAGGTCGCCGTGCCGCGCAGGGTGGTGGCGAGGTGCCGGGGGTTGCCGCCCGAGAGGTAGATGAGCCCCGCGCCGGCGATGGCCTGCGCGTGCGCGGGATCGTCGGCGTCGGAGCGCGTGCGCACGTCGACGACGACCTGCTCGACGCCCAGGCGCGCGGCGGCCTCGGCGCCGAGCCGATGCCACTTCTCCAGGACGCGATCGCCTTCGGGTGCTGCAGCCGTGGCGAGCTGCACGTAGCGCGGCGGTCGATCGGCCAGCAGCCAGGCCTCGATGTCGTGCATCACGGGCAGGTACTCGCCGCTGCCCACCAGCGCGATGCGTCCTGCCCGATTCGTCGTCATGGAGGCCGAGGGTAGCGGCGCGGCGTGGATCAGGCCCGACGCAGCCAGTGGCGGCGGTCGGGAATGGTCGGGCCCAGCAGGAGTCCGAGGACCAGCGACACCGCATGCAGCAGTACTCCGAACCCGATCACCCAGGCGATGCCCAACCCGAGCAGCCACCCGCAGGCGGCCGTCGCCAGGGCGAAGGCGGTCATGCGCAGGCTGGCGGCTGTCGTGAACACCTGACCCTGGACGCTCGGCGGGGACTCCCGGGCCCGCACCTGGAACATGGCCGACAGGAGGGGCGGCTCCGATGCCCCCATCGCGAAGGCGAAGGCGAGCAGCAGCAGGGTCGTGGGCGCGAGTCCTACCGCGAGCAGGAACGCGCCCGACAGGACGGTGGAGACGATGATGGCCCGGTCGGGTCGCTCGACGGGGTGACGTGCGAACCACGCCGCGCTGAGCAGCCCGCCGACGGCGAACGTGCCGAGGATGACCCCGGTGAACTCCAGGCCCCGGCCGTCGCGCTGGGCGAGTATCGGGGCGGCGACGAAGATGGCTGCCTGCCCGGCGAAGCCCACGGTCGTGATGATGGTCGAGCGCCGCAGTGCCGGCAGTCCCAGCATCGTGCGCAGACCCTCGGCCAGATCTGCGCGGAGCGATGTGTCGCGACGGGCGGATCGCCGCGCAGGCAGCGGGACCATGCGCAGGCCGATCATGGCCACGAGCAGCAGTCCGACGGTCAGCCACAGGGGCGCCGTCGAGCCAAGGGCGATCAGGGCGGTTGCCGCCGGCGGTGCGACGACGGCGGCCACGCTGTAGGTGGCTGCGTCGGCTGAGTAGGCATGACGAAGGCGGGCCGGATCGACGAGAACGGGGAGCTGCGCGCTCCAGGCGCCGGTGAGTGCCGGGTAGCCGAGTCCTGCCACGACCGCCAGGGCGATGAGCGCCGGCACGGGCACGTGGCCGAGTGCCAGGGCGAGTGCGGTTATGCCCCCGGCCATCGCGGCGATGGACATCGTGAACCCCAGGCGCGGCGACTTCGCTCGGTCGATGAGCGCACCGACGACCGGTCCGGCGACGGCGGCAGCCGCCGTCAGGGACGCAACGATGTACGAGCCGGTGCTCGCACTGCCGAGCACGGCGATCGAGCACACCAGCAGTGCGGGCCCGGAGGACTCTGTGGCCGAGCGCGCGAGCGTGGCGGACGCGAGGTAGGCGGTAAGGGCCCGTGTCGTCGTCGGCTCCGGCTCTGCTGCGGGAGTGCTACTGCTCAGCGGTTGCTCCTGCGTCTGCTGCGTCCGCTGGATGCGCGGCGTCGTGGAACTCGCAGAACGCCGCGTAGGCGCGCGGGCCGTAGATCGTCGAGGGTCCGCCGCCCATCAGGTAGGTCACGCCGATCGCCTCGGCTGCCTCCTGCTTCGTCGCCCCGGCCCGCACAGCGCCGCGCGCGTGGGAGGCGATGCAGCCGTCGCAGCGCTCGATGACGGCGATGGCGAGGGCGATCAGCTCCTTCGTGGCGGTGGTGAGGGCGCCCGGCGCGAGGGCGGCGGAGTGCATCTCGCCGAAGCCCTTGTAGACGTCGGGGATCGCCTTGCGGAGTTCGCGGCCGAGCGGGGCCAGTTCGTCCAGGACGGCCTTGCCGTGGGAATGGGTCATGCCGCACACGATACCCCGGGGGGTAGAGGGGTATCCTGTTCCCATGGAGACCGATCCCGCCGTCACCCGCGACATCCTCCTGCGGCTCAAGCGCGCCAAGGGTCAGCTCGAGGGCATCATCAGCATGATCGAGGACGAGCGCAGCTGCGGTGAGATCGTCATGCAGCTGGCGGCGGTGTCCAAGGCCCTCGACCGCGCCGGCTTCAAGATCGTCGCCAACGGCCTGCAGCAGTGCTGGGAGCAGGGCGACGAGGCGCCCCTGACCCGCGAGGAGCTCGAGAAGCTCTTCCTGTCCCTCGCGTAGGGGCGGCCGTGACGACGCAGACCTACCGCGTGGCGGGCATGACGTGCGACCACTGCGTCGCGGCGATCGACGAGGAGATGAGGAAGGTGGCGGGCGTGCGCGATGTCGTCATCGAGCTGGCTCCCGGCGACGTCACGACCGTCACGATCACCAGTGACGCGCCTCTTCCCCTCGACGACGTGCGCGAAGCGGTCGACGAGGCGGGCTACGACCTGGTGACGTAGCCATGGCCGACATCGACCTGTCCATCGAGGGCATGACGTGCACCTCGTGCGCAGCGCGGATCGAGCGCAAGCTCAACAAGCTGCCCGGGGTCGTCGCGACGGTCAACTACGCGACTGAGAAGGCGCACGTTGTGCTGCCCGAGGGCGTGAGCGTCGAGGATGCCATCGCGGTGGTCGAGGCGACGGGCTACCACGCGACAGCACCGGTGCCCGCACCTGTCTCCGGGGCTGCCGCAGATGCCGAATCCGCCGGGACTGGCCTGCCGGCGCGCGATGACCTCCGGCAGCGCCTGCTGGTCAGCACGGCCCTCACCGTCCCCGTCGTCCTGATGGCGATGGTCCCGGCGCTGCAGTTCAACTACTGGCAGTGGGCCTCCCTGACCCTCGCCGCGCCCGTCGTGGTGTGGGGCGCCTGGCCCTTCCATCGCGCGGCATGGATCAACCTGCGCCACGGTGCGGCGACGATGGACACCCTCGTGTCCATGGGCGTGCTCGCCGCCTTCCTGTGGTCGGTGTACGCACTGTTCCTCGGAGGCGCCGGGGAGCCCGGCATGACGATGGCGTTCTCGCTCCTGCCTCATGGTGGATCGGGCGCCTCGGAGATCTACCTCGAGGTGGCGTCGGCGGTGACGGTGTTCATCCTCCTGGGCCGCTACCTCGAGGAGCGGGCGAAGAACCGGTCGAGCGAGGCGTTGCGCGCACTGGCGAGCATGGGTGCGCACGATGCTGTCGTGCTGCGCACCGGGCTCGGTGGAGTCGAGACCCGCGTGCCGATCAGCGATGTCGTCGTCGGCGACCTGTTCGTGGTGCGACCCGGGGAGAAGGTGGCGACGGACGGAGTCGTCGTCGAGGGAACCTCGGCGATCGACGCGAGCCTGCTCACCGGCGAGCCGATGCCGGTGGAGGTCGGTGTCGGCTCGGCCGTGGTCGGCGCCACGGTGAACGTCAGCGGGCGTCTCGTGGTCGAGGCCACGCGCGTCGGGGCCGACACGCAGCTGGCGCGCATCTCCCGGCTGGTCGAGCAGGCGCAGGCGGGCAAGGCCCCGGTGCAGCGCCTCGCCGATCGGGTGTCGGCCGTCTTCGTCCCCATCGTGATCGTCCTGGCCATCGCCACCCTCGTGGGATGGATCGTCGTCACGGGTGACGTCACGATGGCGTTCACGGCGGCGGTGGCCGTGCTGATCATCGCCTGTCCGTGCGCGCTCGGTCTGGCCACGCCGACGGCCCTGCTCGTCGGCACTGGTCGTGGAGCGCAGCTGGGCGTCCTCATCAAGGGCCCGCAGGTGCTGGAGTCCACTCGACGCGTCGACACGATCGTGCTCGACAAGACGGGCACCGTCACGACCGGTCGCATGGAGCTGGTCGATGCCGTGCCGGCCACGGGTGTCAGTGCTGAGCACCTGCTCACGCTGGTGGCGTCGGTCGAGAACGCCTCCGAGCATCCCGTCGCCCGCGCCGTCACGGCCGGCGCCGTCGAGCGGGGCGCGCGCCTGGTGCCAGTGGAGTCCTTCCGCAGCCACGGGGGTCGCGGTGTCGAGGCAGTGGTCGACTCGGTGGCGGTCGTCGCGGGGCGTCCGTCCTGGCTCTCGACGGAGTGGTCGCTGGCCGAGCCCCCCGAGCTCGTCGAGGCACGAGCGGTGCACGAGGGTGCGGGTCGGTCCGTCGTCCTGGTCGCCGCCGACGGCGTGGTGATCGGCCTGGTCGTGGTAGCCGACACCGTCAAGCCCACGAGTGCGCAGGCGGTCGCCGCCCTGCGCGACCTGGGCCTCACCCCGGTGCTGCTGACGGGGGACCACGTCACTGCGGCACGTGCCGTGGCTGCCGACGTAGGCATCGACGATGTCATCGCGGACGTGCTGCCCGAGCAGAAGGTCGCCGAGGTCGTGCGACTGCAGGCCACCGGGGCTGTGGTGGCGATGGCGGGTGACGGGGTCAACGATGCGGCCGCGCTCGCCCAGGCCGACCTCGGCCTGGCCATGGGCACCGGCACCGATGTGGCGATCGAGGCCGCCGACATCACCGTGGTGCGGGGCGACCTCCTCGCTGTCGTCGACGCCATTCGGCTGTCGCGTCGCACGCTGGCCATCATCAAGGGCAACCTGTTCTGGGCCTTCGCCTACAACGTGGCCGCCATCCCCCTCGCGATGGCCGGTCTGCTGAACCCGATCGTCGCCGGGGCTGCCATGGCGTTCTCGTCCGTCTTCGTCGTGACGAACAGCCTCCGCCTACGGCGCTTCCGCGGGATCTCGGCGCCTCCTGCGGCATGATCGAGCCGTGACCGAATTCGACGTCGACGCCATCGACCTGACGACACTGCGCGAGCGGCAGAGCGTCAAGTACCGGGCATACGGGCCCGACGTCATTCCCGCGTGGATCGCGGAGATGGACTTCCCGCTCGCCGAGCCGATCGCACGTGCCCTGCATGATGCGATCGACCGGTCCGACACCGGATACCCCTCCGGCGCAGGCCTGCGCGAGGCCTTCGCCGACTTCGCGGCCCGCACCTGGCAGTGGGATGTCCCGGCGACGCGCGTCACAGGAGTGCCCGACGTGCTGTGCGGGGTGGAGTGGGCCATCCGCCTGCTCACGGCTCCGGGCGATGGCGTGGTCATCAACACTCCCGTGTACCCGCCCTTCTTCAGCACGATCCGAGACATCGTCGAGCGCACGATCGTCGAGGTGCCGCTCGCCCGGGGCGCGGACGGCGCCTACGGGCTGGATCTCGCGGCGCTGGCGGAGGCCTTCGCCCGCCCTGACGTCACGGCCCTGCTGCTGTGCAGCCCCCACAACCCCTCGGGCTCCGTGCCGTCGCGGGCCGAGCTGCAGCAGATCGCCGCCCTCGCCCGGGAGCACGGTGTCGTCGTGATCGCCGACGAGATCCACGCACCTCTCGGCCTGCCCGGAGCCCAGCACACCCCCTATCTGAGCGTCGCCGGCGATGACGCCAACGCGCTGGCCCTGGTCGCGGCGTCGAAGGCCTGGAACCTGCCCGGCCTGAAGTGCGCCCAGCTGCTCGCGACGGACCGCACCGCCTCGATCGTGCGCGATGGCCTGCCCAAGGAGGTCGTCTACGGCACCGGGCATCTCGGCATCATCGGCACGGTCGCCGCCTACTGCGACGGGGATCCGTGGCTGCAGCAGGTGCTCGGCATCCTCGACGGCAATCGCCGTCTCCTCGGCGAGCTCCTCGCCCACCACGTGCCCCGAGCCCGCTACGTGATGCCCGAGGCCTCGTACCTCGCGTGGATCGACCTGTCGGCCTACGGCCTCGGCGACGATCCGTCCGAGGCGCTGCTGAAGCAGGCGCACGTCGCGGTGAATGCGGGGCCGACCTTCGGCAGCGGGGGAGCGGGGCATGTGCGACTGAACATGGCGACGAGCCCGGCTGTCCTGGAGCAGATGGTCGAGCGCATCGGCGGTGCACTCGACTCTGCTGACACCGGCGAGACCGTCGAGGAGCGGTGACGCCATGACCACGAGGTTCCGCGCCGTGCTCGTCGTGGTGCTGATCGTCGTGACGGGAGTCGTCGCACCGTCGGCCGTCGCGGAGCCTCGGCCGTCGACCGCGAAGCTCGGCTACGCCATCGGCGACTCGGTGATGCTCGGTGCCAAGAGCCAGCTGAAGCGACGAGGCTTCGTCGTCAATGCCGCGGTGAGCCGTCAGGCCTACTCGGCGCCGGCGATGGTGCGCAAGCGCACCGCGTCACTGCCGCGCAACGTGGTCGTGCACCTGGGCACCAATGGGACCTTCCCGCTCGACACCTGCAAGCGGATCGTCGCGAACGCAGGAAAGTCACGTCGGGTCTTCCTGCTGACCGTCGCCGTGCGACGCAGCTGGGAGCGGTCGAACAACGCGATGATCCGGCGCTGTGCCGAGGCGTTCCCGGCCGGCCGGGTCACCGTCGTGGACTGGAAGTCGCTGGCCAGCCGGCATCCGTCGTGGTTCTACTCCGACGGCGTGCACCTGAAGTCGGCCGGGGCCCGGGGCTACGCGCGGCTCATCGATCGGACGGTCTCGGCGGGCTGAGTCCGCAGCGTGGGCGGGGCTCTGTGCAGTGGGTCACAGGGCGGGGGCCCGACCCCTGTGCACTTGGTCACAGGACAGCGCTTTCATGGCCTTTCCGTGCGGTGGGGTGCCCTGAGCGGGTGCATGCTAGGGCGATCCCACGACCGCGAGGGCCGTGGCCATCGATCGCAACGGAGCGACTCATGAGCGTCCCCGGCCTGGAGAATGCGCCCACCAGGAACAAGCAGTTGCTGGAGTGGGTCGAGGAGATCGCCGCACTGACCAAGCCCGACCGCGTGGTGTGGGCCGACGGCTCCGACGAGGAGTGGCAGCGCCTCACCCAGGAGATGGTCGACGCCGGGACGTTCATCCGCCTGAACCCCGAGATCCGACCCAACTCCTTCCTCGCTCGCTCCGATCCCAGCGACGTCGCCCGCGTCGAGGACCGCACGTACATCTGCTCTCAGCGCGAGGTCGATGCGGGCCCGACGAACAACTGGGCCGAGCCCGCGGAGATGCGCGCGACGCTGAAGGGCCTGTTCGACGGATGCATGCGCGGTCGCACGATGTACGTGATCCCGTTCTCGATGGGTCCGCTGGGCTCGCGCATCGCGCAGCTCGGCGTCGAGATCTCCGACTCCCCGTACGTCGTCGTGAACATGCGCATCATGACGCGCATGGGTCAGGCCGCCCTCGACGAGATCGGCGAGTTCGGCGAGTTCGTCCCCGCCGTCCACAGCGTCGGCTACCCGCTGGTCGACGCCGAGGGCAATCGCCGTGACGACGTCCGGTGGCCCTGCAACGAGACGAAGTACATCGTCCACTACCCCGAGACCCGCGAGATCTGGTCCTACGGCTCGGGCTACGGCGGCAACGCGCTGCTGGGCAAGAAGTGCTTCGCGCTCCGCATCGCCTCGGCCATGGCCCGTGACGAGGGCTGGATGGCCGAGCACATGCTGATCCTCAAGCTGACCTCGCCCAAGGGCAAGGACCACTACATCACCGCCGCCTTCCCGTCCGCGTGCGGCAAGACGAACCTCGCGATGCTCGAGCCGACCATTCCGGGCTGGTCCGTGCAGACTGTCGGCGACGACATCTCCTGGATGCGCTTCGGGGAGGACGGTCGCCTCTACGCGATCAACCCGGAGGCGGGCTTCTTCGGCGTCGCCCCCGGCACCGGCATGGAGACCAATGCGAACGCCGTCCGCACCCTGACGGCCAACTGCATCTACACCAACGTCGCCCTCACGGACGACGGTGACGTCTGGTGGGAGGGGCTGACCCCCGAGACACCGGCTCACCTGGTCGACTGGAAGGGCAACGACTGGACGCCCGCGTCCGCGGATCCCTCGAGCCACCCGAACGCGCGCTTCACCGCCCCCGCGGGGCAGTGCCCGTCGATCGCCCCCAACTGGGAGGATCCGGCCGGCGTGCCGATCGAGGCGATCCTGTTCGGCGGCCGTCGCGCCACGAACGTGCCGCTCGTGACGGAGTCCTTCGACTGGGAGCACGGCGTCTTCATGGGCGCCACAGTCTCGAGCGAGATGACCGCTGCTGCGGTGGGCGGCGTCGGTCAGCTGCGTCGCGATCCGTTCGCGATGCTCCCGTTCTGCGGCTACAACATGGCCGACTACTGGGGTCACTGGCTGAAGATCGGCACGTTCACCGATGCGGGCAACCTGCCGCGCATCTACTCGGTGAACTGGTTCCGCAAGGACGCCAACGGCAAGTTCCTGTGGCCCGGTTTCGGCGACAACGCGCGCGTGCTCGACTGGATCATCCGTCGACTCGAGGGCGACGCCGAGGCCGTCGACACCCCGATCGGTCGCATCCCCGCGCAGGGTGAGCTGCCGCTCGACGGTGTGAAGGTCACCGACGAGCAGCTCGCCGAGCTCTTCGCGATCGACCCGGTGACGTGGTCGGCCGAGGCCGACCTCACCGAGGAGTACTTCGCGCAGTTCGGCGACCGCGTGCCGCAGGAGTTGCACGCCCAGCTGGGTGCGCTGCGGGAGCGCCTCGCGCAGGCCTGAGCCTGGCGAGCCCTGCTCATTCCCATGTTGAGGGTTGGTTGCGCCTGGAAGTCGAGATGTCTCCACGGCTGGATCGATGAGGCGCGGCCGAGCGTGCGCAGGGCATCGTCGATGAGCTGCAGGCCAGTGGCGTCAAGGGCACCTACACGGTCGCGGTGTCCACGACATTCGAGATCCGCGGCAGCACGAAGGCGTCTGTCACGCCTCAGGTGTCCGGCGCCGTGACTGCCTTGGATCAGCCTGCGGAGTCCAGCACGGGCAAGCCCCTGACGACCGTGACCATCACCTTCGACGCCCCGGCGCCGTGATACGTCGGTGGCGTCGCTAGACGACGCCGCGGCACCGGTACACGTCGCCGCCGAGGCTGGTCGGACTGGTGATCGTGACGCCGGTCGCCTCCGTGCACAGCGCCTCCGGGTTGAAGCCCGCCGGTGCGTACACCAGCTGCTCGTACAGTCCGGCGCCCGTGCCGCCGGTGCAGGTGCTGCTCGGGTAGACCGTCAGTTGCGTGAAGTTGCTGATGCTGTCGAGGTACCAGCCTCCGCCGAACTGGTAGAACCTCGATCCCGCACCCTGGCAGTAGCCGACGGGATGGGCCCTGCGGGCCCAGGTGATCTGGCGGTCGCATGTGAAACCACCCGTGCCGCCGTTGGGCCACTGGCCCCACGACGGCCGCCAGGGGCGCTCGGCGGGATCCCAGTTCGACTGCCATGGCGTGCCGAAGTCCTCGGCGGGGCACGTCGCCGTGGCGCTGGCTCGGGCCACCGACTGGTGCCAGACGCTGTCGGCCTGGGCCGACGCAGGGACGAGGACGGCCACCACTGCACATGCGGCAGTGACGGCGGCGATTCCGGGGGCGAGGCTCCAGAATCGCACGACAAACCTCCTGACTGCCCCGTGCGCATGACCCTATCGGTCGTCAGCGCTGCTCCTCAACGGATCCGCGCGTCGTGATGTGGCTGCATTTTTCGGGGCCGCAGCTCCGAATGCGTTCGACATCCTGCTGCCCTCCGCGATCGATCTCCTGGTTCTGGACACGGCACCGCTGGACCTCGCCGGACGCGTGGCACTCGAGGGCCGACTCCTCTTCGAGGATGATCGCGATCTCCGGATCGAATGGGTGGCCAGGACGCGCAAGGTGTTCCTTGACGAGCGGTACCGATGTGAAAGGGCACATCGGGATTTCGCGGCCAGCGTGACGTCCCGTGGATGAGGTCCGCGTCCTGCGTCTCCTTCGTGCCATCGAGGGTTGCGTAGATGTGGCCCAGCATCTGTGCGCGGTCAATCGCTTGGGCCCGCCGAGTGACAACGGTGATGCCATGACTCTCCTGGGCGCTCACGGTGTTCTCGATCGAGAGCTGTCCGTGTCGATGCGACGGGCCGTGGGATTCCGCAATGTGCCGGTTCACGAGTACGTCGCTGTGGACGATGACGTGGTTCGCCTGCGAGTCCGCGACCATCGTGACATTGCTGACTTCGTCTCCGCGGTGGCCCGACTGGTGCGCAGTTAGGCCAGCGTCGCGACCAGCACGGCCTTGATCGTGTGCATGCGGTTCTCCGCCTGGTCGAACACGATGCTCGTCGGGGCCTCGAACACCTCGTCGGTGACTTCGACCCCACCGGTGATGCCGAACTTCTCGGCGACCATGCGACCGACGGCCGTGCCTTCGTCGTGGAAGGCGGGCAGGCAGTGCATGAACTTCGAGGACGGATCCCCGGTGAGGCTCATCAGCGCGGAGTCGACGCGGTAGGGGCGCAGGAGCTCCACGCGCTCGGCCCACACCTCCTTGGGCTCCCCGAGGGACACCCACACGTCGGTGTGGACGAACTCCGCTCCGGGGAGGCCGACCTCGGGGTCATCGGTGAGGGTGATGCGGGCGCCGGTGTGCTGCGCGATGCCCCGGGCCAGCTCCTGCACGGACGCGCTGGGCCGCAGCTGGGCCGGAGCGACGAGGCGCACGTCGGCACCCATCATGGCTCCCGTCACCAGCAGTGAGTTGCCCATGTTGTGACGGGCATCGCCGACGTAGGCGAAGCGCAGGGGAGCGGCGGGATCCTGGGCATGCTCGCGCATCGTGAGGAAGTCGGCCAGCATCTGGGTCGGATGCCATTGGTCGGTCAGGCCGTTGAAGACCGGCACGTCAGCGTGCTCGGCGAGCTGCTCGACATTCGAGTGCGCGGCGCCGCGGTACTCGATGCCGTCGAAGATCCGGGACAGCACGCGCGCGGTGTCGGCGATCGACTCCTTGTGGCCGATCTGGGAGGCCGCGGGGTCTAGGACGGTCACGTGGCCGCCCTGGTCGCGGATCGCGACCTCGAAGGAGATACGGGTGCGGGTGGACGTCTTCTCGAAGATCAGGGCGATCTGCTTGCCGACCAGGCGGGGGATCTCCGTGCCAGCGGCACGCTGGGCCTTGAGCTCGGCGGCCAGCGTGAGCAGGTCGTCGAACTCCGCGGGGGTGAAGTCGACCTCCTTGAGGAAGTCGCGTCCAGTGAGGTTCACCGGCACAAGGCTACGCGATGCCGAGTTCGCCCTGCATCTACGCGATGCCCGCCGTTCTCCGCATCTACGCGATGCCCGCCGTTCTCCGCATCTACGCGATGCCGAGCGCCCTCGGCGAGATGGCCTCGCCCAGATCGGCCCCGGCGGCCCGCAGTCCGTCGCCCCTGCCCCGGGGGTAGTGGCGGGAGTCCAGGCGGGCGTAGATGGCCTCACGGTCCTCCTCGGAGAGCCCACCCCAGACTCCGTACGGCTCTCGGGCGCGCACGGCGTAGTCGGCGCACTCGAGGCGCACCGGGCAGGCCGCGCACACCGTCTTGGCGGCTCGGTCGCGGCGGACGCGCTTGGAGCCACGCTCGTTCTGCGGGTGGAAGAACAGCAGAGGATCGGCCTCCCGGCAGGCGGCGTGCTCCTGCCAGAACCACTGGGCGTCCTGCGGGACCTGGGCGAGCGGTTGCTGCGGCATGGTGACCTCCCGTGTCTGGTCCTTCCACGGTAGGTCGCGCGGCGACGGTGCGCGTCGGGCCGAAGGTCCTGACCTGCGAGGCCTTCCGGCTCGGGGCACCGGTCCGGGTCACTCGGCCGCGGGGGCCTCGCCCTGGTTCGCGGCGATCTGCCTGCGCACCTCGTCCATGTCGACGTCCCGCGCGGCCTGCACGAGGTTCGCCAGTGCCGGCTCGGGAAGCGCCCCGGCCTGCGAGAACAGGACGACGCCCTCGCGCACGACCATGAGCGTGGGGATCGAGGAGATGCTGAACGCACCGGCCAGGCCCGGCTCGGCCTCGGTGTCGACCTTCGCGAAGACGATGTCCGGGTTGGCGTCGGACACGGTCTCGTAGACCGGGGCGAACATGCGGCAGGGTCCGCACCACGCCGCCCAGAAGTCGATGAGCACGATGTCGTTGCCGGAGATCGTGTCGGCGAAGGTCGCCTCGGTCAGGGTGGTCGTCGTCATGCCAGGAGTGTAGCAAATACCCTAGGGGGTATAAATCGCCGTTCTCGCCCTACACTCGGACCATGCCTACCGAGCCCCTCGAGACGCCGGGACTGTCCGGCGGCACCCTCCTGGAGGAGCGCCCCGTCTCCGGTGACGAGGGCGACCACGAGCGCTTCGCCCACTACGTCGAGAAGGCCAAGATCGTCGAGAGCGCCGTGACGGGCACGCCGGTCAAGGCGCTGTGCGGGAAGGTCTGGATCCCCAACCGCGACCCCTCCAGCTTCCCGATCTGCCCGGACTGCCAGGACATCCACGCGAAGCTGCCGCCCGGCGGCGGGTCCTGACCGCGGCCCGGGTGGCTCGCGCGGGCCGCGTCGCCGGGGCCTGTGTCCTGGCGGCCACGATGGCCGCATGCTCGTCGGCCGTCGGCTCGGCGCCGGCTCCGTCGCCCTCGCCCGTGGTCGAGGTCGCTCCGACCGACGAGTCCGCGCTGGACGAGTGCTCGACCCCGAACCTGACCGTGGTCAATCCCGGGCAGTTGACCATCGGCGCCCGGGAGGTCGACCTGGCGCCCCTGTTCGTCGACGGGAACCCGTCCACGGGTGAGGGGTTCGAGGGCGCACTCGGCTACGCCCTGGCGGAGACCCTCGGCTTCCCGGCGGCGGACGTCGCCTGGGTGATCCTCGAGCCCGGCGACGATCCCTTCGGCACCGGGCCGCGGGTGGACGTCGTCATCGGCCAGGTGCCTGCGGCCGATCCCACCGACACCACGCAGACGTCGGATCCCTACCTCGCACCGGCCACCGGTGCGCCCCCCTACGCCCTGCTCCTCGCGGCGGGCAATCCGCTCGTGGCCTGCGTCGACGGCGCCCTGGCGGAGCTCGACGCGGCCGGGGAGCTGAGCGCCCTGGCGGACGAATGGTTGTCGGGCACCCCCTGGGAGGGATCGCGGGTGGGGTCCGCCGCACGCGTGTCGTGACCGGTATGCGGTCAGAGGCCCCTATCGTGTGGCGGGGCGCACGGGGCGCCCAGCGAAGGAGATCCCACGCCCATGTCCAGCACACTCACCACCGAGTCTGACCAGGATGCCCTCAAGGCCATCAGCAAGACCTGGGGTGTTCTGCTCTTCCTCGGACTGCTCAGCATCGTCATCGGCATCGTCATCATGGCGTGGCCCGGCAAGACCGTGGTCGTCGTCGCCGTCATCCTCGCCATCTGGCTCGTGATCTCGGGCATCTTCGAGATCATCCGCGGCTTCGGCAGCGGTCTGTCCGGTGGCATGCGCGCGCTGCTCTTCATCGGCGGCGTGCTCTCCCTGATCCTGGGCCTCTTCGCCTTCCGCGGGTTCGTCGTGGAGGACTCCCCGATCGACGCCGTGTGGCTGCTCGCCCTCTTCGTCGGCATCAACTTCATCTTCTCCGGCATCGGACAGCTCTTCGCCGCCGGTGAGGTGAAGGAGGGTCGCGGCTGGAACATCTTCGGCGGCATCGTCTCGCTGCTGCTGGGCATCATCATCCTGGTGGTGCCGAGCGACCTCGCGCTGCTCGCGTGGGTCTTCGGCATCTTCGTGGTGGTCAGCGGCCTGATGCTCGTCATCTCCGCCTTCCGCGTCAAGTCGCTCGCGAAGGCATAGGACGACGTCCCAGCGGATCTCGCATGGCTGCCGAGACCTCGCAGACCCTCGACCGGGGGCTGCGCGTCCTGGAGGTGGTCGCTGACGCCCCGGAGGGGCTCACCGTCACCGAACTGGCCGCAGCCCTCGGCATCGGTCGCACGGTCGTGTACCGGCTCGTGGTGACCCTCGAGCAGCATGCCCTGATCCGTCGTTCATCGGACGGCCGGTGCCGCTTGGGCCTGGGCGTCCTGGCTCTCGGCCGGCAGGTGCAGCCGGTGGTGCGCGATACCGCGCTCCCCGCGCTGCGCCTGCTGGCCGATGCCGTCTCCGCCACGGCCGTGCTCACCGTCGTCGACGGCGCGGATGGCCTCTCCGCCGTGGTCGTCGAGCCGGCCCGCGCCGAGCTCCACGTCGGCGTCCGTCCCGGATCCCGCCAGCCCCTGGAGAACAGTGCGGCGGGTCGAGCCATCCTCGCGGCCCGCACCATGGCCGGTCGCCCCCTGGATCCGCCGTGGGTGGTGGCCACCGGCGACGGGCCCCAGGGGGCCTACGGCATCGCCGTGCCCGTGCTCGGCGTCGCCGGGCTCGAGGCGAGCGTCAGCGTGCTGGCGCTGCGGGAGCTCGTCGAGTCCGAGGTCGGCCCCCGCGTGGCGCGCGCGGCAGGCGAGATCTCCCGCGCCCTGCGCTGACCTCCTTCGTCGAGTGGTGAGTTGTGTTCGCGACACCCTGGGGTGTCGCGAACACAACTCACCACTCGACGGAAAGGGTCAGCGCCAGCAGCCGGAGATCGTCGCGGTGAGACCGTCGACGGCCTGGCGGATCGTCAGCGCCGAGAACTTCTGCGGCCGGTCGTTGACCAGGATGGAGAAGATCCGCTCCGGTGAGTCCCCGGGTGCCGAGACCCCCGAGAGCCCGATGGTGTCGAAGAGCGTGCCCGTCTTGGCCATCACATCCCCCTGCGCGCACCGGGAGCGCTTGGTGACGAACCTCCCGTAGCGGTCATCCAGCGTGCCGCTCACGCCCGAGACCGGCATGGCGTCGGGCTCGAACATCAGGCGGAACGGCTCGGGGTTCAGCACGCGCACGGTGCGCAGGAGGTCGACGAGGAACTTCGGCGTCACGCGGTCCTCGCGTGAGAGGCCACTGCCGTCGCGCAGGGCCGTCCCGGTCGTGTCGACGCCGAGTGACGTCATCACCTGCTCCGCGGCGAGCCGTGAACCGTTCCAGTCCGGGACGTTCCCGGTGGCCAGCGCCACCTGGCGGTAGAGCACCTCGGCGATGTTGTTCTCCGAGATCCGCAGCATGATGCGCACGGCGTCGCCGACGGTGTGGCCCGGGGACTCGGCGATCAGGAGAGCCTCGCCGGCATCGGTGGGGGCCCCGATCGTGACGGGGAAGCCCTTGGCCTGCAGGCGGTTGGCGAACACCCGGACGGCGTTCGCGGCCGGGTCACGGTCGTAGTCCCACAGGCGGGCGAGCGGCTGGACCGTCGAGACGACCGAGGGGATGTAGGCGGTGGTCCAGCCGGGCTCGCGGCCGGCGGACGGGAAGAGGGAGTCGTCCAGGCGCACCGTCACCGGCTGCCCCGGGGGCAGGGACGCGGCGGTCGCGTTCGCGAGCTGCCGCAGCTCCTTGGTGGAGAGCAGTGGGTCGCCGCCGCCCTCGAGGATCACCTCACCGGGCGCGCCCGCCCGCACCTTCGTCGTGAAGCGCCGATCCGGTCCCATGGTGGCCAGGGAGGTGACCGCGGTGACGATCTTCATGTTCGAGGCCGGGATCAAGGACGTGGTGCCCGAATGGTCCGTCAGGACCTCACCCGAGGCGGCATCGACCGCGTACACACCGACGTTCGCACCGAGGCGGGGGTTGGCCAGTCGCCGGCTGACCAGCTCGTCGACCGTGCGCGCGGTGGGTGCGGCCGGTGTGACGACGGCGATCCGCGGCTCGGCCGATGCGGGAGGGGCCAGCGCGGTGCCGAGCAGACTGCCCAGCAGGCCGCCCGTGCCGAGCGCCAGGACGGTGGCCAGGGCGATCGGGCGTCGGGTCAGCGACCTCATGGCCTTCTCCTGGCGGGTGGGCATGCCGTCCATCGTGCGACAGGCCGGGCATGGGCCGATGACCGGGGTGTCCGTCGGCGTGTCGCAGAATGGAGGGGACCCGTCCCCTCCCGAAGGTTTCCCGTGCGCCGAACCCTGCCCGTCCTGCCCCCGCGGGCGGCCGTAGCCATGCACCTCGTGGCGATCCTCGGCGTGACGTTGGCCCTGCTCGGGCTGCCTGCCCTTCCCGCCCAGGCCGAGGGCCCGGCCCCCAAGCGCGTGGCCAGCGGCTGGCTGCCCTACTGGATGACCACCCCCAAGAGCCCTGCGGGCGTCACCTCCGCCGTGCAGAACGCCGACCTGTTCACGGACATCTCGCCGTTCTGGTACTCCGCGGTGAAGAAGGGCGACGGCGTACAGGTCGTCCTCAACCCGAACTTCACCAACGGAGCGGCGAACGTCTCCTGGGCGATGGCGCAGCTCAAGGGGGCCGGACTCACGGTGCTTCCCGCGATCGCCGACGGCTCGGGCAAGGGACAGATGGCCCGCACACTCGCCGATCCGGCCAAGCGCACAGCGCACGTGCAGGAGATCGTCAACCTGGTCATGGCCAACGGCTACGACGGCATCGACCTCGACTACGAGACCTTCGCGTTCTCGGACGGCTCGTCGAGCTGGGCCGCCACCCAGCCGAACTGGACGGCCTTCGTGACCGAGCTGGGCGCTGCGCTGCGCGCTCAGGGAAAGCTGCTGTCGGCGACCATCCCACCGCCCTGCAGCATGTCGGGGACGTGTGGCGGCCGCAGCGGCTACTGGGTCTATGACATGGCGGGGATCGCACCTGCGGTCGACCGGATCCGCATCATGGCCTACGACTACAGCGTGCACGGCATCGGCCCGATCGCGCCGATGCCGTGGGTGAGGTCCATCGTCGCCTACTCCGCGAGCGTGATGGATCCGGCGAAGGTGCAGATCGGGGTGCCCACCTACGGGCGCGCATGGACGCGCAAGCAGGGCAACTCGCTCATGGTCGAGGGCACGTGCCCCAGTCCGAGCTCCTCCCAGTACAAGACGCTCACCGGCATGACATCGGTGACCGATGCGAACATCCCGAAGGCCTTGGCCGATGTCGGCATCACACCTGACAAGTACCAGTGGTCGGACAAGGACCAGGAGAACTGGGTCAACTACGACAAGAAGCTGGTCTGGACCGACGGCAATGGCGTGCAGCAGACGTGCATCGCCAAGCGGGTCATGTGGTGGGTGGGGCCGCAGGCGGTGCTCGCACGCACGCAGCTCGTCGCCGAGTTCGGCCTCGGTGCCGCGGCCTACTGGACCATCGGCGGTGAGGATCCGTCGCAGTGGCCGCTCATCCGGGGCTTCGCCCAGTCCCTGGCTCCGGCCAGCACGGATGTCGCCGCCACGGCCCAGACTCCCGCTGTGTTCGGCACGCCGATCACGGTCACGGCGACCGTCACATCGCAGGGCGCACCGCTGGCCGGAGTGGCGGCCGTGCTGCAGTTCAGGCCGGAAGGTGGCAAGGGGTCCTTCGTCGAGGTGCAGTCCGCGGCGGTGGGAGCCGACGGCACCGTCGTCTTCACCGTCGCACCGGAGACCACCGGAGACTGGAAGGTCTACGTGCCGGCGGCGGATGCCCGTACCGAGGGCGTCAGCACACCCGTGACCGTCCAGGTGCAGTCACTGGTCACCGCTGAGCCGCGGAGCCCCCGGGTGCCGCGCGGAGGCTCGATCGTCGTCAAGGCGTGGTCGCGCCCCGTCGTGGCAAGGCAGAGGGTCGCACTGGAGTTGAAGGTCGGCGACGGCTGGAGGACCGTGGCCACCGAGCGCGTCAACGGCAGGGGGCGCGCCAGTCTGGTGGCCGACGCCCCTCGGCAGAAGGGCCGCTACGTCTATCGCGTCGTCGCCATCGGGCGGGCCGGACTGCTCGCCAATGCATCCACCGACATCCCGATCCGGGTGACGAAGTAGGGATGGGCTGATGTCGGTGGCACCGGCGGAGGTCGTGCGGCCGGAGACCTCGGAGGTCACCGAGCGCGCCTGGATCACCATCGTCTGGAACGACCCTGTCAACCTGATGTCCTATGTCACGTATGTGTTCATGGAGTACTTCGCATACGACCGTGCGAAGGCGGAGCGCCTGATGCTCGACGTGCACGAGAAGGGCCGCGCCGTGGTGTCGACGGGCACGCGCGAGGAGATGGAGCGGGACGTGACGGCCATGCACGGGTACGGACTCTGGGCGACCATGCAGAAGGACGACTGATGGTCGACTTCCGTGTGGTGGGTGGCTCCCTCGAGGTGCGGCTGGGCGAACTCGAGGTCGGGATGCTCCTGAGCCTGACCAGGCAGATGGTCGACTTCGTCGGGCCGACACACCCGGAGGCCGACGATCCACTCGTGGCGATGATCGGCATCGATCCGGATGCGGCGCCGTCGGAGGACCCAGCGCTGCTGCGCCTGCTGCCTGATGCGTTCGTCGACGACGACGAGGCTGCCGCGGAGTTCCGGCGGTTCACCGAGCGCGAGCTGCGCAGCGGCAAGGTGGAGAACGCGTTGGCGGTGCAACGTGACCTCGAGGCGGGGGGCGGGATCGTCGTCACGAGTCAGTCCATGCCGGCCTGGCTCGGCTTCCTCAACGATGCCCGGCTGGTGCTGGGAGCGCGGCTGGAACTCACCGAGGATAACCAGGACGAGCTCGCGGACCTGCCCGACGACGATCCCCGAGCCGCCCTGTTCGGTCTCTACGGCTGGTTGACGTACGTGCAGGAGGCCCTGGTCCAGCATGCGATGGGGCGCCCATGGTGATCCACGGGCGCCCCATCGGTCTTGGGAGAGCGGAGTGTCAGCCCTTGTCTCCGGACATGCTGGAGGGTGCTTCCTTGAACTCGTCCGCGGCGAACTGCTCGCTGTCGTAGCGGCTCTTCTCGCGAGCGATCTTGTAGATGAGCAGGCCGAACCAGCACTTGGCGAGCACGTCGGCGATGGAGTAGCCGACCTGGCGCCAGACGAAGGCGTCCGGTCCGTCGAAGCCGAACATCGGCATCATGTAGGAGATCGGGTAGACGCCCCAGGTGGCCAGCAGCAGCCAGCGCAGTCCGTTGAGGTCCTTGCGGACCTGCTCCGGCTGCGTCTTCATGCTCTTGGAGAGCTCGGCGAAGAGCACGTAGAGGATGTAGAGGAACGGGATCGTGCTCAGCGCGCCCCAGATGGCCTTGGGAGCGGTGTCCGTCGCGATCTCGCCCGGGTAGCCCAGGGCGATCATCAGGATGGCGGCGGGGATGAGCTTGAGCATGAGGTTCTTGCGGACCATCGGCGCGAGGGCCAGCACGGCGATCGCTTCGAAGAGCAACAGCGGGACCGTCAGGATCCAGTCGACGTAGCGGTAGCCCTCGTTGAATCCCTCGCCACCGACGAGTCGGTAGGTCAGGTCCATGATGGTCTGGCCGTCGGCCAGAGGATCGCCCGCACCCACGGCGACGTAGGCGTCCTCGAATGAGTTGAAGATCCGCCAGTAGTGGTACGCCGCGATCAGCGTCACGATCGCCGAGACGATGACGGCCTGGCGGTAGCGCGGGAGCACGCGGGTGTTGGCCGCGAGCAGGAACACGGTGGTCGCGATCATCGAGGCGAGCGCGAAGGACAGGATGTTGTAGACGGTCTGGAATTGACCGTAATCGAGTTCGAGGACGTTCACAGGACCTCCACTTGCGGCGGGGGGATCCCGCCCGACGGTCCGGACTGTCCTCCCGGTGAGGCCACTCCGCAAGTTGACCAACCGGCGAATCGATATCACGATTGGGTCACGGTTTTCACAGAACGGACATTCAGCCCCTTCTTCTCGTACGAGGCACGGTTCACGCGCGATGGTGGGCTTACCCTGACGCCATGTCCGTGCGCGTCCGCCTCCCCGGTCTCCTGCAGGCGGCGGCGGGCGGTGCCGAGGAGGTCGACCTCGCGGCCGCCAGCATCGGCGACCTGATCGCTGCGCTGGATGCCCGGTTCCCGGGCATGGCCCCGGCCCTGCTCGACGACAGCGGCCTGCGCCGGTACTGGTGCGTCTACGTCGACGGTCGCAATGGCCGGCTGATCGACGGGCTGGCGACCCCGCTGACCGACGGCGCCCTGGTGTGGATCCTGCCCACGACGTCCGGGGGCATGTACCTGCCCACCGTGCCGTTCACGGGCCCGGCATCGTGACCCCTACGCTGGACGCGCCATGAACGACGCAGCTATCGGCATCTTCGACTCCGGTGTCGGCGGACTCACCGTCGCAAGGGCCGTGCTCGACCAGCTGCCCCACGAGCCGATCCGCTATGTCGGCGACACGGCGCGGGGCCCGTACGGTCCCCGGCCGCTGGCAGAGGTGCGCTCCTTCTCGCTGGAGATCATGGATCGTCTCGTCGACGACGGCGTGAAGGTGCTCGTGATCGCCTGCAACTCCGCGAGCGCTGCCACGCTGCGCGACGCCCGGGAGCGATACGACGTCCCGGTGGTGGAGGTCGTTCATCCGGCCGCGCGCCGCGCTGTCTCCGCCACGAGGTCCGGCCAGGTGGGCGTCATCGGCACCCGGGCCACCATCACCTCGGGTGCCTACGACGACGCCTTCCTCGCCGCGCCGCACATCCACGTGACCAGCGCTGCGTGCCCTCGTTTCGTCGAGTTCGTCGAGTCGGGCATCACGTCGGGTCCGGAACTCCTGGCCGCGGCCGAGGAGTACCTAGCGCCATTGAAGGATGCAGACGTCGACACCCTCGTCCTCGGCTGCACTCACTATCCGCTGCTCACCGGTGTGCTGTCGTACGTCATGGGCGAGGACGTCACCCTTGTCTCCAGCGCCGAGGAGACGGCGAAGGACGTCTACCGCACGCTCGTCGCCCACGACCTCCTGCGCCATGCGGACCTGCCGGCGCCCGTGCACCAGTTCCTCGTCACCGGTGACCCGGCTGAGTTCCAGCGGCTGGGCCGTCGCTTCCTCGGCCCGGAGATCGGCGCGGTCCAGGTCACGGCATGAGCGTGACGTCCATGCGGCTGACCGTCATCGGCTGCGCCGGCTCGTTCCCCAACGCCCTCTCGCCTGCGTCCTGCTACCTCGTCGAGCACGACGGGCACCGCATCCTGCTCGACCTCGGCAACGGCGCCCTCGGTGCGCTGCAGCGTCACGTCGAACTCGTGTGGCCCGGGGCGCTCGACGCGGTGGTGCTCAGCCACTGCCACATCGACCACTGCGCCGATGCGGCGTCGCTCTACGTGCAGCGGCACTACGCACCGCGGCCGTCGACGCGGGCGCTCGCCGTCCTGGGGCCTTCGGATGCCCGTGACCGACTCGCCGCCGTCTACGGGATGCCGGATCCCCGCCTCCTGGACGAGGAGTTCGACTTCCGCGGACTGGAGGGTGAGACTCGGGTGGGGCCCTTCACGATCACGTCCGTGCCCGCTGCGCATCCCGTGGAGGCCTACTCCGTGCGGGTCGAGGCCGGCGGACGGTCGCTCGTCTACTCCGGCGACACGGGTCCCACGGCGGGGCTGGTGTCGCTCGCCGCGGGCGCTGACCTCGCCCTCTTCGAGGCCTCGTTCGTCGGTGACGACAATCCTCCCGACCTTCACCTCAGCGCTCGTGACGCGGCGCGGATCGCGCAGGAGGCAGGCGTCGCGCGCCTCGTGCTGACCCATCTGGTGTCCTGGAACGATGACGAGCAGGTGCTGCGGGAGGCGCAGGAGGTTTTCACGGGGCCGTTGACACTCGCGCATCCGGGCCTGGTGGTCGACCTCGACGCAACGTCAACGCCCTGAGTCAGGGGCCCGGTCGATCGCACGCACGGATGCGAGGGACAGCGTGACGATGCCGACGACGATGAGGAGGCCGGCGAGCGTCAGGTAGACCGGCGAGACGCCCCAGCGCTCGGCGGCCACACCGGTGAGCAGCATGGCGAGTGGGGGGAAGACGTAGAACGAGGTCAGCTGCACGCTGAACACCCGACCCTGCTCCTGGGCGGGGATGCGCTGCTGCACCAGCACGTTCAGCAGCGGCTGCATGGGACCCCACGACAGTCCGAGCAGGAATCCGGCGACGAGCAGCACGGGCAGCGGCGGCAGGAACGCCATGGGGATGATGGCCACCGCCGTTCCGATCAGCGCCAGCCTGATGATCCGGTACGTCGTCAGGCGTCGGCTGATCCACCCGAAGGCGAAGGCGCCCAGCACGGATCCGCCCGCGAGTGCGGCGATCACCAGGCCGAGGCCCTCGGGTTGGCCGAGGGCCTCGAAGTGGACGGGCAGCAGGATGCTCTCCGTCGGCAGGTACACCCCCGCCAGGATCATGATCGCGATGGTGAGTGCGCGCAGGGCATGGTCGGCATTGAGGGCGACGAAGCCGCGCGTGAGGCCCCGCCAGCCGCCGACGTCGTCAGCGCCGGCCTCGACGGCGTCCCGGCCGGAGTCGCCGACGCGGATGGCGAGGATGCTGACGGCTGCGATCACGAACATGGCACCCGGAATCCAGAGGGCCGACACTGCACCGACCGAGGAGATGAGCAGGGCTCCGAGCAGCGGGCCGAGGGTCCAGCCGACCGCGAACAGGGCCTCGTGCACGCCGTTCAGGGTCTCCAGCCGCATTCCGCTGGCGCGCGACGCGTCGACGATCAGGGACTTGCGCGCGGTGTACCCGGCGGGATCGAGGGTGGCGCCGATGACGGCCAGCACCAGCACCCAGGCGAAGTCCAGCCCGATCAGCCAGCCGACGACCGGAAAGGCGATGACCGACAGGGCTGAGGCGAGATCCGACAGCACGCTGATCGGCTTGCGTCCGAATCGGTCGATGGCCGCGCCGACGACCGGGATGACGACCAGGGCCGGCAGGGTGGACAGGGCCGCGACGAGGCCCGCGGCGGCTGCCGATCCGGTGAGCTCGAGCACGAGCCAGGGCACGACCACCATGACGACCCCGTTGCCGGTGCCGGAGGAGACGTTCGCGATCTCCAACAGCACCACGGGGGTACGGGATCGGCGGGCAGACACAGCCGCCAACGTAGCCGCAGACCCCCGCCGATAACGTAACGGGCATGACCCGCTCCGACGGCCGCGCGGCCGACCAGCTCCGTCCCGTCACATTCGAGCGGGGGTGGCTCGAGCAGGCTGAGGGGTCGACCCTGGTGTCGTTCGGCCGCACTCGCGTGCTGTGCACGGCGTCGTTCTCCCCGGAGGTGCCGCGGTGGCTGAAGGGCTCGGGCAAGGGCTGGGTCACCGCGGAGTACGCGATGCTGCCGCGCGCGACGAACACCCGCAACCAGCGTGAGTCGGTCAAGGGCAAGCTGGGCGGACGGACGCAGGAGATCTCGCGGCTGGTCGGCCGGAGCCTGCGCGCGGTCGTCGACATGGAGGCCCTCGGCGAGAACAGCATCCTCATCGACTGCGACGTCCTGCAGGCCGATGGCGGCACCCGCACAGCGGCCATCACCGGCGCCTACGTCGCGCTCGTCGACTCCATCGCCTGGGCCCGCGCGCAGGGCCACGTGCGGGCAGGCGTGGATCCGTTGCGCGGCTCGGTCGCGGCGGTGAGCGTCGGGATCATCGGCGGTGAGCCGCGGCTGGACCTGCACTACGACGACGACGTCGCGGCCGACACCGACATGAACGTCGTCATGACCGGCGACGGTCGGTTCGTCGAGGTGCAGGGCACCGCGGAGGGCGAGCCCTTCGACCGCGCCCTGCTGGATCGCCTGCTGGCGCTGGCCGGAGAGGGCTGCGCCACCCTCGCAGAGCTCCAGGCCCAGGCGCTGGCCGTGCCCCTGCCGAGCCGCGCCTGACATGTCCCACCGCATCGTCCTGGCGACGCGCAACCGCAAGAAGCTCGACGAGCTGCAGCGCCTGCTCGAGGCCGCGGGCCTCGACATCGAGCTCCTGAGCCTCGACTCGTTCCCCGATGCTCCCGAGGTCGCCGAGACCGAGTCCACGTTCGCGGGCAACGCACTGCTCAAGGCGCGCGCCATCGCGCAGGCCACGGGGCTCCCGGCGGTGGCCGACGACTCGGGCCTGTGCGTCGATGCGCTCAACGGCATGCCGGGCGTGCTCAGCGCGCGATGGTCGGGCGCGCACGGTGACGACGACGCGAACCTCGATCTCGTCCTCGGGCAGATCACCGACGTGCCTGATCGTCGACGCACGGCGTCCTTCGCGTGCGCGGCAGCCGTGGCCCTGCCCGACGGGACCGAGCGCGTCGTCGAGGGGAGTGTCGAGGGGAAGCTGCTGCGCGAGCGCCGGGGCTCGAGCGGCTTCGGCTACGACCCGATCTTCGTCCCGCTGGGACACGATCGCACGACCGCGGAGATGAGTGCGGAGGAGAAGGACGCCATCAGTCACCGTGGGCGGGCCATGCGCGCCCTAGTGCCCGTGGTGTCGGAGCTGCTCGACTCCTGAGTGCGGAAGGCGGGACTCGAACCCGCACGCCCGAGGACACCAGGACCTAAACCTGGCGCGTATGCCAATTTCGCCACTTCCGCGTGGGCTTCAGTCTAGGCAGCGTCGTACGCCGGGACGGACTCCGGACGTGGAAGCGGTGATCACCCGTCGAGGCCAAGGTCGCGCATCAGCTTGGCGACGTGGCCGGTGGCCTTCACGTTGTAGAAGGCCTGCTCGATGGTGCCCTTGGGTGAGATGACGAAGGTGGACCGGATCACCCCGGTGACGACCTTGCCGTAGAGCTTCTTCTCCCCGTAGGCCCCGTACTTCGTCAGCACCGCCTTGTCGGGGTCGCTCAGCAGGGGGAAGGTGAGGCTGTCGCGCTCGCGGAAGGCCGCCAGCCTCTCCGGCCTGTCGGGGGAGATGCCCAGCACGACGTATCCGGCCTTCTGCAGCCGCGTGCGGCTGTCGCGGAAGTCGCAGGCCTGCTTGGTGCAGCCGGGGGTCATGGCGGCGGGATACGCGTACAGGATGACCGTGCTGCCCCGGTAGTCGGACAGCTTCACGGTGGCACCGGAGTCGTCGGTCAGGGTGAACGCGGGAGCCCTGTCGCCGGGGGAGAGCTGCATGCCCCGAGTGTGCCACGGGCCGTCGCGTAGGCTGAGGGCCCATGAGCGAGGCCACCCCTGCGGAGCACCCCGAGCATCATCGCGCGCCGTCCCTGGTCGACCTCCAGGCCGAGGTCGTCGCAGCACGCGAGGAGCTCGTCGCCTCCCTCGACGAACTGCGCAGCCAGACCGAGCCGAAGGCGATCCTGGCCCGCGGCGGACGAGCAGTGATGGGGGTGTTCACCGACGAGTACGGGGGCATCCGCCCGGAGCGCGTGGCCATCGCCGCCGTCGTCACGATCGGTGTGCTCGCCCTGGTGTTCCGGCGCCGGCGCTAGGTCCCCGATGTCCGACGCCCTGCCCGACGTCACCCCGAGTGCCGACGGTTTCGTCCCGATCAAGCTCCTGCATGATCGCGTGCTCGTGCGCGAGGAGGACGACGCCCGCGAGCGGCGCAGCCTGGGCGGCATCGTCATCCCGGCCACGGCACAGATGGGCCGTCGGCTCGTGTGGGCGAAGGTCGTGGCGATGGGTCCCAACGTGCGCAGTGTCGAGATCGGCGATCGCGTGCTCTTCGAGCCCGAGGACCGCGGCCTCGTCGAGCTGCAGGGCATCAGCTACGTCCTGCTGCGCGAGCGCGATGTCCACGCGGTCGCCGCCTCACGCCACAGCAACGACGGCACGGGCCTGTACCTGTAGCGGTGACCTCCACGAGAGGTGTCCTCGTGCATGACCGGCCTCGAGTCCGCCCTTACCCGGGTTGACCGGGGTGCTGACCCCTGTGCTTTGATTCGCCTACAACTGAATACCTCATCCAGAGGGGCAGAGGGATACGGCCCGTTGAAGCCCCGGCAACCACCCGAGAGCACTCGCCCGCGAGGCCGCTCGGAGCACGGTGCCAATTCCGACCTGACCACAGGGCAGATGAGAAGAGAGGCCTCGTCATGACTGCTCCCGCACCAACCACCCCGTCGATCGGTGCTGCCTACGCGCTGAAGTGCCGTGAGTGCGGCGCCGAGTACGACCTCGATGCCAGTTACGCGTGCCTGGAGTGCTTCGGCCCCCTCGAGGTCGCCTACGAGCCGGCTGTCGTCACGCGCGAGCAGATCGAGGCTGGCCCGCCGTCGATGTGGCGGTACGAGGCCCTGCTCCCGGTGGTCCCCGGGGCGGGTGCGCGGCCCGGCCTCCAACCCGGCTTCACGAAGCTCGTGCGCGCCGACAACCTCGCTGCTGCGCTGGGTGCTCGAGCGGTATGGGTGAAGGACGACTCCGGCAATCCCACGCACTCCTTCAAGGACCGCGTGGTCGCTGTCGCACTCGAGAACGCCCGGCGCCTGGGCTACGAGACCATCTCGTGTGCGTCGACGGGCAACCTCGCCAACGCGGTCGCTGCCGCCGCCGCGCGCGCAGGTCTGAAGTCCGTCGTGTTCGTGCCCTCGAACCTCGAGGCCGGCAAGATCGTCACCACCGCGGTGTACGGCGGGACCCTCGTGGCGATCGACGGCAACTACGACGACGTGAACCGGCTGTGCTCGGAGATCGCCGCCAACCGCAACTGGGGGTTCGTCAACGTCAACCTGCGCCCGTACTACGCGGAGGGCAGCAAGACGGTCGGCTTCGAGATCGCCGAGCAGCTCGGCTGGCGCCTGCCCGACGCCTACGTGTCGCCGGTCGCGTCGGGCTCGCTGCTCACGAAGGTCGACAAGGCGTTCCGCGAGCTGACGCGCCTCGGTCTCGTCGACGAGCGGCCCTACCAGGTGTTCGGTGCCCAGGCGACCGGCTGCTCGCCGGTGTCGACCGCATTCCGCGACGGTCTCGACATCATCCGTCCCGTGAAGCCCGACACGATCGCGAAGTCCCTGGCCATCGGCAATCCCGCCGACGGCCCGTACGCCCTCGACGCCGTGCGCCGCACCGGCGGGGCGATCGCCGATGTGAGCGACGCGGAGGTGGTCGAGGGCATCGAGCTGCTTGCGCGCACCGAGGGGATCTTCGCCGAGACCGCCGGTGGTGTGGTGGTGGCCACCTACCGCAAGCTGCTGGCGGAGGGGCTCATCGACCCGAACGCCGAGGTCGTGCTGCTCAACACCGGCGACGGCCTCAAGACCCTTGACGCCGTGGCGCCGACGTCCAAGCCGACCTTCACGATCAGCCCGTCCTACGACGACTTCGAATCGCACTACACAGGAGAAGAAGCATGAGCATCGCCGTCAAGGTCCCGACCATCCTGCGCACCTACACCGGCGGCAGCGCCGAGGTCACGGTGTCCGGAGCCACGCTCGCCGAGGCCATCGCCGACCTCGATGCGCAGTACCCCGGCATCGGCGCGCGCGTGCTGGACGATGACGGTCGCCTGCGGCGCTTCGTCAACGTCTACGTCAACGACGACGACGTCCGCTTCCTCGAGGATCTTGCGACGCCGACGCCGGACGGCACGAACGTCTCGATCATCCCGGCTGTCGCCGGAGGCTGATCGCGCGTCAGCGCAGGTGCTTCTCGAGGAATGCCCCGACCTGCCGGATGGAGTCGTTCCACGGGCCGTAGAAGTAGTGGTCGGCCCCCTTGTACTCGACCAGGCGGGCGTCGACGCCGGCCGCCTCGAGAGCCTGCTGCGTCTCACGGGCCCATTCGATGTCGCACGTGCGGTCGTTGGTTCCGTGGAATGCGAGCACGGGCTCGGTGATGCGGTCGAAGTAGTTGCGCGACGACATCTGAGCCCACAGCTCGGGGTTGCTCCGGGGCTCCCCGTAGGCCTTCAGGATCCGGTCGCCGATCTCGTACCTCTCGCGCTGCCAGCGGTTGAAGTTGTCGACGGGGTCGGAGCTGACTGACGCGTATGTGATGGCCGCGTCGAAGACTCCGGGGGCGATGGCCAGGGCCTGGTAGGCGACACCGCCGCCCATCGAGCGCCCCAGCACGGCCACCCGGTCGGGGTCGATGTAGGAGATGGTGGAGTTGCGCACTGCCAGACCGGCGTTGATGACGTCCTCGGCGTAGCCGATGCGCATGTTCAGGTCGGCGTCGGGGTCGTCGTCGGAGCCTGCGTGATTGCGATAGTCGACGTGCAGGACGACGTACCCGTTGCGGGCGAGCCAGTCCTGTTCGCGGCGGAACCCCTGGCCGCTCCAGTACACGTCAGGGTCGATGTAGCCGTGGGCCAGGACGACGACGGGGAAGGGGCCGTCGCCCTTCGGCCGGTTCATGATCCCGGTGATGGTGAGGTCGTTGCTGCGGTAGGTGATGCGATGGCGCGTGTACTCGGCCGTGGAGGAGATCGCCTTGCCCGCCCGCAGGTCGCCGCCGGTCTGCTTCCGCGCGACCGCCCCCATGATCGTCGGGTCCGGGTTCGCCGTCGCCGTCGGTGCGATCCCGATGACGCCGATGAGGAATGCGCCCACCAGCAGGGCCGCGGCGGTCAGGAAACGGGATGGGCGCACCTCATGAGGCTACGTCGCTGAGCTCCAGCACGCACCCGCATGCGCACCCGCACTCGTTGACTGGTGAGACGTGCGCGGAAACGCCGGGGGTGTCGCGTGCACAACTCACCACTCGACAGAAGTACGCCGCGTAGGACTTGAACCTACAACCCGCTGATTAAGAGTCAGCTGCTCTGCCAATTGAGCTAGCGGCGCGAGGTGAGAACAGTATCACCGGGTCGCCAGGGCCCCAGTCATGGCCCGGGCGATGGCCCGGCCCATGGCCGCCTGCCCTTGCGGGTTGGGATGGAAGGACGCGCTGCCGAATCCGGCGAGGGCGGTGATGCCGAACACCCAGGCGGCGTCGCCCGCGCAGACGCCGTGGCCCTCGGGTGTGTCGCCGGAAGCAGCCCAGGTGCCGGCCACCGGCTGCCACCCGGGCAGGGTGAAGGTGGAGGCGATGACCTGGTTGAGCGATCCGGCGTCCATCGGCAAAGGCACCGTCCTGCCCGTCGTCGTCACGTAGGGATAGGGGCGCGGGGGCTCGGGCAGCAGGATGGTGGAGCGCGCCCAGGAGAAGTCCGACGGCGTCAGCGTCAGGTAGTCGCAAGGCTGCCCGTCCCGGGCGCGCGTGATGTCCGGGTACATCGTCGGGAGCACGCGCGCATCGGGCGAGAGCGCAAGGCCAGGGACGACGCGTCCGTCCTTCAGGGTGCAGGTGTCCGGTCCGAGGCAGGCGGCGATGCGCGCGTAGTCACCGGGGAGCTGGCCCGTACGCGCCTGCACGCCTGCCTGCACGGTCGGGTACGGCTGCAGCACCCCGCCGGGCGGCTTGCTCAGAGGGCAGTTGCCTGACAGTGCGCACGCCTGCAGCACCGACGTGAATCCGATGTCGTTGCCACCGATCGACAGCAGCACGAGGTCAGCCTCGAAGCCCTGGATCGCCTGGGCGGCCTGCTCGACCTGCGATGTCGTCTGCCCCGCCGCCGTCTGGGCGCCGAGGATCCCCCGCGCGACGGTGGCGCCGGAGCAGGTGACGTTGACGAACGTGACCGATGTTCGTGGCGAGGCCTGCTCGAGGGCCAGGGCAGCGAGGGAGGGTGCACCGAGCACGCTTCTATTGCATGCGTCGTCGTCCCAGTAGGGCGAGAACGGAGGGCCCTCACGCAGCCACGCGTCGATGTTGCGCGGATTCCCCTCACCTGATGCGTAGGAGTCGCCCATGGCGACGACGAGGATGTTGCGCACGTCGGCGCTGGTCGTCTGCCGTGCTGTGCGGCCTGCCGATCTCACCTCGAGCGTCAGTCGGTACCGGCCCTCGGGGAGGGTCAGCCCCTGGATGCACGTCCGCCGTGACAGGGGTCGCCAGACCGTCGTGCGACCCTTCCCGGCACCGTCGATCCGCCAGCGGAACTCCGAGCCCGTCGACCTGCACGCGTCGAGCTCGACGGGAAAGCCGCGGGGCGACAGGTACCACGACAGCGCGCCGCCGATGAGCCGCTCGTGCGGCTGGGCGATGCGATTGCCCGCACCCTTGTAGCGCGCTGCCGGCTGTGTCGAGAGGGCGCCGGCCACGGGGACCCCACCGTCGCCGTCGATCTGGCCGTCCGCATCGACATCCTTCGTCTGCGGCACCATCGACCACGTGCCCCGGGCGGTCGGTGCGGGAGCCGCCGCACCCTCACCGGCCGTGGCGAGCACGAAGGCGGTCGCGAGCGCGACAGCGATCAGGGGACGCGCGGCGTTCACGGCAGCAGCCGCACGGGTGTCTCGTCGAGCTCGATGACGCCCGCTGCTTCTGTGCACTCGTTGTCCGTGTGGCACACCTCCGTGAACCCCTCCGGGGGAGCGAGGGCGGCGGGGCCGTCCAGCGACCACGCGATCAGGGCGGGAACTCCGTTCTTGGTGACTGCGCAGGACGCGATCCCGTCGACCTGCGTGCATGCGCCTAGCTCGCCACCCACGAGCCACTGGTCCACGACGCGCAGGCCGGTCACGGCTCCGGAGGAGTCGGTCAGCTGCATCCCCAGCAGTTCGTACGGCGAGGGCGTCCAGATGTACCAGTAGGTGCGGGCGATGCCGAGAGCCAGGGAGTCCATGGTCGTCTCGACGACCCAGTCGCGTGCACGGGAGCCGACGATCGTCTGCCTCGGGTTCTGCGCGCCCGGACCGGCGAGACCGTAGTTGAGCTCGGTGTCCCACACCGGCAGATCGGGAGCACCCGCGGCGGCGAGCGTGTCGGAGACCTGCGCGACGAAGGCCGCGCGGTCGTCCGTCGTCCCCCTGCTCGCCGGGTACAGGTGCGCGGAGAACGCGTCGACCGGCCAGTCGAGCTCGCGCAGGGCCTCGAGGTACCGCACGAAGAAGCGGTCGAAGGCGCCCTCCAGTCGCACGGTCGTGCTCGCGGCGACGACGGTGGCTTCCGGGTCGGCGGCCTTGATGATCCGGTAGGCGCGGTCGGTCAGGTCTGCCATCTGCCTCGGGGTGCCGTCCCAGAACATCGACAGGCTCGCCTCGTTCCAGACCTGGTAGGACGAGATGCGCCCGCGATACCGATCGACCACGGCGGCCACGTAGTCGTCCCATGCGTCGACGTCCTTGGGTGCCGACGCCGCTCCTGGCGCGGGGTAGTCGCCGACGACGATGCGCCTGGCATTCCAGGCCGGCGTGGTGCCGAGCACGAGCAGGATGTCGGTGACCCCGTGCTCCTCGGCGTTCGCGACGGCCTCGTCGAGCTGGGCCCACGAGTAGCGACCGGGGCTCGTCTCGATCTGCCCCCATCCGGTGCCGGAGTCCCACAGGCGCAGCGACCCGATCGGCACGTTCGCGTCGGGCCAGGCGCCGTCCTGCACACCGGCGACGTGCAGGCCGATGATCGAAGCGTCGATCGGCTGGGGGGTGACGGCAGGCGTCGGGGCTGCGCTCGCCGATGCCGAGCCTGATGGGGTGTCGCCGAGTGATGGCGACGTCGATGGCGATATCGATGGTGACGCAGGAGCGGAGGAACCTGTGGACGTTGACGGCCCGCCGGAGCCGCAGGCGCTGAGCAACACCACCGCGGCAGCGCAAACGGCGATCAGGTGGCGGCGCATGCGGTGCACCCTACGTCGTCATGCGGAGCAGGGGTGACCACGTGCTTCAGATCAGGCGGGGTCGAGTGCGGTCCAGCCCTCGGCGAGGGCCTCGATGCGCGCGGCTGCCTCGGCCGGGTCCACCCCGGCCGCAGCCGCGACCCCGAGCAGGAAGGTCGTGACGGGCGCAGCAGGCCTGGCCACACCATGAGCGGCCACCCGCGCCACATCGAGGATGGCTGTCACGTCGACTGCCGTGTCGATGCCGAGCTCGCGTCGGACGGCGTCGATCCAGTCGTCCATCGATGAGTCCTGCGTCATGGGTCGATCCTCCTGATGGCGTGGTCGAGGTCCTCGGGCGTGTCGATGTCGTCCAGGAGATTGTCGGCCTCGGGCGTGAGCTCCCAGACGACGGCGCGCGCGAGAAGGTCGCGCAGTGAGGAGCCGTGTGGCTCTGTGGGCAGGCAGGCGACAAGGCGTTCGGTTCGCCAGGCACTGCACAGCGGCTGTCGACGGCCGTCACGGTCGATGGGCACGATCACGTCGACATCAGGCGTGGTGACCAGGTGGTCCATCGCTGCCATGAGCACGGGCACCGACCACGGCATGTCCACCGCCAGCACACCCACGATCGGTGACTGCACGCCGGCAACGGCGGCGGCGATCCCGGCAACCGGCCCTCCTCCGGGCGGGTCCTCCCGACGAAAGGTGACCGCGCGAAGCAGAGGCAGAGGAGGGCCAGCGATCACGATGTCGATGTCGTCGGGGAGAGCCTCGACGATCATGGTCAGCGGAGTCGAGCCGCTCATGGGCAGTGTCGCCTTGTCGGCCCCCCCGAGTCGCGCACCCGTGCCGCCCGTGAGGACGATGACGGCGGAGTCGAGTCCCACCGCTCCAGTATGCAAGGGCAGACCGCTCAGGACGTCGTCACGCGCCAGCCCTCGGGCGCGATGGCGACCTCGCACTCGCCACCGTCGTCCACGCACGCGACGAAGGCGTCCCAGTCGTCCGGATTCAGGGGAGGCCTCGGGCTCGGGATCATGGCGCTGGTGACGAGCGCGAAGCCGCTGGCGACGAGTCCGACGACGCCCAGGATCCGGATCCACCTGCGTCGTGCCGTGACGCCCACGACGAGGATGAGGATGGCGAAGCCGAGGGCCGGCACGAAGTAGCGGCCTCCTCCCGGCAGGGTCAGCAGGGCAAGGGGCTCTGCTGCACCCCACAGGCCGATGACCACCGACACCACGGCGCTGGCGGCCAGGGCGAGGGCCGGCCAGCGGCGCCCGAGGATCGCGACGATGGCCACGACGATCACGTAGGCCCCGCCGATGGACAGGATCAGGACGCTGGTCGAGGAGCGAGTCACGTCCGACAGCCAGCCCTCTCCCAGTACCGCCACGGCGCCGACCCGGAGCGCGATGATGCGCGCCATGTCGATCAGCCCGGCGCTCTCACTCGGTTCGCGTGTGGACGACAGCAGCACGAGGAACTGCACGATGGCTGTTGCGATGACGGCGACACATCGCAGTACGACCACTCCGTCACGACGCACGATGACGGCGCCGACTGCGATGGGCAGGACGATCCAGGAGACGAGTCCGGACAGTCCGAGGGCCACGAGCCAGGCGACTTCGAGCACAGTGCCGGTGCGTGATCGTGCTGCCGGGGCCAGCAGGACGGCGGCTGCGCTGAACACCAGCCACCAGTGCACCGACAGCACCGTCCCGAGCGACTCCCAGGCACCAGGCAGCAGCAGGAGCAGCCAGAAGGCCACCACCTGGTACCCCAGTCCGCCGAACAGCTTCTGCAGCCGCGCCTGCAGGAGGATGCTCAGGCCGAGCAGTGTCACCACCAGGCTCGACACGAGCAGCACGAACGGCAGGCTCGACAGGCCGACAACATCGGCCATGAGCACGAGGGCCCGCTGCACGAGCCAGACCTGCCCGTTGTACTCCGTGAACAGGTCGGTGCCGGGCGCCAGGGCGTCCTGGACGAACACGGCTCCGTCCTCGGCCCACAGGAAGGGCTGCTGGATCGCGTCCCAGCGGCGAAGCAGCAGGATCGCGGCGCCGACGAGCAGCACGCCGGCCACGGCCCAGCGGCGGCCGGTGAGCGAGGCGGTGGTGGATCGCTCGTACGCCACGGGCGAACTGTAGTGCTGCGCAGGGCGGTGTCGGGTCATGCCGACAGGGACCGGAAGGCGTCCCGACGGGGAGCCCAAGGCGACTCATAGGATGTCCATGCATCCTCGAGCGAAGGAACCGCGTGACCGACTCCCTGATCCTGGCGGGCAGCTTCCCCGCCCCGACGCGCGAGCAGTGGCTCGCCGAAGTGGGGCGGGTGCTGCTGAAGGGCTCGCCGGATGCGTCGGAGGACGACCTTCGCCGCGCCTTCGACCGCGCGCTGGTGTCGCGCACGGACGACGGCATCGAGATCCAGCCCCTTTACACGGCCGCGGATGCCCCTCAGGCTCCTCCGGCCCCGGGTCAGGCCCCCTTCGTGCGCTCCACTCATGCGGCGCCGGTGCCGTGGGAGGTGCGGCAGCGCGTGTGGCCCGACGTTGCCGAGTCCTCGAGCGTGACGGAGTTGGAGTCCGGCGCCACCGGAGTCCTCGTCACTCTCACGGCACGCGATGCCGCCGGCATCGAGGCCGGCCTTGATCGTGCCCTCGCGGGAGTCCTGCTCGACCTCGCACCGGTGAGCCTCGACGCGTCTGATCCGCTGATGCAGGTGGTCGCGGCGCGGGCCCTGATGGCGCGATGGACCAGCGCCGGGATCGCTGCCGATGATCGGCGTGGATGCCTGGGCATCGATCCGCTCTCGGCCTGGGCCCGCATCGGCGGTGCCTTCGATCTCGGGGAAGTCCTCGACGACGTCGCTTCCGTCACCCTCGACGTCCATGCGGCGGCACCACGGGCGCGCGCCCTGCTGGTGGACGCCACCGTGTGGCACGACGCCGGTGCCACGGAGGCGCAGGAGCTCGGCTGGGCCATCGCGGCCGGGGCGTGGCTCGTGCGAGCCCTCGTCCAGCGCGGTGTGCCGATCACGGTGGCTGCCAGCGCGATCGAGTACCGGTTCGCTGCGACGGACGATCAGTTCGCCACCATCGCCAAGCTGCGTGCGGCGCGGCGCCTGTGGTCGCGCGTGCTGGAGATCGCCGGTGTCACTGAACAGCAGCGCGGCATGGTCCTGCAGGCTGAGGTGTCCCGCGCCATGCTCACGCGATACGACACCTGGGTCAACACCCTGCGATCAACGGTGGCGTGCTTCGCCGCAGGGGTCGGCGGTGCTGATGCCGTGACCGTGCTGCCGCACGACCTCTTCATCGAGCACGGGGGCAGTGCGCTCGGCCGACGCGTGGCCCGCAACACGCAGAGCATCCTGCAGATGGAGTCCCACCTCTCGCGGGTCGTCGACATGGCCGGAGGATCCTGGTTCGTCGAGAGCCTCACCGAGGAGCTCGCCCAGTGCTCGTGGTCTGTGGTGCAGCAGGTCGAGCGTGACGGTGGGATCGAGGCAGCCCTTGCGTCGGGCCGGATCTCCGAGGCCACGGCGGCGTCGCGAGCCGCACGCCGGAAACTGGTGGCCACACGCCGGCGACCACTCACCGGCCTCACCGAGTTCCCGGACATCGGCGAGCAGCCACCGGCGCCGCTGTCGCCGACCCCCGAACCACCAGCGGCGGTCTTCGCGCCCGTCATGCTGCACCGATGGGCCGACGAGTTCGAGCAGCAGCGTGCACGGGCCGACGCCGCGGCGATCGCGGGCGAGCGTCCGTCGGTCTTCCTGACGACCCTCGGCACGGTGGCGCAGTCCACTGCGCGCGCCACCTTCGCGAAGAACCTCTTCGAGGCCGCAGGCATCCGCACGGTGGTCGGTCCGGTCGAGGAGTTCGTCACCTCGGGTGCGCGAGTCGCCTGCCTCTGCTCGTCCGACGGGGTCTACGCCGAGTCGGGAGCCGACGCGGCGAAGCGCCTGCGGGAGCAGGGGGCGACCTGCGTCTACGTGGCCGGCCGCGGTGCTGGGGTGGACGGAGTCGACGAGGAGGTCGGCCTCGGATCTGACGTGCTCGACTTCCTGACCCGAGCCCTCGACACCCTGGGGGTGGCGCGATGACGACGCAGCAGACCGTCCCGGACCTCTCGTCCGTCGACCTCGGTTCGCTTCCCGCGCCCGAGGGTCGGGCTGCATGGGCCGACGCGGTTCAGGCGGAGACCGGCCATGGGCCCGCGGACCTCACGTGGTCGACGCCGGAGGGAATCGACGTGCCGATCCTGTTCGACGACAGTGACGTCGCCGACCTCGACTTCCTCGACACGTACCCGGGCATCGCACCGTTCCTGCGTGGCCCGTACTCGACGATGTACGTGAATCAGCCGTGGACGATCCGCCAGTACGCCGGGTTCTCGACCGCTGAGGAGTCGAACTCCTTCTACCGGCGCAATCTCGCAGCGGGCCAGAAGGGCCTGTCGGTGGCCTTCGATCTCGCCACACACCGCGGCTACGACTCCGACCATCCCCGGGTCACCGGCGATGTCGGCATGGCGGGTGTCGCCATCGACTCCATCCTCGACATGCGCCAGCTGTTCGAGGGGATCCCGCTCGATCGCATGAGCGTGTCCATGACGATGAACGGCGCCGTCCTCCCCGTGCTTGCGCTCTTCATCGTCGCGGGGGAGGAGCAGGGTGTCGCGCACGATCAGCTGACCGGGACCATCCAGAACGACATCCTCAAGGAGTTCATGGTCCGCAACACCTACATCTACCCGCCGACGCCGAGCATGCGGATCATCTCCGACATCTTCGCCTACACCTCGGTCGAGATGCCGAAGTTCAACTCCATCTCGATCTCCGGCTATCACATGCAGGAGGCGGGGGCGACAGCCGACCTTGAGCTGGCATACACCCTGGCTGACGGCGTCGAGTACATCCGTGCCGGTCAGCAGGCCGGGCTGGACGTCGATGCGTTCGCGCCGCGGCTGTCGTTCTTCTGGGCCATCGGGATGAACTTCGCCATGGAGGTCGCGAAGCTGAGGGCGGCCCGGCTGCTGTGGTCCAAGCTCGTGCAGGAGTTCGGCCCGCGCAATCCCAAGTCGCTGTCCCTGCGCACGCACTGCCAGACGTCCGGCTGGTCGCTCACCGCGCAGGACGTCTACAACAACGTGGTGCGCACCTGCGTGGAGGCGATGGCCGCCACCCAGGGGCACACGCAGTCCCTGCACACCAACGCCCTTGACGAGGCGCTGGCGCTCCCGACGGACTTCAGTGCGCGCATCGCACGCAACACGCAGCTGCTGCTGCAGCAGGAGTCCGGCACCACGCGCGTCATCGATCCGTGGGGCGGCTCCTACTACATCGAGCGGCTGACGGCGGACCTCGCGGAGCGGGCATGGGCGCACATCCGCGAGGTGGAGGAGGCCGGCGGCATGACCGCCGCGATCGAGGCCGGAATCCCGAAGATGCGCATCGAGGAGGCGGCAGCCCGCACCCAGGCCTGGATCGACACCGGCCGACAGCCCGTCATCGGCGTCAACCTGTTCCGTCCCGAGGGGCAGGAGCAGATCGACGTCCTCAAGGTCGACAACTCGGCCGTGCGGGCCGAGCAGCTGGCCAAGCTCGAGCGCCTTCGTGCCGAGCGCGACTCGGTCGCGTGCACGACGGCCCTGACGGCGCTCACCGAGGCTGCTCGGGCATCCGTCGACGGCACTCGCGCTCCCGGTCTCGAGCAGAACCTCCTGAAGCTCGCCGTCGATGCCGCTCGCGCGGGTGCCACCGTCGGGGAGATGAGCGACGCGCTGGAGGCCGTGTTCGGCCGCCACGTCGCCACGATCCGTACCATCCATGGGGTGTACCGGAGTGAGGCGGGCGACTCCCCGAACGTGGAGCGCGTGCGCGAGCGCGCGGCCGACTTCGAAGCTCGACACGGGCGCCGCCCGCGCATCATGGTGGCGAAGATGGGTCAGGACGGCCACGATCGCGGCCAGAAGGTCATCGCCACCGCGTTCGCCGATCTGGGCTTCGACGTCGACGTCGGCCCGCTGTTCCAGACTCCGCGGGAGGTGGCGCTCCAGGCCGTCGAGGCCGATGTCCACATCGTCGGGGCATCGTCCCTGGCAGCGGGTCACCTCACGCTCGTTCCCGCCCTGCGCGACGAACTCTCCGCGCTCGGGCGCGACGACATCATGATCGTGGTCGGCGGAGTGATCCCTCCGCAGGACTTCGACGAGCTGCGAGCTGCCGGTGCCTCGGCGATCTTCCCTCCCGGCACCGTCATCGCCGACGCCGCCATCGATCTCATCGACCAGCTCGACGCGCGACTGGGCTGATCCGATGCCAGCACCCATCGACCTCGATGCCTACGAGTCAGGGGTGCTCGCGGGGGATCGCACCGCCATGGGCCGTGCGATCACGCTCGTGGAGTCGCGGCTGCCCGAGCACCAGGAGCTCGCGCAGGAACTGCTCAACCGCCTCCTGCCGCACGCCGGTCGCAGCATCCGCGTCGGCATCACCGGGGTCCCCGGAGTGGGCAAGTCCACCTTCATCGACGCGCTGGGCACGCACCTGACCGCTGCGGGTCGCCGGGTCGCAGTGCTGGCCGTCGATCCCTCCTCCACGCGCACGGGTGGCAGCATCCTCGGCGACAAGACGCGCATGGCCCGCCTCGCCACCGACGAGCGCGCCTTCATCCGTCCGTCACCCACAGCGGGCACCCTCGGGGGCGTGGCCGCGGCCACGCGCGAGGCCATGGTCGTGGTGGAGGCGGCCGGCTACGACGTCGTCCTGGTGGAGACCGTCGGGGTCGGCCAGTCCGAGACGACTGTCGCGAACATGACCGACTGCTTCCTGGTGCTCATGCTGGCGCGCACGGGCGATGCGCTTCAGGGCATCAAGAAGGGCGTGCTCGAGCTCGCCGACGTCCTGACGGTGAACAAGGCCGACGGATCCCACGAGGTCGAGGCCAAGGGGGCGGCTCGTGAACTGGCGAAGGCCCTTGCCCTGCTCAGGCCCCCGGGCGCGCTCTGGGTGCCACCTGTTCTCACCTGCAGTGCCATCAACGACGTCGGCATCGACGAGGTGTGGTCGCAGGTGGAGCAGCACCAGGCGGCTCTGGAGCGCAACGGGCTGCTGGCCGAGCGGCGTGCACGCCAGCAGGTCGACTGGATGTGGTCGACCGTCGAGGAGCGCCTCGTCGACGACTTCCGGGCC
>VFQT010000346.1_pt1 | contig 69902 bp, 59 predicted proteins | sample 3512381 | NCBI WGS metagenome assembly VFQT01 (sample SAMN10412376, study PRJNA504923) | tailings metagenome | isolation source: Relicate 2 Philex TSF3 active mining site | place: Philippines: Tuba, Benguet | collected 2017-08-29
ACCGCCGCCGAATCACCATCGACGAGATCCAGCGCACGGTCTGCCAGTTCTACCGCGTCGACCGCACCGAGATGGCCAGCAAGCGCCGCGCCCGCGCGGTCGTGCGCCCGCGCCAGGTCGCGATGTACCTCGCCAAAGTGCTGACGCCGCGCTCCTATCCGGAAATCGGCCGCAAGTTCGGCGGACGCGATCACAGCACCGTGATCCACGCGGTGCGCCTGATCGAAGACCTGCGCACGCGCGACGCCGACATGGACGGCGACGTGCGCAGCCTGCTGCGCCAGCTGGAAAGCTGAGGGCCTTCGGCAAGTTCCTGGGGCGAGTGACAGTAGGTAGGGTAGAATGCGAGGGCCATCGCCCTCGCGCTCCCGGTGCTTTTTGAGGCGGAGGCCGCAAAGCTAAGCGATGGGGCTTTGGCTCAGATCCCGGATGATGGATCCCGTTGCCGTGGGTTTCGAAAGTCCGCTTTCGAAGCGCAGTTGTCGGTAAACGGAGGTGGCAGCGGCAGCCGCCGGGGCTATGGCAGCACCGGGGGCTCGATGAAACCAAAGATACTCACGACCATTCACGATTACTCGCTCCGGCTGTTCGCTGGCGACCTCCTCGCAGGTGTCACCGTCGCCTTGGTCGCTCTGCCGCTTAGCATTGCAATCGCTATTGCATCCGGTGCGCCCCCCGCAGCCGGTCTTGTTACGGCTGTCGTGGCGGGCTTTCTCATTTCAGCACTTGGGGGCAGCCGCGTGCAGATCGGCGGGCCGACCGGGGCTTTCATCGTCATCGTCTATGGCATCATTCACGATCACGGCATGAACGGCTTGCTGCTCGCCACCCTTATGGCGGGCATCATAATGCTGATTTCGGGATTGCTCGGCGCAGGCCGGCTGATCCGCTATGTTCCCGAGCCGGTGATCGAAGGCTTCACCATCGGTATCGCCCTTGTCATTGCCGTCAGCCAGTTGAAGGATCTGGGCGGCATGTATGGAGCGGCCCTGCCTGCGGATTTCCTACCAAAGGTCAGCGGGCTTTGGGCGATGCGCGACACGATCCAACCGGACTCCTTGGCCATGGGAATTGCGTGTATCGTAGCGATTCTTGTCTTGCGGTGGTTCGTTCCGAAGATCCCGTGGCTAGTTCTGGTGGTTGCAGCCGCAAGCGTCGTCGCGGCCACATCACTGCCTTCGGTCGACACTGTGGCGGCGCGCTATGGAAATCTGCCGGCCGGCCTGCCGATGCCGCGTCTACCTGCGATCAGCGCCAGCCTTGCGATCCAATTGCTGCCAGCGGCTCTGACCATAGCGTTTTTGGCAGGGGTCGAATCGCTGCTGTCTGCCATCGTCGCGGACCGGATGATCGGTGGGGCACACCGTTCCAATGCCGAGTTGATTGCACAAGGTGCGGCCAACATTGCCGCACCGCTTTTCGGCGGGCTTCCCGCTACCGGCGCCATCGCGCGCACTGCAACCAACGTCAGTGCTGGCGGTCGCACGCCGGTCGCGGGGATGGTGCACGCGGTAGTCATCTTGCTGGCGCTGCTGCTCGCCGCTCCTTTGGCCGGAGCCTTGGCCCTTCCAGCATTGGCCGGGTTGTTGATCGTGACGGCATGGACGATGAGCGAACCGCACCGCTGGCCCGAACGTCTTCGCCAGCCTAAAGCCGATTTGGCGCTGTTGGCTATGACCGCCATGCTCACCGTTCTTGCCGACCTGACGGTCGCAATCGCTGCGGGCACGATGATCGGTCTGGCGCTGCGTTTGTCGAGAGGCGAAATTGAAGCGCCGCGATGGCATATGCCGTTTCGATCGAACGGCGAGCAAACGGATAATGATCGCTAGCAAGACTCGGGCGGCCACTATTCAAGGGCCGAAGCGTCGTCGCCACATATAATGAAACAACGGCGTGCGCGAGGGCGATAGCCCTCGCATCTTTCTCTTTTACTGTTCTAAGCCGCACCGATGCTGCGCCCGATAGCGCGAACCGCTGGGTCCGCCGCATCGTTTGCATCCACCTGCTCGCGGCTACCGCTCAGGTCTTTGCCACCCTTCGCCCATAGCTTGGCGTTTGGGAGGCACTTTACTTGGTAGCATATTCGCCGGGTTGGGCTCGGAAGTTGTCACGAGCGAATGCTTTGGCCTCGGCGGCCGTTTTGAACACCTGGTCCTGTAGCTTCGCATCGATGAGGCGATATCCCTGCGAATTATAGCGAACGGTGCGGACGGTCAGGTGGAACTGCCCTTCGTCATTCTTTTGAATGAGGAACGGGCGCGTCGCGGCATCGGCCATAACAGCCTCCTAGATGGCTTCCAGGTGGAAGCAGGCGAATTTGTATAAGGGCGACACCCGATCCTATGCGGGCGGACGCCGGTGCGGCTGGGCGAACCCCACCGCACCGGGTCGATCAATCAGGCAGACTGGAGGTTTACCGCCGAAGTCTTGCCGCGCTGGTCCTGCTCGAGATCGTAAGAAACCTTCTGGTCCTTATCGAGCGTGCGCATGCCAGCGCGTTCCACGGCCGAAATGTGCACGAAGGCGTCGTTGCCGCCACCATCAGGCGCGATGAAGCCATAGCCCTTGTCGGCATTGAAGAATTTTACGGTTCCGGTAGTCATATGGGTATCCTTTGTCCCATGCATGACGGGCATGCGCCAACAGCGGCGCATCCCGGCTTTGTGAGGCTAGAAAGGGACATAGGGGGGCACGAGGGCGGCCCGATATCCGTCGCATGCGACGTAAGCAGCCTCCATATAGGCGATCCGGTTGCGATTTGCAAATTGACCGTCTGCGCGCCGTCCGGCTTCTCGGGCCGGCTCCCATATATCCCGTACGATGAATGGCGAATCGGGCGTCTCCCCGTTGCAAGTCTGACGCTTGGGAGCGCGAGGGCGATGGCCCTCGCATCTTCGTTTCCCTTGTTCTAGTTGGTCGCGATGAGCCTGCCGCCCGATCGCCTGAACCGCTTCGCCCGCCACATCGTCCTGCCGGAAGTAGGCGGCGCGGGGCAGGTGGCGCTGGCGGAGGCGCATGTCGTGCTCGTAGGCTGCGGCGGGATCGGCAGTCCGGCGCTACAGTATCTCGCGGGGGCCGGAGTGGGGCGGCTGACGCTGATCGACAGCGACACGGTGGACGCCAGCAACCTCCAGCGCCAGACCATCTTCACCCCGGACGATATCGGCCAGCCAAAGGCGGAAGTCGCGGGCGCATGGGTGCGGCGCTTCGATCCCGCGCTGGAGGTGAGCGCGGCGGTCGAGCGGATCGATCCCGGCAACGCCGCGCGGCTGATCTCCGGCGCGACGGTGGTGCTCGATGGCTGCGACAACTTTGCCACGCGGCTCGCGATTTCGGACGCCTGCGTCGCCGCGCGGGTGCCGCTCACCAGCGCGGCGATCGGACGGTTCCAGGGGCAGCTTGCGAACTTCGCCGGCCATTTGCCGGACCAGCCCTGCTACCGCTGCTTCGTGGGCGATGCCTTCGATGCCGATGATTGCGACACGTGCGCCGCCGATGGCGTGCTGGGGGCGATGGCGGGCCTTATGGGCAGCTTCGCGGCGATGCATGCGATCCGGGTGATTTTGGCGGGCGTGAGCACGCTCGGCGATCCGCAGTTGGGGCAGTTGCAGTTGTTCGACGGGCTCGCGCCTAGGTTGCGTTCGTTGCGTATCGCGAAGGACGCGGCCTGCCGGGGGTGCGGGGGAAGAGAAGAATAGGTTCGCGCGGAGGCGCGGAGGCGCGGAGTAGGTGCTTGCGGCGAAGCCGCCCTCCTATTGCCGACGGCGGGTGAGACTGGCGCAAGAGTATAATGGGCCTTCGGTCGATTTCGTCCCCTCCGCGCCGCCGCGCCTCCGCGCGAACTCCAACTTATTTCTTCATCACCTCATCCACCCACGCCGGCACCAGTTCGGTGGCCGGACCCAGCCGGGTTTCCTCGAACCACAGCGACCCTTGCGATCGCTCCAGGTTCAGCTCCAGTGTGCGCGCGCCCAGTTCCCGTGCCTCGCGCACCAGGCCGGCGGCGGGATAGACCGCGCCCGAAGTGCCGATCGATACGAACAGGTCCGCCTCGCGCAGCGCCGCGTAGATCTCGTCCATGCGGTAGGGCATCTCGCCGAACCAGACCACGTCGGGCCGCAACGCCGCTTCGCCGCAGGCCGGGCAGGGCGGCCGGTCGAGCAGGGTGTCGGTCCAGCGCGAGCGCTCGTCGCAGGCGGTGCACCAGGCGTTGAGGTGCTGTCCGTGCATATGGAGCACGCGGCTGGCGCCCGCGCGCTCGTGAAGGTCGTCGACGTTCTGGGTGACGATCAGCAGGTCGCCCGGCCAATGCTCGTCAAGGCGCGCCAGCGCGTGGTGAGCGGCGTTGGGCGCCTTCGTCTGGATCGCCGCGCGCCGCATGTCGTAGAACCGCAGCACCAGTTCGGGATCGCGCGCGAAGGCTTCGGGCGTGGCGACATCCTCGACGCGGTGCTGTTCCCACAGGCCGCCCGCGTCGCGGAACGTGTCGATGCCGCTTTCGGCGCTGATTCCCGCGCCGGTCAGGATCATGATGTTGCGGATGCCGGTCATCGCGGCCATGAAGCACGCCTGCGAAGGGACTGGCAATGGCGCGTATCGGAATCATCGGCAGCGAAGGACGCATGGGGCAGGCGCTCGCCGCCGCGATCGCGGACGCTGGCCACACGCTTTCCGGCGGGATCGACAAGGGCGGCGACGCAGGCGCTTTGGCGGCCGCGAGCGACGTGCTGGTGGACTTCTCCAGCCCGCATGCACTGGAGGCGAACCTCGACGCCGCGATCGGCGCGGGCATCCCGATCGTCGTCGGCACCACCGGGCTGGAAGAGCGCCATCACTGGCTCTGCGATCAAGCCGCCGAGAGGATCGCCGTGCTCCAGACCGGCAACACCTCGCTCGGCGTCACGCTGCTCGCGCATCTGGTGCGCGAGGCGGCGAGCCGGCTGGGTGAGGACTGGGACATCGAAATCGTCGAGACCCACCATCGCATGAAGGTCGATGCGCCCTCGGGCACCGCCCTGCTGCTGGGCGAAGCCGCCGCCAGCGGGCGCGGAGTGGCGCTCGCCGAGGAGAGCGTGCGCGGGCGCGACGGCATCACCGGCGCGCGCCAGGCGGGAACGATCGGCTTCGCCAGCCTGCGCGGCGGCACGGTGGCCGGCGATCACAGCGTGCACTTCCTGGCCGATAACGAGCGGCTCACCTTGTCGCACCTTGCCGAGAACCGGGGCATCTTCGCGCGCGGGGCGGTGCGCGCGGCGCAGTGGCTGCTGGCCCAGCCCGCCGGTCGCTACACGATGCCGCAGGTGTTGGGTCTTTGAAGAAGGACCACATCTTCGAGTTCTTCCGCCGTCTTGCCGAGGCCAATCCGGCGCCCGAGACCGAGCTCGAATACGGCAACGTCTATCAGCTGCTTGTCGCGGTGGTGCTGTCCGCGCAGGCTACCGATGTGGGCGTCAACAAGGCGACGCGCGCGCTGTTCCGCGAAGTGAAAACGCCCGCCCAGATGATCGCGCTCGGCGAGGAGGGGTTGAAACAGCACATCAAGACGATCGGCTTGTTCAATTCCAAAGCGAAGAACGTCATCGCCCTGTCGGAAATCCTGGAGCGCGATTTCGGTGGCGAAGTGCCGGCGGACCGCGACGTGCTCACCACGCTGCCGGGCGTCGGCCGCAAGACGGCCAACGTGGTGATGAACTGTGCGTTCGGCGCGGAGACTTTCGCGGTGGATACGCATATCTTTCGCGTGGGCAACCGTACCGGCCTGGCCAAAGGCAAGACGCCGCTGGCGGTGGAGCTGCAGCTCGAAAAGAAAGTGCCGCAGCCTTTCCGGCTGGGCGCGCACCACTGGCTGATCCTGCATGGGCGCTACGTCTGCAAGGCGCGCACCCCTGAATGCTGGCGCTGCCCGGTGGTGGATCTGTGCGCCTATAAAGCGAAAGTGCTGAGCAAAAGTGGGGAACGCGGCGCGGGGCGGGAAGTTAAAGCTGCACGCAAGGACGCCTTGCCCTCTGCGTGACGGAGGATGCCATGAAATCGTCAGTTCTGCTCTGCGCGCTCGCCGCCCTGCCGCTCGCCGGCTGCATGGCCGAAAACCGCCCGGACGACCGCCCGGCGGTGTCGCCCGCCGCCCGCGTCACGGGTCCGGCGCAAAGCTGCATTCCGCTCGCCCAGATGCGCGAGACGCGGATTCGCGACGATTGGACGATCGACTTCATCAGCAGCGGCCGCAAGGGCTGGCGCAACACGTTGACAACGCGCTGCGCGGGCCTGCGCGCGGCCGATGCGATCACCTATGAGACGTCGCTGACGCAGCTGTGCAGCGCCGACATCGTCTATGTGCTCGATCGGATCGGCGGTACGCCCCAGCGCGGCGCGGCTTGCAGTATAGGGCAGTTCGTGCCGGTCGAGCTGGAGAGGTAGGCGCAGCCTACAGCGCGTTACCTCACGCGCCCTCCAGTGGAATCGAGGCGGCGGCTGGCTCGTCTCGGCTCAGCGCCGAAATCACCGTCGCCGCCACGAGATCGCCTACGACATTGAGCGTCGTGCGGCACATGTCGAGAAAGCGGTCGACGCCCAGGATCAGGCCGATACCTTCGGGCGGAACGCCGACGGCGCCCAGGATCAGCGCGATCACCGGCAGCGACCCGGCCGGAACCCCGGCGGTGCCGATCCCGGCGAGGATGCAGATCAGCATGACATAGAGCTGCTGCGTCAGGCTCAGCTCGATGCCGAAAAACTGGGCCAGGAACAGCACTGTCACGCCTTCGAACATGGCGGTGCCGTTCTGATTGGCGGTCGCGCCGATGGTCAGCACGAAGCGGGCGATGCGCGGCGGCAGGCGTAGCTCGGTCTCGGCGACCCGCAGCGCCGTGGGCAGGGTGGCGTTGGACGATGCCGTTGCAAAGGCCATGACGCTCGCCTCCTGCGTCTGGCGGAAGAATGCGACCGGGCTCTTGCGCGCCAGCAGCGCGAGCAATGCCGGGAACACGCCGAACATCTGGATCGCCAGCGCCAGCAGCACGACGCCCACGAACGCCGTGAGCTTGCCGAGCAGCTCCCACCCGAACTGCGCGGAGAGGTTGAACATGAAACAGAAGATCGCGATGGGCGCGAGCTGGATGACGAGCCCGATCAGCCGCATCGCCACTTCGAAAACGCCCTCGATGGCGGACTTGAGCGCTTGGGTGCGCGGGGTCTGAACCAGCAGCAGGCCGATGCCGAAGACCAGCGCGAAGAACATCACCGCCAGGATGTCGTTTTCGCTCATCGCGGTGATCGGGTTGGAGGGAATGATGCCGACCACGGCGTCCATACCGGTCTTGGCTTCGCCCGACCGTGCGATGATCCCCGCCGCGTTGCCGCTGGCTTGCGCCATGAGCTCGCGCGCCGCGGCGGGATCGACGCCGGCCCCCGGCTGGAGCAGGTTCACGACCGCCAGGCTCACCGCCACCGCGATGCCCGACACGACGACTGTGTAGGCGAGCGTCTTGAGCCCCACCGATCGCAGCATCCGCACCTCGCCCATCTCGGCGATGCCAACCACGAGCGCGGAGAACAGCAGCGGCAGCACCAGCATGAACAGCAGGCGCAGGAAGATCTGGCCGATCGGCCCGGTCACGTAGGCGATGACGGTATCCACCCATCCGGCATCCCCCGCGCCGGCATAGACGGCGAGGCCGAGCGCCAGCCCGGACACGAAGCCGATGAGCATCCGCCATTGCAGACGGGTGTGCGAGCGGGTGGCGGCTTCGGTCATGCGGCGGCGAGGCTATCAGCGTGGCGGCGCCTCGGCAAATACGCGCGACGCTTTATCCCAGCGCGCGTTCGGCGATGCGCCGGTAAATGCGCGCCAGCACGTCCAGGTCGGCGAGCGCCACCGCCTCGTCGCGCTTGTGCATCGTCGCGTTGGACAGGCCGAACTCGATGACCGGGCACAGCGCCTTGAGGAAGCGCGCGTCGGAGGTGCCGCCGCTGGTCGAAAGCTCGGGCGCGATGCCCGTCTCCTCGCGGATCGCCGCGCCGACGAGGTCGGAAAACGCGCCCGGCTCGGTCAGGAACGCCTCGCCCGAGATCACGGCGCGCGCGGTGCCGCCGTGGCGGGCGGCGATTTCCTCGACCCGGCGCGCGAGCCCGGCGCCGGTATGCAGGTCGTTGAAGCGAATGGAGATGCGTGCAGTCGCGCGCGGCGGAATGACGTTCGTGGCCGGATTGCCGATCGCGATGTCAGTGATTTCGAGGTTGGAGGGCTGGAACCAGTCGGTGCCGTCATCGAGCGCCAGCGCGTCCAGCTCGGCGAGCATCGCCACGAGCCGCGGCGCGGGGTTGTCGGCAAGGTGCGGGTAGGCGACGTGACCTTCGCGGCCCGCCACCTCGAGCCAGATGTTGACCGAGCCGCGGCGCCCGATCTTTACCGTATCGCCCAGGCGATGGACCGACGTCGGCTCGCCGACCAGGCAGAGGTCGGGGATCGCCCCGACCGCGCGCATGTGGTCGATCAGCGCCACGGTCCCGTACTTCGCCGGACCTTCCTCGTCGCCAGTGATCACGAAGCTGACGGTTCCAGCGTTCCGGTCCAACGCGGCCGCCGCCGCGACCATCGCCGCGATCGCCCCCTTCATGTCGACCGCGCCGCGACCATAGAGCAACTCGCCGCGCCGTTCCGGCGCGAACGGGGCCGATGTCCAGCCGTCGCCCGGCGGCACCACGTCAACATGGCCGGCGAAGGCGAAATGGCGGCTGCCTTCCGGGCCGTGCCGGATCGCGAACAGGTTCTCGACCGGACCGTCCGGCGCTTCCCCCGCGCAGAAACGGTGAACCGCGAAGCCCAGCGGCGCGAGTTGCCCCTCCAGGCAATCGAACACCAGCCCGGCAGCCGGGGTGACGCTGGGGCAGGCGATCAGCGCTTCGGCTAGCTCGGCGACGGTTTGCGGCATGGTGACCGCCCGCATATGATCTGCGGACGGTGGAGACAATAGGAGGCAACCCAGTTCATGCCCAAGATCGATCTTGCAGCGATCCCGCAGACCAACGCCACCACCTATCCGGCCGAGCATTCCGCGCCCGTTGCGGGGCGGTGGTTTCGCAGGCTCGCTCCGGCGACGGGGCTCAGCCATTTCGGCGCCAGCCACGTCGTGCTCAAACCCGGAGCCTGGTCGTCGCAGCGGCACTGGCATGACGGCGAGGACGAGCTGCTCGTCATGCTGACGGGCGAGGCCGTCCTGATCGAGGACCAGGGCCGCACCGTTCTTCGCCCCGGCGACATCTGCGCCTGGCCGCAAGGGGTGGCGAATGGCCATCACCTGATCAACGAAAGCGATGCCGATTGCAGCTTCGTGGTGGTCGGCGGCGGCGCGCGGACCGGTGGCGGCTATTCGGACATCGACATGATCTTCACCGCCGACAGCCGCTATCTGCACCGCGACGGGAGGTCCTACTGAGGAAGTTACCGCATCGGCCCATTCCCCCACCCGGCCACCCATAGCATGCTTCCGTTGAGTGGCCGGGTGGGGAGTGGCCGGTGCCGCCGGTCCGCAACCAACGCCATGCTCAAACCCGCGCCGGCTCCTCGAACTGTTCGATTACCCAGTCCTCGGCTTCGGCCGCGTGGACCCACTGCTGCATCCATTCGTGCTCCCAGACCGCCTGCATGTAGGCTTCGGCGAAGCCGGGAACTCCCACGCCGTACGTAAGAAAGCGGCTGACAACGGGGGCATAGATGATGTCGGCCGCGCAGAAGGTGCCGAACAGGAACGGCCCGCCGTGCCCGAACCGCGCCCGCGCCTCGGCCCACAGCGTCAGGATGCGGACGATATCGTGCCTGGCTTCGTCGTCGATCTGCGCGCCCTCGACGCGGCGGCGGACATTCATCGGCAGTTGGCGCCGCATCGCGAAGTAGCCCGAATGCATTTCGGCGACCATCGAGCGCGCCATCGCCCGCGCGTCGTCCTCCTTGGGCCAGAACCGGTCGCGCCCCACTTTGTCGGCCAAATATTCGATGATGGCGAGGCTGTCCCAGACCACCGCCTCGCCGTCCCACAGCACGGGGACCTTGCCGGACGACGGCGCGATCTCGCCGATATGCTTCTTCTCGGCTTCCCAGTCGTCGCCGTAGATCGGGACCTGGATTTCCTCGAAGGCGAGCCCGGACTGCTTGCAGGCGAGCCAGCCCCTGAGCGACCAGCTCGAATAATTCTTGTTTCCCAGGATCAGCTTCATGAGAGCCAGGCTAGACGTTCAGCCAGAGGGTGTCGAGGATGAACGCGGATGCACTCGTCCGTTCGATGACGCGGAAAACGGCAGCGGCGGGAACGCTTGGGTCTTCGGGGGCATTGCTTCGGTACAGCCCAACCGGAGTGTAACGATGTCCATCCTCGATAAGATCGCTGCCGCCGTCATGCCGCCGGAATCCGATGAGGATCGTGTTGCCGCGCGCCGCAGCGCACAGGCGCTGGCCACGCCCGGCGGATGGCTGGAAGTCGTCCTTCACCAGCATCAGCAGATCGAAGCCGCGTTCCTCAAGGCTCTTGACGCAAGCGATGCCGCCGGGAGGAAGACGGCGTTGAAAGAACTCGCGGTCGTGCTCACCGGCCACGCAAACGCGGAAGAATCGGTGCTCTACCCGGCGCTCGCCGACAACGGGGAGAAGGCACATGCCGGGATGGCCTTTGAAGAGCAGGCCATGACCAAGATCCAAATGGCCAAGCTGGAGATGCTTGACCCGATGGGGAAGGAATGGCGCGACAAGCTGGAGCATGTTCGCGGCGCCGTGCTGCACCATATGTACGAAGAAGAGGGAACGTGGTTCCCCGAGCTGCTAGAGAAGATCCCCGAAAGCCGTCACGTTCTTCTCACTGAGCGCTTCCTCGAGGAGTTCTCTCGCTATGTCGATACTTCCAGCCCGGCGCAGTCTCGGCAGGCGGAGATGACACCGACAGTATAGTCGCCCCGCTCTGCCATCCCTTGCGCTCGCGCCGGCGCGTAATGGGCGGCGGGCTGGTGCCGGAACTAGGCCACATCGCGGCGCTCCACAGCCATACGTGGCAAACTATCGCCCGGCATTGCTTTGCCGATCAGATAACCTTGACCCTGCCCGCAACCCAGGCCGCGCAGGTAGGACAGATCCTCGGGCTTCTCGATGCCCTCGGCAGTCACCGCCATTCCCAGGCTCTGTCCCAGCCCGACGATCGCGCTGACCACCGCGCGCGAATTGGGCTCGCGGCTGAGCCCCATGATGAAGCTCTTGTCGATCTTGATCTTGGTGAACGGGTAGCTGAGCAGATAGCTAAGCGAGCTGTATCCGGTGCCGAAATCATCCATCGAGATGCCGACGCCCAGCGCGCGGATGCTCTCCAGCAGACTGGCGACCTGCGGATTGCGGTCCATCAGGACCGCCTCTGTGATCTCCAGCTCGAGGCGCTCGGCCGGAAGTCCGGAAACCGCGAGCGCCTGCATCACGATGTTGAGGAGATTGCCGTTGCGGAACTGCAGCGGCGAGGCGTTCACCGCCAGCTTGATGCCGTCCGCCCAGTCCGCCGCCTCGCGACAGGCGGCTTGAAGCACAAACTGGCCGATCACGTCGATCAGGCCGATCTCCTCGGCAAGCGGGATGAAGCTGTCCGGATAGAGCAACCCGCGTTCCGGGTGATTCCAGCGCAGCAGCGCCTCGTAACCCTCCACCTCGCCCGAGCTCAGGTCGATCAGCGGCTGATAATGCACGATCAGCTCGCCACGACGCACCGCCGCGCGAAGATCGTTTTCCATGCGGCTCTTTTCGCGCGCGGCTTCGTCCATGTCGGGTTCGAAGCGGCGCATCGTGCCGCGCTGCTCGCCCTTCGCGCAATACAGCGCAAGGTCGGCGTATCGCATGAGGTCCGAGGCATCGACGCCGTCCTGCGGCGCGATGGCGAGACCGATGGTCGCGCCGATATGCAGCGTGTTGTCGCCGACCACGAAGGGCTCGGCCACGGCGCTGATGATCGACCGGGCGATGTTGTGCGCCCGCTCGCCGGTCGGCGCCTGGGTGAGGACCGCGAATTCGTCGCCGCCCAGCCGGCAGAGCAGCGCGTTCTTGCGCGGCACCAGCGCCGCCATGCGCCGCGCTGCTTCGGCGAGCACGATATCGCCGACATGATGGCCATAGCTGTCGTTGATGGGCTTGAAGTTGTCCAGATCGATGAGCGCGATGGTGACGGTCCCGCCATCCTTGGCGGCGCTTTCCAGCATTTCGTTCAGTCGCTCGCGGCAGTGCGCGCGATTGGCCAGACCGGTCAGTTCGTCGTGCCGCGCCATGTGCGCGATTCGCGCTTCGGCCTTCCGCCGCTCGGTTACGTCGAAGATCGACACGATCGTCGCGAGGCGGCCGTCGATCATCGACTGCCGCGTAAACAGCACCGATTCGAGTTCGCCTCCGTCTTGGGCGAACTGCCGCCAGAACCGGTTCTTATCGGAGCTGGAGGTGGACAGCAGCCGCCGGACTTTCGGCCACTCGTCGGCCGCGAACAACGCTTCAGCCGGCATCCCGGCCAAATCGTGGGGGGCATAGCCGAAGTGGTCGGCCGCAGCGGCGTTGGCGGAGCGGATCAGCTCGTCGGCCGGGTCGTAGACGATCAGCGGAACCGGATTGCTGTCGAACAGCAACCTGAACGATTCCTCGCGCCTCTTCATTTCGGTGATGTCTACGCGCAGGCCGATCGTGCCGCCGTCGGCGGTCTTGCGCTCTTCGATCATGATGCAGCGGCCATCGGAAAGCTGCTGCTCGTGGCGTTCGCCTGGCCGTTCCAGCAGCGAAAGCCGCTGCTCGAGCCATTCCTCCTCACGGCCCACCGCTTCAGGGTAGTCGCCCCGTGCGATGCCGACGCGCAGGGTATCGGCAAGCCGCGCGCCGGGCTCGAACAGGTCAGCCGACTTGCGATAGATTTCCGCGTACTGCTTGTTCCAGAGGATGTAGCGGCCTTCGGCGTCGAGAAAGACGATCCCTTCGGGCAGCGCATCGATGGCGGCGCGCAGCCGTTCCTCGGCCTGCTCGGCAGTGAGGCGGGCATTGCTGATCGCCGCCTGCGCCTGGCTCGGCGTCAAGTCGCCGGAGCTTCCCGGTGCCCTGTCATGTTCCATCAGTTGCCGCCCCGCATCATTGCGGGCACGTGGTTAACCGACGAAAAGTTAAAAATGCTGCAACGCAGCGCCGGAATTTGGCGGAAATGCGTCAGTCGATGGCGGCGCTTATGCCTGGTGTCGCCCCAAAAGCATAAATATCGGACCCCGTATCATAGCGGATTGTCCAGCTGCACCACTGGCTCTTCGCTGGTCCGCTGCGTGGTCTTGAGCTGCCGCGCCTGCGCGAAGCTCGCCAGTACCGGCTTGTCGCGGCCATAGAGATCGGCGAACCGGCCCAGCTTGCCGTTGATGTCCTGCGCCATCGTGAAATAGGTAAGATAAACCGGGAATGTCCGAGTCATCGGCACCTTGGTGTACTTGCCCGAGTTGAAATTGGCGACCAGCTCTTCGTGCTGCATTCCGGCGCCCAGGATCGCCATGGTCATGCCCAGCTCCACGGCTCGCTCGGTACGGATGCAGCCGTGGCTGAAGGCGCGGACTTCCGCGTTGAACTTATCCTTGGCCGGAGTGTCGTGCAGGTAGATCGCATGCGGGTTGGGCATGTCGATCTTCATCCTTCCCAGCGCGTTGTTGTCACCGGGCTGCTGCACGACGGTGATGAACCCGTCGGCGCCGCGCGTCACCTTGTAGCCCTGCGCCGCCGCCGAGCGCGGATTGCGCAACAGGCGGGGCCCCAGCCCCTCGCCCATCACGATCGACTGCGGCACCGTCCACGTCGGGTTGAACACCACCGCCGTCACCGTTTCGGCGAGCTGGGGGGTCGCAGTCCGGCCGGGAATGCCGACCACGGTCCGGTACGTGCGGATGATGCGGTTCTTTACCGTAAGCCGGAGCTGAAATTCCGGAACGTTGGTAAGCAGGTAGATGTCGCCCAGATCGCGCTTCATCCAGCGCCAGCGGTCCATGTTGACGCGGATCAGGTCGCGGGTGCGCCTGTCCGCCCTGGGGGTGGCGGCCAGCGCCGCCTTGAGCGCCTGGTAGTCCGGATGCGTGGGCAGCAAACCGCTGAGTGTACCGGCGATGTCGCCGGTCGACAGCGCGCGCTCCATGAGCTGGAGCGTGGGCGTCGCGTCCTGGTCGGGATCGACCACGAACCACTGCACGCGCGCGTCCATCGGCGTGCGGCCATCGCGCAAGTCCTCGGCAAGCCACGCGAACGCACGGCTGGCGATGGTGTCCAGCGCGGCCCCTTCGCCAGCGAGCAGGGCGGTGCGCAGCTCCGAAAGCTGGTAGTCGGCGGGGATCAGTCCTTCGCTCTCGACCGTCTGGATGTACGCCAGCAGCGCCTGCGCGTCGGCGCGGTTCCAGCGCATGACCGGCTCGGCCACTGGCAGCGGCACATCCACAGCGGGCGCATCTACCGGAGGAGGGGGCAGGGTGGGCGTCGCGGCTGGCACGGGAGGCGGCAGCAGATCTTCCGGCGCCGGCGCGGGGGCCGCCCACGCGGGCTGCGCCGCCTGCCAGAGCAGCGCCGCTGCCGCGACGCCCTTTGCCACACCGATGCGTCCGAGCCGAATACCCTTACCCTGTTCCACCACGAAAATGTCTCTGACCTCCTGGAAGAGCGGCGGCCGTTCCCCACGGCTGCCGACGTGCTCGCGATTTTGCCCGTTTCGCGCGCGACCTTCAAGCATTGCGGCTTTCGCTGCGATGAATTGCTTGCGCCGCTCGCCTTCGGGGGCGAGACGCGGGCCATGCGCCGCGATCATCCTTTGCTGCCAGTTCTCGCCGTAGCCGCAGGCATCGCCTTCTTCAGCGTGATGGACGCGACGATGAAGGCGGCGGCGCTGGCGGGCGGGGTCTATATGGCGCTCCTCGCACGCAGCGTGATTGGCGCAGCGTTGATGCTGCCGGTCTGGCTCGTCGCGGCGCGGGGGCGCAGCAGCCGCGCGGCCCTGCGGCTTCATGGCCTGCGTTCGGCGGTGGTGACCGGGATGGCGCTGCTGTTCTTCTGGGGCCTGACGCGGCTGCCGATGGCCGAGGCGATGGCGCTGTCGTTCATCGCGCCGTTGATCGCCCTCTATCTCGCCGCAGTCCTGCTGGGCGAGAAGATCCAGCGCGCGGCGGTGATCGCGTCCCTATCTGGCCTGCTCGGCGTCTCTGTGATCGCACTGGCGCGAGCGAGCGAGGGCGGATGGGAGCCGCGCGCGCTTGATGGCGTCGCCGCGGTGCTCGCGTCAGCCGTGCTTTATGCCTGGAACCTGATCCTGCAGCGCCGTCAGGCGCTGGTCGCCCACCCGGTGGAGGTGGCGCTGTTCCAGAACCTGTTCGTCGCCCTCTATCTTGCGCCGGCCGCGCCATGGCTCGCCGCCTGGCCCGGCGTGGCGGCGTTGCATGCCGGCACGCTTGCCGCCGCGCTCGGGTCGGTCGCGCTGATGCTTCTGACCTGGGGCTATGCCCGTGCCGAGGCGCAGCGGCTGGTGCCCATCGAATATTCCGGCTTCATATGGGCGGCGCTGTTCGGCTGGCTGTGGTTCGGCGAGGCGGTGACGCTGGCGACATTGGGGGGCACCCTGCTGATCGTCGCCGGCTGCTGGATTGCCGCCAGACGCCTCCGCCCCTTGACCAATCGCCCCCGAACGCGCATCGGGCGCGCCAACGAGAATCCGGTTTCCGCAATGCAGCAATAGCACGCGTCATCGGCGGGGAACCATAACATCGAGGGAAAAGCCGCATGACCCAGGTCGGACAGGACACGCTCGCCACCCGCAGCACGATGAACGTCGGCGGCAAGGACATCGCCTATTACTCGCTGAAAAAGGCGAGCGAGAAACTGGGCGACGTTTCGCGGCTGCCTTTCTCGATGAAGGTGCTGCTGGAGAACCTGCTCCGCTTTGAGGACGGCGGCTTTACCGTCTCCACCAATGACATCCAGGCGCTGGTGGATTGGCAGAAGAACCCCCTGGAATCGCAGAACGAAATCCAGTACCGGCCCGCGCGCGTGCTGATGCAGGACTTCACCGGCGTGCCCTGCGTCGTCGATCTGGCCGCGATGCGCGATGCGATCGCCAAGCTGGGCGGCGACACCAGCAAGATCAATCCGCTGGTCCCCGTCCACCTCGTGATCGACCACTCGGTCATGGTCGACGAGTTCGGCCACCCCAAGGCGTTCGAACAGAACGTGGAGATCGAATACCAGCGCAACCTTGAGCGCTACGACTTCCTGAAATGGGGTTCCAAGAGCCTCGACAACTTCAAGGCGGTGCCTCCCGGCACCGGCATCTGCCACCAGGTCAATCTGGAGCACATCGCCCAGGCGGTCTGGACCAGCACGGATCAGAACGGCGCGCTGGTCGCCTACCCCGACACTTGCGTCGGCACCGACAGCCACACCACGATGATCAACGGCCTGGGCGTGCTCGGCTGGGGCGTCGGCGGCATCGAGGCCGAAGCGGCGATGCTTGGTCAGCCGGTATCTATGCTGATCCCCGAGGTTGTCGGCTTCAAGTTGACCGGCGAGCTGCAGGAAGGCGTCACGGCCACCGACCTCGTGCTCACCGCCACCCAGATGCTGCGCGCCAAGGGCGTGGTCGGCCGCTTCGTCGAATATTTCGGCCCGGGCCTCGCCTCGCTCAGCCTCGCCGACCGCGCGACGCTGGCCAACATGGCGCCCGAGTACGGCGCGACCTGCGGTTTCTTCGGGATCGACGACAAGACGCTGGACTACATGCGCCTCACCGGCCGTGATGAGAACCAGATCGCCATCGTCGAGGCCTATGCCAAGGAGCAGGGCTTCTGGATCGAGCCGGGCGCCCCGGAGCCGATCTTTACCGACACGCTCGAGCTCGACATGAGCACCGTCGTCCCCTCGCTCGCCGGCCCCAAGCGCCCGCAGGACAAGGTGGCGCTCACCCAGGTCGACAACGTATTCAACTCGGACCTCGCCAACACCTACAAGAAGGAAGCGGGCCGCGTTCCGGTGAAGAACCGCGACCACGACATCGGCGACGGCGACGTGGTGATCGCCGCGATCACCAGCTGCACCAACACCTCGAACCCCGGTGTGCTCGTCGCCGCCGGCCTCGTCGCCAAGAAGGCGAACGAGCTTGGCCTCAAGCCCAAGCCCTGGGTCAAGACTTCGCTGGCGCCCGGTTCGCAGGTCGTCACCGACTACCTCGTGCGGGCGGGCCTGCAGGATCACCTCGACGCGGTGGGCTTCAACCTCGTCGGCTACGGCTGCACGACCTGCATCGGCAACTCCGGCCCGCTGGAAGAGAACATCAGCGCCGCGATCAACAGCAACTACATCGTCGCCGCCTCGGTCATCTCGGGCAACCGCAACTTCGAGGGCCGCGTCAGCCCCGACGTGCGCGCCAATTTCCTGGCCTCGCCGCCGCTCGTGGTCGCCTATGCGCTCAAGGGCACCGTGGTCGAGAACTTCACCACGACCCCCATCGGCCAGGGCAAGGACGGGCAGGACGTGTTCCTCAAGGACATCTGGCCGAGCAACGCCGAAGTCACCGCGACGATGAACGGCTGCATGGATCGCCCGATGTTCGAGGCGCGCTACGCCGAAGTCTACAAGGGCGACCAGCACTGGCAGGCGATCGACGTCACCGGCTCGGAAACTTACCAGTGGCGCGCGGGATCGACCTACATCGCCAATCCGCCCTACTTCGAGGGCATGAGCATGACGCCATCGCCGGTTTCGGACATCATCGAAGCCAAGCCGCTGGCGGTGCTCGGCGATTCGATCACCACCGACCACATCAGCCCCGCTGGCAACATCAAGGCTGACAGCCCAGCCGGGGCGTACTTGATGGAGCACCAGGTCGCGAAAGCGGACTTCAACTCCTATGGCGCGCGTCGCGGCCATCACGAAGTGATGATGCGTGGCACGTTCGCCAATATCCGCATCCGCAATGAGATGGTGCCCGGCGTCGAGGGCGGCATGAGCCGCTATGGCGAGGAAGTGCTGCCGATCTACGACGTGGCGATGAAGCACAAGGCAGCGGGCACGCCGATGGTGGTGGTCGCGGGCAAGGAATACGGCACCGGCTCCAGCCGCGACTGGGCGGCGAAGGGCACGAACCTGCTCGGCGTGCGGGCGGTGATCGTTGAGAGCTTCGAGCGCATCCACCGCTCGAACCTCGTCGGCATGGGCGTGCTGCCGCTGCAGTTCAAGAATGGCGAGACGCGCCACTCGCTTGGGCTGACCGGCGACGATACCTTCACCATCCGCGGCGTCGCCGACCTGAAGCCGCGCCAGGACGTGGAAGTGGAAGTGATGCGGCCCGATGGCAGCAAGTTCACCTTCACCGCGCTGTGCCGCATCGATACCGCCAACGAGGTCGAGTACTTCATGAACGGCGGCATCCTGCACTACGTGCTGCGCAAGCTGGCCGCGTAAGAGCGTTACGGTAGTTCCGAATCTCTCTCCCCGACGGGGGGAGAGATTCAAGCCTGTTCCTATCATCCCATCCGTTCGTGTCGAGCGTAGTCGAGACACTGGGCGCCAGGTGTCTCGACTACGCTCGACACGAACGGCGCGGGTTGTTTGAGCAGCTTATAGACAACGAAAAAAGGGCGACGCGTGAAGCGCCGCCCTTCCGTTTCCCGGTTGGGGTCGGGAACCGTTCAGTCTTGCCTGCGCCGCGCCAGTTGACGACGGCCCACCACCGCGGCAGCCGCCGCGCCGAACAGGATCAGCATTGGCGGTGCGGGGACTTCGTGGCCGCCGCTCGTGCTGCCGGTGGACGATGAGCTGGTTGAAGAGGACGAGCTCGAAGAGCTGCTCGACGAGGAGCTGCCGCTCGATCCGGTCGAAGTGGAGCTGCCGGTCGATCCGCTGGACCCGGTCGAGGTCGAGGTCGAGGTCGCTCCGCTCGACGTGGCGCCGCTGCTTGTGCCGCCCGATGAGCTGGACGAGGATGATGAGGACGAGCTGCTCGATCCAGAAGAGCCGCTAGAGCCCGAAGAGCCGCTCGACCCGCTGGAGCCTGACGACCCGCTCGAACCCGAAGACCCGCTGCTGCCGTGGTGCGGCGGCTTGTGCGGTTTGCCGCCGGTGCTGCCGCCGCCCGACGAGGACGAGGAACTGGACGAAGACGACGAGCTGGAAGAGCTGGACGAGGAGGAGCTGCTGCTCGACGTGCTGACGTTGCCCGACGAGGTCGACACGTTCCCGGACGATGTGGAGACGTTGCCCGACGAGGTGGAGACGTTGCCGGATGAGGTGGAGACGTTCCCCGAAGAGGTCGACACATTGCCCGAGCTGGTCGACGTGGTGCTGCTGATGCCGCCCGTCGTCGTCGAGCTGGTGATGCCGCCGGTGGAGGTCGAAGTGGACCCGCCCGTCGAGGTGAAGCCGCCGGTCGAGGTGGAGGTGGAGCCCCCCGTCGAGGTGAAGCCGCCCGTCGAGGTCGATGTCGAGCCGCCGGTGGAAGTGAGGCCACCGGTCGAAGTGCTCGAACCGCCGCTGGAGGTCGAAGTCGATCCGCCGCTCGACGTGGACGAGATCACCACGTTGCCGCCGCTCGATCCGCCGCCGCCGAAGAAGCCGCCGAAGAAGCCGCCGCCGAATCCGCCAATCGATCCGCCGCCGATCACCACCGGGGTGCCGCCGCCAGTCTGGATCACCGGCTGCGGTGCCGGGGGGATGTAGGGGGCAGGCATCGGGATCATCGCCATCTGCGGCTGTTCGCAGCAGGTCTTCTTGATGACGCGGCGGATGCGCTTGACCGTGCGCGGGCGCGCCTCGGCGCGGCGCACGGCGGGACGGCGCGGCTGCGCCTTCACCGGCTTGGCGTGCTTGACGTATTGGGTTTGCCGGGCCGGCGGTTCGGCGACGTGAACCGCGCCTCCGCCAACGAGCGCACCGCCCGCTACCGCGGCGGACAACTTCGCAAGGGCCATACGAACCGACATAAGCGCAACTCTCTTCGTTTTCTCGGCAAGCCTGGCGGCTGGAAATGCGGTGTTCCGGCGGGCTTGATGCCATCAAAAGCGCAGAGAGTTGTTAATGCGGCAATCGCGTTAACCGCGATTGGGATGTCCCGAACCGGGAATCGGGCACGCGGGCAAGAGCTGCTTCGCGACTTGTTCCGCATTGGAACGGAATGGCGGCAAAATGCGAAAAATCAGGCTTCGGCCTCGCTCTCGGGAGGGTCGAAGAGCGCGCCTTGGCCGCCCGCCGGCGGGGTCATTTCCAGGTGCCGCCAGCCCGCGTCGTTAAGGCAGCGCCCGCGTGCGGTGCGTGCTACCATGCCCAGCTGGATAAGGTATGGCTCGATCACCTCCTCGATCGTGTCGCGCGGTTCGGACAGCCCGGCGGCGAGCGTTTCCACCCCCACTGGCCCGCCTTTGTAGATCTCGGCAATCATCCGCAGATAGCGCCGGTCCTGCGCGTCCAGCCCCAGCGAATCCACTTCCAGCCGGGTGAGCGCATCGTCCGCGACCGCGCGCGTCACCGTAGCGCTGCCGCCCACATGCGCGAAATCGCGCACGCGCCGCATCAGCCGGCCGGCAACGCGCGGCGTGCCGCGCGCGCGCCGGGCGATCTCGCGCGCGCCTTGCGGCTCCACCGCCATGCCGAGCAGCTGCGCGCCGCGCGTCACCACGCGCTCAAGCTCATCGACGGTGTAGAAATTCAGCCGCACCGGAATGCCGAAGCGGTCGCGCAGCGGCGTGGTGAGCAGGCCCTGCCGAGTGGTCGCGCCGATCAGCGTGAACGGCGGCAGGTCGATCCGCACCGATCGCGCCGACGGTCCTTCGCCGATGATGAGATCGAGCGCGCGGTCCTCCATCGCCGGATAGAGCACTTCCTCGACCACCGGATTGAGCCGGTGGATCTCGTCGATGAAAAGGACGTCGCCCTCTTCCAGATTGGTGAGCAGCGCCGCCAGGTCGCCGGACTTGGCGATCACCGGGCCGGAGGTGGCGCGAAAGCCCACCCCCAGCTCGCGCGCGATGATCTGCGCCAGCGTGGTCTTGCCAAGGCCCGGAGGCCCGAAGAACAGCACGTGATCCATCGCCTCGCGCCGCCCGCGCGCGGCCTCGATGAAAACGCGCAAGTTGTCCTTGGCGGCGGCTTGCCCGACAAACTCGGCCAGCGTCTTGGGCCGCAGAGCGGCATCGACGTCCTCGGCCTGGCGGCGCGAGGTGAGGATGGGGTTATCGGTCATCCCGCCGCCTTCCGTAGCGCTACGCGCACCAGGTCGTTCAGTCCGGCGTCCTCGCCCAGCTCATCCACGGCATGGGCCACCGCCGCGGCGGCGACCGCCGGCTTGAAGCCGAGGTTCTGCAAGGCGGAGACGGCATCCGCTCCGGCCGAGCCGGCGGGCGCAGTCGCTACCGCCATGCCCGGCGCGGTCGGCAATCCGCCGGCCTTGTCCTTCAGCTCGTTGACAATGCGCGCGGCGAGCTTTGGCCCGACGCCCTGCGCGCGGGCAATCATCGCCGCGTCGCCCTGCGCGCAGGCGCGTTGCAGCTCTTCGGCCGAGAGCGCGGACAGGATCGCCAGCGCCACTTTTGATCCCACGCCCTGAACCGCCGTCAGCATACGGAACCAGGCCCGCTCCGCGCCGCTGGCGAAGCCGATCAGGCGCAAGTCGGTCTCGCTCACCTGCAAGTCGGTGAACACGGTCGCCATGTCGCCGCGAATGCCGAGCGCGGTGAGGGTGCGCGCCGAGCAATGGACGAGATAGCCCACCCCCGCGACATCGATCACGGCCCAGTCGGGGCCGGTATCGTCGAGCATGCCGGTGAGCTTGGCGATCATGCTTTGTTCCTTGGCATGGAACGCCACCGCGCGCCAGTCCCCTCATCTCTGAAGTTGGGCATGAGGGGCTTGTGCTCGGGGTGGTCCTCCCCCGGGCACAGGCCCCTCAAAGCATCAGAACTGGACCTTGATCGTTCCGCCCCAGGTGCGCGGATCGCCCGGCGTGCCGACGATCAGCCCAGTGCTGCCCGGCGCGACCTGCAGCAGCTCGAAGTAGTTCACGTCGAAAGCGTTGCGCACCCAGCCGAACACATCGATGCCGCTTTCGGTACGGAAGCCCAGCCGGAAGTTGGACAAGGCATAGCCCCGGATGTCGGTGGCGGCGGACGGCGACGGGTTGGAGGAGAAGTGGGTGCGGGCATTGCGGTCAAAGCCCAGATAGAGCTGCCCGTCCTTGTCGAGCAGCTTGGCCGGCAGGTTGAATTCGGCCCCGTAGGAGGCATTCCACTTTGAAACGCCCGCCAGCGGCGAGCCGGAGAGCGTGCAGCTGGTGGGGCTGAGACCGCCCGGAGTGCCGGCCGGCGAAGGCGTCTGGGCTCCAGTTACGGCGGTGCCGCCAGAGAGTCCGGGGGCGCAGGGGGCGCCGACGAAGTCCACGTATTTGGCGTCGGTGTAGGCGCCGTTCACGTAGAAGTGGAAGCGCTCGCTCGGGCGGATCGAGAAGTCCGCTTCCACCCCTTGCGTGCGAACCTTGCCGGCATTGGCGAGGTATCCGCGCGTCGTGCTGACCGCGCCCGAGTTCACGAGCACCTGGAAATCGGTGATGTCGGTGCGGAAGGCTGACAGGTTCAGGATCGCCCGGCCATCGAGGAACGTGGACTTGATGCCGATCTCGTAGTGGTTGACCGCTTCCGGCTTGATCGTGGCCACGTCCAGAGCCGGCTGTCCGTTGGGCAGGTTAGGCACGCCGTTGAGGTTTATGCCGAACGATTTGAAGGACTTGGCATAAGTGGCGTAGAGCAGGACATCGGGCGTCAGCTTATAGCTGACATTGAGATCGTAAGAGAAATTCCAGTCGCTGTTCTCGCTCTCGAACACTTGCGGGGTGAGCTGGTCGATCTGCGCGAAGACGCGCGGGTTGGATGCCGAGGTGATCGGATTGCCGGCCGCATCGGTGGTGAACAGCTGCGTGCCCGCACCGTCGAACACGCGGCGGGCATAGCCGCCGTCCTTCTTGTCGTAATTCAGGCGGACGCCCGGCTGGATGGTCAGGCGATCGGTGACCTTCCATGCTACCTGGCCGAACAGCGCGGCGCTGGTGTTATCAAGGAAGATCGTATTGTACGCGGTCACACCGTTGAGCACGCTGGGATCGCAAGCGAGCTGGTTGGTTGCCGAAGGGCCGCAGCCCGACGCCCCCGGAGCGACGCTGCCGGGGTTCAGCAGCCAGCGGCTCGCCGCGCTTCCCAGCGATTCGGTGCCTTGGGTGCGAACGGTCTGATGAAAGCCGAACGCGCCGGCCACGAAGTCGAAGCGCGGGCTGGAATAGGTGTAGCGGAACTCCTGCGTGTACTGGTTCTGCTGCGACGGGTTCTGTGACCGTGTGGTGATCGGCAGCCCGGTGAAATCGCGATCGTTGGCGGGCTTCCAGTCCCAGAAGCGCCATGCCGTGATCGAGGTAAGGGTGCCGCCGCCGGTGTCCCATTTCACGCGCAGCGCCGCGCCGCCGATCTTGTTGCCCGCGTTGAGATCGGCATCGACATCGGTGCGGCGGACGAAGGGATCGCGACTGGCGACGGTGTAGCCCAGCGATTGCGACAGCGCATCGTACTGGCGGTTGGCCGCACGCTGCGTCGGCGTGACGCGCGCGAATACGGTGCCGCAGCACTCCGGATCCTGGGTCGAGTAATCGCCCGAGAGGGTGATATCGAGATCCTGATGCGGGCGGAACAGCAGCTGCGCGCGCAGGCCGATGTTGTCCTGCTCGTTGATCCAATTGCCGCTGCGCTCGTTGTAGATCGTCCCGCGCCGGCTGGTGCCGGACACCGCGATCCGCGCCGCGAGCGTGTCGGAAAGCGGGCCGGAAATCGCCGCCTTGGCCTGCTTGAACTGCAGGTTGCCGACCGAAACCTCGGCCCGGCCTTCGAAGTCGAAAGTGGGCTGGCGGCTGGTGATGTTTATCGCGCCGGCCGTGGTGTTCTTGCCGTAAAGCGTGCCCTGCGGGCCGCGCAGAACCTCTACCTGCTGGACGTCCAGGAAGTCGAAGGTGGAAGAGGCGGCGCGCGAATAGTAGACGTCGTCCACGTAGATGCCGACGCCTTGCTCGAAGCCGTCGTTGGTGAGGCCAAACGGCGCGCCGATGCCGCGGATCGACAGCGTGGTATTGCGCGGGTTGGACGACGTGAATTGCAGCGCCGGGGTTAGCTGTTGCAGGCGTCCGACGTTGAAGGCGCCGGTGCTGTCGATGTGCTCGCCGCCGATGACCGAGATCGCCAGCGGCACGTCCTGCGCGGTCTCGGCGCGGCGGCGCGCGGTGACGATGATGTCCTCGCTGTCGTCGGCAAGGCCGGTGCCGACGGCGGAAGGCTGCTGCGTGTCCGCATCGTGGGCGAGTCCGGCGTCCCTCTCAACGGCGAGCGCGGGGAGCGCGTGAAGGGCAGTCCCAGCGGCGCCGGCGAGCCAAAAAGTGCGAGAGGTCACAATGCTTTCTCCTGGCAAATGGCAAAGCGCACCGATGCAGGGCAGCGCCGCCGTTAATGTCAATCAAATAAGTAGACAAATTAGCGTTGGGCCGTCGAGGGAGAAACTCAACTGAACGAGTAGAGTTTATTGTGTGTCTGAAAGCAGCGCTGCTTACGCGTGCCGCGAAGCCTGTAGCGCTGATCGCCAATGACGTCTGATCGCCGCCCTGCGAGCAGGCGGTGTGCGCCGCAGGTTGCCAGCATGCGCACGGGTGCCCTATCGACGGCGCTCACGCCTTCACCCCAGGGATTCCCGCCATGAGCTATACCGAATTTCTCCGCCAGCAGTGCTATGTAGACGGCCAGTGGCTCGATGCCGACACCGGCAAGACGGTGGACGTGACCGATCCGGGCAGCGGCAAGGTGCTGGGCACCGTCCCCAATATGGGCGAGGCCGAGACGCGCCGCGCCATCGCCGCCGCCGAAGCGGCGCTGCCTGCCTGGCGGGCGAAGACTGCGGGTGAGCGCGCGCGGCTGATGCGCAAGCTGTTCGACCTCATGATCGCCAATCAGGACGCGCTGGGCGAACTGCTCAGCCGCGAGCAGGGCAAGCCGTTCGCCGAAGCCAAGGGCGAGATCGCCTATGGCGCGTCGTTCATCGAATGGTTCGCCGAAGAGGGCAAGCGCGCCTATGGCGAGGTCATTCCCGGCCATGCGGCGGATCGGCGCATCGTGACGCTGAAACAGCCGGTGGGCGTCGTCGCCGCGATCACGCCGTGGAACTTCCCCAATGCCATGATCACTCGCAAGCTGGGCCCGGCTCTGGCGGCGGGCTGCACGATGGTGCTCAAGCCCGCCACCGCCACGCCCTATTCGGCACTAGCGATGGCGGTGCTGTGCGAACGGGCGGGCATCCCGGCGGGCGTGTTCAACGTCGTGACCGGCAGCGCCCGTGCCATCGGCGGCGAGCTGACGCGCAACCCTGCGGTGCGCAAGCTGACCTTCACCGGCTCGACCGAGATCGGCGTCCAGCTGATGCGCGAGTGCGCGGATACGGTGAAGAAAGTCTCGATGGAACTGGGCGGCAACGCACCGTTCATCGTGTTCGACGATGCCGATGTCGACGCGGCGGTAGAGGGCGCGGTGATCTCCAAGTTCCGCAACAACGGCCAGACTTGCGTCTGCACCAACCGGTTCTACGTGCAGGAGGGCGTCTATGACGAGTTCGTCCAGAAGCTCGCCGCGCGCGTGAAGCGCCTGCACATCGGCTACGGCATGGACGCGGGCACAGACGTCGGCCCGCTGATCGACGAAGCGGGCGTGGCGAAAGTGGAAGAACACCTCGCCGATGCGCTCTCCGGCGGCGCCACCGTGCTCGCCGGCGGCCAGCGCAGTGGGCTGGGCGGCACCTTCTTCGAGCCCACTGTGGTCGCGAACGTCAAGGCGGACATGAAGCTGGCGCGCGAGGAAACCTTCGGGCCGCTTGCGGGCGTGATCCGCTTCAGTACCGAGGAGGAGGCAATCCGCCTCGCCAACGACAGCGAGTTCGGCCTTGCCAGCTATTTCTACGCGCGCGACCTCAGCCGCGTGTGGCGCGTGGGCGAAGCGCTGGAGGCGGGCATCGTCGGGATCAACACCGGGCTCATCTCCACCGAAGTCGCGCCGTTCGGCGGCATCAAGCAGTCCGGCCTGGGCCGCGAGGGATCGCGCCACGGGCTCGACGACTACATGGAGATCAAGTACCTGTGCATGGGGGTCTGATCGGCTGGAGACGCGCTTGCCACTGGATCGCCGTGCCCTGATCCGCTCTGCCGCGCTCGGCGGCGCGGCGCTGGCGTTTCCGGCTTGGGCGCGCAGCGGTTCGCCGGGGCTTGCGTCGCCGGGCGCGGTCCTCTCGGGCGAGGAGATCGCGCTGCGCATCGGCCATGCGCCGCTGCGGGTGAACGGCCGCACCGCCCATGCGATCGGCATCAACGGCACATCGCCGGCCCCCTTGCTGCGCTTGAAGGAGGGCCAGAGCCTTCGCCTCGCGGTGACCAACGCGCTGGATGAAGAAAGCTCGATTCACTGGCACGGGCTGCTGCTGCCGTTCCAGATGGACGGTGTGCCGGGCGTAAGTTTTCCCGGCATCAAGCCGGGCGAGACTTTCGTCTATGAGTTCCCGGTGCGCCAGTCCGGCACCTATTGGTATCACAGCCATTCGAACATGCAGGAGGCGATGGGACTCTACGGCGCGATCGTCATCGATCCGGCGGGCCGCGATCCGGTGGGCTATGACCGCGAGCACGTGATCGTACTTGCGGACTGGAGCTTCCTCCACCCGCACACGCTGCTGCGCAAGCTGAAGGCTGAGCCCGGCTATTTCAACATGCAGCGGCAGACGCTGGGCGGACTGCTCGCCGGCAAGGATCAGGACGCCAAGACCCGGCGCGAGTGGGCGCGCATGCGGATGGACCCGACCGACATATCGGACGTGACCGGCTCCACTTACACCTATCTGGTGAACGGCCACGACACCGCGGCCAACTGGACCGGCCTGTTCGCTCCCGGCGAGCGGTTGCGGCTGCGCGTGATCAACGCGTCGGCGATGACCAATTTCAACCTGCGCCTGCCGGGCCTGGCGATGACGGTCGTCGCGGCCGATGGCCAGAACGTCGCGCCGATCGAAACCGACGAGTTCCAGATCGCGGTCGCCGAGACTTATGACCTGATCGTGACTCCGCGCGAGGACCGCGCCTATGCACTCGTCGCCGAAGCGATCGACCGCTCGGGGCTGGTTCGCGCCACGCTGGCGCCGCGCCTGGGCATGGCGGCGCCCGTCCCGCCGCTGCGCGAGCGGCCGCTGCTGACGATGAAAGACATGGGGATGGGCGAGGAGGGACATGCGGGGCATCATGCCATGAGCATGCGCGATCCGTCCGTGGCGCCCGGAGTGAAGCTCGGACCCGGCGTGGCCTCGCTCTCGCCCATGCCCATGGACCGCACCGGCGATCGCCCCACCGGGCTGGAGCAGGTGCCGCACCGGGTACTCACGTACCGCGATCTGCGCGCCCTTACAGCCAACGCCGATCCGCGCAGCTCCGCGCGCGAGATCGACGTGCACCTGACCGCCAACATGGAACGCTACATGTGGTCGTTCGATGGCGAGAAATTCAGCGAGCGCACGGAGCCGCTGGCCTTCCGCCACATGGAACGCGTGCGGGTGAACCTGATCAACGATACGATGATGCCGCACCCGATCCACCTGCACGGGCATTTCTTCGAGCTCGTGACCGGCCATACGGGGCATCAGCCGTTGAAGCATACCGTGAACGTGCTGCCGGGCAGCAAGCTCAGCTTCGACCTGACCGCCGACGCGCTGGGCGACTGGGCGTTTCACTGCCACATGCTGCTCCACATGCACGCGGGCATGTTCCGCGTCGTGACGGTGCGCCACGGATGAGGCACTGGCTGGCCGCCCTGATGCTCGCACTGCCCTGCGCCGCGCAAGCGCAGCACCAGGGCCACGGTGGCCACGAGCAAGCCGCGCCTACGTCACAGCCGGATCCCCATGAGGGCCACGGGCAACCTGCACCTGCACCCGCGTCCCCACCTGCACCGCAACCGGATCCGCATGCGGGCCACCGCGCCCCTCCGGGCCCGGCGCTACCTCCGCCGCCCCCGCCAGCCGACCACGCTGCCGACGCCCTGTTCGACCCTGCGGAGATGGCGCGCGCCCGCGCGCTCCTCGCCAGGGAGAATGGCGGCTTCACGGGTTCGATGATCCTGCTCGACCGGCTGGAAGTGACGCCAGGCCGAGGCGACGGCAGTTATGGCTGGGAGGCCGAAGCGTGGTTCGGCGGCGACCTCGATCGCCTGTTGCTCAAGTCAGAGGGCGAGGGCGCGTTGGATGGCGCGACCGAACGGGCGGAAATTCAGGCGCTCTACTCGCGGGCGATCACCCCGTTCTGGAATCTCCATGCCGGTCTTCGGCATGACATCCGGCCCGCGCCTTCCCGCACCCATGCCGTGATCGGGATCGAGGGCCTCGCGCCCTATTGGTTGCACGTGACGGGTCAGGTGTTTCTGTCGGACCAGGGCGAAGTCCAAGCCCGGATCGAGGCCAGCCACGATGTTCGCATCGCCCAGCGGCTTATCCTTCAGCCGCGCGGGGAATTGGAACTGTCGGCACAGGACATGCCCGAACTTGGAATCGGCGCCGGGGTTCCTTCGGTGGAGTTGGGCCTGCGCCTGCGTTACGAAATCCGCCGCGAATTCGCGCCCTATGTCGGCGTCCAGTGGGAGCGCCTGACGGGCGATACCGCTCGCTACTCGCGACAGTCGGGCGACGATCCCGACCGGGTCAGCTTCGTCGCCGGAATACGCGCCTGGTTCTGACCAGCCGCGCGGCTCGCGCGACGGGCTGATGCTGCAATTGCGAACTTTCCGCTGTTTCCGCGCGTTTCTCCAACGACGAAAGGAGATTTCCATGCTGGTGAAACTCGCAGCCCTTGGGGCCCTTGGCTACGGCGCTTACAAGTACGTCCAGAATGCCAAAACGAGTCAGAGTGATGCCGACCGTCCTCGTATCGCGCTCGCGGGCGGCCCACTGAGCGGCGCTGCCAGAGTGCAGCATACAGACGCGCCCCCGCCGGCGTTCTAGATCATGCCGGCCCTGGAGCGGGTGAAGGGAATCGAACCCTCGTCGTAAGCTTGGGAAGCTTCTGCTCTACCATTGAGCTACACCCGCCAACAGGCACTTGGCCATCTTCGAATTCGCCGTCTGGGCGACGTTTAGTGTACCAAGCGCCAAGCGTCGCCCGAGTGCCACGATGATCGTCGCATCGTCAACGTATCTTTTTGCCCATTAAGCTAGCGAGGACTCGCAGCGCTCGGATGGCTTGATTCCTAGCGCTGATCGAGTGGAGCGTCGGAATTGGTGGTGAGCGGGGCAGCCTCCTGCGCTCACCACCATGCGCATGTTCGTTACCTTTGCCGGCCAGGACGCTGCCGCTTCTCGTTCCGACGCTTTAGAGCATAGCCGCCGGCGGCGGCGGCAATCAAACCGATCGGTCCAAGGCGGCGGATCAGCGCCGCCGCCCCCATCCCAAGCAGCGCGCCGCCAGTTCCGTTGACGCCGCTCACGTGACGCGCCGCACGTTCGCCAACTACCGCTCCAATGATTTTGCCAAGCATGTGTTGTCTCCTTCGGCGAACGAAAGGTTGGAGGGCGCAGATTGTTCCGGACGACTGCCATGCTGTTGCCAGGAACCAACGTGCCTGGATCGTGTTTCTATAGAGAGGGCTCGCCTGGTCTTGTCATGCGTGGGGGCTCAGCCGCCCTATTCGCTCATGACCACGGTAGAAGAGTTATGGGGGTCGACGACAGATCCATGCGGTTCAAGCGGAAACCAGCGACATTCAAGGCCGTTGCGGCTTCGGCGGCTTTTGTGTGCCTCCTGTGCGGTCCCCTGCCGGTCGCTGCCGAGCCTGCGGGCTCCGCCCCGCCGCCGCTGGTCCCCTCAGAACTTGTTCAGAAGGCTGGCGGGGAAATCTACACGTTCTACGCCGAGCGCAAATATCGCCCGCTGTGGTTTGGCGAAAGCGGGACGCTCTCACCGGCCGCCCGCTCGCTGCTGGAGCTTGTCAGGACGGCGGAATATGACGGTCTCGATCCGGCCGGGCTGGGCATCGCCGAACTGAAGGCGGCGCTTGGCGCGGAATCGTCCGGCGCGAGCGCCGCTGACCTCGGCAGGATCGAACTGCTCCTTTCCAGAACGTTCGTCGCATATGCGCAGGCGCTGCGGTCTTCCTCCGCCTCGGGCATCATCTACGAGCACGACAGCCTTCGCCCGCAGCAGGCCAGCCCCTACCACCTGCTTCGCGCCGCGGCACAGGCGCCCGCGCTTGACGATTACATAAGCCGGATGGGATGGATGCATCCCCTCTATGCGCCAATCCGGCAGGGCCTCACCCCCGCGATGGCGCACGACGATCCGATGCGCGTGATCGGCATGCGGAATCTCGCCCGGGTTCGCGGCATCCCGATCGCCTCGCGCCAGATCGTCGTCGATATCGCCAGCGCCCGGCTGTGGATGTACGAGGATAATCGGCCGGTGGGTTCGATGCGCGTCGTCGTGGGGCGGCCGACCACGCAGACCCCCTTTCTCGCCGGCTATGTGCGCTATGCGATCCTCAATCCCTACTGGAACGTTCCGGCCGAGCTGATGAGAAAGAACATCGCGCCGAACGTGCTGAGGCGAGGGCCATCCTACCTCGCGGCGGGCGGCTATCAGGTCCTGTCGGACTGGAGCGACAAGCCCACCGTTCTTGATCCGCGCGAAGTTGATTGGAAGGCTGCGGCGAGGGGCGATCTCGATCTCCGCGTACGGCAACTTCCCCGTCAGGGGAACGCGATGGGCAAGGTGAAGTACGAGTTCCCCAACGCCTATGATATCTACCTGCACGATACGCCGGAGAAGGGCCTCATGCAGAAAGAGGCGCGGCAGTTCAGCGCGGGTTGCATACGGCTGGAGGACGCCGAACGTCTGGGCCGCTGGCTGATGCAGGGTCAGATGCCTTCGGGCGCAGACAGTCCGGAAACACGGGTCGATTTGCCTCGTCCGGTGCCGATTTATCTTACTTACCTGACCGTACAGGCCGATCAGGGCGGCCTGGCGCTGGCGTCTGATCCGTATGATCTCGATCAGGCGAAGCGGCGGTCCCTGGCTGGCGGACAGTTCGACAGCTCCCCCCGTATTCGGTGACCTGAAGAGCACTTAGCAACAGTCATGATTGAACAAGTCCCCGCTCAGCCCGGCGGGCGGGCTGTAGGTGGCAATAATCTGTTAACCACATACTGATGCATAGGTGCCACACATTCACGGTGAACGCGTGAACGTCGGAACCATGCTTCGTTTTACAGGTTTGTCCCCTCGGCCCCCTCGCGGGCCAACAGCTGCCCAATAAGGGGAAAATTCGATGCGAAATTCTTTACTTGCGCTGGCCTTGGCTTCTACGGCCATCGCTTCACCGGCGTTGGCCCGTGACGGTGCGCCTTATGTCGAACTCAATGCCGGCGTGCTGTGGGCCGAAGATTTCGACCTTGCGATCGACGGCGTGAACGACGCGGCGCGTCTGCGTCAAGACAAGATCGACCTCGGTATCAAGGTTGATGGCTACGACTTCGGCGGCATCATCGGTTACGATCTCGGAATGCTGCGGGTCGAAGCCGAAGCGGCATACAAGGGCGTGCGCAATGGCGACCTGACGATTGCCGGTGTGGGTACGACCCCCACGGATGGCGACAGCACCGCGCTGAGCCTGATGGCCAATGCCCTTGTGGACATCGGCCCGGATGGCGGTCTGCAGGGTTATGTCGGCGGCGGCGTCGGCTGGGCCCGCGTCAAGCATGAGATCTCCGACGCGGTCGGCACGCTGATCGACGAATCTGACAGCGGTTTCGCCTGGCAGGCTATCGCGGGCGTTCGCGCTCCGTTGAGCGACAACGTGGACGTCGGTATCAAGTACCGCTTCTTCAACGCGCCGAACGTCAATTTCGAATCCGGTGGCTCGGAGTTCGAGACCCGCTGGCGCTCGCACAGCCTGATGGGCACGCTCACCTTCAACTTCGGCGGTGCCGAGCCGGTGCAGGAATACGCTCCGCCGCCGCCGCCGCCTCCCCCGCCCCCGCCGCCTCCGCCGGCTTACGAGCCCGCACCGCCTCCGCCGCCCCCGCCGCCGGCACGGCCCGCAGAGCGCGGCTAAGGTTGGTCTGATACCTGCCTAAATGCCTGAAGGGCCGCATGTGCTTCGGTGCATGCGGCCCTTCTTGTATGGCGGGCTTTGCCGGACGACCGGCCGGCCCGGCACTCGGTCGGCTCTCGTTCCTATGGCCTCAGTCGGCCTGGAATCCGGCGAGCGAGAACAGCGCCTGGGCGTCCATCCAGGTCCGCGTCAGCCGCCAGCCGTTGCGCGCGGCGATGGCCTCCATGTCGGCAGTCGTGAACTTGCGCGAGCTTTCGGTGTGGATCGTCTCACCCTCGGCGAACGTGAAGGTCTGGCCGGCCACCGTCGCCTGCTGCCGACCCAGGCTGACGAGATGCATCTCGACGGCGGACGTCGCCTCGTTCCAGCGCGCTTCGTGCCGGAATCGGTCGATGCGAAAATCGCCTTCAAGCTCCCGATTGATCCGGCGCAGCACATTTAGATCGAAGGCCGCCGTCACTCCCCGCGCGTCATCGTAGGCGGGAAGCAACACGTCGAGCGGCTTGCGCAGGTCCATGCCGATCACCGCGCGACCTTGTGCGCCGGTATGCTCGCGCATGCGGAGGAACAGCGCATCGATCGCCCGATCGTCGAGGTTGCCGATCGTCGAGCCGGGGAAGAAGACGCTGCGCCGCTCGCCCGGCGCAAGTGGTGGGAGAGGGGCGCTCATGAAATCGCCGGCCACGGGCGTGACGCGGATCGCCGGATACCGGGCGGCGATGCGGTACGCTGTGTCGCGCAGCATGTTTTCCGAGATGTCTATCGGGAGGTATTCCGCCGGGGACACCGCGCCCAGCACCAGCTCGGTTTTCAGCGCCGATCCCGCGCCATATTCCACGACCGGCACGTTGGTGCCCATGAAATCGGCGATTTCCGCCAGATGCCCGGTCAGAATGGCCTGCTCGGTGCGAGTGGGGTAATATTCCTCCAGCCCGGTGATTTCCTCGAACAAGATGGACCCGCGATCGTCGTAGAGCCACCGGGACGGGATGGTCTTGGGACGGTTCGCCAGCCCGGCCAGCACATCGGCGCGGAATGCGGCAAGGCTGCCGCTGTCGAGCAAGTCCTCCATCAGGCGTCGTCCGCCAGGCGCAGGCCCGAGAACTGCCAGCGGGCCGAGGGCGGAAAGAAGTTGCGGTAGGTCGCGCGGACATGGTCGCCCGGCGTTGCGCAAGAACCGCCGCGCAGCACGTACTGGCCCGACATGAACTTGCCATTGTACTCACCCACCGCTCCCGGTGGAGTGCGGAAGCCGGGGTAGCGGGCGAACGCGCTTTCGGTCCATTCCCAGACGTCGCCGAAGAGCTGAACTGGCGCCGAGGGCGACGACGAGGTGGCCGGTGGCCGGGGCTCAAGGATGCCCGAGTCCGCGAAATTGCCTGTCACCGGCGTGTTGGAGGCAGCAAGCTCCCACTCGAACTCGGTCGGCAGGCGCATTCCTTTCCAGCGCGCATAGGCGTCGGCTTCATAGAGGCTGACGTGACAGACGGGCGCCTGCATCCATAGCGGCTGCCGACCGCGCAAGGTCATGCTGGACCAGGCGCCGTCCTCCTCGCGCCAGTAGAGCGGTGCTTGCCAGCCTTCCTGCCGGCATAACGCCCAGCCGTCGGAGAGCCATAGTTCGGGCCGACGATATCCATCGTCGGCGATGAATTCGAGCCACTCGCCGTTCGTGACCGGACTGCGCGCCAGCCTGAACGGGGCGAGGTGGCGCTGGTGGCGCGGGCCTTCGCAATCGAACGCGAAAGCGGGGCCGTCGTGGCCGAAATGCGCTAGCCCGCCCTCGAACGTCGCAAAGCCATCGGGCGCCGCGCTTTGCTGTCCGAGATCCCGCCTTCCATCCGGGCGCAGCGCGGGTTCGAGCGGGTTGCTGGCGAACAAGTGGAGGATGTCCGTCAGCAGCAGTTCCTGATGTTGCTGCTCGTGATGAAGCCCCAGCTGGATCAGCTCGCGGGCCTCGGGCGCGATCCTGCCGGCTTGCAACCTTTCGAGCCCGGCATTCACGTGATGGCGATAATCGAACACCTGGTCGAGCGAGGGCCGCGTCAGCATACCGCGCGCGCCGCGTTCATGGCGCGGACCCAGCGCTTCGTAATAGCTGTTGAACAGGAACGGGAAGCGCTCGTCGAACAGGTCGTAGCCCGGCAAGTGCGGCCGAAGCACCATCGTCTCGAAGAACCAGCTGGTATGCGCCAGATGCCATTTGGCCGGGCTGGCGTCGGGCATCGACTGCACGGTCGCGTCGGCGTCCGAGAGGCCGGCGGCGAGGGCTTCGGTCGCGCGGCGGACATCCACGACCCGGCCGAGAAGTGCTTCGTATCCGTCTTGCCGATGCATTGCCTTGCTTCTCCTAACCGCTGCGTGCCGAAACAAGGGTTTATGCGGCGCTACGTTCCCCGGGGACACCCGGTAAACGGCGTTGCACATATAAGGCTCCATTAACCATCCGCACGTAGATCGCCAAGGATGGGGAAATCCGCGCGCCTGGACTTGGTTACGCTGGCGATCGCCGGACTGGCGACCCTGTTCGCCGAACTGGCGCTGGTGGAACGCAAGTTTGCCTTGTTCGCGGGCGGCTTTGGCCAGTCGCACGTGCTCGACAGCGGCGCGGAGATCGCCGCCTTCGCCGTCGCCGGGCTGGCCGCTCATGCGCTGCTGTTCGCGCTGATTTTCGCCGTGATCGCACGCCTGCATGGCAAAGAGCGCGATCCCTGGCTGTTTCGCCTCAACCTGCTGGTCTGGGGCGCGGGGGGCTTTATCGCCGCGCTTATCGCTCGGTTCGAGGTGCTGAGTTATTTCAGCGACGCGGTCAGCTTTCAACTCATCCGCAACCTGGGCGGCGGCAGTCTGTTCGACGCCTTCCTGTTTGCGCTGAGCGAAGGCGCGTTGATGCTTGGCGGCGGCGCGCTGGCGCTGCTGGCATATGCGCTGATCGCCTGGCGGCTGCGCAAGCGAGCTGGCCGCGGGCTTGAGGAACCGGGGCTGCGCGTGGGCAGGGCGCTGGTGCTGCTGGCGCTGGCGGTGCCGTTCGTCGCGCTGGCAGCGAACCGCATTCCCGACGCGCGCTATGGCCTCAACAAGCTCACCGCTTACGCGCTGGCGAACGATGCCCTCGGCGCCGCCACCGACTTCGACCGCGACGGCTACAGCTGGTTCTCGGCGCAGATCGACCGCGAGCCGTTCGACGCCGCGCGTCACCCGCTGGCGCTCGACGTGCCGGGCAACGGCGTGGACGAGGACGGCTTTGGCGGCGATCTCATACTCGACGCTCTCGATTCCCCGTTGGCCGCGCCCAGGCTGTCGGGCAAGCCAAAGCATCTGGTCGTCATCGTGCTGGAGAGCACGCGCGGTGACGTGCTGGGCAAGCGCGTGAACGGGCGCATGGTGGCGCCCAACCTCGAAGCGCTGGCGCGCTCGGGCTCCGCGTTTCCACACTCCTATAGCCATGTCGGCTTCACCACCGCATCGCTCAAGAGCCTGTTTTCCGGGCAGCTCGATCCGCGCGCGGGCGATCCCTCACTGTTCACCGACCTAAAGGCGCAGGGCTACCGCATCGGGGTGTTTTCCGGCCAGCCGGAGAGCTTCGGCGACATCAGCGAAGTCGTGGGCATGAAGCGCTCGGCCGATGTCCTTGTGGATGCCGAAACCCTGAAGGACGAGCGCGCGTTCAGCTTTGCCGCCAAGGGCTCGCTGCGGATCGACGAGAGCAAGCTGCTACGCGAGTTCGACCGGCACATGGGCGACAAGGGGGCATGGGCGCAGCCGCACTTCATCTACTTCAACTTCCAGTCGCCGCACTTCCCCTATCATCACCCCGGCCTGCCCGACATGCTGGGCGTCAAGCCGCTCCCGCGCGAGCAGATCGCGCCCGCGAACGCTCGGCGCGTGCAGGACACTTACTGGAACGCGGTCGCCTATGCGGACGCGCAGATCGGTGCGATGATCGCGCGGCTCAAGGCGCTGGGCGTTTGGGAAGACACGGTTCTGGCCGTCACCGGTGACCATGGCGAGGCGCTGTTCGAGAACGGATTCCTCGGCCACGGCCACGTGATCGACGCCGCGCAGACGCATATTCCGCTGGTCCTCAGCGTGCCGGGGATGGCGGATGCGCGGCCGCTGGGTCTCAAGGACATGCGCGGGCTGCTGCTGGCGGCGCTGGGCGGTGCTGACGCGCCGCTCCGGGCCCGTCCGGTGTTCCTCCACATCGGCCCGCTCGATACGCCTGCCGCGATCGGCATGGCCGAGGCGGGCGGGGTGTTCACCACGCTGGCGCTGGAAACCGAGGAAGTCTGGTTCTCCGACAACGGACGCCGAGCCCGCTACGACGCGCTCAAGGGCGCCGACAAGGCGCGCGCCGACCGGCTGGTGGGCGAGTGGGGACGCCAGCGCTGGATGAAGCATCTGGCTGGACGCTAGTCCAAAACCTCTCCTGCTTAGGTGAGACCAACCCATCCCGTTCGTGTCGAGCGAAGTCGAGACACGTGGCGATTGGTGTCTCGACTACGCTCGACACGAACGGGATCAGATAGATTCGATTGGAACAGGTGGGCGCTAGTTTTCGCGGATCACGCGCAGAAAGGCCTCGCCATAGGCCTCCAGCTTGCGCGCGCCGATGCCGCTCAGCTCGCCCAGCGCTGCGAGGCTTGCGGGCCGCAGCGCCGCCATTTCGCGCAAGGTGGCGTCGTGGAAGATCACGTAGGGCGGCACGCCCTGCTCCTGCGCCAGCTCCCGGCGGAGGGTGCGCAGCGCGTCGAACAGCGGATCGCCCACCGGGTTGGCGCCGCCGCGCTCGCGCTTGCGGCGGCGCTCGGCGCGCGGTTGCAGCGCGATCAGCACGGCCGCCTCGCCCCGCAGGATATCGCGCGCGTCGCCGCCCAGCGCCAGCCCGCCATGCTCGGTCGGCACGAGGCTGCCCCGAGCCTGAAGCGCGCGCGACAGCGGACGCAGCAGCGCCGCTTCCTCGGGGCTGCCGACGATGCCGAACACGCTGAGCCGGTCGTGCCCGCGCTGGACGACGCGCTCGTCGGCGACGCCCGTCAGCACTTTCTCGACATAGCCGAAGCCAAAGCTCTGGCCAGTGCGATAGACGGCCGAGAGCAACTTCTGCGCGGTCTCGCCCGCGTCGAGCACTTGCGTCGGCTCAAGGCAGTTGTCGCAATTGCCGCAGCGCTCGGGCGGGTCTTCGCCGAAGTGGCGGAGCAGGATGGCGCGGCGGCACCCGCCTGCCTCGACCAGCGCCGCCATGGCGTCGAGCCGCGTGCGCTCGCCCTCGCGGCGGTGCTCCTCCACTTCGCTCAGGCGCTGGCGGGCGCGCGCGAAATCGTCGGCGCCCCACAGCATCACCGCGACCGAGGGGTCGCCGTCGCGCCCGGCGCGTCCGGTCTCCTGATAATAGGCCTCGATCGACTTGGGCAGGCCGGCATGGGCGACGAAGCGGACGTCGGGCTTGTCGATGCCCATGCCAAAAGCGACGGTCGCGACCATGACCATGTCTTCCGAGGCGACGAAGGCCGCCTGGTTGGCGGCGCGAACCTGTGGGTCGAGCCCGGCATGATAGGGCAGTACCGCCCGGCCATCGGCCCGCAGCGCACCCGCGAGCTGCTCGACTTTCGCGCGGGTGGGCGCATAGACGATCCCCGGCCCCGGCTGTTCGGCCAGCAGCGCCTGCAACTGCCGCACCGGATTGTCGCGCGGGCGGATGGCATAGCGGATATTCGGCCGGTCGAACCCGGCGACGATCAGCCCTTCCTCCGGGATGCCGAGCTGGGCGAGGATATCGGCGCGGGTGTGCGTGTCGGCGGTGGCGGTCAGGGCGAGGCGCGGCACATCCGCGAACGCATCCAGTAACGGGCGCAGCAGGCGATAATCGGGGCGGAAATCATGCCCCCATTCGGATACGCAATGCGCCTCGTCGATGGCGAAGAGGCAGACCGGCGCCTTGCTCAGCAACTCGCGGAAATGGGGCTGGCTGGCGCGCTCGGGCGCGATGTAGAGCAAGTCCAGCTCGCCGGCCCGGAACCGCTCCACGGTTACATCCCGGTCGTTGTCGGCGCTCGTGAGCGTCGCCGCGCGGATGCCGTTGGCGGTGGCGGAGCGCAGCTGATCGTGCATCAGCGCGATCAGCGGGCTGACCACCACGCAGGTGCCCGGCAGGATCGCGGCGGGAAGCTGATACGTCAGCGATTTGCCCGCGCCCGTGGGCATGACCGCAAGCGTCGATTGTCCGGCGAACACGCGCCGCACGACCTCTTCCTGCGAACCGCGAAATCCCGCGAAGCCGAAGATTTCGTGCAGCCGGTCGCGCAGGATCGCTTCGTCGAGCGGACGGTGACTCTGATCGGGCATGGCGCCCAGACCTCTGGACAGGTTCACCGCCCGCGGCAAGGCCCAACGCCATGCGGCGGCCGCTGCCGCACTTGCGCGAGCCCTTCATGCGTGTATGCACGCCATTCTCATTTTTACTAAAGTTGATGGCGCTATGACCGACTTGATGGACCCGATGACATTCCGGCGGGGTCCGGCGATGCCCAACCGGTTCATGTTGGCGCCGCTCACCAATCAGCAGAGCCACCCCGACGGCACGCTGTCGGACGAAGAACTGAACTGGCTGGCGATGCGGGCCGAAGGCGGGTTCGGGCTGGTCATGACGGCGGCGGCGATGGTCGCTCCGGTGGGCCGGGGCTTCGCCGGGCAGATCGGCTTTCAGGATGACAGCTGCCTTCCCGGCCTGACCCGGCTGGCCGCCGCGATCCACCGGCACGGCGCCCTTTGCGCGGCGCAGTTGCATCACGCCGGCGCGCGCGCGGATCTCAAAGGCACCGGGCTCCAGCCGGTCGCGCCTTCGGACGAGAAGGCCAGCGGCAGCCGCGCGATGACCGGGGCCGAGATCGAAGCCACGATCGAGGACTTCGCCAAGGCGGCGGAGCGGGCGCAGCAGGCCGGCTTCGATGGCGTGGAGCTGCATGGGGCGCATGGATACCTGCTCGCCCAGTTCCTCAGCCCCGAGTTCAACCGGCGCGAGGATCGCTATGGCGGGTCGCTGGAGAACCGGGCGCGCCTGATCCGGGACGTGATCGCCGAAGTCCGCAAGCGGTGCCGGCCGGACTTCCAGCTCGGCCTGCGTCTATCGGGCGAGCGCATGGGCATGCGGCTGGGGGAGGTGCGGACGCTGGCGGGCGAGCTGATGGCCGAAGGCGCGCTCGACTATATCGACATGTCGCTGTGGGACGTGTTCAAGGAGCCGGAGGAAGCCGAATTCAAGGGTAGGCCGCTGCTCGAATGGTTCACCGATCTTGACCGGCACGGCACCCGCCTGGGTGTGGCCGGCAACATTCGGTCTGGCGCGACCGCGCGCGCCTGCCTCGAAACCGGAGCGGACTACGTGCTGATCGGGCGCGCGGCGATCGTGAACCACGATTTTCCCCGGCGGGTCGCGCAGGAGGCTGATTTCACCATGCCGCCGCTGCCCGTCACGCGCGAGCATCTTGCCCGCGAAGGGGTAAGTCCGGCGTTCGTCGGCTATCTGTCGAACTTCCCGGGCTTCGTCGAACCGGCCTGAGGCCGTCTAAGTACGGGAAAAGCCAATCCCCGTTCGTGTCGAGCGAAGTCGAGACACAAAGCGCTAAGTGTCTCGACTTCGCTCGACACGAACGGTCTTGGTTATCTCTACCTAAGCAGGGGCAGGCGTCTAGACGTCTTCAGTCTAGGTTAGGCCTGAGCCAGCGTTCCGCCGTGGCCAGGTCCACGCCGCGCCGGGCCGCGTAGTCCTCCACCTGATCGCGTCCGATCCGCGCGACGCCGAAATATTGGCTTTCGGGGTGCGCGAAGTAGAAGCCCGAGACTGCCGCCGTCGGCAGCATCGCATAGCTTTCGGTCAGCGTCAGGCCGGTCCGGTCCTGCGCGCCCAGCAGATCGAACAGGATCGGCTTAAGACTGTGGTCAGGGCAGGCGGGATAGCCGGGTGCAGGGCGGATGCCGCGATATTCCTCGCGGATCAGCGCGTGATTGGTCAACTGCTCGCCCGGCGCATAGCCCCATAGGGTGGTGCGGACGTGCAGGTGCAGGCGTTCGGCGAACGCTTCCGCGAAGCGATCGGCCAGCGCTTTGAGCAAAATGTCGTTGTAGTCATCGTGCCCGGCCTTGAAGCGTGCAAGATGCGGTTCGATGCCGTGGATGCCGACCGCGAAGCCGCCGATCCAGTCGCCTGCTGGGTCAATGAAATCGGCCAGGCAGAAGTTCGCCCGGTCGCGCGATTTCTTCACCTGCTGGCGGAGGAAGGGGAGGCGCACATCGCCGTTCGGCCGCTCGATTACGATGTCATCGCCATCCCTGCGGCACGGCCAGAACCCTGCGACGCCCTTCGCGGTCAGCCACTTTTCCGCGACGATCTGGTCGAGCATCGCCTGCGCGTCGGCGTAAAGACCGCGCGCGCTTTCCCCCACCACGGCATCCTCGAGGATCGCCGGGTAGTTGCCGGCAAGCTCCCAGGCGCGGAAGAAAGGGGTCCAGTCGAAATACTCGCGCAGATCGGCAAGGTCCCACTCGAACGTATGCAGGCCCGGCTGCGCGGGCGCGGCGGGCTTGTCTGCTAGATCGGGCTTAAACGCATTCTCCCGCGCTTCGGTAAGCGAGAGCAGCCCGCTGCTTTCCTTGCCCGCGCGCGCCACGCGTATACCCTCGTACTCGCTGGCGGTGCCGCTGACGAAGGCCTGGGCCTGGGTATCCGACAGCAGCTGACTGGCCACGCCGACCGCGCGGCTGGCGTCTAGCACGTGCACCACCGGGCCGGTGTAAGCCGGGTCGATCCGCAGCGCCGTGTGCACCTTGCTGGTGGTCGCGCCGCCGATCAGCAGCGGGATCTTCAGCTCCGCCCGCTGCATCTCTTCGGCGACCGTCACCATCTCGTCGAGCGAGGGGGTGATCAGGCCGGACAGGCCGATGATATCAGCATCGTTCTCGTTCGCGGCCTGCAAGATCTTCGACCAGGGCACCATCACGCCCAGGTCGATCACCTCGTAGCCGTTGCATTGCAGGACCACACCGACGATGTTCTTGCCGATGTCGTGGACGTCGCCCTTGACGGTCGCCATGATGATCCGGCCCTTGGCCTTCTGTCCCGCGACCTTCTCCGCCTCGATGAACGGGAACAGGTAGGCAACCGCCTTCTTCATAACACGCGCGGACTTGACCACTTGCGGCAGGAACATCTTGCCCGATCCGAACAGGTCGCCCACCACGTTCATGCCGTCCATCAGCGGGCCTTCGATCACCTCGATCGGCCGCCTGCCGCGCGCCGCTATTTCCTGGCGGGCCTGCTCGGTATCGTCGACCACATACGTGTCGATGCCCTTGACCAGCGCGTGTTCGATGCGCTTGACCACGTCCCAGCCGCGCCATTCCTCGGCCTGCTTCTCGGCCTCCGGGTTCTTGCCCTTGTAGCTTTCGGCCAGTTCGATCAGCCGCTCGGTGGCGGTCTGCTCACCCTCGGGCACATCCTGTTTGCGGTTGAGGATCACGTCCTCGCAGGCTTCGCGCAGCACCGGGTCGATCTGATCGTAGATGTCGAGTTGCCCGGCGTTGACGATCGCCATGTCGAGCCCGGCGGGGATTGCGTGGTAGAGGAACACCGAGTGCATCGCGCGGCGTACCGTCTCGTTGCCGCGAAACGAGAACGACAGGTTGGAGAGCCCGCCCGAGAAGTGGACGTGCGGGCAGCGCTCGCGGATCTCCTTCACCGCCTCGATGAAGTCCACACCGTAGTTGTTGTGCTCCTCGATGCCGGTCGCCACCGCGAAGACGTTGGGATCGAAGATGATGTCCTCGGGCGGGAAGCCGATGCCGGTCAGCAGCTTGTAGGCGCGCTCGCAGATTTCGACCTTGCGGTCCCTGGTGTCCGCCTGGCCTTGTTCGTCGAAGGCCATGACGACCACGGCCGCGCCATAGGCCATGCACTTGCGCGCCTGTTCGAGGAACTGCTCCTCGCCTTCCTTCATCGAGATCGAGTTGACGATCGGCTTGCCCGAAACGCACTTCAGGCCTTCCTCGATGACATGCCACTTCGAGCTGTCGATCATCACCGGCACGCGCGCGATATCGGGCTCGGCGGCGATCAGCTTGAGGAACGTGGTCATGGCCTCGACCGCGTCGAGCAGGCCTTCGTCCATGTTGACGTCGATCACCTGCGCCCCGTTCTCGACCTGCTGGCGCGCCACCTCGACCGCCTTGGCGTAGTCGCCGGCGAGGATCAGCTTCTTGAAAGCGGCCGATCCGGTGACGTTGGTGCGCTCACCGATGTTGACGAAACGGGTGGAATCGAAGTTCTGCGTCATTGTGATCTCTCTCCCCTCCCGCGTGGGAGGGGTCGGGGGAGGGCCTGTCATCATCGGGTAGAGCTAGCCCAACAGGCTCTCCCCCAGCCCCTCCCGCAAGCGGGAGGGGGACTTACGCCGCCATGGTGAACGGCTCCAGGCCCGCCAACCGCGTCATCGGTGCCAGCTCCGGCACCTGGCGCGGCTTGCGGCCGGCCACCGCGCGCGCGATCGCGGCGATGTGCTCGGGCGTGGTGCCGCAGCAGCCGCCCACCGCATTGACCAGGCCGCTGTCGAGCCAGTCGCCGATCAGCGCGGCGGTGCGTTCGGGCAGTTCGTCGTACTGGCCCAGCTCGTTCGGCAGGCCGGCGTTGGGATAGGCGAGGATCAGGGTGTCGGCGTCCTTCGCCAGCTCGGCCAGATAGGGCCGCAGCAGGTCGGCGCCGAACGCACAGTTCGCGCCCACGGTCAGCGGCTTCAAGTGCCGCAGCGCGTACCAGAACGCGGTGATCGTGTGGCCCGAGAGGTTGCGGCCGCTCATGTCGGTGATGGTGAAGCTGACCATCAGCGGCACCTCGCGGCCAGAGGCGGCCTCGGCCTCGCGCGCGGCCATGCCGGCGGCCTTCGCGTTCAGAGTGTCAAAGCAGGTCTCGATCAACAGAAAGTCCACCCCGCCAGCGATCAGGGCGTCGCATTGCTGACGGTATTCGGCCTTGAGGCTATCGTAATCGACTTCGCGAAAGCCGGGGTCGTTGACGTCGGGCGAAAGCGAAAGCGTCTTGTTCGTCGGTCCGATCGAACCGGCCACGAAGCGGCGGCGCCCATCCTTCGCCTGCGCCTTCTCTGCCGCGTCGCGCGCCAGCTTGGCGGCGGCGACGTTGATGTCCCACACCAGATGCTCGCAGCCGTAATCGGCCATGGCGATGCGCGTGGAGGAGAAGGTGTTGGTCTCCACCATGTCCGCGCCCGCATCGAAGTAGGCGGTGTGGATGCCTTCGATGATGTCGGGCCGGGTCAGGCAGAGCAGGTCGTTGTTGCCCTTCTGGTCCATCGGCAGGTCGAGCGTGCCGCGATAGTCGGCCTCTTCCAGCTTGAACTTCTGGATCGAGGTGCCGTAGCCGCCGTCGAACACCAGGATGCGTTCGGCCGCGGCGGCGCGGAAATCGGCTTCGGCGCTCATCGCTGAATCTCCGTTCTGGGCCTCATGCCCAGCAGGTGGCAGATCGCATAGCTCAGCTCTGCCCGGTTGAGCGTGTAGAAATGAAAGGCGCGGGTTCCGCCCGCGTAGAGCTTGCGGCACAACTCGGCCGCGAGCGTTGCGGAAACGAGCTGCCGCGCCGCCGGGTGATCGTCGAGCCCGTCGAACAAATGCGCCATCCAGGCCGGAACGTCGGTGCCGCACATGGCCGACATGCGTACCACGCTGGCATAGTTCGCCACCGGCATCACCCCGGGCACGAGTTCGGCGTCGATCCCGGCCTTCGCGGCCTTGTCGCGGAAGCGGAAGAAGGTGTCGGGCTCGAAGAAGAACTGGGTGATCGCCCGGGTCGCGCCCGCGTCGATCTTGCGCTTGAGGTTGTCGATGTCGTCGCCATCGCTTGGCGAATCGGGATGGCACTCCGGATAGGCGGCGACCGAGATTTCGAACGGGTGCAGGCGCTTGAGCCCGGCGACCAGGTCGGCGGCGTTCTCGTATCCGCCGGGATGCGTGGCGTACTTCTCACCGGCACGCGGCGGATCGCCGCGCAGCGCCACGATGTGGCGTACGCCCGCCTGCCAGTACTCTTCCGCCACCGCATCGATCTCCTCGCGCGTGGCCTCCACGCAAGTGAGGTGCGCGGCGGCGGGGATCGCCGTCTCGCGCGCGATCTTCGCCACCGTGGCGTGAGTGCGCTCGCGCGTGGAGCCGCCCGCGCCATAAGTCACCGAGACGAAGCGCGGGTCCAGCGGCGACAGCGTGCGGAACGTGTCCCACAGCAGCTCTTCCATCTTCTCCGTCTTGGGCGGGAAGAATTCGAACGAGACATCGATATCGCCGGGCAGCGCCGCGAACAGCGGCGCGTCGTGCGCGGTGCGCGCCTCGTGCCCGGCATCGAGCGGTAGGATCATGGTTCTAGGGCCTCTCCGGCAAGCACTGCGCGATTGGCGGCTCCACTGCCGCCTTGGCGCACGCCTGTCCATATCTTCACGGTCAGCTCGCGGCCGGGAAGCGCCACCGACGGGCGCGCGGCGAACCCGTTCTCGCTCAGCAGCGCGAGCATCTGTTCGTCCGAGAAGCCGAGGCGGGCATGGGCATGCACCGCGCGCAGTTCCTCGCGATCGTGAGCGGCAAAATCGACCACCGCGATACGGCCCCCGGGGCGCGTCACCCGCGCGGCTTCGGCCAGGACGCCCTCCGGCTCTTGCGCGTAATGCAGCACCTGGTGGAACAGCAGCGTGTCGAACGCAGCGTCGGGGAAGGGCAGGGCAGTGAAATCGCCCTGGACCAGATCTACTTTTTCGGCCGGGAGCATCTGGAGCCGGGCGCGGGCGATCCGCAGCATGTCAGGGCTTTTGTCGAATCCGGTGACGCGCGCGGCGCGCGGTGCGAACAGCTCCGCCATGCGTCCGGTGCCGGTTCCAACATCGAGCAGCGCGCCCAGATCGCCCGCGAGCAAGGCGGTGAGCGCCGTCTCCACCGCGTCGTCGGGCGAGTGCAGGCCGCGCAGCGTGTCCCATTCGGCGGCGTGACGCGCGAAATAGGCGGCGGCGGTGGCTTCGCGCGCGGCGCGGATGGCCGACAGGTGGCGGCGATCCTCCGCGCAGCGCGCCGCGAAGGCGGCGTCCTCCTGCTCGGCGAGCGCCAGCAGCCTGGCGGCGGCGGCGCCCAGGGGCGGCGCGCGGTCTTCGGCCACGGCGCTGCGCAGGAACACCCAGCTTCCCTCCTTGCGCCGCTCCGCCATTCCCGCGTCGCAGAGGATGCGGATGTGGCGCGAAACGCGTGGCTGGCTTTGCCCCAGGACTTGCGCGAGTTCGCCCACCGCCAGCTCCATCGCGCTGAGCAGGCGCATGATGCGCAGCCGGGTCGGGTCCGAAAGCGCGCGCAAGAGAGGGTCGATCCGCATTGCGGAGATCATATAAAGAAATCTTTATATGTGTGCAAGGAGGGTCATCGTGGCCGCGATTTGCCTTGGCGGGCGCAGTTCTATAGAACCGCGCGCGCAGGCAGGCCGGCGCAGGCGGCCCCTGCCGACCAAGGAAGGGATTCGCATGAAGAAATTCGCTTACGCCGCTTTTGCATCCGTGGCCGCTCTCGCTCTCGCCGCTTGCGGCAGCTCCGACAGCGCCAGCGAGGAAGCAGCGGCCGAAAACGTCGAAATGCCGGCTGAAGAAGCGATGAGCGGCATCGACGCGACCGCCACGCCGATGGCCGATGCTACGGGCATGGCGACCGGCGCCGCCACCGACGCTGCCGAAGCAGCGACGATGGACGCCGAAGGCAAGATGTAATCGGACAAGTCCCCGCCCTCGGCGGGGACTTGAACCGGCGCGCAAGCGCACTCACGGAACCCTCTCGCTCGGGAGGGTTTTTCGTTTGCATGACCAGCAGACGACCGGCATCAGTCCGCCATGCCTGACACGCTCAAGATCACGCTTGCCCAGCTCAATCAGTCGGTCGGCGACCTCGCCGGAAATGCTGCCGGGATGCTGGCTGCGCGCGGGCGGGCCAAATCCTCCGACCTGATCGTCTTCCCGGAGTTCCAGCTGATCGGCTACCCGCCGGAGGACCTGATCCTGAAGCCGGCGCTGATCGAGCGCGCCGCCGCCGAGCTCGAAAAACTGGCCCAAGCGACCAATGACGGCGGACCGGCGATGCTCGTGGGCTCCGCATTCGTGCGCGACGGCGCGTTGCACAACGGCGTCGCGCTGCTCGACGGCGGAAAAGTCGTCGCGACCCGTTTCAAGCACGAGCTGCCGAATTACGGCACCTTCGACGAGATGCGGCTGTTCACGCCGGGGCCGCTGCCTGAACCGATCATATTTCGCGGCACGATGATGGGCGTGCCGATCTGCGAGGATATCTGGCAGCCCGACGTGAGCCGTCACTTGGCCGATTTCGGCGCGGAATTGCTCATCTGCATTAACGGCAGCCCGTATGAGATCGATAAGGATACCTTGCGCATCGACGGCGTGGCCAAGCGCCGCGCGGTCGATACCGGACTGCCCCTGGCCTATGTCAACCGCGTCGGCGGGCAGGACGAGCTGGTGTTCGACGGCGCCAGCTTTGTCGTCAACGGCGACGGCGGCCTCGCCGTGCAGATGCGCGACTGGGAAGAGCAGGAGGTCGAAACCCGCTGGACCAAGACCGCGCAGGGCTGGCGCTGCGACCGGGGCGAGATCGCCGCGCTCGCCGATCATCCCGAAGACATCTACTGCGCGATGGTCGTCGCGCTGCGCGACTACGTGAACCGCAACAAGTTTCCCGGCGTGGTGCTCGGCATGTCGGGTGGCATCGACAGCGCGATCTGCGCCGCGATCGCCACCGATGCGCTGGGCGCCGACCGGGTCCGCTGCGTGATGATGCCCAGCCGCTACACCAGCCAGGAAAGCCTCGACGACGCGGCGGATTGCGCGAGTATGCTGGGCGCCCGGCACGAGATTATCCCGATCCAGCCCGCCGTCGAAGGCTTCGACGCGATGCTCGCGGATAGCTTCGCCGATACGAAAGTCGATCTTACCGAGGAGAACCTGCAGTCGCGGATCCGCGGCGTGACGCTGATGGCGCTGTCCAATAAGTTCGGGCCGATGCTGCTTACCACCGGCAACAAGAGCGAGATGAGCGTCGGCTATGCGACGATCTATGGAGACATGGCGGGCGGCTACAATCCGCTGAAGGACGCCTACAAGCTGACCGTCTTCGCCATCTCGCGCTGGCGCAACCGGGCCAAGCCACGGATCGGCCTCGGGCCGGACGGCCCCGTCATCCCCGAGAACATCATCGTCAAGCCGCCGAGCGCGGAGCTGCGGCCGGACCAGAAGGATTCCGATTCGCTGCCGCCCTACGAAGTGCTTGATCCCATCCTGCTCGGCCTCGTCGAGCACGAAAAGAGCGTCGATCAGCTCGTCTCCGAGGGGTTCGACCGGCCCACGGTGGTGCGGATCGAGCGCCTGTTGCACCTGGCCGAGTACAAACGCCGCCAAGCGCCTCCCGGCGTCAAGCTCGGCACGCGCAACTTCGGCCGCGACCGCCGCTATCCCATCAGCCACGCATTCCGAACGGGCTGACGCGGCTGGCGCGCGCGCGCCGTTGCACTATAGGCGCAGCATGACCGTCACCACGCGCTTCGCACCGTCGCCAACCGGCCTTCTCCATGTCGGCAATATCCGCACGGCGCTGCACAACTGGATGCTGGCGAAGAAAGCCGGCGGCAGATTCCTGCTGCGGATCGACGACACCGATGCCGAGCGGAGCCGCGAAGATTATGTCGAGGCGATCCGCGCCGATCTGGCGTGGCTGGGGCTCGTGCCGGACGGTGAAGAGCGGCAGTCGGCGCGATTTGACCTCTACGATCGCGAGTTCCAGCGGCTGGTCGGGCAGGGCCGCGTCTATCGCTGCTATGAGAGCGCGCAGGAGCTGGACCTCAAGCGCAAGGTGCGGCTTGGGCGCGGGCTGCCGCCGATCTATGACCGCGCGGCGCTGGAGCTGACCGAAGCCGACCATGCCGCCAAGACGGCTGCCGACGAGCCTCCGCACTGGCGGTTCAAGCTCGATCATGACGCACCGATCGAGTGGCTCGACGGGATCCGCGGGGCCCAGCATTTCGATGCAAGGCAGATGTCCGACCCAGTGGTGCGCCGCGCCGATGGCTCATGGCTCTACATGCTTCCCAGCGTGATCGACGACATCGCGATGGGAGTGACCGACGTGCTGCGCGGCGAGGATCACGTGTCGAACACCGCCACCCAACTCCAGATGTTCACCGCGCTCGGCGCGCACCCGCCGCGCTTCGCGCACGAGGCGTTGCTGGTCGGTGCCGAGGGGAAGCTATCGAAGCGGCTGGGATCGATCGGCGTTGGCGAGTTTCGCGCTGCCGGCATCGAACCCGAAGCGCTAATCGCACTGCTGGCGCGGCTCGGCACGTCCGATCCGGTGGACCCGTCCCTCGACGCCCAGGCGCTCGCAGCGAGCTTCGAGCTGGGCCATTTCGGACGCGCGCCCGCTCGCTTTGACGAGGCGGAGTTGCACCGCATCAATGCTGCCATAGTGCATCGCCTGCCTTATCGGCGGGTCGCGCACTTGCTGCCGGAGGGGATGAGCGAGACGGGCTGGGAGGCGATCCGGCCCAACCTCGCGCACATCGGCGAGGCGGCGGGGTGGTGGCAGGTGGTTGTTGCGCCGCCAAGCGTACCCGCATTCGATGCCGAAACCGCCGGCTATCTGGAACTTGCCGCCGACACGCTGGCCGCGCTGCCGTGGACCGGCGATGTCTGGCAGCAGCTCACCGGCGAACTCAAACAGGCAAGCGGGCGCAAGGGCAAGTCGCTGTTCCTGCCCTTGCGCCAGGCCCTTACCGGACGCGATCATGGGCCGGACATGGCCGCGCTCCTGCCGCTGATCGGGCAGGAGGCGGCCGTGTTGCGGCTCAGGAGCGCGGCGGCGGGCTAACCGTCACCAGCCGCGATAGCCGGCGCGGTCATAACGGTAGTCACGGCGCCAATCGCGGCGATCATCCCTGTAATCGCGCCAGGATTCGCGGCGCGCCTGCGCTATCTCGCGACGGCATTCGCGAAGCTCGCGATTATACTCACGGCGGCTGTCGGCGCGGCGCAGCTCGCGCTGGCACTCGCGCTGCTCACGGCGAACTTCCGCGCTATTGCCGCCACGGCCGTAACCATAGTTATAGCCATAAGGCTGAGCAGACGCCGCCACGGACGTGAACCCGGCGGCGAGAGCGACGGCGGTGATAATCAGCTTGCGCATCGGAACCTCCTTGGTGGCGCATCCAGGAGGTCGATGTGGAACATCCCTGCTGAACCGAATCAGTGCGGCGCGTTCATCGAAGTGCAATCGCGGCAGGGTGTTCGGCGATAGCGGCGAAGCGCTAGGCGGCTTCCACTTCGGCCGGGTCTTCGCTCGCTGCGGCGAGAAGGCGCTTCTCGACCGTGTTCAGCCGCGACGGCTGGTCGATCTTTTCGCCCAGCAGATCGGTGACATAGAACGTGTCCGCCGCGCGCTCACCGTAGGTGGCGATATGCGCGGAGTGGACCATCAGTCGCGATTCGAACAGCGCGCGCGCCAGCCGGTTCAGCAGGGCGGGACGGTCGCGCGCGTTCACTTCCACCACGGTGAAGCGGTTGGACGCCTTGTTATCGAATTCCACGCGCGGCTGCACGTCAAAGGCGTCGGCGCGCGGCCGGGCGAGCGGCCGGGCGGCAAGCTGCGGCACCAGCTTGACGCGGTTGGCCAGCGCGTCGCCGATCGCCGAGCGCAGCCGCGCCAGCTGCCCTTCTTCCATGAACGGGCGCCCAAGCGGGTCCTGAACCAGGAAGTTGTCGACCGCCATGCCGTTGCGCGCGGTGTGGATGCGCGCGTCGATGATGTTGCCGCCCGCAAGGTGAATCCCGCCGGCGATGCGATAGAACAGGCCGGGATGATCGGCGGCCACCACCGTGACCAGCGTCGCCCCGCGCGCCGCGTAATATTCGGTGGCGATCGTCAAGGGCTGGTCCCGCGCCCCGGCGAGCTGCGTGAGGTTCATGGCGATGATGTCGTCGGGCTCGGCGATCCAGTAGGCGTCGCTCAACTGCGGGCCGATCTCCTCCACCAGCGCCCGCCGCTCGCCCAGCCGTTCTGCGACGGCGCTCTTCTTGGCCTCGATCCGCTCGGTGCGCCCATGATTCGCATGGCCCAGCCGCAACCGGCCCTCGGCGGCCTCGTAAAGCTCGGCGATGAGCTGCCGTTTCCAGCTGTTCCACACGCCAGGCCCGACCGCGCGGATGTCGACGACCGTCAGCAGCGTCAGCTGGCGCAGTCGATCGACCGACTGGACGACTTCGACGAAGTCGCTGATCGTCTTCCAGTCGGCGAGGTCGCGCTTGAAGGCGGTGGCCGAAAGCAGCAGATGATAGCGCACCAGCCAGCTGACGAGCTCGGTTTCGTTGGCGTCGAGGCCCAACCGCGGACAGAGTTTCAGCGCAATCTCCGCGCCCAGCACGGAATGATCGCCGCCGCGCCCCTTGGCGATGTCGTGCAGCAGCAGCGCGACGTAGAGCGCGCGCCGCGACAGGATCTTGTGAATGATCTGATGCGCCAACGGGTGATCGGCCTTGAACTCGCCGCGCTCGATCCGGGCGAGCAGGCCGATGGCGCGGATCGTGTGTTCGTCGACCGTGTAGTGGTGATACATGTCGAACTGCATCTGCGCGTTGACGCGGCCGAACTCGGGGATGAACCGCCCGAAGACCCCCGCCTCGTTCAGCGATCGCAGCGCGCCCTCCGGATCGTGGCGGCTCGTCAGCAGTTCCATGAACATGGCGTTGGCGCGCGGCTCGCGGCGCACTTCCGCATTGATCAGCCGCGCATCGCGAGAGATCAGGCGCACCGTATCGGGATGGATTTCCAGGTGCTCGTTGTCGGCGATCACGAAGATTTCCAGCATCCGCACCGGATCGGCGACGAACCAGTCGTCCGACATCGCGCGGATCTTCCCGCCTTGCACCCTGTAGCCCTTGACCATGCGGGCCCGGCTGCGGAAACCCGCCAGCAGGCCGCGCGGCTGCTTCTGCGCGAACTGCTCGTCGAGCTGCGCCAGGAACACCCCGGTCAGGTTGCCGACGACTTTCGCCTGCAGGAAGAAATACTGCATGAAGCGCTCGACCGGGCTCTTCCCCGGGCGGTCGGAAAAGTTCATCCGCGCCGCGACCTCACGCTGGAGGTCGAAGGTCAGACGGTCCTCGGCGCGGCGGGTGATCGTATGCAGGTGGCAGCGCACCGCCCAGAAGAAATTCTCCGCCCGCCGGAATGCGCGGTACTCTTCCTGGGACAGCAGGCCGACGCTGACGAGTTCCGCCGGTTCGCGCACCTTGTGGATGTACTTGCCGATCCAGTAGAGCGTGTGAAGGTCGCGCAGGCCGCCCTTGCCTTCCTTGACGTTGGGCTCGACCACGTAGCGGCTGTCGCCCAACCGCTTGTGCCGCTCGTTGCGCTCGGCCAGCTTTTCCGCGACGAACTCGCGCTCGGTTCCGGCGACGACTTCATTCCAGAACTTCGCGCGCGCCTCGTCGAACAAGGGCTGGTCGCCCCAGACGTAACGGCCTTCCAGCATGGCGGTGCGGATAGTCAGGTCTGAGCGGCACATGCGCACCGTGTCGTTCAGCGAGCGGCTGGAGTGCCCGACCTTGAGCCCCAGATCCCACAGGAAATAGAGCATCGCCTCGATCACTTGTTCACACCAGGAGGTCTGCTTGATCGGGGTGAGGAAGGCGATGTCGACGTCCGAATGCGGCGCCATCTCGCCGCGCCCGTAGCCGCCCACCGCCATGATCGTCAGCCGCTCGCCCGCCGAGCGGTTGCTGGCGCGATAGACATCGCCGACGACGTGATCGTGAATGATCCGCACCAGTTGGTCGATCAGAAAGGCTTGCCCTTCCGCGCAATCGTGTCCGGCCGAAGGCTTGTCCAATAGCCGATGCGCGATCTCGTCCCGCCCCGATGCGAGCGCGCCGCGCAGCAGCTCGACGATGGCCGGGCGGGCCGAAGCCGCCCCCTTTTCCTTGACCTGATCGGCGATCGCTTCGGTCAGCGCGCGCCGATCCACGATCGCGCGCTGATTGGGTATCCGTCTCGCGTTCATGAAGGGGCTTTAGCGGCTTCCCAGTTCGGCGAACAGCGGCCAGTTCTGCGAATAGCGGGCTTTGAGCGTGTGCTTGTCGATCTTGCCGCTGCCCAGACGCGGCAGCTGGCCCTCGCGCCATACGCGCACCGGCACCTTGAACGGCGCGACCACCGCCGCGACATGGGCGCGCAACTCGTCCTCGCCAGGAAGATCCGCCCCGCGCGCGGCGACGACGGCCACCGGCACTTCGCCATAGCGCGGGTGCGGCAGGCCGAAGACGCTCGCCTCGGCAATCGCCGGATGGGCATAGAGCCGCTGCTCGACCTCGATGGGCGAGATATTTTCGCCGCCCCTGATGATCACATCTTTCTTGCGGTCGATCAGGAAGAGATAGCCGTCCTCATCCATGTAGCCCAGGTCGCCGGTGAGGAAGAACCCGTCCGGCCGCAGCACCGCCGCGGTCTCCTCGGGATTGCGCCAGTAGCCGCTGAAGTTGCAGATCGATCGGATCGCGACTTCACCGCGCATGCCGGGCGGCAGGGACGTTCCGTCGGCTCCGATGATCGCGACCTCCACCGTGGGCGCCCCGGCCGGCCCCACGCTTCCCGGCCGGGCGAGGTAATTTTCCGCCATGATCGTGCAGCCGACGCAGTTCGTCTCCGTAAGCGCATAGCCCTGCATCGGACGAATGCCGGGCAGGCCCTCGGCAACGCGCTGCGGCAGGTCGATCGGTGCGGGCGCCCCCCCGGTGCTCAGCATCACGCAGCTCGACAGGTCGTAGCCGGCGCGATCCGGATGGCCGGCGAGTTCCAGAACCATCAGCGGCACGCCCAGGGTGAAGGTAACGCGCTCGCGCTCGATCAGGCGCATCGCTTCCACCACGTTCCAGGATCGCATGATCACCACCCGGCGTCCGCGTACGAAGCTGTGCAGCAGCATCGCAACTTTTCCCGCGACATGGAATAGCGGCATGTTGAGGAGCACCGTACCCTGCCGGGGAGGCATGTAGCCGGGCAGCGTATCGCCCAGGTGCGTCGCGGCGGCGAAGCTGATCGCCGCCTGCGCCAAAGCGAAGTGATCGGAAACCGCCCCCTTGGCGATACCGGTCGATCCCGATGTAAATACGATGGAGGCGAGGTCGTCGGCGGTGAGCGCCGGCAGCGGCGCGTCCGTCTCACCGAGCAGGCGTGCAAGACCAGTGGCGGGAGCGCCGCCATCGAAAGGTACAATCCGGGCCGCGATCTCGCGCCCGGCCAGCCGCCCCGCGCGCTCGATATCGGCGATCAGCAGCGAGCAATCGGCAAGGGCCAGGCCGCCCGCGATCTCGTCGCCGGTCCACCACCCGTTGATCAGTGTCGCACAGCCCCCGGCCATGAGGACGCCCATGTAGACGATGACCCAGTTCGCGGAGTTCTGTCCGGCTATGGCGACCCGGTCGCCACGCGCCACGCCATATTCTCCGACCAGACTCGCGGCCACGCGGCAAGCGAGCGCGTATGTTTCGCGGTAGGTAAGGCGCACGTCGCCATCGACCAGGAATTCGAGATCGCCGTGTTCGGTGCAGTAGCGTTCGAACAGCGCCGCCATATGATCGGGCGCCTGGCGATAGCCGGGCAGGCGCAGGCCCTTCCGCTCGATTTCGATGACGTCGAATTGCGGCTTCGCGGCGGGCAGCCATCCCGTCTTCGCCTGCAACTGCGCGTCGAGCATGCTCGGCATTGAGCTTCGATCCCCCCGATCGTAGTCCTACCCTGACAAGCCGGTTTCATCCCCGCGCCGGCTATGCCAGAAGGCGCGCGGCAGCGCCTTTCGTGCTCCATAGCGTCAAGGGGGTTAATCTTTTGCTGTCCTTGCTGGCCACCGCCGCAGCCGGAGAACCGGTTTACTGGGTCGATCTCGGCCTTACGCGCGGTATCGACCTCGGCTTCTTCATGTTGCGCTGGTACTCGCTGGCCTATCTGGCCGGGATCGTGCTGGGCTACTGGCACCTGACGCGGATGGTGCGCGCGCCGGGCGCGCCGATGGCGCAGCGCCATGCCGACGATCTGTTCTTCTATTGCACGCTGGGGATCATCCTGGGCGGGCGGCTGGGGTACGCCACGTTCTACCAGCCGGAGCTATGGGCGCAGCCGCTGGAACTGTTGAAGCTGTGGAACGGGGGAATGAGTTTTCACGGCGGGCTGATCGGCACCGTCGTCGCGATCGCGTGGGTATGCTGGCGCGGCGGGCTGAACTTCCTGCGCGTCACCGATTACATCGCGGTCTGCGTCCCCTTCGGCCTGCTGTTCGGGCGCCTTGCCAACTTCGTCAACGGCGAGCTGTGGGGCCGCGTCGCCACCGACGTGCCATGGGCCATGGTCTTCCCTGACGGCGGGCCGCTGCCGCGCCATCCCAGCCAGCTCTACGAAGCGGCGCTGGAGGGGTTGGTGCTGATGATCGTGCTGTTGGTGTTGTTCTGGAAAACGCGGGCGCGCTGGCGGGCGGGTCTGCTCGTCGGGGTCTTCACGCTCGGCTATGGTCTGGCGCGCTTCACGGTCGAGTATTTCCGCGAGCCGGACGCGCAACTGCAGCAGTTCGCGATGCGGACCGGCCTGTCGATGGGGCAGTGGCTGACCGTGCCGATGATCGCGCTCGGGCTGTTCCTGCTTGCGCGCGCGCTGATTCGCCCGCCGCTGGGAGCGACCGCCGCCGCACCGGCATGAGCGTGGCCGGATCGCTTGCCGCCAGCTTCCGGCGGCTGATCGCCAGCGACGGCCCGATCAGCATCCAGCGCTACATGGGCGAGGCGAACGCGCGTTACTATTCCAGCCGCGACCCGCTGGGTAGCGGCGGCGATTTCGTGACCGCGCCCGAGATCAGCCAGATGTTCGGAGAGCTGATCGGGCTCTGGCTGGCGGACATCTGGCGCCGCGCGGGCGCGCCGGCATCGCCGCTCTATGTAGAGCTCGGCCCCGGGCGCGGCACGCTGGCGAGCGATGCCCTGCGGGCGATGGCGGCGCAGGGGCTGCGGCCCGAGGTGCATCTGGTGGAAGCCTCGCCCGCGCTGCGCTCGGTGCAAGCTCACGTGCTGCCGCAGGCGCGGTGGCATGCGGATCTGGGCAGCGTTCCCGAGGGCGCGCCGCTGCTGCTCGTGGCCAATGAGTTTCTGGACGCGCTGCCGGTGCGGCAGCTGGTGAAGACCGCAGGCGGCTGGCGCGAGCGCATGGTCGGCCTCGAAGGCGAACGCTTCGTGCCGGTGGCCGGCAGTCAGCCGATGGATGCCGCCGTGCCGCCCGCGCACCGCGACGCGCCGGAAGGCACGATCCTGGAGACATGCCCCGGCGCTGCCGCCGTGGTGCGCGAAACGGCGCGGCAGCTCGCCCGCCAAGGCGGCACGGCCTTATTCATCGACTACGGCCACGCCGAGCGGCGCACCGGCTCGACGCTGCAGGCGGTGCGTGCGCATCGCAAGGTCGATCCGTTCGACGCGCCGGGCGAGGCGGACCTGACCGCGCTCGTGGATTTTTCCACGCTCGCCGAAGTCGCTCAAGCGGAGGGCTGCCGCTGGCTTGGCATAGCCGAGCAGGGCGCCTGGCTGCGAGCGCTCGGGATAGAGGCACGCGCGCAAGCGCTCGCCGCTCGCGCGCCGGAAAAAGCGGGGGAGATAGACGCCGCCTGCGAGCGCCTCGTCGCTCCCGATCAGATGGGCGCGCTGTTCAAGGTGATGGCGCTTGCCGCGCCGGGCTGGCCCGTAGGCGCGGGCTTGTAGAGCCTGTTCTGTTCGTGTCGGATCTACCCCATCCCGTTCGTGTCGAGCGAAGTCGAGACACCAGGCGCCAAGTGTCTCGACTTCGCTCGACACGAACGGTGCGTGTTGCTTCCGGCCAAACAGGACAGGATCGAGGTTTCAGCGCCAGTCGAACGGCAACGGCGCTTCGCGGAAGGCGAAGCGGTCCAGGTGCGTGGCGACCACGTGCTGCATCCGCTCGGCCTGCTCGGGGTCGTTGACGTTCAGCGTGACGGCGAGGGCATCCGGCTCCGCTACCAGTTCGGCGCGGCCCAGCGACATGTCGATGAACCCGCGCGAGGCATCGAACTCGGTATGATATTTGTGCGACCAGTGCTTGCAGAGCTGCTGAAGATAGCGGCTGGCGTGAGTGGTCGGAATGCGTGCGGTGCGAATAGTGCTCATGTCGCTGGTATAGGCTTGTTGCGAATCATTTGCAATAGCTTTATCGCCCGCGTTCTGTGATGCGGCGTATGGAGGGTACTTCGCGCACCGGCACGGCCTTCAGCCAAGCTTCCAGCGCTTCGATAACAGTGACGCCGACAACGCGCTCGCGCCCGCGCGTCAATGTGCTGAACCCGTCTCCGCCGCCGGCCAGGAATGAATTGGTGGTGACGCGATACGACGTCGCCAGGTCCAGCGGGCTCCCGTCCAGCATCATCGCCGATACCCGTGTTCGTGCGGGAGCAGTCCGGTCGACACGGTAGGCGAAGCCTTGCGACGGCGTGAGGAACTGCTCCGTCCCACTGTCCGCAAAGCTTTCCTCGAGCAGCCCCTTTATCTGCGCGCCGGTGAGCGTCTGGGTGACCAGTTGATTGTCGAACGGTTGCGCCGTGTAGATCATGCCGAACGTCACCCGTCCGCCTTCCAGCGGAACGATCGGCGCGCGGATGCCGAACGGGTTCATGAACGCGATCTGGGCTCCGGCCGTGCGCGTGGCGGCAAGCTGCGCGTCGGCGATGAGATTGCCCAGCGGGCCGCCGAAATCGACGTCGCCGTGCTCGCGCCGCGCCGCGGGTGCCGCGAGCCTGCCGACCGGGCGATCGCCTTCGCGGGCTGCGGCGGCCGCATAGCGGGCGACGTATCCGGCCACGTCGGCGCGCGGCTCGGAGCGGGGCATGGCGGCGCTGTCGGCGACCGCGCCGGTGGCGTCTTGGAATGGCGGCGAACGCACGATCACGTTGCCGGCGCGCCTTGAGGTGACCCGGCGCGCGGCCGGATCGATGCGCAGCTCGATGTCGGTCACAAGCTGGCCATGGCTACCCGCGCTCGTCAGCAGCATGCCTTTGTATTCGCAGACATAGGCGGCATGGGTATGGCCCGAGACCACGACGTCCACGCCGGGCGCGAGGCGGTCGAGAATGCCGGTGATGTCGCCGGTCAGCCCCTCGCAGTCGCTGGGACCACTGCCGGGGCGGGGCCGACCGCCCTCATGGATCAGCACCACGACCGCCGCCGCGCCTTGTGCCTTGAGGCGGGGGAGGGCGGCGTTGATCGCCTCCGCCTCGTCGCCGAACCTCAGCCCGGCGACGCCGCCGGGCGAGACCAGGACCGGCGTGTTTCTCAGCGTCAGACCGATCAGCCCCACCGTGACTTCCCTACGTCCGCGCCCGAAGCGTTTCAGCGCGGTCGCGGGGAATAGCGTGCTGCCGTCCTCTTTGGTCGTGCTGGCGGCCAGGAAGCGGAAGCGCGCGCCGTCGAACCGCTCCAGTCGGCAGGGCTCGCGCGTCGTGTGGCGGGCGCAGCCCCCCTCCTGCATCCGCAGCAGTTCGGCCCGGCCCCGGTCGAACTCGTGATTGCCGACCGCGTTGAACTCCAGCCCGATGCGGTTCATCACTCCGATCGCGGGCTCGTCGAGGAACAGCGACGAGGCGAGCTGGGACGCGCCGATCAGGTCGCCCGCCGATACCGTCAGCGTGTTGGCGTACTTTGACCGGATATCGTCGATTGCCGAGGCCAGCCAGGGGGCGCCGCCGGCGGGGACGCGCAGTGTGCCGCCCGCGCCGTCGGGCAGCGCGAGGGTCTGTTTCGGCGGCTCAAGACTACCATGGAAATCGTTGATCGCGACGATGCCGACGCTGACCGCCTCTGCTTCACCGCGCGACGCGAGCGGTCCGGCGCAGGCGCAGAGCAGGAGCGACGAGAGGAGCGGGATCAGCTTGCGGAGCGTCATCCGTCCAGTCTGAAGCCGCGACATGGCAGCGACAAGACGAAAGCTCAGACCGCGCGCATCAGTCCCGGCACATGCGCCAGCAATTCGCGCGCAAGGAAGCCGATCGGTCCCATCTGCTCGGCGCAGCGCCGCCCGGCCTCGCCGTGCAGCCACACCGACCACAGTGCCGCATCGAGCGGGCTGGCTCCGCGCGCCGCGAGACCTGCGGCGATGCCGGCCAGCACGTCGCCCGAACCGCCGGTCGCCAATCCCACTCCGCCGCCCGCATAGGCGAAGAGCGCGCCGTCGCGGTCCGCGATCAGGCTGGTCGATCCTTTTAGCACGACCACCGCGCCGAAGCGTTCGGCGGCGCGGCGAACGGAGCCGGACCGATCGGATTCCACCGCGTCTGCCTCCCAGCCGAGCATGGCTGCGATCTCGCCGATATGCGGGGTCAACAGCGCCGGTCTGTCGCGCGGTCTCAAAGCTTCGGCGCGTTCGCCCAGGGTCATCAGCGCAGCGGCATCGAGCACCACCGTGGCCGCGCAATCTTCCGCGCCGATCAGGTGATCGACGACTTTGCCGGCCGCCTCGCCGCAACCCATCGCCGGACCGGCGATGACCGCGTCGCAGCGGTGAAGCGTGTCGAGCAGCGCTTCGCACCCCTCGGCGATCTCGCCTTCCTCCGTTTCCTTTAGGCCGAAAACCGCGATCTCCGGCATGGCCAAACCCAGCGGCAGCGCCGCCGTCTCCACCGTGCCCGCCCGAACCTTGCCGGCGCCGGCGCGCAGCGCCGCCTCGGCCGTCAGGATTAGGCCGCCCGGCACGGTGGTGCAGCCGCCGATCGCGAGCACACGTCCGCGCGCGTTCTTGTCTGCATGGGGGTCCGGGGAGGGCAGCGGGTGTTCGCGCAGCCAGTTGCTGTCGAGTGGAATGGCTCCAGCCCCGCTGCCGCTATCCACGCGCGGCGACCATCTGGTCTGGCTCGGCGGTGACGGGCGTCGCTTCCGCTTCCATCGGCGCGGTCACATTGTAGCGCGCCAGCACCAGCCCGCCGTCGTTGCCATGATCGGCATCGAAGCGGTATTCGGTGATCGAGCAGTTGGCGACATCGCCCTGTTTGTCGATTGCCAGGACTTCGGCCTCGGTGAGGTTTTCGATCACGTAGCGCAGGCACAGCACCACGACCTGATGCGCGACGATCATTACCCGGCGCCCACCGTAGTGGAGCGAGACTGTGTCCATCAGCGCCCGCAGGCGGAAGATCACGTCTGCCCAGCTCTCGCCGCCCGGCGGGCGGTGGTAGAACTTGCCGAGAAGCTTGCGGAACTCCGCCTGTTCGGGCTGCAACTCGCGGATGCCGGCGGTGGTGAGCCCGTCTAGCACGCCGAACTCCTTCTCGCGCAGCCGTTCGTCCAGGCATATCCTCTCGTCCGCGGGGCAGCCGCCTGCCTCGCGGAAGATTTCGGCGGTCTGGATGGCGCGCACATAGGGACTGGCCAGCATGACCTCGGGCCTGCCGTCCTCGTGCGCGGAAGCGAACCAGTGCCCCAGCGCCCGCGCCTGCTCGCGCCCGAGATCGGAGAGCGGTACGTCGACGTCACGGCTGTTTAGAGGAATACGCGCCAAGCCCGCTGCGTGCGCCTCATCGCGGGCGACGTTGCCGGCGCTCTGCCCGTGCCGGACCACCCAGAGCACACTGGGCCAGCGCGGGGTCATGCGGGGAATGCCTTTGCCATCCTGAGGAGAACGGCGGGGCGGGTGTCGGGTTCCGGCTACCGCGCCAGTGCCGCCCTAGAGCGGGTTGCCGTCGCGGTCGCGATAGATGTCGCGCCGCCCCACGTGATTGGCGGGGCCGACGAAGCCGTCCGCCTCCATCCGCTCGACCCACTTCGACGCCGTGTTGTAGCCCACGCCCATCTGCCGCTGGATCCAGCTTGCCGAGACCTTCTGGCTTTCGAACACCAGCTGGCAGACCTGGCGGTACTTCCGCTCGTCGGGGTTGTCCGAAGCCGCATCGATATCGTCGAAGCCGAAGCCGCCGTCCTCGGGCTCCTCGGTGACCGAATCGACATATTCGGGCTTGCCCTGCGAGCGCCAGTAGTCGGCTATCCGCTCGACCTCCTCGTCCGAGACGAACGGGCCGTGGACGCGCTTTATGGGATCGGTGTTGGGCTTGTAGAGCATGTCGCCCTTGCCCAGCAGCTGCTCCGCGCCCTGCTCGCCCAGGATCGTGCGGCTGTCGATGCGGCTGGTGACGGCAAAGGAAATGCGCGTCGGCAGGTTGGCCTTGATCACGCCGGTGATGACGTCGACCGAGGGGCGCTGCGTCGCCATGATCAAGTGGATGCCGGCGGCGCGGCTTTTCTGGCTGAGGCGCTGGATCAGCACCTCGATCTCCTTGCCGACCGTGACCATGAGGTCGGCCAGCTCGTCGACGATCAGCACGATCTGCGGCAGCGCCTGATAGTCGAGTTGGCGGTCCTCGTAGAGTTCCTCGCCGGTTTCGGGATCGAAACCGATCTGAATGCGGCGGCCCAGCGGCTTGCCCTTGGCGGCGGCGGCGCGGACCTTCTCGTTGAAGCCGGCGAGGTTGCGGACGCTGATCTCGCTCATCTGGCGATAGCGGCGCTCCATCTCCTCGACCGCCCACTTGAGCGCGCGCACGGCCTTGGCGGGCTCGGTGACGACGGGCGAGAGCAAGTGCGGGATATCGTCGTAGCTCTTGAGTTCCAGCACCTTGGGATCGACCAGGATCAGGCGGCACTGCGCGGGGGTGAGGCGATAAAGCAGCGACAGCAGGATGCAGTTGAGGCCCACCGACTTGCCCGAGCCGGTGGTGCCGGCGACCAGCAGGTGAGGCATCGTCGCCAGGTCGGCGACGACGGGTTCGCCGGCGATGTCCTTGCCCAGGATGATCGGCAGCATGCCCTTGTGGTGGGCGAAGCCTTCCGAGGCCACCATTTCCTTGAACGAGACCATCTGCCGGTCGGCATTGGGCAGCTCGATACCCATCACGGTGCGGCCGGGGATCGACGAGACGCGGGCGGAAATCGCGCTCATGTTGCGGGCGATGTCGTCGGCCAGGCCGATCACACGGCTCGCCTTGATGCCCGGCGCGGGCTCCAGCTCGTACATGGTGACGACGGGACCGGTGCGGACGGCGGTGATCTCGCCCTTGACGTTGAAATCGTCGAGCACGGTTTCGAGCAGGCGCGCGTTGCGCTCCAGCGCCAGCTTGTCGATCTTGTGGCCCGAGTATGCGGGCGGATCGGCGAGCAGGTCCATGCCGGGCAGCTCGTATTCGTCGAACAGATCGCCCTGGCGGCTTTGCGCGGTGATCTGCGCGGGCTTGACCGCGCGGGTCGGGTCCGAGATTTCCGGCGCGCGCCGCTCTGCCGGCTCGGCGGGCGGAGGCGCGCGGCGTTCTTCGCGCGGCTTCTCTGCGCGCTCGGGAGCGAAGGGCCGCTCGTCGCCGGGGGCGGGCAGCGCCCGCGCTCCACGCAGGCGGCCCGGCAGCGTGAACAGCATGCCCCAGTCGAACATGAAGACACGGCCGGCCAGAACCGCGCCCGCGCTCAACGCCGCGAGCGCCATCGCCAGGATCGCCCAGCCTTGCCCCGCCTCTGGCAGCAGTCCGGCCACCGCGCGCACCGCTTTGGCGCCGAGCAGGCCGGAGATGCCGCCCATCGATGCGGGCAGCGAGCCGCCGGGCTCGGTAAAGGTCAGCGCCAGCACGGTGGAGAGCAGCGCCATCGCGAACAGCAGGATGCCGATCGGCCGCCACCAGCGCTGGTCCGAAGGCTCGACCCCGCCGTCCTCTTCCTCGACGAGGCGCCACAGCTTGCGCGCGAACACGTAGAGCAGTGGCACGAACAGGAGCGAGACCGGGCCGAACAGGAACAGCGCGCGTTCGGCGGTCCAGGCGCCGAGCGGGCCCATCCAGTTCTGGACCTGACCGCCCGCCGCGGTCGATGCCGAAGGGTCGGTCTGGTGGTAGGAGGCGATCGCCAGCGCCAGGAACGCCATGCCGACCAGCAGCAGCCCCGCGCCGCCGAGTTCGGCGCTGCGGCGCAGCGCGCGCTTCAGCACGGTGCGCCAGTCGGGTGCGGCGATCCGTTGCCTGCCCAGCCTCTGTTCGCCGGGTCCGATTGCCCGTGTCGCCATGATCGTTCCCCGTTCCAGTCCGCGATTATGCGCCGGGAGGGGATTCCGCGTCAAGAATCCGGCGCGGAAAGCCCGTCGATGGCCGCCCAGGCGTATCCTTTCAGCCGCTTGGCGGTGTGCCGCGTCATGCCGCCCAGGGCGATGACCGGGAGCGGGGAATGTGCCGTCAGCACCCGGAACCGGATCGGCCCGAGCACCCCGGCGCCGGAGTGCGACCGCGTGGCGAACACCGGCGACAGCAGAATCGCGTCGGCGTTCCGTGCCAGCCGGACCTCCCGCAGCGAGTGCGCTGTCGCAAGGAACGGAAAGCCGGCCGTGCGCGCCATTCGAGGCGGCGCGCCGTAAGCGGCGTCGGCTCCCCAGCGCCGTGCGGTCCGGGCATCGGCGGCGAGCGCGACCATGTGCTGGTGCTTTCGCGCCAGTCTGCAAAGCATTTCGAACCGCCGGCGCCGTTCGGGGCCGAGCAGGTGGTAGTGGCGGTAGATGAACCCGGACCCGCGCGGCAACCTTGCCAGCACGCGCTCCAGCACCGCGTCGTTGCGCGCATCGCTGACGAGCCACAGGCGAGGCAGAGCGGGCTGGCGCTGGCGCATCCGGCGGCTATAGCAGCGCGCCATGGATCAGCCAGCCACCCTGCTCGAGGATATCCGCGCCCGCATCGCCGCAGCCGCCGCGCTCGCCCGCCGTACGCCCGGCGAGGTCAGCCTCGTCGCGATCAGCAAGACCCACCCGGCCGAGCGCATCCTGCCGCTGATCGAGGCGGGCCAGCGCCGGTTCGGCGAGAACCGGGTGCAGGAAGCGCAGGCGAAGTGGCCCGCGTTGCGCGAGGCGCATGGCGATATCGAGCTGCATCTCGTCGGCCAGCTCCAGTCGAACAAGGCCGAGGACGCGGTCGCGCTGTTCGACGCGATCCATTCCCTCGACCGGCCTTCGCTGGTGGTCGCGCTCGCGAAGGCGATGGACAAGCTCGGACGGCGGGTGCCCTGTTTCGTCCAGGTCAACATCGGCGCCGAGGAGCAGAAGGGCGGTTGTGCGATTGCCGATCTCCCGGCGCTGCTGGCCGAGGCGCGGAACGCCGACCTGCCGCTCGCCGGACTTATGTGCGTGCCGCCCGCCGGCATCGAAGCCGCGCCGTTCTTCGCGCTGTTGGCCAAGCTGGCGGACGACAACGGCCTCGCCGGACTTTCGATGGGCATGAGCGAGGACTTCGAGACCGCGATCATGCTGGGGGCCACGCATGTGCGGGTGGGCTCCGCGCTGTTCGGTGCGCGGGGCTGAGGCCGACACGAACGGGGTCTGCATGGTCCCTTGAGCGGTCGAGGCTCTTAGCCTGCGCTCTTGGCAGCCAGTTCCTTGCCCGACAGCGTCACCACGTGCAGCAGGTTGGTCGCGCCCGGGGTGCCGAACGGGACGCCGGCCAGCGTGATCAGCTTCGATCCGGCGCTGCCGAAGCCGTGGCGCAAGGCCATGCGCTTGCCCTTGCCGATCATCTCCTCGAAGCTGCCGATCTCGCGCGTGTGCACCGAGTGCGCGCCCCACAGCAGCGCGAGCCTGCGGGCGGTCTTGAGCGAGGGCGTCAGCGTCAGCATCGGCGCGCTCGGCCGTTCACGGGCGACGCGGCGGGCGGTTGAGCCCGACACGGTGAACACGATGATGCCCGATAGTGTGACCGCCCGCGCGATGTTGGCGCATGCCTCTGCCAGCGCGTCGGCGGTGGTGGCGTCGGGACGGACCTGGGCGAAATCGATGCGCGCCTGATAGCCGGGGTCGCCTTCCACCTGCATGGCGATGCGGTCCATGATGGTGACGGCTTCCACCGGCCATGCGCCCGCGGCGGTCTCGGCCGAGAGCATGACGGCATCGGCGCCGTCGTAGACCGCGTTGGCGACGTCTGACACTTCGGCGCGGGTCGGCGCGGGGCTTTCGATCATCGATTCGAGCATCTGCGTCGCCACGATCACCGGCTTGCCCGAACGGCGCGTCATCTCGACGATGCGCTTCTGCAGGGGCGGCACCTCCTCGGGATTGAGCTCGACGCCAAGGTCGCCGCGCGCGACCATGATGCCGTCGGCCAGCTCGATGATCTCGTGCAGACGGTCGATCGCGGCAGGCTTTTCGATCTTGGCGATCAGCGCGCCATAGCCGCCCATCAGTCGCCGCGCCTCGGCGACGTCCTCGGGCCGCTGCACGAAGGATAGCGCGATCCAGTCGGCGCCGTGCTCCACCGCGAAGGCGAGATCGCGCCGGTCCTTCTCGGTCAGCGCCGGCACCGGCACCACCGCATCGGGCACGTTCAGGCCCTTGCGATCCGAGATCATGCCGCCGACCTCGGCCGAACAGAGGATGGCATCGGGTTCCGCGCGGATCACTCGCAGCCGCAGCTTGCCGTCATCGATCAGCAGGCGCTGGCCTTTGCGGAGCACTCCGAACAACTCGGCATGCGGCAGGCAGACGCGCGTCTCGTCGCCGGGTTCGGGGTTGCGGTCCAGCGTAAAGTGGCTGCCATGGCGGATCAGCGCACGGCCTTCCTGGAAGCTGCCGACGCGCAGCTTCGGACCTTGAAGATCGCAGAGGATCGCAATCGGCCGGCCGAACTCCTTCTCGGCGGCGCGCACCGCGGCGATGGTCTCGGCATGGGTCTGGTGGTCGCCGTGGCTCATGTTGACACGGAATGCGTCGGCGCCGGCCTTGATCAGGCGGGCGATCATGTCGCCGCTGCGGCTGGCCGGCCCCAGCGTGGCCAGGATCTTCACTTTTCGTCCGCGCGGGTCGATCTTGGCCAAGCTGGTATTCCCTTTCCGATGCGTCGGGGCCTATGGCAAATGCCGTCACGAAGACCAAGGAGGATTGCCGATGGATGTTCCCGGACAGGACCCGCTCGACGCGCTGAGCGATGCCCAGGCGGCGGCGGCCTTTCGTCGCCTCGTGCGCCACCTGCGGCACCGTCATGACGCACAGAACATCGACCTGATGGGCCTCGCCGGGTTCTGCCGCAACTGCCTGGCCGACTGGATTCGCGACGCGGGCTACCAGGGCGACAAGGCGCAGGCGCGCGAGCTGATCCACGGCATGCCGGCGGGCGAATGGAAGGACAAGTACCAGACGGAAGCCACGCCCGAGCAGATGGCGCGCATGGAAGAAAGCCTGAAGAAGAACGGCGGCACGCACTAGGCGTCCCCGATATCCACAGGCGCGTGCCTTCCGCGCCGCATGCTGGATCGCTATCAGCCCCGCCGACCGATTCACCCGATTTGCGGAGCCCAAGACCCATGGCCGAAACCACCGACGACCGCCTCCGCCTGCTGATCGAGCGCGTCGAGCGCCTCGAGGAGGAAAAGAAAGGCATCTCGGACGACATCAAGGATGTCTATCTGGAGGCCAAGGCGGTGGGCTACGACGTCAAGATCATGCGCCAGATCGTCCGCCTGCGTAAAATGCCGCCCGACGACCGCAAGGAGATGGAGGCGATCCTGGACCTGTACAAAGCGGCGCTGGGGCTCGGCTGATCGGGGAACGAAGCGGGTGAGGCGACGTTCGCTGGAAGTAAGCTCCAGCGAGGTTCTCACCGATGACCGACAACGCCGCCAGTGCCCAGTTCGCCGAACCGATCCACGAGGATGGGCTGCCCGGCCACGAATCCCGGCTCGATCCGAAGCCCGAATGGCAGCCGCGCTATCCCGGCTCCGGGCGGCTTGCGGGCAAGGTGGCGATCGTCACCGGTGCCGACAGCGGTATCGGCCGGGCGGTGGCGGTGCTCTTCGCGCGCGAGGGCGCACGGGTCGCGATCTCTTACCTCTGCGAGCATGACGACGCGAAAAAGACTCGCGAACTCTGCGAGGCGGAGGGCAGCGAGGCGCTGATCTTCGCCGGCGATCTGGGCGATCCGGCTGTCGGCGAGGCCCTGGTCAGGAAAACCGTCGATCGCTGGGGCCGACTGGACGTGCTCGTCAACAACGCGGGCGAGCAACACCCGGACGAGGACATCCGCGACATCACCGCCGAACAGTTGCAGCGGACATTCCAGACCAACATCTTCTCGATGTTCTACCTCGTGCAGGCGGCGCGGCCGCACCTCAAGAAGGGTGCGGCGATTGTGAACTGCACGTCGGTGACGATGTATCAGGGCTCGAAGGAACTGCTCGACTATTCGAGCACGAAGGGGGCGATCACCGCCTTCACCCGCTCGCTGTCGGAGAACCTGATCGGCGACGGCATCCGCGTGAATGCCGTCGCGCCGGGGCCGATCTGGACGCCGCTCAATCCCTGCGGCGGAGCCACCGAGGAAAAGCTGGAGAGCTTCGGCGAGCAGACGCCGATGGGCCGCCCCGGCCAGCCGAACGAGGTCGCGCCCGCGTTCCTGTTCCTGGCCTGCGAGGATTCCAGCTATATGTCGGGACAGGTCCTGCATCCCAATGGCGGGACGATCGTGAACGGCTGACCGGCATGAGCGGCACCGGCCCGCTTCCCCACCCGGCCACCCAACGCAGTATATTATAGGTGGCCGGGTAGGGGAACGGGCCGGTGCCGCTTCTCCAAGTTGAACCAGCCCGGATTGCCGATCGGGCTTCGCTGGGCTAGGGGCGGCGCAACCAACCCCAGCTGACGAAGCGAGCCATGGCAGGCCATTCCAAATTCAAGAACATCATGCACCGCAAGGGTGCGCAGGATAAGAAGCGCTCCGCGCAGTTTTCCAAGCTCAGCCGCGAAATCACCGTGGCGGCGAAGATGGGCATGCCCGATCCCGACATGAACCCCCGCCTGCGCGCGGCGGTCAACGCCGCCAAGGCGCAGTCGATGCCCAAGGACAACATCCAGCGCGCCATCGACAAGGCCAGCAAGGGCGACGGCGAGAACTACGAGGAAGTCCGCTATGAGGGCTACGGCCCCGGCGGCGTCGCGCTGATCGTCGAGGCGCTGACCGATAACCGCAATCGCACCGCCACCAACGTGCGCACCGCCTTCGCCAAGAACGGCGGCAACCTGGGCGCCAGCGGCGCGGTGAGCCACGGTTTCGAGCGGCTCGGCCTGATCGAGTACCCGGCCAAGGCCGGCGACGAGGAAAAAGTGCTGGAGGCCGCGATCGAGGCCGGCGCCGACGATGTCGAGAGCGACATGGGCGAAGAGGGCTCGCACTCGATCTGGACGAGCGTCGAGAACCTGCACGAAGTCGCGCGCGAGCTGGAGAAAGTGCTGGGCGAGGCCGAGGCGGTGAAGCTGGCCTGGCGTCCGAACCTGCGGACCGAAGTGAGCGAGGACGAAGCCGGCACGCTGCTCAAGCTGATCGACGTGCTCGACGACGATGACGACGTGCAGACCGTGTGGGGCAACTACGAGATTTCCGACGCGGTGATGGAGAAGCTCTCCTGATCCTTCCCGACGCGGGGAGGGGGAGAATTTTCCATGCTGATCATCGGCCTCGATCCCGGGTTGGGCTGCACGGGGTGGGGGATCGTCGCGCGGTCGGGCAACCGGCTCAGCCACATCGCCAACGGTCAGGTGCGGACGGACCCGCAGGCCTCGCTGGCGGAGCGGCTGGTCACGCTCGACCGTGAGCTCACCGACGTGATCCTCGCGCACCGGCCCGACCTGGGCGCGGTCGAGGAAGTGTTCGTCAACACCAACCCGCAGTCCACGCTCAAGCTTGGGCAGGCGCGGGGCGTCTGCCTGCTGGCGCTGGCGCGCGCGGGGCTTCCGGTTACCGAATATGCGACGCGGCTGGTGAAGAAGGCGCTGGTCGGCACCGGCGGGGCGGACAAGGCGCAAGTCCAGGCGATGCTGAAAGTGCTGCTTCCGGGGGTGAAGCTCGCCGGTGCCGACGCGGCCGACGCGCTGGCGGTCGCGGTCACTCACGCCCATATGGTTCGGGGCTAGAGGCCGTGCTGCTCCGATAGAATCCACTCCCTCCCGTACGGTTTGATTCCCTCAACCAAAGCAGGCAGAGGTCTGACTCCCGAACCACATTTGCGACGGCGTGCTGGATCGGCTTGGGGAACGGCGCGTCCGCGCCTATCATCGCGCCATGCAGGGTATCGACCAAGGCGAGCCGCGCGGCGGCGATCTCGTCCGGCGGCACCGCTTGTCGACGCGGCTCTGGCACTGGGTCAACGCGGTTACGCTGCTGGTTCTGCTGATGAGCGGGCTAATGATCTTTAACGCGCACCCGCGCCTCTACTGGGGCGAATACGGCGCGAACTTCGATCCGGCCTGGCTGGAGATCGGGGCGACCCGCGCAGGCGAGGGGCGGGTGCGTGTTGCGGGCGTAAGCATACCGACCACCGGCGTGCTCGGTGTGTTCACCGATGGCGAAGGCGTGACCCGTCGCCGCGCCTTTCCGGACTGGGCGACGATCCCTTCGTACTACAGCCTGGCCGATGCGCGGCTTTGGCATCTGGCTTTCGCCTGGGTGCTGTCGGTGGGCCTGCTGCTCTATCTGCTGCGGGCGCTGATCAACGGTCACATCGTCCGCGATCTCCACATCCGCAGGCGCGAGTGGCGGCCGGCAGCGATATGGCACGACATGCGCGAGCATGCGCGCCTGCGCTTTCCGGGTGGCGCGGCGGCGCTGCGCTACGGCGTCTTGCAGAAACTGTCCTACGCTGGCGTGCTGTTCGTGCTGCTGCCGCTGATGATCGCCACCGGGCTGGCCATGTCGCCCGCGATCGATGCCGCATGGCCATGGCTCACGACGGTTCTCGGCGGGCGTCAGTCAGCGCGGTCGCTACACTTTATCGCCGCCTTCGCACTGGTGGCGTTCGTGCTCGTCCACGTGGCGATGGTGCTGCTTTCGGGACCGTTCAACCAACTGCGCGGCATGATCACCGGCTGGTATCGCCTGCCCAGGGAGCGCGCATGATGGTCTTTACACGCCGCCGCCTGCTGGGCACCGGCGCGCTCGGCGCGGGCGGGCTGCTGCTTTCGGGCTGCGACCGGCTGAGCGGAAGTCCAGGCTTCCGCTCGGTGCTTGAGGGCGCGGAAGACTTGCACATGCGCTCGCAGCGGCTGATCGCGGGCGACGCACTGGCGCCGGAGTTCAGCCCGGCGGACATGTCGCCGACCTTCCGCGCCAATGGCAATCGCGAGGTGGCCGACATGGTTTACCGCGCTCAGCTAGCCAGCGGCTTTGCGGCATGGACGCTGCGTGTCGACGGGCTGGTTCGCCGTCCGCTCGACCTGCCGCTCGCCGCTTTGATGGCGATGCCGCAGCGCACTCAGATCACCCGCCACGATTGCGTCGAGGGCTGGAGCGCGATCGGCAAGTGGCAGGGTCCGCAACTCGCACGGGTACTGAAGCTCGCCGGGCCGCTGCCGCAGGCTCGCTATCTGGTCTTCCACTGCGCCGACCGGTTCGGCGCGGCGCCCTATTACGAATCGATCGATCTGGTGGACGCCATCCACCCGCAGACGATCCTCGCCTGGCGCATGAACGACGCGCCCTTGCCCGAGGCGCATGGCGCACCGCTGCGCCTCAGGGTCGAACGCCAGCTGGGTTATAAGCA